>VFQN01000125.1_pt1 | contig 165211 bp, 134 predicted proteins | sample 3512371 | NCBI WGS metagenome assembly VFQN01 (sample SAMN10412370, study PRJNA504923) | tailings metagenome | isolation source: Replicate 2 from Balatoc abandoned mine | place: Philippines: Itogon, Benguet | collected 2017-08-28
ACGGCACGAAATCGTTCGTACATGGGGTGCCGCTGTTCGGCACACTGATCGGCGTGGAATACGAACAAGAGTGCGTGGTGGGTGTCTGTCGCTTTCCGGCTCTGGATGAAGTGGTATACGCCGCCACAGGCACCGGGTGCTGGTGGCAGATCGGCGATGCTCCCGCCAAACGGGCGCAGATCTCCCAGGTTACGCAGCTGTCGGAAGCCACGTTCTGTCAAACGAATATCCTGCGTTGGGAAGCGGTCGGACGCTGGAAAGCGTTGATGACCATGCTAAACTCGGTCGGGTTGTCACGAGGCTGGGGCGATTGCTTCGGTCACGTACTTGTGGCGACGGGTCGGGCAGAGATTATGGTCGATCCTTCCCTGAATCCGTGGGATGCAGCGGCTCTGGTCCCGATCCTTCGTGAAGCCGGGGCCGAGTTTGTGGACTGGAGCGGTCACTGCACGATCTACGGTGGCAGCGGAATTTCAATCATTCCGGCCCTGAAACAGCAAGTACTGGAAATTCTCAACCAGTAGTCAGCGCCAGATGCCACAGAGAACCGGTCCTGGCCCGGTAATTATCGATTTCCTGATTCCATCAGACGTCTGACGGTTGTATCGAAACCCGTCACAGCAGACACTGCGACAGGAGATGGAGCTCACCGATCCTCGAAGGTCGGCTGGCCACGGATGGCTCTGAATTCTTCGTTCCAGGCGATTTGAAAACATCAGCCTGCGAATGTGAGTCAATTCAAGGAACTTCGTGCAGAGGTGACTCCCATGCGCATTGCTGGCGTGCAGATGGATGTGGAACTCGGCAATGTGCTGGGGAATTTCGCCCGGATGACCGAGCGATTGCGGGAAGCAGCTGCCCAGGGGGCGCGGCTGATTATCTTTCCGGAATGTGCCCTGTCCGGCTACTGCTTCGATAGCCGGGAAGAAGCGTTGCCCCACGCGGAACCGCTGCCCGGGCCAGCGACCGATTCCTTTCAGCTGATCTGCCGTGAGCTGAACTGTCTGGTCGCATTCGGCCTGCTTGAGGAGCAGGAGAACAAACTCTACAACTCGGTGGCCCTCGTCGGTCCCGATGGTCTGCTGGCTGTCTATCGCAAGACACATCTTCCCTGGCTGGGGGTTGATCGCTACACCGATTACGGGGATGAAGCCTACTCCGTCACCGAAGTCGACAATGTCCGGATCGGTCTGAATATCTGTTATGACGCCGGCTTCCCCGAACCTGCCCGCTGTCTGGCGCTGCTCGGCGCGGACCTGATTGCGCTCCCGACGAACTGGCCACCGGGGGCAGAAGCCGCTGCGGAATATGCGATTAATACGCGGGCTCTCGAGAACACCCTCTATTACGCCGCGGTGAATCGAGTCGGTGTGGAACGCGCCTGCGCCTTCATCGGGCAGAGCCGGATCTGTGATCCACTCGGCCGCACACTCGCGCATGCGAATCATACGGATGAAGAAATCCTGTATGCGGATATCGATCCGGAAATGTCGCGACGCAAGCATCTGATCCGGACGGCGGGCAGTAACGAAGTCAACCGGATCGCCGATCGCCGCCCTGAGCTCTACCAGCCGATTGTCGCTCCCCATAAACTGCCGCGGCCCGGCCGTGGCTGATGCTGCCCCGGTTGCTGATGCTGGCTGATGCTGGCTGGTTGCTGATGGTGCTGATGGTGTCTGGCTGAAACCGGCAACGCACGCTGCCGCAGGCGGAGCACATCACTGGCCGCTGGGGCCGGCCAGCAGATCGCGCGAGTGGCAGTCCTGAATCGTTGCCAGTCTCTCAACATCCCGGCGATGTCACGCCGGGCCTCGACACTGTGGCATCTCTTCGACACTGCGGTATCACCCGGTGATGTCACTCCTCCAGCAGCAGTGTTGCTGCACCTCCGCCTTGATTGACAATCAGAACTGTTGCTGCTTGTCTGGTGCGTGTTCTCCCGCCTGTGCTCGCGGTTTCGATTGACCGCACTCCCCGAAGAAGGTGGTTTTGATGCTTTCCACGACTTGTCGGCATCGTCTGGTCCTGGCTCTCTGGGTGATCACCATCAGCGGACCGTTGCTGGCGGCCGATGTGGTGGTCGAGAAGGACGTCATGGTGCCCATGCGGGATGGTGTGGAACTGGCGACCGACATCTATCGCTCTCCGGCGCAGGAGTCCACCGAAGGTCTGCCGGTCATCCTGACCCGCACGCCGTACAACAAGACGGGGGCGAAGGTGATGGGCGAGTATTTCGCCCGTCATGGTTATGTGTTTGTCGCGCAGGACACCCGCGGTCGCTACAACTCGCAAGGGGTGTGGCACATGATGACCGACGATGGTCCGGATGGAGTGGACTGTGCTGCCTGGATTGGCAAACAACCCTGGTCCAACGGCCGCATCGGCATGATCGGGACTTCGTATGTCGGCGGCACACAGCATGCGATGGCGATGGCTCATGCCCCGGAGCTGAAGACCGTGATTCCGGTGGATGCCATGTCGAATATGGGGCGTCAAAGCCTGCGTAACGCGGGTGCTTTTGAGCTGCGATTCTGGAACTGGATCTTTCTGAACGGCGGCAAGGGAAGCAATGCTGCGACCGATTCCGGCACCGCCGCTGAATTGAAAGAACTCGCAGACCAGCGCTTCTTCTATTTGAACAACCTGCCCACGAGACGCGGTCTGACTCCGCTGCGTCTCGCTCCGGAATACGAAGACTGGCTGATCTCGGCTATGGAGCATGGTGCCAACGATGACTTCTGGAAGCAGAATAACATCGTGGATTACCCGCAGCAGTATCAGGACATGCCGGTCTATCTGGTGTCCGGCTGGTACGACTCCTGGGCAGGCAACACCACTGCCAACTACATGGCACTCGATCCGGTCATCAAGGGCCCGGTCTATCTGATTATGGGCCCCTGGATTCATGGGCAGCAGGCGAAGTTCAGTCATGGCCAGGTCTCGTTTGGAGAAGACGCCGCGATCGCCGATCAGTGGGCCTGGCGCAAGGAGTGGTACGACCACTGGCTCAAGGGGATCGAGAACTCCGTCGGCAAGTCGGCTCCGTTTGCGACAAAGGTTCGCATTTTCGTCATGGGGACCGGCGACGGTTCCAAAGACGACAAGGGACTGCTGCAGCACGGCGGATACTGGCGGGATGAGCAGGAGTGGCCGCTCAAGCGCGCGGTGATTACTCCGCACTATTTGCAGGCGGACAGCAGCCTGTCGACGAAGCGCCCCGAGAGCGCGGAATCGGTGACACAGTTCCAGTTTGATCCCGAAGATCCTGTGCCGACGATCGGCGGTAATATCTCGTCCAATAACGACATCATGTTGCAAGGAGCATGGAACCAGAAGGGCGGGGAACATGTCTGGAACTTTCAGGCACCGGTTCCACTGTCGTCCCGCAACGACATTCTCGTGTTTCAGACGGAACCGCTGGCGGATGACGTCGAGGTGACCGGTGAAATTGAGGTGCGGCTGTTCGCGTCGAGTTCCGCGATCGATACCGACTTCACCGCCAAGCTGGTGGACGTTTATCCGCCCTCCGCCGATTTCCCGGGCGGATTTGATCTGAACATTGGCGATGGCATCGTACGCGGCCGGTTCCGCGATTCACTCATCAAGCCGACGATGATGGAACCAGGCCAGCCTTATGAGTTCCGGATCAAACTCTATCCGACGTCGAATGTTTTCAAACGGGGCCACCGCATTCGCGTCGACATCTCCAGTTCCAATTTTCCGCGTTTTGACGTGAACCCGAATACCGGCGAACCGTTGAATCGCCAGAGACTGTCAAAAATCGCCACCCAGACGATTTATCATGATGCGGCCCATCCCAGCGCCATCCTGTTGCCGATCGTGCCAGCGGCGAAATGAAGATTCGCCAGGTGTCCTGACTACAAACGTCATGGCGACAGGGCAGCGCCAGCGTTACGATCTGCCAAACTGCTGACAATCATCTGAAGCTGACAATCATCTGAAATCGTGATGAGGAAATCGCCGTGAAACTGGGCATGCTGGAAACAGAATCGGGGCCGAGACTGGTCGGCGTGACACTGGATGACCAACTGGTCGATCTGTGTGCGGTTGATGTGCATTTGCCGACGACGTTGAAGGAAGTTCTCGCTACGAAAGACGGGCTCGCTGCTGCAGCGCACGCGCTGGTGAGCGGGATGCACAAGGGGCCGTTCGTTACAGGACGCTGGCTGCCTCCGGTCGCAGAGCCCGGCAAGATTTTCTGCATCGGCCTGAACTATCGCGACCATGCGATCGAAACCGGTTCACCGATCCCGGGCGAACCGATCGTGTTCAGCAAATTCACAACTGCTATCATCGGACCTGAACAGGCTGTGCTGCTGCCGCAGGTCGCTCATGAGGTGGACTACGAAGCGGAGCTGGTCGTCGTTATTGGGCGCGGCGGGAGGAACATTTCCGCAGAGACCGCCATGCAGCACGTCGCCGGTTACACCGTCGGCAACGACGTGTCGGCCCGTGACTGGCAGAAAGGACGTCCCGGCGGCCAGTGGTTGCTCGGCAAGACGCCAGATACTTTCGCGCCCATTGGACCGTACCTCGTCACTGCCGACGAAGTCGGTGATCCCCACGACCTGCAGATCCAGCTGCGACTCAATGGCGAGACGGTGCAGAACTCACGGACGAAGGAACTGATTTTCCGCGTCGATCAATTGATCGCCCACATCTCAAAACTGATTACGCTCAGCCCCGGTGATCTGATCTTCACGGGGACTCCGCCGGGAGTCGGCGCGGCCCGCAAGCCACCGCTGTTCCTCAAGCCGGGCGATGTTATGGAAGTCGAGATCGAGCATGTGGGCTTACTGCGAAACCCGGTCGCTGCCGGGGAGTAGTCGACCGTAGTCACGGGCCGTGCGTCATACCCAGGTTTCGTGCAGGGTGTGACGCACGCTCCTTTTCAAGTCGTGTGGATGCCCTTCGCTACGCCCGTGCAACCCGATTCGTCGCGGCGGCCCGTTTGAGACGATCATTCAAGGCTCTGCCGAGTCCCTCGTCGGGAAATGACTCTGCCACGATCTGATCCAGATTCTCGCGGTCCAGCTCATGCAGGGCTTCAAAGAAACGCGCCGCGGCTTCCAGCAGGTTGCCGCTCTCCGACAGAAATCGCGCTTCGGCATAGCCTGGCTGGTGGACTGGTTTCAGACTCAACAATCCCCAGCGGGCACCGGGCGAGGGCAGGGGGGGGACACCGGAATAGCAGACGACAGGAGTCGCCGGAGCGTAGTGCTGCGGCAGCATGCCGGGCGCTTCGGGGTGTGTGGGCGATTCTTCTGCGGCGATCCGGACCTGCCCCGCCACCGTCGAAATCGCCTCCAGCGACAAGCCGCCCGGACGCAAGATCGTAGCCACGTCGCCATCCACCCGGATGATTGTGGATTCAACGCCGACGCTGCAAGTGCCGCCGTCCAGAATCAGATCGATGTCCGCTCCCATGAGCGACAAGACGTGTTCTGCTCGCGTCGGACTGAGGCGACCGAAGGGATTGGCACTGGGAGCCGCGATCGGACAACCTGCCAGTTCCAGAACCCGCTGCATCAACGGATGGTCGGGCACGCGCACGCCGACGGTTTCCAGACCGGAAGTGACGATGTCCGGAATCACCGGTTGTTTGGGCAGGATGAGAGTCAGCGGACCGGGCCAGAATTTCTTGGCCAGACGCCTGGCCAACTCTGGCACACTGGACGCCACCCGGCCAACTTCGGCCGCTGACGGCAGGTGGACAATCAGCGGATCGAAGAAGGGGCGTTGCTTGGCGGCAAAAATTCCGGCGGCTGCCACCGGATTCGTCGCATCGGCTCCCAGGCCGTAAACGGTTTCAGTGGGCAAGGCCACCAGACCGCCGCGGCGAATCACTTCGGCGGCTCGGGCGGGATCGGTCGTGACTGGGCAGTTCATCACCGGATTGTCATCGCCGGTCGGGCATTCCTCAAGCGTTGCCGGCGGCGCGGATGTAAATCCCGGAAAATCTCCCCATTGCGACAGCCGACAGGGCGGGCTAGACTCAAAACTGGCTGGCTGCCGCCGGGCGGCTGAGTATGCAGTGTTCCTGGTTCTTGTCAGGCTCGAGTGAGCATGAATGATCGACTCGGCGCGCTGTCGTGGTCGTTCCCGATGGGACGCTTGTTTCTGACGCAAATTCGCGTCAGTCCAATGTTTCTCCTGATTGGCCTCATTCTGGTCGCCCGTCTGGGCTGGGAGATCGGCCTCGCTTTCACTGTGATTCTGTTTCTGTCCACGCTGGCCCATGAACTGGGCCACGTGCTGATGGCCCGCCACACCGGTGGTATGGCTGATGAAATTCTCATCTGGCCACTGGGTGGCCTCGCATTTGCGCAACCAGGGCCGTCCCTGTCGGCGGCGATCAAGACTATCCTCGCAGGACCGCTGGTCAATCTGCTGCTGGCGATCCTGTTCTTCCCCGGCTTCTATGCTCCGGAAATGCTGTGGGGCGTCCTGAATCCGGTTCAGATGCCGATTGCTGAAATCAGTCCGGATCACTGGGGGCGGGATTTACTGTTGCTGGCGTTCATGGCCAACTGGCTGGCGCTGCTGGCCAACCTCTTGCCGATTTATCCGCTGGACGGCGGTCAGGTGGTGGCGACGGTCCTGCAACAGAAGTTCCCCGGCGAGGTAGCGATTCGCGCGATGTCCAACATCGGCATGATCGCCTCGTTTTTACTGATGTCCGCAGGGCTGATTCTGGATCTCTCCTGGATCGTCGCGTTTGCGTCGCTGGTCCTCGTCATGAATGTGCTGATGACCGTGCGGTTGCAGATGAGCGACGGTTACGACGATTCGTTCATGGGCTACGATTTTTCACAGGGATATACCAGCCTGGAACGCGGTTACGGTTCCAGTGTGCGCGACCCCAAACCGTCCTGGATCAAGGCCTGGAAGTTGCGACGTCAGTCACAACGCGAGCATCGTGAAGCCACGCGTCGCCAGGATCTGGAGCGGCAACTCGACGAACTGCTGGCCAAGGTTCACGAACACGGTATGGATGCGCTGTCGGACGCGGAGAAACGCCAGTTGCGCCGCGCGTCGGAAGAGCTGCGCCATCGCTCAAAGCCGCAGGATTCCTGAGGGCTGTGGCTCCCCTCCCTGGAGATGCCGGGATGCTGCGAAAGGCAGCGGTCAGCGCCCGTTGCGGTTGAGCGTTCCTGAGACGGTTTTATCCGGGAATCCAGGTCTGAAATAAGTAAGGGCTGGAAGCAACGAATTGTTTCCAGCCCTTCGTGTCTTGCGATTCATTCCAGCAGGTTCCGGAATCCCGAATCCTCCGGCTTCCCTGGCGGGAAATCGAGTGCACCAGCGAGAACTCTCACAGAAAGAAGATCAGGGTGACCAGGCCGAAGATCGGAACCAGCAGACCAACCGAGTAAAGCATGTAGCCAAAGAAGCTGGGCATCCGGACGTTGTTTTCCTCGGCGATGGCTTTCACCATGAAGTTCGGCCCGTTTCCGATATAGGTGTTCGCGCCCATGAAGACCGCTCCGCAGGAAATGGCCGCCAGGATCTGCACAGCTCCGGTTTCCGGCGGCAGGGCCAGGAACGCTGCCAGATACTTGCCTTCCAGCGGCACACCTTCGATCCCGGCAGCTGTCGCGGCAAAGGTCAGGTAGGTCGGGGCATTATCCAGGAAGCTCGACAGCACTCCCGTGGCCCAGAAGAACTGCCAGTCCTCGGTGAGACCGAGATTCTTGCCGTGAACATTCAGGATGGCGAGTGCGGGAATCATCGTCACGAAGATTCCGGCGAACAGGATCGCCACTTCATTGATGGGGCCGAAGCTGAACCGGTTTTTCTCACGCACCTGCCGGGACGTCGCCAGGAAACTGATGACACCGGTCACCAGCATCAGGCCTTCCTGCAGAAACCGCGGCCATTCCTTGCCTCCGAAGCCAATCGAATTCCCCTTGCAATAGATGATGGCCACGATGGCACCCAGAAACAGGAAGTTGTGCAGACCTTCCAGCCCGAGTTTTTCCGAGGTCGTTTCCGTGTGCAGCGGCGTTTCAGTTTGGCCCTTGCGCTGTTCGCTGCGCCAGGCAATGGTATCCCAGATGAAGAAGGCTGCGAGCAGCATCCCGTTCACGACCAGCCACTGCGGGGTAAGCCGGAACGTCCACTCGAAGGGCACGCCCTTCAAAAAGCCGAGGAACAGCGGAGGATCGCCCAGCGGAGTCAGCAGGCCGCCGCAATTGGATACCGTGAAGATAAAGAAGACCACGATATGCACCACTCGGTTGCGCGTTTCATTGGCCCGTAGCAAGGGGCGAATCAGTAACATGGACGCGCCCGTCGTTCCGACAAAGCTGGCGATCAGCGTACCGAAGGCCAATACGGCAGTATTCACGGCCGGCGTGCAGGCCAGTCGTCCGCGGACATAGATTCCCCCGGAAATGACGAAAAGAGAGCCGAGCAGCAATACGAACGACACATACTCTTCAGCGGCATGCTCGAGGGCATGCAAGCCAGCTGCTCCGAAGGTCATCAGGTAGATCGCCGTGGGAATCGCCAGAACTGCCGCAATGAGACCTTTACTGGAGTTGTGTTCCCACCAGTGAGGATTCGCGAGCGGAAAGACGGCGATCGACGCCAGCAGCAGGGCAAACGGACCCAGCGACCAGAGTGGCAGCAGGGTTCCCAGCGCAGGACCGTGGTCAGCATGACCTTCGCCGTGATCACCTGCGACGTCGTGACTATGCCCGGCACCTTCATGTTCCCCGTCAGCAGCCTGCCCGGGTTCCATGACCGCTGTATCGGACGCTGGCGCGGGATCGTCTGCCTGCACGCCAGCAGGCAGGCAGAGCAGGGCTGCAGCCACGACACATAAGACACTCAAAAAACGCAGCACGACAAGCATCCTTGATGGAGAGCCCGGAGTCTGCCAGCACGAACACACCTCGTCCGCAACGGCATTCCGCCAGCGAAAACGTGTGTCGTATTCTCACAACCGGGTGAAAAATCAACAACCGCTGCTGACAAAACTCCACAATTCCGGCAGGGGAGTAACAGTTCTGCCTGCGATGAGAAATAGTTCGTCGCCCGCATCGCTGACGTTTGCGAGACAGAACGTCCTGCCTTCGAGCGCACACCGCACAAATCCCGCGCAGGCAGAACTTTAACCGCTCCTGCGCTCACGTCAACGCCGGACAGTTTCAGGGCAACCGGCCTGGACTCTTGCCGTGCTATCGTCCTGGTTCCGTCAGGATCGAGGGACGCTTGTTTTGCGGGGCAAGAACGCAGAGCGCCCACGGGTTTTCCCGATTCATCCTCGCGGCTTCTCAGCAGGAGTTTGATTCCGTACACTCTCCATTTCAACAATCGTTGATCTGTCGTCTTTTGATCTGTGGTCCTGTTGAACTGACATTGAGTTTCCCAGCGCACCAGGAGTGGCTCGTATGTCGCAGTGTTCAGCGGTTTCCGTACCGCTATTCGTCATCGCGTTCCTGACAAATTCCACATTCGCCCGGGCTGCCGGGCAGGCTCTGCCGCTCCGGGACCAGGCGGTGGTAAGGCTCACGTTTGATGATCCTGCCAGCCTTGCTGCTGATACAGCCGCTGCCGGGGAATTCAAGGACGACGGCAAGGCCATCAATCAACCTGCCGTGATTGCCAGCCCGTTCTGGAATCAGACTGCCGGCAAGGCAATTCAGCTGGATTCCGCAAAACGTCAGATCATCGAACTTCCCAACTCCGTCGACGTCAGCCGTCCCGACGGCCTGACTTTCAGCCTGTTCACAGTTCATCTCGCTGATTCCGGCGATGCCGCCTTCCAGGGACTGGTTGCCAAACGCGGTTCAGAAGATGGGAAGGTGAAAACCAACTACGGTATCAATCTCAAGCGACAGGGCGGTGTCCTCCAGGTCTACGTGAATGACGGTCGCGGATATCGCACGGTGCAGTTTAATCTCGATGAGGCGCTGCCCGTTCGCAAGCTGGTCCACCTGACAGCCACTTTTCAGGTGGCAGATGCTCCTGGCGCGGATGCAGACAGCGACGCCGATGATATGCGCATTCAGCTGTTCCTCAATGGCAAACAATTGACTCCCAAAGCTGCTCCCGGTGGCTTCATCGACGGCAAGGATGGCTGGCTGGCCGACGTCGATCCTGCCGGCCTGGTGAATTCCCTGCCGTTGACGCTCGGCAGCAGCCAGACCAATGCTGAGTACTATCACGGCGTGATCGACGAGTTCTTGTTGTTTCCCCGCGCGCTGACCGTCGAGGAAGTCGACCGATTGTTCCACGAGGTGGCCGGGGACAATGTCGAGCAGTTAATGAAGGACGACGGGCCGGCACCGGTTACGGTTCCGGAAGTTGCCCGGCTGGTGGAACCCGGATTTACCGTCGGGCAGACGACTCAGGTCCAGCTGGTAGGCAAACATCTGCTGCCAGAACCGCGTATTTTTGTGCCCTCAGCGGGAGTTACGGCAGAAATCGTCGGAGAGCCCCGGGCCGACCGTCTGACGGTCCGGATGACAATTTCCACAGAAGCCCGTCCGGGTTTTTATCCGCTGTATGTCGAGACCAGGAACGGAATCAGCGAACCGCAGCCGATTGCCATCGACGTATTGCCGCATGCAGCTGCCACCACAGCCACGGCAGACAAACCGGTTCAACTGCCGGTGGCGCTGTTCGGCAGCCTCAGTGGGGCACAGGAACTCCGCCACTATTTTCAGGGAACAAAGGGGCAGCGATTCGTCGCCGATCTGGAACTGAAACGTCTGGGTGGTGTTGCAAATCCAGTACTGGAACTCAAGACGGCCGCCGGAACACCGGTCACTATTGCCTGGGGCGAATCCCGGTGGAGCGGCGATGTCCGTCTGGAACATCAGCTGCCTGCCGATGGTTTGTACTTGATCGAACTTCACGACCTGGCTTATCGGGCGGCGGGAGCGAACTCATATCGTCTGAAGCTGGGCGAGCTGTCGCTGGTGGATTTGCCGTTTCCCGTCGCCGGGGGCGCAGGAGCCCTGACGTTCCAGCCAATCGGAACCGGCCTGCCGGAGTCCGCAACATGGACAGCGCAAATTCCAGCCCAGGCGGACAGCGATCGGGTGCCGGTCAACCTGCCTGCCTCCAGTCACGTGGTTGGACCATGGCCCCAGATGATGTTGTCCTCCATTCCGGAAATTCTGGAAGCAGGGCAGGGGGGCGATTCATTGCAGGCCGTGGATTGTACGTTCAATCCGTCGAAGCGGGCGATCGCCATCAATGGTCGCCTGACGGAGCGGGGGCAGCGGGACCTGTATGTGCTCAACGTCATCCCCGGGCAGAAACTGCATTTCCTGCTGCAGTCCCAGTCCCTGCATTCGCCGATTGCCGGGGAAATCGAGATCCTCGGTCTGCCCGCAAACAACCGGCTGGCGATTTCCAGTGATCAGCCTCCGGAATCCGATGCCACGCTGGATTTCACGATCCCGGCGAACGTTCAGCAAATTCAGGTCGCCATTCGGGATCTGTTCGGACGCGGCGAACCGCGTTCGGTCTATCGGCTCGTGATTAACTCAGCTGATCGCGCCAGCTTTACACTCACAAAGTCGCAGGACGCAATCCAGTTGCCCGAGGATGGAGCAGCGATCATTGAGTTGACCGTCAATCGCTCCGGGTACAAAGGTCCGATCGAACTTTCGACGACGGCAGGCGACTGGGTGAGCATATCGCCTGCCCGGATTCCTGCGGGAATTACCGGAGCCGTTCTTTGCCGGATTCAGCGACAGGCCACAGCGCCGGTGTCACCCCTCTTCAGAATCGTGGGCACCTCGGTCGGCACCGACCCGCCGCTCCGTCGTTATGCCGAGCCCTCGGCCACGGACGCGCTGTCGAACTGGTCGGGGATGATCGCCGCCGGTCAGCCTGCAGCGAGCGGATTGAGAATGCAGCTGGAAACACCGCCGACGGTGATTTTCCGGGGAGCCCCGCAGACACTCAGGGTGCAGGTCCAGCGGAATGAAAACTCGCCGGCTGCCGGATTGCCCGTACGAATCAGTAGCCGGACAACCGAACCCGTTCGATTGAAGCAGGCGAATAATCCCCGGGAGGGAACTTTGCCCGTCGTCGAGATCCAGGTGCCATCCATGATCGATGAGCAGGCGGCCACGCGTGACGCCACGCGTGACGCCACGAGTGACGTAGTGTTGAATGTTCCGCTGGACGTGGCGGCGAAGGACATGGAGATTGTCCTGAAAGCCGAATCGCTGCCGCATGCATTTTCCGAGCGGGTGCTGGCGACTGCCTGGTCAGAACCATTCCGCGTGACTGTGGAAACTGCTGTGGCGCCAAAGCTGGACGTCGCGACGACGCGGATCAGCTCCGGAACCGATCAGTTCATCAAAGGCAACCTGCAGCGGACGAAAGGTTTCACCGCTCCGGTGACAGTCTCGCTGGTCGGTCTGCCGGCGGGCTACCGCATGGAACCCGCGCAGGTGGACGCGGAGGCCGGGGAATTTGCAATCAAGGTGATCGCCCCCGTGGTTACCGCGGAACAGATGGTGCCTAATGTGAAGTTGCGGGTGACCACGAGCGGATCGATGATCGCTGCGGACCAGGATGTTGCGCTTCAGCTACTGCCGAAACCGGCCGATCCTTCCTCGCAAAATTGACCATCAATCCGCCTCCGAACTTCTGTGACGGGTCAGAGATCTGCAATTCTGACAATTCGTGTTCTCTGGTCTCTTGCCAGGGGGGCGTGTGTACATAAAATCACATCGCACCGCACAGGCAAGGAAGACAGGATGAGGCACGGATCACAGCTGAACCCTCCCAACCGCTTTGACGCCGTCCATACTTTTCCGGATTACGAACATCTGGAATGGGACGAAGACGCGATCCGCGCCGAGTTCGAGCGACCGATCGAGTACTTGCCCGATGCCTCGCGATCGCTGGTTACACAGAACGATTCCCCGGACATCCCGTTTCGTTACAGCGTCAATCCCTATCGCGGCTGTGCGCATGGTTGCAGTTATTGCTACGCGCGGAATTCGCATGAGTATCTGGGACTGAACGCCGGCCTGGACTTCGAGACGAAGATTTTTGTGAAACACGAAGCGGGAAGGCTGTTTCGTGAATTCCTGGCGCGCGATCGCTGGCAGTGCGAACCGATTATTTTCAGCGGGGTGACCGATTGCTATCAGCCCGCAGAACGGACGTTTCGTCTGACGCGGCAATGTCTGGAAGTTGCTGAAGAGTGCCAGCAACCGGTTAGCATCATTACCAAGAATGCACTTGTTGTCCGTGATTTGCCCGTCCTCGCGGAACTGGCCAGCCGCAACCTGGTAGAAGTGAATTTATCCGTGACAACGCTGGACCCGGAACTGGCCCGGGTGATGGAACCGCGGACGAGCATTCCGACGGCGCGTTTGCGGGCCATTGAAACGCTCGCCCGGGCGGGCGTCCCGGTGCGAGTCATGGTGGCTCCGTTGATTCCCGGCCTGAACGATCACGAGATTCCCGCGATCCTGAAAGCTGCCCGGGAGGCGGGAGCCCGCTGCGCCAGCACCGTGCTGCTGCGATTGCCGCTGACCGTGCGTCCGGTGTTTGAGGAGTGGCTGGAGCGGACACAACCGCTGAAAGCACAACGGGTCCGGGGGCTAATCCGTCAGACGCGGGATGGCGAGATGTATCAGGCAGAGTTCGGGCTGCGGCAGGCGGGCAGTGGCATGATCGCTGAGCAGATTCTCTCGATGTTCCGGCTCTTTCGCCAGAAGCTGAAGTTTCCCGGCATCCCGCCGCTCGACTGCAGCCAGTTTCGACCGGCATCGCTCCCGGGTGGCCAGTTGCGACTGTTTTGATTCAGGCCGTCGGGATGCTCGTCTACGGCGGCTCTGAAACAGTCCCGTCTGCCTCCACCAATACATCTCCGGATTTTTGACCACACAGAGGGGAGCGAAAGTCCCGTCAGACGTGTGTGTCGCCCCGGCATTCCTGTTACCCGTCTTTGCAGGGCCGCTTGCCTCAGTACAGCAGCGTGGTCAGCTTGCGACGATACTCGCTGGTCAGTTCCGAGGCCGGGCCGAGCATGTCAAAGATCTTGACCATCGTGGTCTTGGCCTCGTTGCGTGCGTCGCCAAAGTCTCTGGAGACAATTGAGAGGAGCAGTTCAAGGGCCTTGCGATGCTGCTGGGCAGCCGCCAGGGCGTCGGCATAACGAATCTGAAGCGTGAGATTGTCGGGGTCTGCCTCGGAGGCCTTGCGGGCTTCCTCAACGCCGCCGGTTTCAAGGGCCGACTGTCGCACATCCAGTTCCGACTTGATCCGCTCGGCTTCGGGTTCCAGAAAGCCGCGTTCCTCCAGCTTCTCGATGAGCGAGCGGCATTCATCAAACCGGTTTTGCAGTAGCAGGGTGCGGGCAATCCGGACTCTGATCACGTCTTCATTCGGCGCGAGTTCCAGTGCGCCGCGATATTTGGCTTCAGCCGTCTTCGGATCACTCTCCTCAACCGCCAGACCCTCTTGCAGCAGCAACTGGGCCGGCGAGGGCAGCAAACGATCGAGCCATTCCCGCACCTGAGCTTCGGGCATCACGCCCGAGAACTGGTCCACAGGCTGGCCTTCGACGAACGCCACCACCATCGGAATCGACTGAATCCCGAAGGCCGAAGCCAGTTGCACCTCTTCCTCGGTGTTGATTTTCCCAAGGATGAATTTCCCGCCGTATTCATCGGCCAGTTTTTCGAGGATCGGACCCAGCTGCCGGCAGGGACCGCACCACGGTGCCCAGAAATCCAGAACGACAGGAACTTCAATCGATTTCTGCAGCACGTCCTGCTGAAAGGTCGCGGCGTGAACGTCAAATACCCAGGGAGATGCAGTGGCCATACGGTGATCGCTCCAGCTGTGAACGCTCCAGAATCGGTCGTACTCGGGTTACGCCCGTGTGATTCGGACATAACTGCAGTTCTGGCAGCGGACGCATGCAGTGTAGGTGGATGTCGCGCGACGTTCAAACGTGGTGCTTTCGCAGCGCGAATGTTGCCATGCTGCAGCGCGATGAATCCCGTTCGATTCAGAATCGCAGGATTTCCTGCTGTTCCGGTGCCTGGCGCGAAGTTTGCGAGTGGAACTGGTCTGGTGGGGCATTCGTCAGATCAGGCAGGACTTCCTTGCCGGTGGTGACGGCGAACCCGCAGGGCAGGGGGCGAACCGATGGAGGGTGGTCTGGGTGCGATTGGAGGAATCGGCGCGATGGCGATTTCGCCGATGATGTCTGCCATGCCGGCCGCGGCAACCGCGGGGCCCGGGGGCGTGAATTCCACCAGCGCTCTCGGCGGTTCCCCGACTGCCTCGACAGCGAACGTCCAGAGTCCGGGAGCCCTGGAAGCCGCGAATGCCGCTCGCATGCAACAATTGCTGGATCTGATCGACGGTTTCTCTTCCGCAGAAATTCTGATGGCGCTAATGCTGTCGGCGGGATCGAAAAAAAAGGATGAGGACGACAACGGGGCAGGAGCCCTGGCCTTGCTGGCAGGCATGGCACTGGCTAACCAGCTGAAAGGTGGCAACAACCTGAATTGCGGGATTCCTCAGGTCAGCAGTCACATGGGAATGAGTGGAATGCAACTGAATATTACGGCCTGAAGGCTTCAGGCGAATACATGGCCCGGCATCTGGCGGGAAGTCATGTGCCCTCCTTTCAAGCCGTGATCGCAGCCGGTGTCACGGAATCCCGTTTCCCAGGAGCGACACCGGCTGCTTTTAGTCATCCACTTACTGGTCTTGCTTCACTGGTCTTGCTTCACTGGTCTTGCTTCACTGGTCTTGCTTCACTGGTCGCGCTCAGCCTGCTTTTCACGCTTCAGGGCCTCGACGACGGAGGCGTCCAGTTCTCGAAGCCCTTCATCCGGCTGCAGGTCGTAATATCCGACCTTGTAGTGCGTGATCTTGCCGTCATGTCCAATCACCACCCACAGCGGGAGTTCAGCGCCGATGGCCCGTGGATCTCCGAACCGGGAGAGCAGGGTGCCATCGTCAGCTGCGACAGGAAAACTGACATTCATAAAGTCCTGAAACTTGCGGATGCTACGCGCAGCAGACTTTGCCTGGGCCGGATCTGAAAATCGCGAATCGACCGCCACGCCGATGATCTGTGCCCCGAGTCGACGTCGCCGGTTGTGCAGAAAGTCCAGATATCCCACCTGACCATAGGGCTCGGTCAGTTTTTCCCCGTCGTAATCCCAGAAATGCAACACGGTGGTATGGCCCTGTCGGTCGATGTTGGCCAGCGGTTCCCCATCAACTCGTTTCCAGTCGCCGCTGGTATCTGCTTCGCGGCCGATATATTTGGCAGCAAGTCCCTGGACACCTTCCAGCCTTCGGGCCTGGACGCCCAGATCTCTTTGAATCGAAGTGACGAATCGACCCCAGAGACTTTCAGAGGCTGGTCCAAGGTTGGAAATTGCAGTGCTGGTGGCGGCGAGTTCTTCCGCATTCAACTGGCTGCGGAACCGTGAGTCCGGCGGCGTCAGCCGGGCCTGAATCTCCAGCAGGCCGGCAGCGAGACTCCTGGTGGCCTGCAGTTCTGCGGCGGGCAATTCACGCTGTTGATCGAGTTGCATCGAGAGGTGAAAGGCCTCGCCGCGCCCCAGAAACAGCCGTTCGCGCAGCGCGACAATCAGTCCGGTCGCTGTGTCAATTTCCAGATGCTGGCGTCGTCCCCGGTCGAGGGACACCTCAACAATCGCCAGTTCGCGCCCGTTTGTCATCCGGGTTTGCAGACAGCTGTACTGCCCGCCGGCTCCCGACCATTCCGTTTCCGGTTCCAGGCGATCGGCATATTCAAAGAACGCTGAGCGGACCGGGATCGGCGCCGGATTCCCGTCAAACAGATACAGCAAGCGGATGGCGTCCGGCCGGGGAGTGCTGAGCTCCAGCTTGCCGAAACGTTGAGGCCAGCTCCAGCCTCCGCCTCCGCGCTCATCGACAAGGAAACAGGCCTGGTCGGGATCGGTCACCGTCACGGTCAGCGTAAAGGTTTTCTCGGCGTTGGCGGCATCTTCACCGCGTTCCAGCTTGCCGGAGTATTGCAGTTCGGTTCCAGCGGGCAGGGCGGCGAGCCAGAGCCCGACGGTGCCCACGAATACGGCCAGACTCATTTCAGATCCTTCCAGGTTGGGATCAAATCAGCGGAGCGCAATGTGAGCAGTCTACACGAACTCTTCATCAAGCTCACGTTGACCGGTTCGCTCGTTGACAGCCGTAAAGCTTCCCCCTAGTGTAACCAGTAGAAGAATCGGTGAGTTCTCACTGTTGCTCCTGACTGGTCCAGACGCAATCCGCGTCAAAACCGGTTCTGTTTCTCCAGATTCCGAGCCTTGGCAACTTGTGTCGTCATACGTACCGAGTCCCCGTTGAATGTTGATCTGATGAGGATGGCAGGCATGATTCGCAGCGTGGCGACACGGCTGATCCCGATGACTGTGGCTGGCCTGGTGGTCGGTGCAGGTCTCTCCGGGAGCCTTCTGCGGGCTCAACCGGCCGCCCCGGCTCAGTCGCCTGGCGGTTCTACGGACGGCGCACCTTTACCAATTGCCGCGCAGGGCGACCAGGTTCTCGTCAAGCGGGAAGCTGTCAGCCTGATTGCTCCTGAAAAGTATCGCGTCAATCTGTCGCTGCAGCCGCTGCAGGTCGTGGTCCTGGCAGCTCCCTACGATGGATTCGTCCGGCAGGTACCGGAGAAAGTCAACGCGAAGCTCAAGCCACAGTCGGAAGTCGTCCGACTGGAAAACACGGTTCAGCGACTGCAGCTGGCTCGTGCCCAGGCAGAGTTCAAGCTCGCTTCGCTGGAGCAAAGCGCCGCGAAAGAGGAGGGGCCGAAAGCGATCGCTGCTGCTCGGGTGGAAGCCGCCAAGGCCTCATTGGATCTGGCCCAGTATCTCCATGACCAGAGTACTATCCGGACGCCGATTGCCGGTGAGGTGCGAAGGATTTTCGTGGTGGAAGGGCAGTTTGTCCGGGCCGGAGAACCACTCGCTGAGATCGGCGATGCCGGCAAGCTGAAGGTTGAGATCCCGGTCGAACGCAATACCGTGACCAAGGGGAATCCGCTGAGTGTGAAGATTGAAACCCGGGAAGTGCAGGGAACTGTCGAATCCGTCCAGCCGTTGCGCGCGGAATTTGATCCGCTCCGGGACCTGTTTGAGTCCATTACGTCGGCCGTGGTTGTGTTCGACAACGCCGACGGCAAACTGTTTCCCGGACAGACGGCCTACGTGCCGCTGATCCCCCGCAACCCCGTGGTCCAGGTGGCGTCGGCCTCAGTGCTGAATGGGTCAGATGGTTCACGGCGAGTACAGGTGCTGCGGCGGGGCATTGTCCGGGATATTCCTGTGACCGTCATGGGACCGGTCGGGATTGAACGGCTGTACGTGAGTGGCCCGTTCGCCGAGGCCGATGAAGTCATCTACCAGTCGTCTCACCAGCTTCCCGACGGATTCCAGTTACAACCGCTCGCAAATGCAGCCACGCCAGCCCCGGGAAATCAGCCGGCCACGCCGCGGCCTGCCCCCGGCAACACGGCATTCTAGGCAGTGATTTCTCACATCTTCATGAATATGACGGGAAGTGCGGCCTGTTAATTGATGTCAGGATTCATGGTCGAGAACCGCCGCTGATTATAAGTCGTTCATTATCAACACTTGCTATTGATCCTGCCTGTTGCCGGATGCAGGCGGGATTCAGAATGTCATGCTGGAGTAAACGGGTATGTCGGCAGGCTATGAACCGATTGACAATTATGAGGTCGTCAATTTCATTGCCGGCGGGAGTACCAGTCAGGTTCTGGAAGTGATTGAGCCGGGCACACATCGCCATCTGGCGATGAAGTTGATTAATGACAAGCACCCCGACGTGAAGGAAAGCAAGGCGGTTCTGAAAGCTGAAGCCGCCATCTGCAAACAGCTGGATCACCCCAACATTGTGCACTACGAGGGGTTCACAAACGGCCGCGAACACACTTACATGTTGATGGAATACTTTCGCGCGCCGACTTTAAAGCTGCAATTGAAGATGGATCAGCAAAGCGTTCATCTGAGATTGAAGAAAATCCTGGAAGGGCTTTGTGCCGGACTGCAGCATTTACACGATCGTGGCTATGTTCATCGTGATATCAAGCCGGAAAATGTACTGGCTAACAAGGTCGGTGAAGTTCGTCTGATCGACTTCTCGCTCACGTCGCGTCCCAAAGGTGGACTGGCCAAACTTCTGGGCGGCAAGCTGGCATCAATTCAGGGAACCCGGACGTATATCGCGCCGGAAACCATTCGCAAGCAACCGCCGGTCTTTCAGACTGATTTTTACAGCCTCGGGATCTTGCTGTTTGAAGTGCTGACCGGGAAGACGCCGTTCCAGGCACCGACGCCCAATGAATTACTTCAGAAACATATCTCTGCCACGCCGCCCAATGCCTCGGAATTCAATTCGAATGTCAGCCCCGAAATGGATCGACTGATCCTGAAGTTGCTGTCCAAAAAGCCGGATCAGCGCGGCAAGGACATGGCGGAAATCTCGGCCGAACTGCGTCGGGTTCGCATCTTCAAGGAAGAGATTCCGGAAGTGAGCGAGGCCACCACAGAGGAGAAGCCCGCAGATCTCCTGGAGCAGCTTTCCGCCAGCAAGCTGGACAGTCGCCTCGACGCCCAGCGGAGTGAAATCGTCCGCCAGAATCCCGAACTGGCTGCAAAATTGATGGAACAACAGCAGCAACGGCAGGTAGAAACCGATCGAAAAAAGAAGGAGCTGGCGGAACTCAAGAAGAAGGTCGAGCGCTCCAAAACGCCTCCGGCTCCCGCACAGGCTGCCCCACCTCCCCCGCAAGCACCCCCGGCCCCGTATCCTTATCCCTATCAGATGCCGCCAGGCTATCCGATGCCCGGATATCCAAATATGCCGGGGATGCCAAATATGCCCGGCATACCGGCAATGGGTATGCCAGGAGCCCCTTACAGCCCTCCGCCTCCGGCTGCCACAGCCCAGAATCCTGCTGGCGGCTATCCGCCGGCAGTACCAGCGGCTTCCTCGACAAATCCGGCCTTTTCACAACCTTCCAAACCCGCTTCAATCCCGATATCTTCATCATCCGCAGGAAATCCCGCACAGGCAAGCAGATCGGTTCCGCCCAAAACTGCACCGGGTCAATCCCCTGCACCATCGGCGGAATCGACAGCTTCGCCGAAACCGGGACAGGCAACACCTTCGTCGAAAGCCGCGCCGCCGGCCCAGCAAGGCAAGTCTGCTCCGCCTGCACAAGATGAAGATCTGGAATTCATGACCGAACTTCCTGACATTCTGTAATCCGATTCCGCCGAATCCGGCGTCGGCCGCAGGCATGTCAGCCATGTGAACAAGGCTTGTCACGACTTATGGCAACTCCGCTCCAACTGCCGTTCGAGAAACCGATTCATCAACTGGAGCAGCAGCTCGAGGAACTTGAGCAACAGCCCAATCCCACGCCGGCAACACTGGAAGCCATCCGCAACATGCGGGCAGAGATCCAGAAAATGCGGCGAGAAATTTTCGAGAATCTCGACGCGGCCGACATCGTGAAAGTGGCTCGCCACATCGAGCGTCCCCATACCCGCGATTACCTGGAACTGATGTTCGATGAGTTCATCGAACTGCACGGCGACCGGGCCTTTGGCGATGATCGGGCAATTCTTACCGGCTTCGCCCGGATCGAAGGTTTCAAGGTCATGTTCGTCGGCCAGCAGAAAGGCCGGACCCTGAAGGAGCGAAACGAATGCAACTATGGTTGCGCGCATCCGGAAGGATACCGGAAGGCGCTGCTGAAGATGCAGCTGGCTGCCCAGCACGGTGTGCCGATCGTCTGTCTGATTGACACGCCCGGTGCCTATCCGGGAATCGGCGCGGAGGAACGCGGTCAGTCATCTGCAATCGCCGTCAACCTTCGCGAGATGTCGTTGCTGCCAACGCCAATCGTCTGCGTGGTGATCGGAGAAGGGGGGTCCGGCGGGGCGCTCGGGATCGGTATTGGCGACCATGTCGCCATGCTGCAGTTCGGCTATTACTCGGTCATCAGCCCGGAAGGCTGTGCCGGAATTCTCTGGAAGAGCGTAACCCACGCCGACAAGGCGGCGCGAGCCCTGAAGTTCACCGGAAAGGACCTGCTGCGGCTGGGTGTCATCGACGAGATTATTCCGGAACCGCTCGGAGGGGCTCATCGCGACCATCGCCAGATGGCGTCCATGATGAAGTCCTCGATCATTCGCCAGCTGCGTTCACTCTCGGCCATCGCTCCCGCCGAGCTTGTGGAGCGGCGCTATCAGAAGTTCCGCCGGATCGGCCAGTTCCTGGAGTCGTCCGCAGATACCGCTACGGGCAGTCCGCAACTTGTCGCGGCCAACTCCTGAATTCGTGCCACATGCTCCGGGGCGAGCAGGGTTCGCTTCGGGGCTCGCTCCTCGTCCTGCGAGCTTGCGTAATCCCGCCGGCTGTCATGGCCCGGTTGCCAGCGCAACGCAGACTCGTTCAGGGAGCGGCGGCCAGACCACGTATCTGCAGGAGTTCGATGCGGACTCAATGTCTGACGCGCCCGACACCAAGCGGTCTGCTATTGCAGGTCTCAATCAGATCCCTCAATCCGGGTTCCGCGTACCAGTTTTTCACCGACACTCAACGTCCGATAATGTCCGTTATGTTTCTTTTCGCTTTCAGATTCTGCAGCAGATTGCTCTTTTGCGGGGTCTGACGAGGTGTGGCGAAAGCATGACTGGGTGCATCCACCCCGGATGTAGCTGAGGGTGTCCGCTGTCCTGGGGTGTCTGGCGATTCGATTGTCACTCCGGCGGACGGGAGTTGAGCAGAATTGTGATGCATGCGATGAGCGTTCCGAGGGCGGCTGCGGCGTAGCTGGTGTCGTGCAGCAGGCCGGCACGCTGGAAGGCGGCGCGGTCGATGACGTCGGGCGGAATCCAGAAACGCTCGTCTTGAGCGAATGCGGTGAAATAACCGACCAGCAGACTTGCGGCTCCGCAGAGGACGGCGATGGTGATGATGATTGCCATGCCCCTCAGCAGCGTGTGAAATCGGGGACAATCCCCCTGCCGGTAGCAGGCGCTGTAGAACAAGGCCGGGCCGATGGCGATGCCGGTCCACCAGGCGGCCAGGAAACCCACGAGCGAGGCTCCGGATCGATGACGCCACTCGGGCGGGAACCGGAACTGGTCGAACTTGAAGGCCAGGAAGTAATCGGGCGAGACGGTCCATGAAATCTGGTTGTGGATGGCTCCATAGCACCCTGCCGCCAGACACGCAGCCATCGTCCAGCCGAACAGCCTGCAATAGCGTCGGATTGAGGTGGATACTGACATGCTGGAGGTCATGGCCTGTTCAGGAATTCTCAGAACTGTTTGCGACTGTCGAGCAGCAGCGTCACCGGTCCGTCGTTGACCAGTTCCACGCCCATGTGTTCCTGAAAGCGGCCGGTGCCAGTACGGATGCCCCGGCGTGCCACTTCGGCGGTGAAACGCTGATAAAGCTCCACTGCGATTTCAGGACGAGCGGCTGCAATAAAACTGGGTCGTTTTCCCTTGCGACAATCTCCCAGCAACGTGAACTGGCTGACGATCAGCATTTCACCGTTGATGTCGGACAGGGAGAGATTCATCTTGTCGTCGGCATCGGGAAAGATCCGCAGGCCCACTGTCTTTTCAGCGAGAGCAACAGCATCGTCTGCGCTATCGCCTTCCGCGACTCCCAGCAGCACCAGCAGACCGGTTCCAATCTCTCCGGTTACTTCCCCGGCGACCGTGACTTTGGCTCGCGAAACCCGCTGAATGACGGCTCGCATGATGAGATCCCTGACTTTCCCGATGAATGCGCACGCACAATCCAGATCCGCCACAGTCGTCATCCGGATGAACCGGCAAGGCCCGTCAGATCCAGCGTAGTTGTCTGTCCCAGGACCAGTTCCCGGATCAGGCGAGCAGTAATCGGAGACAACTGCAACCCGTCACGGAAGTGGCCGGCGGCGATCAGCAGATTGCTGTGATCAGTGGCGGGACCGATCATTGGCAGTCCGGTGGCTCGATGAGGACGCAGTCCCGACCAGCAACGCAGGAAACGGGCCTGCCTTAACGTCGGGATCAGTCGCTGACCGAACTCCAGCAGATCGTGAATCGCCATTGCTGTATTCAGCTTCTCAAAGCCGGCATGTTCTTCGGTTGCCCCGATCAGAATCCGGCCATCAGGACGGGGAACGACATAGCGAGCTCCCGCCTGAATGAGGCAGCTTGCCGGCAGCGGAGTCTGCTCCAGTTGCACGATCTGTCCCCGGACGGGTTGAATCCGGAATGTCAGATGCAATCTTCGCAGCAGCAGGTCGGACCAGGCGCCTGTGGCGACTACGAATTGATCGGCACGCACCATTTCCGTGGGAGTCTGGACTCCGAGGATCTTTCCGGAAGAGACTTCAAAGTCTAGGGCCGGTGTTCCGGGAGACAATCTCACTCCGCTTTGAGTGCAGGCAGCGATCAGCGATTTGAGCAAACGGGGATTGCGAACCTGGGCATAGTCGGGCAGCCAAAATCCTGCGAGTTCCCGGCCAGCGATCGCCGGAAATCGCTGCCGCAATTCAGTCGGAGACAGCGGCTCGACCTGGATCTGTTCTGCTTGCCACTGTTTGATGTCATCAGAGAGAGCTGGCTGCTGATCAACGGGGCGCACTTCCAGCGATCCGCAGCGAACGTAACCCGGATCGATCCGGGTCACCTGTTGAAGTTGCTCGACCCATGCCGGCCAGAGTCTGGCGCTTTCGCTGCGGAGGCGGCCCTTCAAATCCGGCGGGAGGCAGAGACCGCCGGGAGGCAGCATTCCCGCCCCGGCCCAGGAAGCCTCCTGGCCGGGTTGTGACTGATCCAGCACCCTGACCGAGAGGCCATGTCGCGCAAGTTCCCAGGCTGACGAAAGGCCAATGACGCCTCCACCAATGACGACGACATCCACCATCCCGACCGCCGACCTTCCCGGACCTGATTCCAGTTGCCCGCCCTGCAGGCTGGCAACAGACTAGAAACGCTTGCGTGTGCTGGCCGTCTGCAGAAAGACGGTCGCCAGTTGACGGGGATCGGTGCGATAGGCCGCCCGGAGGGCGTCTGCTGGTGAATCCCCTGCCTGAAACCTGCGAACCAGTTGCCCGAATGAAGCAGCGCCGCCCTGCTTCAACAGAAATTCGACGATGCTGTAGCCAATCGGGCCCACGTCGGCCGGAGAGAACTGGCCATCATTAAACACATCTCCGGGATTTTGCAGGTTCGCCTTCTGAAGGGCAGTTGCTGCCTGAGAATGCAAGGACGAGATGTAAGGATTGTCGCCTCCGGATCGGCCGGCTGCGATTGCCAGACCGGTGCCGCGTGCCAGCCAGTCGGGCAGATTTCCTCCATCCCGCTTGAGGTAGGCGCCGGTCACATGCTCGACGACGCTCAGCTGCAGATTCGGCGTGGTTGTTGTCGCCTCATCACCCACATCCTGGACGGCAGCGAATGCCTGATCCTGTGCAGCGGTGACATGACTGTGTCCGACGACTTCGCGTGGCACCTGTCGTCGATGAATGGTGTTATTGAACTCTTCGTAGCCAAACCGTTCGCGGATGACAAAGATCGCCAGCTTGCCCTTGAAGAGCGGCTGTTCCTTGACGTTAAACATGGTTCGCAGTGCAGCAGCCTGCTCCTGCGCCCAGCGACCGACTTCTTCCAGGCGTCGCGGGGCGACATCTCCCAGAACGATGAAGTCCTCGGTTTCATGAACCAGGGCATCCCCCGACTGCGGAAATGTCTGTTTCCACAGTGCCTGAGAATCCTTGAGCCGCTTGCTGTGCCAGCCGGCGGCATCCAGACCCGCGAGTTCTTCTGCTTTCAACTGTTCCGGAGTGGGGATCAACTGGGCGAGCGGACGTTTGGCATCGTTGCCATCGAAAACTGCCCCTTCGGTAATCCACGTCCGGAGATCAGCGTGCCATTTGCGCGTAATGCGGGCCATATTGCCCTGTGGCATCACAGGCGTATCATCCGCATTCACAAGTCGCCAGAGCCGGCTTTCCTCAGGCTTGCCGGGCACAATCACCTTGCCCGATTCGCCGCCTGCCATCAGGCGCTCGAAGGAAGCCAGTGAAAAACCACTCCGCGGATTAGCGCCGCCGTGGCAGCCGCCGCAAGTCGTCACAAACGTCGGGGCGATGTCCCGAACGAAGGAGACGGTTTCCTTGCCGGTCGGTTTGGGAATGTCGATCTTCTCTGTTGCCAGCATCGGATTGGCTTTCAACAGCGACAGGGCTACCCCCTTCTCTGTGCCATCGAAGTTAGCCCCGGCAGAAATCCATGCGGCGATCTTCTGCAACTCCTCGCGAGACAGGGCTTCCCCATTCCGCGGCATGCGCTGCATCGGGTTCGGGGTGGCCAGACGCGCCATCAGCAGGCTGGCCCCGGGATTTCCGGCGACCAGTAACGGACCACTGCGTCCGCCGCGTTCCATGCCGGCAAAGGTTTCCAGCTGCAGTCCTCCGGAGGCTCGATCTGCCGAGTGACAGTTCCCGCAATTGTCGACCAGAATCGGAGCGATATCCTTCGCAAAGCTGACTTCGGGAGCCCCCCCTGCCTTACCGCCGGTGGCCTTGGAAAGGGCCGCCTTCTGCAGTTCGATCTGACGTCGCAGCGTCAGCACCTGACGATCGTTGTCCGCATACTCCGCTTCGCCCAGGGCTTTGGTCAGCCGGGTTTCGATGTCCGTCAGGGCGGCTTCCGCCTCTTCAGTCTTCTTGCGAGAAATCAGTCCCGGAACCTTGCGGACGTCGCTGGTCAGCTCGCCCAGTTCGCGTCGCTGGGCCGGCGTGGGTGGCGCTCCATACAAGTACCCGTCGACTGTCAGGCCGACCAGCATCAAACTCCCGAGGAGCATCGCGTGCCGCATGGCTGTGTTCCCCATTTCAGACTGCAACCTGCAGTGGCATCCTCACCGCGGGTTGACAGCTCACCGGCGTCTGCCGGAACTATTCCTGAATTCCGTTCTGTTTTCGCAAACGGAACATTAATCCTGATGCAAAGAAACTCTCGAAATACATTAGCCGATAGAATCCGACATGTCGACCGGATCTTCCCTGGCAGTGCCAGTTACCCTTACGCGATGCCGGTGGACACCCCGGAAGTGCGCAATTGACCGCTTGCCAGCCCCTGTCGAAAACCGTTGACTCCTGAAATAATCAGCAACCGGGCATCTGGACTCTCCGCCGGCGCGGCGTTCCCGGTAGACTCCCGGTTTGTCGTTAACCCACCGGTCTTGCTGATGATGACCCCGGATGGTCATGGAACCTGCGCCGGTAATTTCGATTCTTCCCGGAAAATCAATCAGAATGTCGGCTCTCACCCGCTCGCCCCAGGAACTGGAGCAGGCCCTGCTCACCGTCTTTGCCGACTATGGACCGACGGCCGTCGCCCTGTCGGCCGGCGTCGACAGCACTGTTGTGGCTGCTGCCGCACATCGTGCGCTGGGCGAGCAAGCCGTCGCCCTGACCGCAGTGAGTCCCAGCCTGCCCGCAGGCGAGAAGGAAGCGGCGGAACAGATCGCCCGACAGATCGGCATCCGGCATTTGCTGATCGAGACGCAAGAAATGCAGCAGCCGGATTATGTCCGCAATCCGGTCAATCGCTGCTATTACTGCAAGACCGAGTTGTATCAGACCATCTATGATGCCGCCCCCCGCCTGAACGTGACGGTGCTGGCCAACGGCGCTAATCTGGACGATCAGGGAGACCATCGTCCCGGCATGATGGCCGCCCGTGAGTTCTCGGTTCGCAGCCCGCTCATTGAGGCCGGCTTCACGAAGGCGGACGTGCGCGAGCTGGCACGGCACTGGAACCTGCCGAACTGGGAAAAACCCGCCGGCCCCTGTCTGTCCAGCCGGATCGCCTACGGGGTCGAGGTGACTGCGGAGCGATTGCAGCGAATTGACGCCGCAGAAACCTGGCTACGTCAACAATTGCAGGAACCGGAGTTGCGAGTCCGTCTGGAAGCCAATGAGATGGCAAGAATCGAGATTCCGGTCACTGCCCTGCCCCGCGCGTGTTCTTCTCCGTTGAGGGAGCAACTGGCCGCGGAATTTCATCGGCTGGGTTTTCGCTACGTGAGTCTGGATCTGGACGGATTCCGTTCCGGCAGCATGAATGCCGTGGTCCCATTGTCGGTCTGGAAACGCTCGTGAGCCCAGACCTCGGGGCAGATGGTTTCCCTGAATTGGTCAGGGGACGTTGTCAAAGGACATTCAGATCGGTGAGTTCCTCGTCGTCCGGGAGCGAGGAATCGAACAGGTTGCCGCCAGCGAGCAAGGCGGGAGATCGCAGCTTCCACCACTGCGCTGCCCGTTCCTGCGTCCACTGACCGGAGACGGAACACTTCTCCAGGGCGGTGCGCAACTCGCGAACATTGGCATAGCGACGGCTGGGATGTTTCTCGAGACAGCGCAGGATCACCGCTTCCAGATCGGGCGGGATGCCCGGTTCGAGTTGCGAGGGAGGCGTGACCGGATCGCGGGCATGGGCAATCATCAGCCGTAGCGGAGATTTGCCCTCAAACGGCGGGTGACCTGTTAACAGGCAATAGCCGGTCGCTCCCAGTGAATAGAGATCGCTGCGCGGATCGGGCGGAAGATCGCCGGTCGCCTGCTCCGGCGCCATATACAACGGCGAGCCCGCAAATCGTCCGACACGACCGGCTTCGGGTGACAGCAGGATCTCGGGGCCGTTGTCGTCGACCACCAGTCCGAAATCCAGCAATTTGGAAACGTCGAATTCGCCTCCGCGTTGCGAGGCGAAGATGTTGGCAGGTTTCAGATCCCGGTGAATCAGTCCGAGAGCATGCGCTTCCGCGAGCGCATCGCAGATCTGCTTCATAAAATGCACCACGCGTTCCGGACACATCGCTCCGAAACGCTGGACGAGTTCACTGAGATTCAGGCCGGGCAGGTATTCCATCACATAGTAGAACGTGCCGTCATCGGTGTGGCCGTAGTCATAGATTTCGACGGTATTCCAGTGTGAGAGCCGGGCGGTCGTGCGAACTTCCCGTTCAAAGCGGACCAGCGACTGCGGGTCGCTCACCTGATTGCAGCGAATGAGCTTGATCGCACAGGGGCGTTTCAGCAGGCGATGTTCCGCGAGATAAACTTCGCCCATCCCGCCCTGCCCGATCCGGCGACGAAGGCGGTATTGCCCGAACCGCAGAGCCCGGCGGTATTCGGTTCTCAGGCTTGAAATGGTCCACGTGCCGAAGACCGAGACACCGTAAGAGCCCACCATGTAGGCCGAGAGTTCGCACACGCGCTCGATGGACAGGGCGCTGGCGGCCACCGGATGCGACATTCGCACCGCGAGGACTGCAGCGATCGGAGCTACTGTCGGCGGGACAAGCAGAATCGCAGTTCGCCGCCAGCCGTTAGGCATCACCATTCCGTATGACAGAATCAGCACCGCGAAGGCGAGGACTCCCTGGCAGGCGGCCCAGGTCACGTCCATGCGCTGCCCTTCATCGGCTGCATGGGTTAACCACTCCAGTTGCGTCTGCACCAGTTGCACGCCGGTAATCCCGAACACGACGAGTTCCAGCATCCGCAACTGCTGGGCGGAGAGATCCCGCGTCCCGGTCAGTACAGTCGCCGATCCGAGCATGACCACCAGGGTCGCAGCGCCGAGACTACGGGGTGTGAGTTCGTAGCGGGCAAACTGGTAAAAGAACAGCAGCCCCAGGCCGGCGACCAGTAACCAGTTTGCGGCTCGCAGTCGCGAACGCAGGAGCGAATAGGGAGCGGAAAAACTGTCGGAGTGGCCTTCGCGAACCATCCGCACCGGTGGCAAGGAATGGAGCGTGCCTGTGGAAGAATCCAGAACCGGCGTGGGCGTATCAATGACCGGATCGCCGAGCAGATCGCTCGCCATCCGGGCGAACTGCTCCTCGTGAATGATCCAGGTCGCCTCCAGGCTGGCCTGTTCATGCTCGGTGCTATGGCTGAAGATATCAGGCACGCGCGATCCCTGTGCAGGCCACGGACTGGATCGTGGATGCGTTCACATCGCAACCCCGGCAAGGGTTGCTACATCACGATTCAACCGTACCCGCCCCGCTGTGTCGGCAACTACCTAGGGATCTAGCTTAATTTTCCGGGGTAATTTCCGGGGTTTTGTCGCCCTTGGGGAAATTCGCGTTGTTGGAGCGGTCGCCTGATCTATCGTCGAAAAGACCGACAGGGACTGCAGAACCGCTACAGACGCTGATACCGAACCAGCCATGAAGATTGAGGGCAAGTGTTCAGGATGCTCGTGATGGAAGAGACTGTTCAGCAGGCTCTTTTCCGGCTGAAATACAAATCCACAGGCCCCCGGTCAGAACCGTGACCGGGGGCCGCTGGTTGGTAGTCCCTCAACTGGTAACTGCCGGACAGGAGGTTCTACTGCCCGCGGTGAGAAAGGATTCATTTCTCACACTTTATCTCCGCGGGGCAGAAAGTCTCCTCTTCGGCTCGACAGGACGTTATTCAATTCCCGGCACGGGGAAGGCCTGGCAGAATTCGCGGATTTCGTTGCGCGTGCGATCCACAACTGCCGCATCATCGGCATGACGCAGCACGTTCAGGATCCACTGCCCGACCTTCTGCATGTCGGCTTCCTGCATACCGCGGGTGGTCAGGGCGGCGGTTCCCAGGCGGATACCGCTCGGATCGAGAGGTTTCCGCTGATCGTAGGGGATCATGTTCTTGTTCGCCGTGATGCCGGCGCGATCCAGCGTTTGTTCGGCGATCTTGCCGGTCAACCCGATGGTGGTAACGTCACAGAGCATCAGGTGGGTATCCGTGCCCCCGCTGGCGAGCTTGATTCCACCACTGACCAGCGTTTCTGCCAGAGTTTTCGCGTTCGCGACAATTTGCCTGGCATACTCCTTGAAACCTGGTTGCAGCGCTTCGTGGAAGCAAACCGCCTTGCCGGCGATCACATGTTCCAGCGGTCCGCCCTGCAGGCCGGGAAATACGGTCTTGTCGAGTGCCTTCGCGTGGGTTTCCTTGCACAGAACGAAGCCGGAACGTGGGCCGCGCAGTGTCTTGTGAGAGGTTGAGGTCACAAAATCCGCCACCGGAACCGGATTGTTGTAGACCCCGCCGGCCACCAGACCCGCATAGTGCGCCATATCGACCATGAACAGCGCGCCAACTTCCCGCGCAATGTCGGCAAACTTCGCATGATCGATTTCACGCGGATAAGCGCTGCCGCCGGCGACGATCAGTCTGGGCCGATGCTCTTTGGCCAGACGCTGCACCTGATCGAAGTCGATCCGGTGATCGGACTCGCGCACGCCGTAATGGACCGGCTTGTACAACTGCCCGGAGAAATTCAGCGACATGCCGTGGGTGAGATGGCCCCCATGTGCCAGGTCCATCGCCAGGAAGGTGTCTCCCGGTTGCAGCACCGACATATAGGCCGCCATATTCGCCTGTGAACCGGCGTGCGGCTGAACATTGGCATGCTCGGCGCCGAATAACTGGCACGCGCGGTCGCGGGCCAGCGATTCCACCACGTCCACATGCTCGCAGCCGCCGTAATAGCGGCGACCAGGGTAACCTTCCGCGTACTTGTTGGTCAGGACCGAACCCACCGCTTCCATCACAGCGGCGCTGGTGTAGTTTTCCGACGCAATCAGTTCCAGCCCGTCGCGCTGGCGGGTGCGTTCGTGGTTGATCGCTTCGAGGATGGCGGGATCGGTTTCCTTCAAGGCGGACATGCGAGCTTCCTTCAGTCGATCTCAAGTCAGGGAGGGAGCGAATGGCTGTTACGGCAGGGAAGTTGTCGCCCGGCAGGCGCTGTCCCTCAAACTCTCGCCGCAATTGCTCTATAATGACGAAGCTGGTCGGGAACTGCCATTCCACCGCAGACGCATCAGCAGGGCCCGATTGGACTGGATTGTTCCTGGTTGAGACGGCACCGGAATTAACGGGCGGAACCACCGGGAACCGCCCTGCCCTGCTGGCGAGACATTGCATCCGGCCAGCCATTGAATTACGCGACCTCCGGAATTTTGATGACCGACGCGACGACTCCCGAATCCATGATGACTGAACCGACGTCGGTGGGCTCTGCTCCGGCTTCCCCGGCACTGCTGGATGGTGAACGCGTGGCGTTTACGGGGATTCTGGCCTCCATGACCCACCGCCAGGCGGCGGAACTGGTCCAGCAGCATGGAGGAATTCCGCTGCAGAATGTTTCGCATCAGACGACACTGCTGGTCATTGGCGAAGAGGGCTGGCCGCTGGAGGCGGACGGTCAGCCGTCGCAGAAACTGCTCGCCGCCCAGTCGCTCCAGGAACGCGGCAGTCCGTTGCGGATGCTGAGCGAATCCGAGTGGCTGACCGCGCTGGGACTGGAATCGCGCGCCCGCATCCAGCAGTTCTACACGCCAGCCATGCTCAGCCAGTTGTTAAACGTCACGGTTCATGAGATTCGTCGCTGGGAACGATTGCAATTGATTCGTCCGGTCCGGCGCGTGATGCGTCTGCCGTATTTCGACGTGGCGGAAGTGACCGCAGCACGGAAACTGGCAGAGCTGGCGGCTTCCGGCGTCTCACTGGAGCATGTGGCCCGGTCGTTTGAGCAGTTGCAGTCGGTCTTGCCTGATCTGCAACAACCGTTGGCGCAACTGCAGATTCTGGTCGAGGGCCGTGAGGTGTTGTACCGCGATCAGGCCGGCTGGCTTGAACCGCGGACCGGGCAGCGACATCTGCCGTTTGATGACTCTCATGGTAGCGAAGCAATCGGCCATGATTCCGGGGATGCGGAAGATTCGCCCGCCATTCTCGCCTTCCGGTCGGCAGCCACTCCGCCGAAAGCCTGGACAGCGGAAGAGTGTTTTGACCGCGGCTGCCAGTTGGCGGAAGACGACCGGCTCGATGACGCTGTCGAAGCCTTTCGGGCCGCGATTATCGAGCGGCCCACGTCCGCCGAATATCATTTCCATCTGGCAGATGTTCTATACCGGCTTGGTCACTCGCATGCGGCGATCGAACGCTATTATGTTGCGGTCGAGCATGACCACGACTTCATCGAAGCCTGGACTCAGCTCGGGTGTCTGCTGATGGAGACCCGGCAGCTGGAAGCCGCCCGCGAGGCTTTCCAGATCGCGCTTGACCGTCATCCGGATTTTCCGGATGCGCATTTCCATCTGGCCCAGGTACTCGACAAGCTGGGCGCCAGCGAACAGGCCCTGCCCCACTGGGAAGCCTACCTGCAGCATGACAGCTACGGCCCGTGGGCCGAAATGGCGCGGCAGCGTCTGGAATCTTCAGCGACCGATTCTGGAGAGCCAGCCGGCAGCAGTGAGGTCGGCCCTCAGTGATTGACGGCCTTAATGGCAGCCGGAGTCTCATAGGGATCATCGCTGACGTTCTGATGGATGATCGACCAGATTGTGGCGGTCACCATCAACACCAGCAGCACGCAAAACAGAACCGCCAGTAGCTGACCAATTGCCTGGCCCGCATGCGTGTCATCGGCGATGAGCGATTCCATCTCCTGCTGCTCGAACCGCAGGCCGTTATCAGATCCCGGTTCAGTCTTTTCTGTTATCCCGCCCTGATTGGGCGTGTGCTCGCTCATGTTCAGGAAACTTTCTGAATTCACTCAGGTTTGATTTGTGGTAAACCGCTGCGGCATTTCTACGTGCTGCAGCCGGACCACATCTGCACCAGAAATCGCCGTAGCAAGCTGCGGTCGTATCTTGAAGCTTCCCCGCTCCAATGTCGAGTGTCTGCACCGTCCGGGAAGTCGGTCTGACCATCGGGTGTGAATATATGGCCAGACTCCACTGTTTCAGCGATTCTGATCCCGTTGGCTGAAGCGAGTTTCCTGAGGACAGCCCTTGAAGTCCGGACCGGGCAATCAGGCTGAAAATACCGCGAGCCCGCACGACCAGGTCGAGCGGGCTCCGCGAAAAAAGCAGAACGTGAATTGAGGCACAAGTCCGTCGCGATCAGAAGCGGACGCGGAACGACCCGCGGGGTCCACTGACCCGAACGCGATTCGGCGTCACGACTGCGCGACGGGGCACCGGCCGGGCATTGACCACTGCGGGTCCGTAGCCATAACCGTATCCGTAGCCATATCCCGGGGCGACAACCGGCCCGTAGGCCGGAGCGTAAACGGGGGCATTCAAGCGAACCACTGCGCGATTGGGCCGCGCCACGACGCGCACGGCTGCATCACTCGATTCTGCGAGACCCAGCCAGCTAACGGCACCCACACAGGCAATCATGACGAATTTGCGGAACATGCTCGTTCTCCTTCTTGAAACCTTTCCCTCAACATCGACAGTTGATGTCAACGAGGGCTTCAGGTTCGCAAGTCGAACGCCGAAACAGTCTGTCCTGGCGATTTTTTCCACCGGATGCTCTGCAACATCTTCCTTGGAAATGGCTTATGGTCAATTGCAGTTTTTGCCGCCGTGGACCATCCTTCCTCGACTCAGCAGAAAAGTGTGGTCAATTCTGCGACATGTGTCATCGCTGTCTGTGTTCGTTGTCTGAAATTCGACCTGCTGGAGGATGATGAGGTGCCGTGTTCGTCCCCGGGAATCCACGGGATATCGAAACGGAGGGTTGTGACCCGAAATCCATTGCAATTGCGTTTGCTTGCAAAACTGTTAAAGATGGATTCCGGCTCCCATCTCCCTTCGGGCATTGCGGCTTTTGAGAAAGTCCTCTCATGCGCGCCACCGCCTTCTTTTCAGCTGTGAACTCACTGTTTTTCCTGGTTCCGGCAATCGTCTGGAGTCTCCTGCCCGGCACTGCGATGGCCGGCCTGCACTCGGGAGTTGTGGAGACTGTGTCTCCCGCCAGTCGAACCTTCACCATCCGGGTCGTTAGCACTGACAAGTTACTGAAATTTGAACTGGCCCCCTCGGCCAAAGTGACTGTCCGTGGCAAGCCCGGTCAGATTGGTGATCTGGCGTCCGGACAAACCGTGTCGGTGACGACTTCCGGAAGCTCAATGACGGCGACGCGCGTCGCCGTCCGGGAAGCCACAGCGGCCACAGCGAAACCTGCTGCTGCGGGTTCGGCTCAGGCTGCACCTCGGATGACGGGAAAACGCACAGATTCCTCAGCCACTGACAACGGTGCGACAAAGTCACGGCCGGGTGACTGGCCGCAGTTTCGGGGACCGAATCGTGACAATCTCAGCCAGGAACAGGGACTGCTTGCAACCTGGCCGGCCAATGGTCCGGAACTGGTCTATACCACCGATGGCTTGGGAGAAGGTTACTCGTCAGTCGCGCTGGTCGGTGATTCACTCTATACGCTGGGAACCCGAGGCGGCGATGAGATGCTGTTTGCGCTGAATCGCGAGAATGGTGAACAGCGCTGGGCAACCCGTCTGGGACGTGTATTTCAGGATGGCGGACAGGGGAACGGTCCGCGTGGCACTCCCACCGTGGACGGCGAATTTGTTTACGGTCTGGGAGGTAATGGCGATCTGGTGTGCCTGAAAACCGCCGACGGCAGCGTCGTCTGGCGGCTCAATATTCTCGAAGCCTTCCAGGGAAATAATATCGTCTGGGGTATCAGCGAATCGGTCCTGATCGATGGCGACAAACTGATCTGCACACCGGGAGGCCGTGCCGCGACGATGGCGGCGCTCGACAAGCGCACGGGAAAGCCGCTCTGGACGGCAAAAGTTCCGGGGGCTCCGCAGGCAGGCTATGCGTCCGCGATTGCGATTGATGTGGGGAATGTCCGGCAATACGTCAACTTCGTGCATAGCGGGGTGGTGGGCGTCCGGGCTGCGGATGGAGAACCCCTCTGGGGTCAAAGTGCCTCCGCGAATGGAACTGCCAACTGTTCGACACCCTTGCATGCGGACAACCTGGTGTTCACAGCCTCGGGGTACGGAACTGGCGGAGCCCTGTTCCGCCTGGCGTCACGAGGTACGTCCACCGGTTCCGAGGTCGTTTATACGACGCGGCAGATGAAAAACCATCATGGCGGGATGGTGCTTCTGGACGGCCATCTGTACGGGTTCGATGAGAACGTCCTGACCTGTCTTGATCTGCAGACGGGCAACCCGGTCTGGCAAAATCGCTCGGTCGGCAAAGGTTCGCTGACATATGCCGACGGCCGCCTGTATCTGCGCAGTGAGGACGGACCGCTCGCCCTTGCCGCAGCCTCACCGGCAGGCTATCAGGAATTCGGGCGGTTTGAGCAACCGCAGCGCAGTGGACGTCGGGCATGGGCCCATCCTGTGGTCGCAGGAGGCCAGCTGTACATTCGAGACCAGGACAAACTGCTGGTGTATAACGTCCGGAAATAATGACACGCCAGCTATTGCCCGTGAGCAGAAACTTTCGGTGGCTTACGTGATTGCTGAAGGTGTTTCCGGGGTGATCTCAACATTTTGATGCCCCACAAAGACCTGTACGCTGCGGCTGACCACGCGGGTAAGAACTTCTGACCCCAGGAATTGCACCGGAGTCTTGACCGAAATATCGGCGGGGGACGGAGAGGCCGTATTGATCTGACGGCTCCAGGCCCAGCCTTCCGGAGCGGCCGGCAACTGGAAGACAAGATCTTCCCAGAACATATTGAACACCAGGTACAGGACATCCACCAGGCCGTCCGGGGCAAACAATTGCAGCATCACTGCCAGCGAATGACTGGACGCGGACCAGTCCGGCTGATGCGGCAAAACGCCATGCCAGGTCACCTCCAGAATCTCCGGATCGGCTTCATCAATGACGGTTGTTGATCCCGGAAAACCGGTAGGCGTCCGGATGCCGGCATGTGCGTCATGGCGCAACGCCGGGTGATGCTTGCGGAAGGCAATCAGTTCCCGGCAGAACCGGAACAAATCACTGTTGGTCTTGATGAGCGACCAGTCGAGCCAGGTTAATGGACCATCGTGGCAATACGCGTTGTTGTTTCCGTACTGGGTTCGCCCGACTTCGTCTCCCATCAGGAGCATCGGAATGCCCTGGCTGAGGAATAACAGAGCCAGGGCATTTTTTGACTGTCTCAGACGCAATTCCTGAATGGCAGGATCACTGGTGGGCCCTTCGACACCGCAGTTCCAGGCATCATTCTGATCGCTGCCGTCTGTGTTCTCTTCCCCGTTGGCCAGATTGTGCTTGGTGTTGTAACTCACCAGATCTGCCAGGGTAAATCCGTCGTGGCAGGTTACGAAATTGACTGATGCCGAAGGACCGCGTTCGGAGTAAAGGTCGGGTGAGCCGATCAGCCGCTGCGCCATCTCGCCGGTCTGACTCACATCGCCCTTCAGGAAACGTCGCGAGGCGTCGCGAAAGCGACCGTTCCATTCCATCCATCTTCCGAAGGACGGGAATGAACCGACCTGGTACAACCCGCCTGCATCCCAGGCCTCGGCAATCAGCTTGGTGCGGCTCAGGATCGGATCGCGCGCCAACGACTCCAGCAGCGGCGGGTTCGCCAGCGGATTGCCTTCCGTGTCCCGTCCGAGAATGCTGGCCAGATCGAACCGGAAACCATCTACATGGTATTCGGTCACCCAGTGCCGCAGACAGGTGATGACGAAGTCCCGCACCACGGGGTGATTGCAGTTGAACGTGTTGCCGCAGCCGCTGAAGTTCAGGTACTCGCCGTTCTGCGACAAGAGATAGTAGACACGGTTATCAAGTCCGCGAAATGAAAGCGTGGGGCCGTTTTCATCCAGTTCGGCGGTGTGATTGAAGACCACGTCCAGAATGACTTCGATTCCGGCAGTATGCAGGTCGCGAATCAGCGTTTTCAGTTCATCGGACTGCATCCCGAGGGAACTGGTGGCAGCAAAGCCCGCCTTCGGAGCACAGAAACCGATGGTGCTGTAGCCCCAGTAATTCACGAGCAGTTCGCCCGTTTCCGGATTCCAGCGGCGATTCTCACATTCGTCGAATTCAAAGATCGGCATCAGTTCCACACAGTTGATGCCCAGTTCAATCAGATACGGAATCTTCTCTCGCAGACCGGCGAACGTGCCGGGAAATTGCACGCCCGAGGTGGGACTGGCCGTGAAGCCACGGACGTGCAGTTCATAAATCACCAGATCTTCCACGGGAAGTTCCAGTGCCCGGTCACCATTCCAGTCGAAATCGTGCGGGACGATGCGACCGCGCAGCGCCCGTCTCCCTTGCCCCTTGGGTCGCTGGCCCCAGACTTCGCAGCCGGTGATCGATTGCGCATAAGGGTCCAGCAGGGGGATGGACGGGTCGTAGCGATGGCCGGTGTGGGGAGCCCATTTGCCGTCGACCCGATAACTGTATTCGAGGTCGTCGATATCCAGATCAAAGACCATGATGGCCCAGATATCCCCAATCCGGTATTCGTGGGGAACCCCGATTTCGGCAAACGGTTCGCGGTCCTCGGCCCGATACAGTTGCAATACCACGGATTCGGCGTGCCGGGCAAACAGCGAGAAATTCACGCCGCGTGGTACCAGTGTGGCTCCAAAGGGCAGCACATCGCCCCGCCGGACGCCGTAGCCATCGATAATCGCCGTGGGATAAGCATCAATGCGGTTCTGGACGCCTACGGTTAAAACCGGGACATGCTCATCGGTGTGCAGCCGGGCGAAGAGCGGCAGGAAGCCCGCGGCCTCCACCATGCCGATCAATTCGGCAGGAACTCCGCAGACGGAAAAGCGACAACCGATCGAGCGGCCGTAACGGGCCAGCAGCAGCATCCGGCGCAAGACCCCGCTGGTCAGATGCTCCACCTTGCTGAAATCAAGCTGAATCGAACCGCCGGCGCGAAAATAACTGCGGATCTGTTCCTGCATTTCCTCGGAAAGATGCCCGGACAAACGGCCGCCGAAATGGACCGTAATTTGTCCATCCGTCTGTTCAATACTGACTTCCACCGGCAAACTCGCCATTCAGAGGGATGACCTGACTGGTGCCCGGAGTATTACACCCTCTGGTTTCAGGGCTTCCGGTCACCAGGGCGATCATACTCGCTGCCGGCAAGGAATACCCGTTCCCGTCCACTCTGCCCGTCGCTTCCATCAACTCTGCCGGAACGGGAGCAGTCATGGCTAATCCGGACTGCCGTTTATTCCACGCGGTAGTCTCGCGCGAGTGTGGTCATGGCATGGACGGACAATGACTGCACGTTGGTGGTCCAGCGGATCTCGCACGACGACTGGTTTTGTCCGACCAGTTCTCGGGCATCAACGTGAATGCAGCGATTTTCATCGTAGCGATAAGACACCTCCACCGGCGTGCCGGCGGGAAGATTGGGCGGCAGGCCGGCAATCCGGAAGTCGCCGATGAAGGTGCAACCGGCCGCGTCTTTCGTTTCACCCTCCAGGAGCCGGACCAGGATTCCGGACGGATTCGCCGTATTGGTGACGAACCGCTGACGGAACCCGGCCGGCAAGGGAGTATTGCGGGGAATCATGATGTGATTGAGCTTGCGGGTGCGATCGGCAGGATCGGTGATCTCGATCCCGAGCGAATGGGCATTCACGTCGATCGAACTGATGGACGACAATCGTTTCAGGACGCCCGCCGAAACCGCACCGGTTCCACCGGTTTCACGGACCTCCAGAATGGCGGCATGAATGGCCGCGCCCTGGGCCACTGCCAGTTGCGGATCGAGCAGGCTCACAGGCGGCTTGCCGATGAGTTGCTCCAGCATTTGTGTGACCGCTGGCATATAGGTCGAGCCGCCGATCATCAGCACTTCATCAATCGCGTGGGGATCAACCCCCACGCTCTCGATCACAAATTCCGTGGTATCCCGGGTTCTCTGCAACAGGTCAGCCGTCAGCTTCTCGAAAGCCTGCCGCTGGATAACTGTCCTGAGTGTCTTGTCCCGATATTCAAACTCCAGCAGCCATTCCTGATGTTCGCTCAACTGGCGTTTGACATCGTCGCATTCCTCGGTCAAGGCGAGTCGCGCCCGGCCGTCATCCCGCGGATCGATGCGAAAGTGATTCCTGAATTGCTCTGCCACATGAGTGGTCAGCCGTCGCGTCCAGTCCAGACCGCCGAGGAACGTGTCTCCGTCGGTTGCCAGCACCTGGAAACTGGTCGGCGTGTATTTCACCAGCGTCACATCAAACGTGCCCCCGCCGAGGTCGTACACCAGAATGGTGCGTTCCGTCCGGGCCAGATCCGTCCGGCCGAGTTCTCCCTTGTTCCAGGCATAGGCCAGAGTGGCGGCCGTTGGCTCGTTCAGAATATCGACGATATTCAGGCCGGCAATGGCCCCTGCATTTTGGGTCGCCCGGCGGCACGGATCATTGAAATAGTAGGGAACAGTAATGACGCAATTGGTGACCGGCGTCTGCAGTCGCTGTTCGGCATCCTGTTTGAGTTTCAGCAGAATCAGGGCTGAAAAGAATTCTGCATTCAGCTGGCGGCCTCCCAGCACCCTGCTGAAGTCGGGATTTCCCATCTGCCGTTTGATGCCGATTACCACCCGATCGGGATCGGCCTGCTGCATCCAGTTGGCCGTCGGTCCCACCACGACATGACCGTCGTCGCTGGCAACGATCACTGACGGCGTGATCAGGTCGCCGTGCTGATTGGGAAGCACGACCGGTTCCCCGTCCGCATCCAGGGTTGCGATTGCCGAAGAGGACGTCCCAAGGTCGATGCCAACGGTCTGTCCTGGTAGAAAACTCATGTGGCCGGTCACTCCCGGAGTCTGTCAGCCTGACCCTGCGCCAGCCCGCTGAAGACTCTGACCGGTTGTTCTACTCGCCTGTTTTCACAGTGTCTACAACCGGAACTGCAGCTTCACACAACCTTCATCGAGATTGATTGCTGACACGGAGAAGTTGACGTACCGGGCCAAAAAAGTCTGCGGATTTCCCTCCAGATCGAACGTGCCTGATCGCTGGTTCTGAAGAGTGAAGGCGTCAGATGGATTCCGGATTCGACTTCAAGAACTCCTGCACTTCCGCAAGACGCCGCGCGAACTCTGCGGCCGTCTGCCAGCGATCCGCAGGCTGCACGGTCAAACACCGCATGACGATCCTGTTCAATCTGAAACTGAACTCCGGACAATTGGGGATCGTCAGTTCCGGCGGAGGTGACGAGAGCATTTGTGAAAGTATGTCTGCTTCGTGATGGCCGGTGAACGGCGGACGGCCGGATACCAGTGCGTACAACAGTGCCCCCAACCCGTACACGTCTGACTGGACAGTCATCGGACCGAACTCTCCCGAAATCTGTTCGGGTGCCAGGAATCCCACCGTTCCGCCCCTGGGAACATCCTCCGAAACCTCGGCATGTCGAGCCATGCCGAAGTCACACAGTACGGTTCTTCCTGAATGACAGATCATGATATTAGAGGGCGTCAGGTCGCCATGAAGAATTCCGCGCTCGTGAGTCGCACACACGGCAGCAGCGATATCGCGCACCTTCGCCAGCATGGCCTGCAGATCACAGCCATGCTTCTGCCGCCACTGCCCCAGATTCAGACCATCGATCAATTCGGTCACGAGAAACAAGGCTCCGCCGGGTGTTGTCCCCCAACGCCGAACTTTCAGAATTCCGGGATGGTGCAACTCGCGCAGCATGGCAAATTCACGAATGAAAGCGACTTGCGCTCGCTGGTCCTTCCAGCAGCCCTTTTTCAGGAATTTCACCGCAACGTTATCGCCGGTGGACCGTTCGACCGCGCGATAGACCTTGCTGAAACCGCCGGACCCAATCATCTCCTTCAAATGATACTGGTCATAGCTGGCTGTTGCTTCAGGAATTGATTCCTCGACCGCCAGGACACCGGACCTCTCAGGTATTATGAGGGACGCCAACCCTGGCCAGTTTGCTTCCCGATGCGGTAGCGACCTCTGGATGCGTTCCAGAGCACGGCGAACACTTCGCTCTTGGAATCCCGTTTCTCGCGCGATCAGGGGGACATCCTGCCCCTGCAGAGATCGCTTCAGCACTTCGCACGCCGTTGAATCCAGGGTTTGTGATAGCAGCCTGATCTCTTCCATCAGCATTGCGATTTGCTGCGCCGTTGGCCCCGTCGAAGGTCTCTGTCCCAGCCAGGCCGTCAACTCCTGTTGTTCCAGATCTACCGAACGCTGTTGCGCTGTGTGTCTGTGAACCTGGCGATACAACTTCCTCAAACTCAATGTGACCAGCAGTCGCCAGACACCGTCATCATCCTGAGGCTCCAGACGATTCGACCGCACGCGGCTGAAAAAACTCCGCCAGGCGGATTGCAAAACATCTTCCGGATCGATTCTGCGAGCAAATTTTCGTGACAGACGCACACGTACCAGAGGCAACAGTCGTGTCTGATATCGCTTAAGAAGGTAACCAGCGGCGCGCTCATTTCCCCGTTTCCAGGCTTCCAGCAACTCAACACTTGATCGATCGCAAGACATCGCGTTTCCAATGGATGGGCGAATTCCAGAAAAATCGCTGACGCTCTGATTTTCAACGTCCGTTCGGGCGCTGTCTTCAGCATCTCACCCCTGTGGTTCAAGTCAAGTCGTACCGGACTCAATGAGGCAGATCACATGGCAATGGTGGTGACAGAACCCTGTTTTGGCTGCAAATATACGGATTGTGTCGTGGTTTGTCCTGCCGAGTGTTTTTACGAAGGCGAAGCCATGCTCTTTATTCATCCGGAGGAATGCATTGATTGCGGAGCCTGTGTTCCCGAATGTCCGCCACAGGCAATCTACCATGCAGATGACGTGCCCGGTCCCTGGACGGAGTACATTGCCCTGAACCGCGAAATGGCGCCGGAGTGCCCCCGGATTACCGAAAAGCGATCAATAACCTGACCGGCATACCGGTGCTGTCAGGGAGAAAGCCCGATTCCCTGGAGCAGGCAAGATCACTGGTATCAGTCCTGGATCGAGTGTTTCCTGAGCTTGCTGAAGAAGGTGCTGCGCGGCAGGCCCAGCAGTTTGGCGGCCTGGGCCTTGTTGCCGTGCGCGCGGGCCAGGGCTTCACGCAGCACCTGTCGCTCGGTCGACTGATCCAGCTTGGTTCGTCCGGTCGAAGTCCCGGAATCGTTGCGTTTCGCGGGGGGAGATTTTGCGGGTGATACGGTCACTTTCGCCGGACGAGTTCTGGCACCCGTCAGGGTGATAGTCGCCAGATCCGCCGGCAGATCGTCCAGGGTCACCAGTTCTCCATCGGAAAGCACCACCGCCCGTTCAATCACGTTTTCCAGTTCGCGGATGTTGCCCGGCCACTCATATCGCAACAAGGCGTCCAGGGCGGCTTCTTCAAATCCGATCAGTCGTTTATCACTCTTTTCGCAGGCACGTTTCAGAAACTCGGACGCCAGTTCCTGCAGATCTTCCCGGCGATCCCGCAGGGCGGGAGTCGTCAGCGTGATCACATTCAGGCGATAATAAAGGTCTTCGCGGAACCGGCCATCAGCGATCATCTCTTCCAGATTGCGATGCGTCGCGGCGACAAGCCGCACATTGACCGGAATCGCAGTGGCCGATCCCACCGGCTCGATTTCGCGTTGCTGGAGCACCCGTAGCAACTTGACCTGGATTTCCGGAGACAGTTCACCGATTTCATCGAGAAACAGGGTGCCGCCGTCTGCCAGTTCAAACCGTCCGCGTCGCTCGCCAACTGCGCCCGTGAATGCTCCCTTGACGTGACCGAACAGTTCGCTTTCCAGCAGCGCGGGTGATAGCGCTGCACAATGGACGGCGATTAGCGGACCATCGCGCCGCGGGCTGTTCTCGTGAATGGCCCTTGCCAGCAGTTCCTTGCCTGTCCCGCTTTCCCCTCGAATCAGCACACTGGCGTCGCTCGCCGATGCCTTGCGGGCAATCTCCAGAACCGCAGTGATGGCTGCTCCGGAACCCTTGATCGCCTCGTGTTGAAATGGCGGAATTTCAGGGATTTCGACGACAGGCCGCGTTGCGGCCAGTTCTGCCTGCAGGAGCAGGATCTGCTGTCGCTGCTGGGCGATTCGCTCCACCTTCACACGCAGCTGTTCATTCAGTTGAGTCAGATCCTGATGAACGCGGACGCAGTGCAACGCAACGCCGGTCAATTGCGTGAGGGCCATCAGGAACGTGATGTCCTCGCCGGTGTAGATGCCGCCGTCTGCTTTCGGGCCGAGCACCAGCAGTCCGGCCGGTTCTCCGTCAATCTCCAGCAGATGCACCAGATCCGCCGGCATGTCTGCCAGACCGCTGGCAAGCAGCGACGAATCGCTGCGACGTTCTCCGTAAGAGGAGATCACGCCGCCTTCCAGTTCAAATGCCCGCAGGAAGCCTTCAGGAGGCGAGACTGTCAGGGGCAATTCGACAATTTCTCCCCGCGTGCCCGACAGGCGGAAAGCCTCTGTTTCCGACGGGTCGATCAGATAGAGAGCTGCCCAGTCGGCCTGCAGGACTTCGCGGCAGGCGGCCAGAGTTCGTTCCGAGAGGTACTGCGGATCTGCCAGCTGTCCAACGGCCCGCTGAATGCGCTGCAGGGCTTTCTCCAGCCGGAAACGTTCCCGGAACAACCGGCGTTCCATCTGTCTCTGTAAGATATCCCGCCCGCTGGTCGCGAGGACTGCCACGATCAGCAATACCAGACCCACCGCGAGGGCCGGCATGCCAGGCAGGCCATCGGTAATTCGCCCCGCCTGAAAGGCCAGTGGAATGATCAGGCCCCCCAGCGCAATGGCTCCCAGCAGTCGGGCTCCTTCCAGGATCAGGGTGCGAGTCGCGGAATTCTCCGGCAGCATCAGCTTGTAGCGGACAATTCCGACCGCATAAGCCACCATGAAGACCAGACTCGCCATAAACATCGGGATGCGCGAGCCTCCCAGGGCAAACGCGACCCGATCCCAACTGGCCAGCACGAGCGTATAGCCGATAAAGAGGCTGGCGATCAGGCCTGCCGAGAGAATCGACGTGATTTGCCGCCGCTCCATGACCGGTTGCGTCGTCCAGACACTGTGCAGCAGACAGACCAGCGTCACGATGAAATAGGACGCTGCCACAATCAGATAACCATAGGTGCCCGCTTTCAGCACGTGCAGCCAGCGGATCGTGTCCGCGGTCCGTTCGCGCGCGGGCGCTCCTCCCAGGGATTGCCAGACCAGGGTCTCCACGACGATGAAGCCCAGGATTCCCAGAATCGGTGGCCCATACAGTCCCCACAAGGTGGCGCGGTGCCACCGCGCAATCACCGGTTTCGGGGCGGGATACACGAGAAAGAAATGCAGGGTGACCGAAGGGACCAGCAAGGCACACGCGACGAATGGCAGACTCAACAGTGCTGAGCCGGACAACAGCCACCAGTGATAGCCGCCGACAAATGCCCCCAGGGTGACAATGCACATTGCAAAGAACAGCCGCACCGGGCGATCAAATGGCCGTTTCCAGAATGCCAGCGCTCCCAGCCCCAGAATCCCCAGCTGACAGACGAGCCAGACGAGGGTGACTCCAATTTCAAAAGACGGTACGCCCTGCACTTCCACGCGTGTGTTCAGTTCCCGTTGATGCGCAGCGCTCCAGTAAGAAATATCAACGTAGGGAGAATCATCTTCCGAATGGGGAGCGACTGTGCCTGCAAAGCGTGGAACCCTGTGCAGAATTCTCCAGGCGGCGTCCACGGAGGCGGTGACTTCAGATCCGTGAATCGACAGGAGACGATCGCCGACTTCCGGCTGAGGTCCGCTGGTACGAATTCCATCAATTTGCTGGATCAGCACACCGGGTAAATCCGGAGTGCGATCGACCAGCAACCAGCGTAAACGAATATCAGGGGCCGTCGCGACGACGACGAGCACGGTCAAACAGTAGACGACGACGAGCGCACCGGCGATGCCGAGTCCCCAGCGCAATCCTGTACGCGATGACACTCGCATCCATCTGCTCCCGAATCGTTTCGGCGCTGTCTGTTTCAGCGCCGAAGAGACGCCGTTCGTCAGTTTTCGGCGCTGAATCTAGCTTACGTGAGCGCCGAAAATTGAAATCCTTGCTGCAATCAGCAAAGTCCACATTGCGGAAAAACTCGGGAAAATGCAAGGGATTGCTGAAATTCTCCTCTTCAGTTCCGGCGAATTTTCGGCGCTGATCAGTTCTGGCATGCCAAATGCATTTGTCTGGGTCGTCCGACACATTATGAGCCCAGCCCGAGCCCCCGCGGCAGGATTGGATTTGTAAGCCGTTGAGACGGAAAAGCTTTCGCGAGTCAGTTTCGACCCACCCTGCTCCGAGCTTTGCTTTCCGCCTCTCTACCCACTCCGGCTTACGACTTCATTCCTCACCCGGGGGCTCTTTTTGCGCGCACGGTGACTATGCGAGGGGAGGTTGAGCCTCCCCCCCAATTCCCTGCTGAGATGCTGATTTCAAAGTCGACAGGCAGGTGTGACCTGGTGTGGCCTTAACGCAAGGGTTCGCAGTAACTGGCATAGGACTGTGAAGTCTCCCACAGCGATACTTCGGCAACCGGGAATTGTTGTTCCCGCGCGAAGCGAAAAATCATGCGGGCAATATTTTCGGCTGTGGGATTTTCGGGGATCGTCAGAATCGGTTCCTGTTGCTGCCGCAGGTAGTCGACGACCGGATCGTTTTCGTTCAGGATCATCCGGTGATCCAGTGTCGAGTCGATCCAGCCTGCGATGGCCCGCTTGATATCAGAAAAATCCATCAACATGCCCCGATGGTCGAGACTGTCCCCTTCCAGCACGATGACCGCTTTTCCATTGTGTCCATGCAGGAAGCGGCATTTCCCGTCATAGTTGAGCAGGCGGTGTCCGTAGCAGAATTCGATTTCTCTCGCGACGCGGAACATCAGATTGGGCTCTTTCTGGTCTGAAGATTGCTGAGACAGGAAATTTTAGGGGGTTACGGCGCGATCGCCAACCCGGAAGCGTGGTTCGCGATCCCTCTGCCCGGCAACACGTTCCCTGTATCCGGCAAGGCGGATGTCCATGAAATCCGCACGGTCCCTCGATTCAAACGTCATCAACGATTAGTCTCCGGGAACGACCGCGGCCGGCTGCTGAGGGATGCTCCTGTCGCAAGCGAGTGTGATTCCGTCGATTTTCTCCCCAGATATTTTCTCCTCAGATAAGGCAAACAGGATGCCCCTTCCGGAAGAAGGACGTCAGCGTGTCGTCATTGAGGGCGTGAAGCCGGAAATTGATGCCGGCAGATTCCCGATCAAGCGTGTTATCGGTGATGACGTTGTTGTCGAGGCTGACCTGTTTGCAGATGGCCACGATGTGGTCAGCGGGTATCTGCTCTTTCGCCATGAAGATCAGACGGCATGGTCCAGGGTTCCGCTGGAGCCACTCGGAAACGACCGTTGGCGTGGTCAGTTTCACGTCGAACGGCAGGGACGCTATCGCTACACGATCAGTGGCGAAATCGACCATTTCCGTTCCTGGCGACGCGATCTGGTCAAACGGCTCGATGCCGGCCAGGACGTGCGCGTCGATGTACAGATCGGGGTGCGGATGGTGCAGGAAGTCGCTCGCACAGCCGCAGCCGACGATGCCCAGCATCTGGAACAGTGGTGCAGCCGGATCACCACCGCCGACCCGACGACGATCCGCGTCCTTAGCCAGGATCCGGGAGTGCTGGAACTGGTCGACAGGTTGCGACCGCCGCACTTCCCCACCCATTATGCTCGCGAACTGGTGGTGGTCGTAGATCGGGAGCGCGCCATGTTCAGTGCCTGGTACGAAATGTTCCCTCGTTCCGCCTCAACCGTGGCCGGTCAGCATGGGACACTGAAGGATGTCATCCGACGACTGCCGTACGTGGCAGGGATGGGATTCGACGTGCTGTATCTGCCGCCGATTCACCCGATCGGGTTCCAGTTTCGCAAGGGGCCAAACAATTCTGTCACTGCCGGACCGGATGATGACGGTTGTCCGTGGGCAATCGGCAGCGACGCCGGCGGTCACAAGAGCATCCTGAGTGAACTGGGAACCTTCGCTGATTTTGATGAACTGGTGCGGCAGGCGAAATCACGCGGCATCGATGTCGCCATGGACGTTGCCTTTCAATGCTCACCCGACCATCCATGGGTGAAGGCTCATCCGGAATGGTTCACATCCCGTCCGGACGGCACGATCCAGTATGCGGAGCATCCGCCCAAGAAGTATCAGGACATTTACCCGATCAATTTCGAGAGCAGCGACTGGAAGAACCTCTGGGCGGAACTGAAGAGCGTCTTCGAGTTCTGGATCGGTCACGGAGTGACTATCTTCCGGGTTGACAATCCGCACACCAAAGCCTTCCCCTTCTGGGAATGGTGCATTACGTCCCTCAAACACGAGCATCCGGAACTGATTTTCCTGTCGGAAGCATTTACCCGCCCCAGGTTGATGTATCGTCTGGCGAAGCTGGGCTTCAGCCAGTCCTACACGTATTTTGCCTGGCGACACTCTCGTCATGAACTGGCGGAGTATCTGACGGAGCTGACGCAGACCGAGGTCGCCGAGTTTTTCCGACCCAATTTCTGGCCGAACACCCCCGATATCCTGACGGAAGAACTTCAACAGGGAGGACGTCCCGCTTTCATGCGGCGGCTGATTCTCGCTGCCACGCTCTCCTCGAATTACGGCATTTATGGCCCTCCGTTTGAGCACGGCTGGGTCGCTCCGCTTAAACCGGGCAGCGAGGAATATCTGAATTCCGAGAAGTATGAGGTGCATACTCATGACCTGGAACGTCCGGACAGCCATGCTGCGCTGATCACGCGGGTCAACCGAATCCGTCGGGATCTGACGGCGCTGCAGTCGAATGATGGCCTGGCGTTTCATCCGGTCGATAATGACCAGTTGCTCTGCTACAGCAAGTCGACCCGCAACCAGCGCGAGCATGTCGTAGTGGTGGTCAATCTCGACTCCCATTACCGCCAAAGCGGATTTGTGGAGTTGCCCATTCATGAACTGGGCATTGCTCCCGACGAACCGTATCAGATGCACGACCTGCTGACTGACGCTCGCTATATGTGGTATGGCAACCGGAACTACGTGGAACTGGATCCCCTGCACCTGCCCGCGCACATTTTCCGGATTCGCCGCCGTACGCAAAGTGAATCCGGCCGCGAGTATTTCCAGTAGCCGGGTAGTTCCAGCAGTACCGACGAGTCCGACCTGCGTTTCCCGGGCTGCCGGATCGCCAGGCAGCCCGGCCTTCAAAAAGGTTTTCGTTGATGTCATCAGCCATTCAAGCGATTCCTGCCGTTGATGCCCAGTGGTACAAGGACGCCGTCATCTACCAGATGCACGTCCGCTCCTTCTGTGACAGCGACGGCGACGGTATTGGCGACTTTCAGGGACTCGCCAGCAAGCTCGACTATGTGCAGGAACTTGGCGTTACTGCGATCTGGTTGATGCCGTTCTATCCGTCTCCGTTGAGAGACGAAGGCTATGACATCGCGGACTACACGAACGTCAATCCGATGTACGGCACGATTGAAGATTTTCAGGTCGTCCTGAACGAGGCTCATCGCCGCGGCCTGCGGGTGATTACCGAACTCGTGATCAATCACACATCAGACCAGCATCCCTGGTTTCAACGGGCGCGCAGAGCCCCGTCCGGCAGCCCGGAACGCAACTTTTACGTCTGGAGTGATACCCCCGACAAGTACAAGTCTGCACGCATCATCTTCCAGGACTTCGAGACGTCAAACTGGACCTACGACCCGGTGGCGAAGGCGTATTTCTGGCATCGCTTTTACTCCCATCAGCCGGATCTGAATTTTGACAGCCCGGACGTGCTGCGGGCTCTGGAAGAAGTGGTGGATTTCTGGATGGGCATGGGCGTGGACGGATTGCGTCTGGACGCTATCCCGTACCTGTTCGAGCGGGAGGGCACCAACTGCGAGAACCTGCCCGAAACCCATACCTATCTGAAGCAGTTACGGGCTTATATTGACCGGAAGTTTCCCGGCCGGATGCTGCTCGCTGAGGCCAACCAGTGGCCGGAAGATGCAGCGCTGTACTTCGGCGACGGCGATGAATGTCACATGAACTTTCATTTTCCGTTGATGCCGCGGCTGTACATGGCCGTGCATGGCGAAGATCGCTTTCCCGTCATCGACATCGTGCGGCAGACGCCTGTGATCCCCCCCAATTGTCAGTGGGGAATCTTCCTGCGCAATCATGATGAATTGACGCTGGAGATGGTGACCGATGAAGAACGCGACAAGATGTACAAGGCCTATGCGTCCGATCCGCAGGCCCGCGTGAACCTGGGAATCCGCCGCCGCCTCGCTCCCCTGCTCAAGAACAATCGCCGCAAGCTGGAACTGGCGAATTGCCTGCTGATGTCGCTGCCGGGCACGCCGGTGCTCTACTATGGCGACGAAATCGAGATGGGCGACAATATCTATCTGCGCGACCGCGATTCCGTCCGCACTCCCATGCAATGGACTCCGGACCGCAATGCCGGCTTTTCCACAGCCAATCCGCAAAAGCTGTATCTGCCGACGATCAGCGATCCCGAATATCACTTCGCGACGCACAACGTCGAGACGATGTCGAACAGTCCGCATTCCATGCTGTGGTGGATGCGCCGGCTGATTCGCTTGCGTCGCCGTCATCCCGCGTTTGCTCGCGGCTCCATCGAGTTCCTTCTGCCGGATAATCCCAAGGTGCTGGTGTTCCTGCGGGAATTCAATGGCGACACGATTCTGGTGATTGCCAACCTGTCGCGGTTCTCGCAGTACGCCGAGCTGGATCTCTCCCGGTTCCGCGGCCGGACACCCGTGGAATTGTTCGGACAAACCGCTTTTCCCAAGATCGGCGAACTGCCCTACTTCGTCACCCTGGGGCCACTGGGAGTAATGTGGTTCAAGCTGGAATGGCCGGTCGGCGATGAAGTCCGGTATCAGCCGCGCAATCTTCCGGAACTGTTCGTGACCTCCAGATGGCAGGAAGTCATTGAGTCGGATCAGAAGTCGGCAGCGATGACGATGCAACTGGGCGAGTTTCTCCGGAAACATCGCTGGTTCGCCGGCAAGGCCCGCGTGATTCAGGATCTGGAACTCAAGGACTGGCTGAACTTCCGTCCGGCGGATGATCCCTCCACAGAAATGACCTTGCTGTTGGTGGAGGTGTCGTATCTTGAAGGTGATCCCGACGTCTACGCCTTGCCAGTGCTGTTCGCCACCGGCAAACGGGCGGACAATATTCTGTCCGATCATCCCTCGGCGGGAATTTGCCGGATTCAGGTGTCGGAGGCCGGGACCGAGGGCGTGCTGTGCGACGCGACGGCAGAAGCGGAACTCTGGAACGAGTTGCTGCGTCAAATCGCCGCGATGGGAACGATCAAGGGACATGCGGGCGATCTGCGTGCTTACAAGACGCCGCAGTTTGAATCGCTGGGCGGTTTGCCGGCCGAGCCGTCGCCGACGGTTCACAAACGGCAGCAAAGTAATTCCTCGGCTCACTTTGACCAGAGCTGGATTCTGAAAGTCTTTCGCCGGGTCGCAGATGGCGTGAATCCTGATCTGGAAATCGGTCAGGCCTTTGCCGAAGTTCAGCCACCGCCTCCGACCGCACCGCTGGTGGGCTGGCTGGAATATCAGGTCAAACGGAAGACGCAATACACCCTGGGGATTCTGCAGCAGTTCATCCCCAATCAGGGAGATGCGTGGTCATACACCCTCGGCGAACTCGGGCTGTTCTGCGATCGCGTTCTCACCGAAACCCAGTTCGATGATCCCGAACCGCAGCAGGCTACGATTCCGTTGCTCCTGGAACGGGCTGCCGCGGAACCACTGGAACGCGATGTGGCCACGATGGGCAATTTTCTGGTGGCCACCGAAATTCTGGGGCAGCGCACCGGTGAGATGCACATCGCCCTGGCTTCTGTCAGCCAGCGGCCGGGTTTTGCACCGGAAGAGTTCTCGAAGCTGTATCAGCGCAGCCTGTTCCAGGCCATGCGGACCTCTGCGATCCGCAGCTTCCAGTTGCTGAGAAAGCAACAGTCGAAATTGTCCCCGCGCCTGCAGGCGATGGCAGACCGCGTGTTGAAGGTAGAAGATGTGTTGATGGACCGCTTCCATCAATTGCTGTCGCACGTCGTGGCCTCGAAGCGCATCCGCGTTCATGGTGATTACCATCTCGGCCAGGTTCTGTACACCGGTACCGACTTTGTGATCATCGACTTTGAGGGCGAACCGGACCGGTCGATTTCCGAACGACGGCTCAAACGCAGCCCCTTACGCGACGTGGCAGGCATGCTGCGATCCTTCCATTACGCCGCCCATGCCGACCTGATGGGACTAATTCCCGGCCTGAATCATGCCGACGAACAACAGGGACCGCGGCTGCGAAAATGGCTGGATGCGTGGTACATCGCTGCGGCGTCCAGCTTTTTGAAAGGGTATCTGGCTACCACACGGGATGCCGACTGGCTGACGCACGATCCGGCGGAGTTGCAAATGCTGCTGGACGTTTCAGTGCTGGAAAAGCTGGTTTACGAGTTGTCCTATGAACTCAACAGCCGGCCGGAATGGGCCGGAATTCCGATGGCTGCGCTGCTGGAACTGGAAACATAACCCGTAGCGAATCAGGATCGTGACGAGACCGGCCGATGCCACCACACAGCGGCCGGTCTCACGGTTCACGGCAGGTGACCTCTGGAACGACGCTTGTCCTCCGCGATTGTCAGCCCCCGATGGAGTACATCGGGCGCAACGGCTGGATGAAGCGGGCCGTATTGATTTCATGCCCTTCCTTCTTGGAGAGAACGCTGTTGCGGATGGCGACAGCGATCTCGTCGTCCTGGCCGCCGCCGCGGAGCATGCCTCGCAGGTCTGTCTCTTCCAGACTGAACAGGCAGTTGCGGATCTTGCCTTCAGCGGTGAGACGGAGCCGGTTGCAACTCTGGCAGAACGGCTCGCTGACCGAGGAGATAAAACCGATCCGGCCGATTCCGTCGCAGAACCGGAAATCGGTCGCAGGCGCCCGGGGATCCTGGTTCTCGACGGGTTCCAGCGGAGCAATCTCCCGGGACAGCGTCTCGATAATTTCCCGGGCGAATAACACCTTGTCCCGTTCCCAGGCATTCGAGGCATCCAGCGGCATATATTCGATGAACCGCACCTCCAGTCCGGACTCGCGCGCAAACTGTCCAAACGGGATGATTTGGCTTTCGGTGAAGCCACGGACTGCCACCGCATTGATTTTGACCGGATCAAACCCCGCTTTTTGAGCAGCGCGGATGCCTGCAAGCGTCTGTTCAAAGCCTTCGCGGCGGGTGAATGTCTTGAACGCGACGGGGTCCAGCGCATCCAGACTGATGTTGATACGGCGCAGCCCGGCTGCGTACAGCGCTTCCGCCTGGGCCTCCAGCAGCAGGGCATTGGTGGTCAGCCCGAGATCGTCGATGCCGTTAATCGCCGACAGCATCCGTACCAGGTCTGCCAGATCCCGGCGAACCAGCGGTTCTCCCCCGGTCAGTCGCAGTTTCGAGATGCCCATGCCGGCTGCAATCCGGACCACGCGGGCGATTTCCTCGAACGACAACAGTTCCGATCGGGGCATAAACTCGACGTTGTCGGCCGGCATGCAATAAAAGCACCGCAGGTTACAACGGTCAGTCACGCTGATGCGCAGATTGTTGTGCGTACGTCCGAAAGTGTCGATGAGCGGTGTCATGATCCTTTCATCATACTCCGTTCACAGGAAACATCCTGCCCTTCCCGTTCCCTTCGTAGAATTTCCGGATCAGGCAGAACCAGGTTCTTTCACACCGCGTCTCTCAGGGTTGAGGCACGCTCTCTTCCGGATGAACCCATTCCGTCGTGCCGTCTGCCCAGTTCTCTTTCTTCCAGATGGGCACGACTCGCTTGAATTCGTCGATCAGAAACTGGCCGGCAGCGAAGGCTTCCTTGCGATGCGGGCAGCTGAGAGCAATCGAGATGCTGATGTCACCGAGTTCCAGGCGACCGAGACGATGGATCATTTCCAGCGCCAGCACCGGCCAGCGCCGGCGCGCCTCGTCTGCCAGTTCCTGCATCTTGCTGGTCGCCATTTCCGGATAGGCTTCGTAGTCCAACGCCAGTGTCTGTCGTCCGTCCGTCAGTTCGCGGACTGTGCCCAGAAAAAGCATCACAGCCCCCGCGGCATGCGAACGTACCGCTTCCGTCGAAGCAGTATAGTCAATCGGATCGTGAGTCAGACGAATCATGAATAGCGTTGCCTGCAGCGGTTCAGAAGATTTGACTGCGATCGGCTACCCGCCGCTGACGGGAGGAAAAAACGCGATCTCGTCTCCATCGACGAGAGGCTGGGTGTCGGCAGCGTAAGCAGTCCCCACAGCAGCCAGCAGACGGGCACCAGTCAATTGCAGCCCAGGACAGCGTTTCAGCAATTCCCGTCGGGCATCTCCCAGTGATGCCTGCGCGGGCAACTCAACAGTGAGCTCCGCAGTCCCTGCCAGATCGCGAGCCCTGGCGAACAGTCTGATGGTGACCGTCAGGTGGCTTGTCGGGTTCTCATCAGCCATGTGTGCAACTCGGGAAGCAGTCCGTAGGCGACTGCCAGCAGCTTGAGCGGGTGAAGCGTCGGTTTGTCGACAGACTGTTCCATTTGCAAACGGCAACTGCTGCACTCGGTGATGCCGACTCCGGCATCGACAGCGGTCAGGGCCGCGACGAATGGTTGGCCGATCTGCAGGGACAGTTCAAAATTCCGCGCTTCCATGCCGAATGTGCCCGCCATGCCGGAACATCCGGCATTGATTTTAGGTGTGTCGAGTTCGGGAATCAAACGGCAGAGATTCAGCAGGGGTGTGGGTGTGCCCGGATTCAACGCCCGCAGATGACAGGGAGTGTGATAGGCAGCCTGGATCGGCAACGGCTGAAACGCCGTATCGAGTTTGCCCGCCCACCGGAGTTTCTGCAGATAAGCCCCGATCTCCATCGTATGTTCTGCTACTACGCGAGCATCGTCAGAACCGAGCAACAGCGGATAGTCCTGCTGCAGGCAAACTGCCGCAGTCGGTTCTGTACAGAGGATCGGGCAGCCTTCGCGGGCGAACTCTACGAGCACCTTCACATTATGTTCGGCAATGGTGCGAGCCCACTCGACGTCGCCTGCCGCAATCAGTTCCATACCACACCGCATCTGTCGCGGCGGCACATGCACTTTCAGGCCGTTACGTTCCAGAATCTGGACCGCAGCCCAGGCCAGTTCGGGATCGTGATGATTGGCAAAATGATCGACGAAATAGACGACCGTGTTGTGTCCCAACGTGAGCGGAGGCGCTGTGCGCGCGGTTCCTGCAGTGCTGAGAAACGAGCGGCTGGCGATCTTCGGCAGTTTGCGTTTTCTGGCAACGCCGAACAGTTTCTCGATCAGCCAGCGGACACTCTTGCGTTTCAGCAACGGATTGAGGACCGGAGCCAGGCGATTCAGCCAGTCGCCCCAGTCCATCGCCCGCGTCAGCAGCCAGATTCCCCGTGGCAAGCCGTTCTGGGCGACATACTGGGCCTTGATCTCCTGGACCAGATGCGGAATGTCGACTCCGGACGGGCATTCAAACTGACACTGGCGGCAGTTAAAGCACAGGTCGGCGACGCGTTTGAATTCCGGCGATGCCAGCAAGTGCGGTGCGAGATCACCGGATAGTGTCTGCCGGACAATGTTGGCCTTTGCCCGGGGACTGGCGGCTTCGTCAGTGTTACACCGGAACAGCGGACACATCCGGAACTCCGGCTCGCGGGTCCGACAGCGACCGCAACCGTTGCACGACTGCGCCACTTCATGGAGCCGGGCGGGCGTCCACTGATATTGCAAATCGTGAACTTCCAGCTGCACGGTGTCTGTATTTCTCAGGTCTCGCGCGAAGCCGGGCTGATCGTTAATGACCTTTCCCGGATTCAACAGTCCGTCGGGATCGAACAGCGTCTTGATTTCCCGGAACAGTTCATACAACGGCCCGGCCTGAGTCTTGAGAAAATCGGTGCGGACCAGCCCGAGACCATGCTCTCCCGAAACCGTGCCCTTCAGGTTCCAGGCGGCTTCGTACAGGTCCAGGGCAATCGCCTGCAGTCGCGGTGCGTCCGTCGCCCGCGGCGGTTGAAGAAATGGCCGCAAATGCACCTGGCCTGTCGGGGCATGCGCATACAGGCTGGCGACCACGTCATGTCGCTGCAGGACCCGTTGCGACCGGAAAATGAATTCTTCCAGAAATTCCGGCGGAACCGCAATGTCTTCCACGAAAGGCAGCGGCCGCTCCAGCCCCTGCAGCCGGTGCAGCATCGGTACGACCTGACGCGGAATGGCCCAGAGAAAATCGGCGCCCGCCGGGGTGGTCGCCTCACACTGGACGGTGCAACTCGGCACGAAGCCGCGAATCAGTCTCTGGTAACGATCCAGTCGTAACAGGACTTCCTGCTGCGACCACCCGGACCATTCCAGGATCAGAGCGGCTTCTGCGGTGACCGGAATCAGGCGTGAGTATTCCGTCGAACTCTCGCGAGCCAGACTGAGCAACCGCCGATCGAGCAAATCGCAAGCGGCGGGTTCCTCATCCACCAGTCTCGTCACGGCCCGCGCTGCAGTCTCCAGCGTATCAAACAGAATCAGCATTGCCCCGCGGTACTCGGGGAGCGGCAGCGTGTGCAGGGTCGCGCCGGTGAAACAGGCCAGCGTGCCTTCCGAGCCGATCAGCAATCGCGGCAGATCGATCGACAGATCCTGCAGAACCCCGTAGACATAATATCCGCCGCCCCGTCGCCGCAGACTGTTGACAGTGGCTGCGCTGATCTGTGGACCGTAATACTTCAGCAGCGATCGCAACCGCGCCAGGCGATCCTGATGGTGGACAATGTTGTCGACATCCCCGATCTGCCCATGCTGGGGCAGCGTTTCGATGCCTGCTTCCCAGAGGCTTCCATCAGCAAGTACCATCTCGAGCCGCCGGACATGATCGCGCGTCGAACCGACAGAGACGGCATGGGAACCGGCGGCATCCACTGCCAGCATGCTGCCGATGGTCGTCGTGGCGGTATTGGCAGGGTCAGGCGGGAAATAACGTCCGATCGACCTGAGCTGATGGTTCAGCGAATCGAGCACCACTCCGGGCTGCACGCGAACCGTTTCGGCATCCAGGATCTCGATCGCCGTCATGTGACGGGAGAAATCAACGATGATGCCCCGCCCTAACGCTCCCCCGGCGACGCTGGTGCCGCTGCCGCGCGGAATAATCGGGATGTGATGTTCGGCGGCATAACGAATGAGATTTTGTACGTCCTCGCGGGTTCGCGGACAGGCAACCGCCAGTGGATCAATCTGATACAGGCTGCCGTCGGAGGCATACAGGGAGCGCTGGACAGCATCGATCGATAACTCGCCGGAAAACGAGTCGGACAAATCCTCGATCAGACGCGACTGCCGAACGTCAACGCTTCCCATTCAACGGGCGATCTCTGCTGACAATGCCAGGAAAAACTGTGGACCAGACGTGACACCGGGAACCAGACCATTGTTACCCGGAAGAGGTCTGTCAGATGGCCGCGTCCTGCAAATCATCATAGCAGACATGACCGGTCAAATGCTTCCTTGAGCAGTGCTGAACTGACGCAACATCCCCGGGAGGCCCGCACTCAGATGGTTGATTGACGGCTCGGGGAATGCGTCGGAACTGTTTTGCGGATTTCGATGAGCTGGTAACGGCCGACGCGCAGCAGTGGCAGCGGAGCTCCCTCTTCATCGAACAGCCGATACTGGAATCCGGCTGACGGCAACAGACGACAGAACCGCTCGGCCCGCGTCCGCCCGCCATCGCCAAACCAGGCGACCCCGTCGTCCGGCAGCATACGCTGCAGCAACGGAATCAGCAGATCATGATTGCGATCCTCATACAGGATCTCGCACCCGAGGATCACCGGATATTGCCGGTGGGGAGTCTGTTGCCAGTCGATCACCTGGCCTTGAACATTCGCAAAGCCCGCGGTGCGGGCGTTGTGCAGGCACAGTTCCACAGCAGTTGGATCGTAATCTGTAAAGGTGACGTCCAGACCACCGTGACAGGCTGCCAGTCCAACGAGTCCGACGCCGGCTCCCAGTTCGATCGCCGAAGTTCCCGGCGTCCAGTTCTTGCGCAGGACGGTTCGGGCCATGTGCACCGCCGCCGGCCACAGGTAGGCCCAGTAGGGCATATATTCCGACTGCTGATGCGCAGCCATCACCGCAGGATCGTCCAGAAACGCATCCGGGACGGCGGGTAAGGTCAGCGACAGCGTCCGACCGTCTATTTCCCACGACTGGCTGGTCCAGCCGCCGGGGATCTCCGGCAAACCAGGCGGGGACGCAGCCAGTTGCGGCGGCAGTTGACGATATTCCGTGGTATCAGGATGAGTCATAAGGGCCTGTTAACGACAGGATCTGCTGTCCTGGCGGGCAGAAATCATTGAGCCGGTGGCGGAGTGTCACTCTTTTCAGATTGAGCCTCGGCAGGTGAGCTCGCTTCGTTACCGTCCGGTACTTTGCCGGTCGTCGGAGCGGACCACATTCGCGCCATGATGGCGAGGCGATCGCGATAGGGATCGCCGGATTCCTGGACGCGCAGCATTTCGAGGGCAGCGTCTGTCTTGCCCGCCAGTTCCAGAGTCTGGGCGAGCAGCAACCGGGCTTCATTAGCCCATTGGCCGACCCGGCGATAGCGCTTGATGTAATCGCTTAATTGCTTTTCTGCAGAATCGTACTCGCCGTTCTCAAACTTGCAGACACAGCTCCAGAAAAAGGCATCGTCGGCCGCCCGCTGATAAACGACTCCCAGACTCGGCTCCGGCGGCCGCTGGATCGATAACTGACGGATGGTAATGTACTGTGCGACGGCATCGTTCCGATGTCCGAACAATTGTTCGGTCCGGATTCGCAGTTGTCGCATGGTTTCGATACGCCGCACCTGCCCGGAATCAGGGTCACGATCGAATTCAATCGGCACGATGAACGGAACGAGCGCCGCCTGCAACGCGCGGAGTGTCACGGCATCCGGTGATTGCAAGCGTTCTGCCACTTGCAGGGGATACTGCCAGAGACCGATGTCAGCCGGCTTCTGATCCGGAAACAGCCTGGCAATCCGGTCAAAAATTCCCGGCAGCTGATCCAGCTTCGCCGGGGCGTCATACAGCACGCACAGGTTCTCGCCCGGCAGCAGTTGCTCCATCACCCAGATGCGCGGGGCCCAGCTGTTCGGAAAGGCAACAGCCTGCACGCGGGGTTTTTTCAACTGGTCTGCGGTCAGACCGTAAGGTTCATCGTCATTCACCCGCAGCAGTTTCAGCCATTCCGGATGTTCCTGAATCTGGGCCAGGGTGGCAGGACTTTCAAAGGCCTTCCAGCCAGACTCCGAACCTCGCGGAACGGGCAGGCCCAGATTGGTGTCGAACAGATATACCTGATCCTGCAGGAGGACGCCCAGCAACCAGGGCGAGTCGTCCTTGCTGTCCACGCCGCTGATGATGGCGGTGTCGATACGCAATTGCTTCAGGATCGAGGCGACTGCGACTGCCCGGTCTTCTGCCTCGGCCCGGCCAGTGACAACCGTTTCATAAAAACCGGTGGGAAATGCCACGTCGTCCGGATTTCTGAGTCCCACATTCCGGCAGACCCAGTTAAAAATTTCCGTTACTCGTTCGATTTCGGAAGCAGCTGAGGGAGCAACCTGTTCCGAAATCCGCCGGGCCAGGTAACAACCGCGGATGTACTGGGCATCGATACCGTCAAACGCATCGTGCTGCAGGCGGGCCAGCAACTCGGGCGAAATGCGGTCTGCCGGGATCTCTGCCGGTGCCAGCCCCGACGGTTTCAGATCGGCTGCCTCAATCGCTGCCCACCAGTTGTTCAGCACGGAAATGGCATCGTCGACCCGCGAGTCGATATTCAGGTTTTCCGGTTGAAGCTGATACAGGGCGCTGCGGAGCTGATCTTCAATTTCCGAGACGGTCTCATCAGCCTTTTTGGCCGCTTCCTCAGCCGTGGGGGCCTCCGCCGGTTTCGTTCTGGAACCGCAGCCCGACAACGGTACCGCGACCGCAATGGCCAGCATCAGCCACAAGGTTCGGGAGCTGATCCCTGACGAGGCCAGGAGCCCGGTCATCCGACGGACACGATCCATATCTTGAAAACTTTCCCGGGGGCAATCGTTGCGAAGTGACTGGCAGACTGTGGCGCAGACCCTGAGGGGGCGATCACTGCCGTATCTTACGCTCCAGGGATGATTTCTCGCGAAGTCATCGCCGGGCTTTTCTCAGGAATTCTCTGCGGAACTCGCCTGCTGGAACTCCAGATGCAATTGGCGCAATTGCACCAGTTGGTGGATCAGTTGTGGCAAGTCCTTGAGTTTCAACATGTTCGGCCCGTCGCTCAATGCCCGGTCCGGATCGGGATGAGTTTCAAAAAACACGGCATCACACCCGCAAGACACGGCGGCCCGGGCGAGGAAGGGCACCAGATCCCGACGTCCGCCGGTCGTCGCCCCGCCGGGCATTTGCACCGAATGAGTGGCATCGAACACGACCGGTGTGCCGAATGACTGCATGACCGGGATGCAGCGAAAATCGTTGATCAGCCGGCCATAACCGAACATGGTGCCGCGATCGGTCAACAACACGTTGGGATTCCCGAAGGCTTCGCACTTGCGAACCACGTGCACCATGTCTTCGGGGGCGAGAAACTGGGGCTTCTTGACGTTAATCACCTTGCCCCGTTTCCCGGTGGCTTCCGCTACCGCTTCCACCAGATCCGTCTGACGCGCCAGGAAGGCCGGAATCTGCAGAATATCGCAGACTTCTGCCGCGGGAACCGACTGATTCGGCTCATGGACATCCGTCAGAATCGGCAGGCCGGTTCGCTCGCGAACCTTGCCGAGAATGTCCAGTCCCCGGGACAGGCCGGGACCACGGAAACTGTCCACGCTCGTCCGGTTGGCCTTGTCGAAGCTCGACTTGAACACAATCTGGACGTTCGCGGTCTGCGAAAGATCCGCCAGCTGATCAGCGACGAGAAACGCCAGTTCCTCGCTCTCCAGCACACAGGGGCCGGCTATGAACAACAACGGTTCAGTGCGACCGCACTTCCAGCGGCCGATCGTAACGGGATTTGCGGGCATGTCGAATCCTTTCGCCGGGATAAACTCACAGGCGAGCGGGGGACGTTAATCCCCTGTTTCTCGAACGATGATCAGAAACCGGGTACTGGCGTTCCGCACTCGCTCGATCATCATACCGTCTGTGCTGCCATTTCCACGGTGAGTCCTGATGAGAAATTGATCAACCAGCACGGTTATTTCGTCGATTCCCCGGCCGGCGACCAGCCGGGCTGCGGCTGCCGGTGGATGCGGGGGCTGATTCCGGTTTGCAATTCCGCCACCTCTGCCAGTTGTTGCGAAACGCCCGCAGCGCTATCTGCAAATTCCCAGTGCATCGTCGCCGCACAGCTTTCGCCAGGGGCCAAAACCGGCTGTCGTTGCTGAGCCCGTTCGTAGCCGCGGAAGTTGGGGAAATTCATCGCGGGTTCCAGGCCGGTCACATAGCCTTCCTGCAGCGATTGCGTATTCTTCCAGACGACGAAGTACGGCAGTTGTTGCGCATCGTAGTGAACCGCGAAGCCTGCCGTGCGGGCGGCGTTATGCAGGACCGCCACCGACCAGCCTTCCGCATTCGTCGCAGGCTTGTAGTAATAAGCCTGCTCGACGAACCCCGGAGTGGGCGCATCGTACACGGCATGGTGATCGATTCCTTCGGCTGAGCGCGCGTCACGCGGGGCCATTTCCCTGAAGGCGACCGCATTTCCGCCGCCCCCTTCCAGAAACGGCTGGCCGACATTGATGTGATATAGCAGCGACACCGGGGCCGGCACGCCGCCAATGTTTTCAATCCGGTCGTGAATCGTCAGGGAATCGGCCCCGGCTTCCATGACGATGGACGATGTCAGCCGATAGCAGGCTCCGAACATCGTGAACTCGTCGACGACCCCTTGCAGGGTCAACCTCCCCTGCCCCGCTGTGGACACAGCCAGAGTGAGTTCATGGGCCGGCGTGTTGGCAATCCGACCGTGCAGCGTGAGCAGTTGGCCTTCGTCCGTTCCCGGCGGTCCCTGATATCCCAGACCGCAGCGGACCAGCAGTTCGTTGAATCCGTTCAGCCAACCGAGTCCGCCACGATCATGCAAGTTGACGAAGGCGGGGTGCACCGGACGACAGACCGGCGATTTCCACTCCAGCGGAAGCTCCCGGTAACGACCTTTCCAGATTCCCATGCCGCGCGTCGGCAACACGGATAAGGTAATCGGGCCATTACAGAACTCCACAACCAGCACACCTTCGGAGACTCCGCCATGCAGGGTGCTCAGCTCTACCCGCCAGTCGTCACTGCCAGCCAGCTGCAGTTCGGGCGACGGTGCCAGCGAGAACCGGTCGTGATGCAGCTGATCGTCAAAATCAAGCAAACGAAAGATTTGTTCAGACATTGACAGTCCCTGGTGAGCGGCGATACGACTGGCAGCAGACGGGCGTCCTACTTATACTGCCGCGGCGAACGGCGAGTGGATTTCGCAGGAAAATGCTGCGGGATTTCTCATTTCGCGGCTGCCGAGTATAAACAGCCGGAAGCAACTCGCCAACAAAAGCCTCTTGCTCTGCCTGTTTGCCGTTCCCGATTTCCTGTCATTCGCCATTGTCTCCGGAAAGCATTCGTCGCATGTCCGATCTGATTGCCGCCGAGTCGACGTCTCCTCCCTATTCGCAGGACTGGTACGATCAACTGGCCGCACGTTTGGGACCGGTGACCTGCCGTCAGCTCGGGTTTTATGCGATCCCCTCCGATCTGACATTGTCGGTCGTCATTCCGGTTTACAATGAAGAACGCACGTTGATGTCGCTGGTAGATCGGGTACGGGCTGTGCCGATCCGCAAGCAACTGGTACTGGTTGACGACGGTTCCCGCGATGCCAGTCGGGCGGTGCTGCAGAAACTGGCCGACGAAGACGCTGCCCGTCCCGACCCGATAAACCGGATTTCCATTCACTTTCACGAGAAGAACCAGGGGAAAGGCGCTGCGGTTCGGACCGGCTTTTCCAAAGCCACCGGGAATATCGTCGTGATCCAGGATGCCGATCTGGAATATGACCCGGCCGAATATCCGCGGTTGCTGCGTCCGATCATCGATGGCCGGGCAGACGTCGTGTTCGGCAGCCGGTTTCTGGGGGATCGGGAACACCGCGTCCTTTACTATCGGCATTATCTGGCAAACAAGTTCCTGACGATGCTGTCCAACTTGTTCACCAACCTGAACCTGACCGACATGGAAACCTGTTACAAGGTGTTCTCCAAGCCGGCACTGGACGACATCTGGCCGACCTTGAGACAAAATCGCTTCGGGATCGAACCGGAACTCACTGCCAAGGTGGCGCGACGGAAGCATCGCGTTTACGAGATGGCGATCAGCTACTCGGGACGCACTTACGAACAGGGCAAACATATTCGACCGCGCGACGGTCTGCAGGCGTTGTGGTGTATCCTGAGATACTGGTGGGCCGATTGAACATGATCCTCGGCTCCAGGATTCGGCAGTGATCAACGCTTGCGGTTTCGCGATCAACTGGAGTTCCGCGATGCCTCAGTTTGACCGCCCCACGATCCTGATGTGCCCGCCCGACTTCTTCGGGATTGAGTACGAGATCAATCCCTGGATGGACCGGAATCAGCCGAGCGACCACGCGCTGGCAACCCAGCAGTGGACCGCTCTCTACGACCTGCTGGTTTCCCTGGGGGTCTCGGTACCGCTGCTGCCGCCGGTGTCCGGCCTGCCGGATCTGGTCTTTACTGCCAACGCGGGTTTGATCTGGCGGGACGTCGTCTTTTTGTCCACCTTTCGCCACGCAGCGCGAAAGGGCGAAACGCCGGTCGACCAGGCATGGTTCGCTGCCGCAGGATTTGAGACACGCCTGCTGCCCGAACCCTATTCTTTCGAGGGGGCGGGCGATGCCCTGTTTTGCGGCGATACCTTGTATGCAGGCTATATGATCCGCAGCGATGCCTCCGCCATGCACTGGCTCGCCGGAGCGATGGGCTGTCGCGTCATCCCGCTGCAACTGGTCGATACCCGGTTCTATCACCTCGACACCTGCTTCTGTCCGCTGGATGCCGAATCGGCGATTTACTATCCCGGCGCTTTCGATGACTATGCCCGCAAGTCGCTGCAGCAGATCCCGCGGTTGATTGCGGTCTCAGAAGACGAGGCCGCCCGGTTTTGCTGCAACGCGGTGGTCGTCGGCAAGCACGTCGTGCTGAACAGCGGATGTCCGAAACTGGAATCAGATCTGTCCGCAGCAGGGTTCATCCCGCACAGCACGCCGCTGGATGAATTCCTGAAATCCGGCGGCAGTGCGAAGTGCCTTACCCTGCGACTGGATGGCGAAGATGCCGCCCTCTGGCCCTGAAGAGGATTCTCTCTCGCTCCACCGCTTTGCTGATGATCGCTGGCGGATTCACGATTCCCCGGTCCGAAAAAGAATCGCGGATTCGCGAGCGGTCATCAGCGCTGGAGGGCTTCTACAAGGTTTTCAGATATTCCAGGACCGCGCGTTTTTCAGCTTCGCTGAGCGCGTTCGGGAAGTCGTGACCTTGCGCACTTTTGCCGGGCAGGCTGGTATCGAAATAGCGGCGACGGTGAGCGGGATGCACAACGTCTTTCGGGACTTCAGGGAAGGTTTCCACTTCCAGCCCTGCCCGGGACTGATCATAGCCGTCCGTGGTGCGTTTCCAGACGACAGGTCGCTCCTGCGGATGCAGCACATGCCACAACGTCGGCACAGAACCGTTGTGGAAATAGGGGCCGCTGGCCCAGATCCCATACAGGGGGGGGGCGACATAACCTTGCGGATCGACGTCGACCTTGTCTTCCCCGAAATGGCTCATCCATCCGCGCTGCATCCAGGTGCGATGCTCCGGAGTCAGTGAATCCAGTCGCGCGCGGTCCGTACGGACCTCTTGCCAGGCGATCGTCTGCTGTTCATAGCGGCCACCTGGACCGTAGGTGCCATGACATTTTGCACAGTTTGCTTCAAAGACGGTCTGTCCCGAGCGTGCCAAAGCGGTGTCCACCGGCCAGGGATATTTCGGGGCTTCCACCGATTCGATCCATTCCAGAATCGCCCGGAAATCGGTCTCCCAACCGTAGACGGTCTCCCTGGAGTTGGACGGCAACAGCATGAATTGCATCAGGGGACGATGGGTTTTCGGAGCGAAGCCGTCCGCGTAGAGCGACGTTTTCTTCTTCACGTTCCAGAACGGCGGCGGATCGACGTCGTGATGCAGTAACTCCGGCACCTGGTGGGACGTGTCTACGGTCATGTCGGGTTCGCGCAGTGCCCCGAGGATAACGCCGAAAATGACAGAGTTGGTACTGCCGTTGGTCGTGCTGAGCGGCATGGTCAGTGAAGCCAGATCGAGATGCGACAGCTTCTTGCCCTGCTGCAGCTTGACCAGAAGCACGTCCTCCACCAGGGTCTGTAATGCGTAGTGGGAATTCGGCAGACCTGGGAACGGTGTGCCGTTGAGCTGGCCGCCGTGACAGGCCAGACAGTTCATTGTCCAGCCGTTGCGATGCTTTGTGTACCCGAGGGCCGGCAGCTCACCCGGAATCTCAGCCGGGGCTGGTGTGATGCCATAGTAGGCGAAAGTGAGTTGTCGCCGCTCGTCGGGAGAAGCAGCTTTCGCCCGGGAATGTTCCGGCTCGGGCCAGGCGGTCCAGAGGGCATTGAACACGTCTTCATCGAAGTCGGGCGGCACGAAAGGCTTTTCGCGGATGACCCGGAGACCTTCGAGGGGCTCTCCTGCAAGTACACCGGGCGTGGGAATCCATCCCGTGAGGTACAGAATCGCGACCCCGCAAGCGAGCGCCGACCAGCGCTGGCGGGTTCGCGATTCAGCTTTTTCACCTGAAAAACTTCCGCGCGAAATTTCTCGAATCTCCGTCCACATTCCCTGTGAACTCCTCACTACAAACTCACTTCCCGAGAGACGCGCGCAGTCCCTCATCCAGCGTTTTCACGATGGCATCGACATCGTACACGCAACCACCCCATGTACCCCCGCTGACGCGCTGCAGTGCCGCCCAAAGACGGGTTTCCGGCGGAATTCGCGGATCGGGTTGTAATGTTGCTGGTGTGATTCGCAACGCCAGGACGGCAGCGGCAGACTCGAGATCAGTTTCGACGCCATTTTCGCCAATAAAGTCTATCCGACCTGTCAAATTGCGGGTGTCGATTTCGATCCGGATCAGGTCACCGTCCCGCAATTTGCCGATCGGCCCGCCTTCCAGAGCCTCCGGTCCGACGTGACCGATACACGCTCCGGTCGATACGCCGGAAAAACGGGCGTCGGTGATCAAGGCCACCTGTTTTCCAAATGGCAAATAACGCAATGCCGAAGTGATCTGATACGTTTCTTCCATGCCGCAGCCGAGCGGTCCCCGCCCCATCAGGATGATGATGTCGCCGGCTTTGACCGGATTGTCTGTGCGGCCTTTCACCGCGGCGATCGCATCCCGTTCGGCGGTAAAGACTCGCGCCGGTCCCACCTTGCGGTAGACGCCGTCAGCATCGATCACCGAGGGATCGATCGAAGTGCTTTTCACCACAGAGCCCGTCGGCGCGATATTGCCCACCGGAAAGGTGACCGTGCTCGTCAAGCCACGTTCGCGGGCCACTGGAGGGGGCATGATCACTGTGTCGGGATCAACCCGATCGCGTTGCACCAGGCAATCGCGCAGCCGCACGCGACGATCGCTGCGTTCCCACCATTCCAGCAGGTCGCCGAGACGCTGCCCTGCGACCGTTAGTGCATCCAGCTTCAGCAGGTTCAGGCTGCGGAGATGCAGCATCAATTCAGGCACGCCGCCTGCCAGAAAGAACCGCACCGTGGGATGACCGAAGGGACCGTTCGGCAGACAGTCGACCAGTCGCGGCACCTGGCGATTGATGCGAATCCAGTCGTCCACGGTCGGGCGTCTGCGGCCTGCTTCAAACATCACTGCCGGAATATGCAGCAGCAGGTTTGTCGATCCGCCGCACGCGGCATGGACGACCATCGCATTGTGCAGGGCATCATCGTTAAGAATCTGGCCCATTGTGATTCCCGCTGCTTCCATCGCCACGACGGCAGCGGCGCTGCGACGGGCGGTGTCCAGCCAGACCGGTTGTCCCGAGGGAGCCAGAGCCGAATGGGGCAGACTCATGCCCAGTGCCTCTGCGACCACCTGTGCCGTTGCGGCGGTGCCGAGAAACTGGCACCCACCGCCCGGAGAACCACACGCCTTGCAGCCCATTTCTGCTGCTTCTTCCAGGGAAATCTCGCCATGCGCGAAGCGAGCGCCGATGGTCTGCACCTTCCCCGCGTCTTCGCCGCGCGCGGGCGGGAGCGTCACTCCGCCAGGCACGATAACGCAGGGCAAATCGCGCGTGCCGGCCAGCGCCATCATCATTGCCGGCAGACCCTTGTCACAGGTGGCAACGCCGACGACACCCTTGCGTGTGGGCAGGGATCGAATCAGCCGCTTGAGGACAATCGCCGCATCATTGCGATACGGCAGGCTGTCCATCATCCCCGTGGTTCCCTGGGTCCGACCATCGCAGGGATCGCTGACATAGCCGGCGAACGGCAAGCCTTCCAGACGATCGAACTCTGCCGCGGCAGCCCGCATCAACAAGCCGACTTCATAGTGGCCGGTGTGATAGCCGAGCGCAATCGGCTGGCCGTCTTCCCCGCGGATGCCCCCCTGCGTGCTCAGGATCAGGTACTGCTTCCGCAACAACTGGTCCGGCCGCCAGCCCATGCCGGCGTTTTGCGTGAGTCCGAACAGGTCGCCACTGGGCAAATCGAGCAGCATCGATTCACTGAGCGGCAGTTTTCCGGTCGGCCCGGCGCCGGTGGTTGCGATGTCCCAGAGCGTGGAGTCGGCAGAATCAAGGAGCGAGCGAGGATCAATGGCCATCGGGGATCGATCTGGAGAAGATTCGGGGAGCAGGAGAGATCGCGAATTCGCAAGCGCGTGCTGGCCAGCGCTTGCGGATTCACGATTTATTGAGTTCATTCAAACAGCGCGGTAACAGGAGTCGAGAACCCCGGCAGATGTGGTTCCGCAGTAAGAGTCTGGGTGATATTGAACAGTTCCGGCGGCGCGTCCGGACGATGAACGAGAACCGTTTTCTGGTAAGGATCGACAATCCACACCAGTTTCACGCCGGCAGCCAGATACGCCCGGATTTTTTCATTGATGACTTTCAGCGTGTCGTAGGGCGACAGAATTTCGACCGCGAGAACCGGAGCGCCATCAATGTAAGGGGTGTCTTCCGATTCGATCGCAATGATCTCCGGGCCAAAGTAAGCTACATCAATGCCCACGGTCGTTTCCGGATCGTGAGACAAAATACAGCCAACTTCTCCACCATGAACCTCGCCGCGCGGTTCCGGACGCTGCTTGAGCCATTCGGTCAGAAGATAGCCCACAGCCATCATCACCTGACTGTGCCAGCGGTTGCGTTTGGTCATTTCCGGATCCCGAAATTCCCGCAGTTCACCATTGATCAGCCAGCGTTCGACACCGTCGTCCGGTAGCGCCAGCAGATCGGCCGTGGTCCAGAGTTTAGGTTCAACGGCAGTGGACTCAGTGGCTGTGGACATGGTGTTCACAATCTCATTTGGAAATTTCACACAGGAATCAACCGGATCGCGAACCCGCAAGCGATCGCCATAGACCGCTGGCAAGTTCGCGATTTCTCTTCTGATTCCATTGAACCACACTCAGGGGAGCATCGGGAACAGCCGCTTTCTCGCGGCTTCATCTAACGGCGAACCATACTCGCAGCCCTCAAAGGCTTCGATGTGATGCACCTTGCCGCCGCGTTCGGGGCCGTAGGTTTGAAGGATCTGGTCCCGGAAGCGGTCGGCCAGCGGGCCGTTGAAACCGTCGTAGAAGTTTTGCAGGAAGGCACGGCGGCCGGCGGCGTCGGTCGGGAAACCCGCTTCCTGACCGAGGGTGTACGGCAGCCATTCAAAAAACTGCGATTCGTGACAGGCCATTTGATCGAGAATCTGGTCCAGCACCGGTTCCACGTCGATCACCACCGTCGGACAGAACGGTGCCGGACGCTGGAAGTTGTCGGACAGATAGCCGATCACCGGATTGACCCGCAGCGCCGGCACCTCCGGAACAATGTGCGGCACGATCACCATGTAGGCCGCATCGCAGACGATCGTTGCAGTCGCCCGATGATCCGGATGATAGTCGTTGGGGCGATGGGTCAGAATCAAGTCGGGCTGAAAGCGGCGGATCAGTGCGATCATGCGGAACCGGGCCTCAAGATCAGCCACGAGGTGCCCGTCACGATGATCCAGGACTTCGTATTCAATCCCGGTCAATTCCGTCACAGCAGCCGTTTCCGCCAGGCGTCGCTCTGCCAGCGGTCCCGGCAACATCGACTGATGACCGGCACAGCCATTGGTCACACTGACAAATTTGACGACGTGTCCATTCGCCCGATACATCGCCGCCAGCCCGCCGGACTTCAGTTCACAGTCGTCCGGATGGGCGCCAATTACCAGCAGTCGCAACGGATTTTCGGCCAACGGTCAGCTCCTTGAATTTTTGACGGACCCTACTGCTTCATTCTGGCAGAAACGGGTGAAAATGCCACTGGCTCCCGTCAGACAAAACGAGCAGAGTTTTCCAGAGAACCGATCGCCTGGATTTTGATCGGCGATGAAAGCTGACGCACTGTCCACGGCAGATCCCGTCAGCAACGGGCATTTGAAAGCAACTTTTCACCCGGATGTCGCATACAGCCCGGACTGCCGAATGTAGACTTCCACTGCTCTCGGCACGAGATAACGAATCGAGCGTCCGGAACGAACGCGCTGTCTGAGATCGGTGGCGGAAATCTGCAGATCGGGAATCTCAACCTGACGAATGCGATTCCCGAATTCCTGCCGAAAGGTCGCCAGATCCGGAGCCGTTTCCCCCCCGCGATTCACCACGGCAATCTCTGCCAGCCTGGCAATCCGTTCCGGCTCGCGCCACGTCCGAAAGTCTCTCAGCGAATCGGCGCCGATCAGCAACGACCATTCAACTTCGGGCCGTTCTGCGACGAGTTGTTGCAGCGTGTCGACGGTGTATGACGGGCCCGGGCGATTGAGTTCGAGTTCGCTGATGCGAAACTGTGCATGGCCGGCGATCGCGAATTCCAGCATCTGCAGGCGATCTTTGGCCGGAGAAATCCCTGCGATCGCCTTGTGCGGCGGATGTGCAGCCGGCATGAACCAGATTTCATCCAGCGACAGTTGTTCGCGGCACTGTTCCGCAAGAACCAGATGCGCGAGATGCACCGGGTCGAACGTGCCTCCGTAAATCCCAATTCGCATGGCTGTTCACCCAGGGCGATGCGACAGCACCAGCCTGCTACTGCAGTTGTTCCGCCAGACCTTTCCGCATGGCGGACAAGGCCTGTTCGACAGCCGTTGCGAAAGGCCCCGGCAAAGTTGCGCCGGCTGCCTGCTTGTGGCCGCCGCCGCCGAATTGCTCTGCCACAACCGCCACATTCACGTCGGTCCGGCTGCGAAAACTCACCTTGACCTGACGGTTCGGCTGCTCGATCGCAATAAACGCAGCAACCACACCGGCGATGGTCAGGCCTTCATTGACCAGATTTTCGGTATCCGACGCATTGGCCCCCAGTTCAACGAAATCCGACCAGGGGACCGTCGTGTAAGCCAGCTTGCCCTGGCAGTCGATTTGCATGCGGCCGAGTGCCCTGCCCTGCAGGTGCAGACCTGCCAGCGAACCCTGTTCGTAGAGCTGCCGGTAGACAACGTGAGGCTGGACTCCGAGAGCCAGCAATTCGCTGACCACCCGCAATGTTTCACTGGAGGTGGCGGGAAAGCGAAACCAGCCGGTATCAGTCGCCATCGCCGCGAACAAGGCCACCGCTGCCGAAGTCGGGAGCGGCACATTCAGGAATGTCGCCAGCTCGTAGATCAGGGAACCGGTCGACTCGCGGGTCGTATCCTTGAACTCCAGCGCTCCCAGATCGTCGGCGCTGACATGGTGATCAATCACAATCCGCGGCTGTGACGATTCCCGGAAAACCTTGCCAATATCCGACAGCTGGCCCCACGCGCTGGTGTCGACCACGATGATCGCGTCGGCTTCCAGCACGTCTGCGTTCGATGCCGTGACTCCCAGTTGCCGGATGACGTCGTCCGGGTCGAGAAATTTCAGGTGAGCCGGAGTCGGGGAAACATTAATGATCTTCGCTGACTTGCCGAGGCCGGCCAGCGTCATGGCCAAACCGATCTCCGAACCGATCGCGTCTGCATCGGGACGAATGTGGCTCGTGATCACAAACCGCTGATGCTGGTCCAGGAGTGCTTGCAGAGGCTGCCAGTTGATGTTCATCGCGGCATCGTAGGAGACCAGCATCTGTGAATGCAAGCGGGTGCCGTGAACTCGCTTGCAGAAATTTGTTGACACCCGGATTCGCAGCGCGTTGTTACACGCAGTCCGTCATTGGCAGTCTTCGATGCCACCTGTTCTACTGAGATTCGCCATGTCCACACACGTCGTCGAGGGGGATCTGCTCGATCAACCGGTTGAGGTCATCGTGAATGCCTGGAACCGCAATCTGATTCCCTGGTGGTTACTGCTGCCGCAAGGAGTTTCCGGAGCCATCAAGCGCCGCGGCGGAGTGGAACCGTTCCGGGAACTGGCCCGCCGGGGACTGCTGCCTCCCGGCGGAGCCGTCATGACCGGCGCCGGGCGGTTGCCGTTTCGTGCGATCATTCATGTGGCGGGCATCGGCTTGCTCTGGATTTCAACGGAACAATCGATTCGCCAGTCCGTGCGAAACGCCTTGCAGCTGGCAACGGAACATCGCGTTCAATCCATCGCGTTTCCGCTGATCGGTGCCGGAACCGGCGGCTCTCGCCAGGAAGCCGTGCAAGCCTGGATGAGGGAAGAATTCGACGCGAGCAATTTTGCCGGTGAGATTATTCTCGTGCGCTATCGCCCAAAGTCCTGACACAGTGAACGAAGTGTCAGACTAATCCCGGACGACTCACATGTCCTGGTCGTTGCCAGGCATTAGTATGCCCTGCGCTGGCGCGAGGATGGAATATCCAGAGCCTTGCGGTACTTGGTCACGGTTCGTCGCGCCAGATTGTACCCCTGTTTGGCCAGTTCCTTGACGAGATCGTCGTCGCTAAGCGGGTTGTCCTTGTCTTCGTTGTCGACGATTTCTTTCAGTTTGATGCGGATGATGTCCCAGGCCACTTCCTCGCCGGATTCCGTTACGGTACCGCCGCCGAAGAAGCGTTTGAGCGGGTACAGGCCACGCGGCGTCTGGATCCATTTGTCATCCACCGCCCGCGATACCGTCGTCACGTGGACTTTGACCACGTCCGCGATCTGTTGCATTTTCAGCGGCACGATCGCTTCCGGACCATGCTCCAGAAAGTCCGTCTGACGATCGACGATTGCCTGGGCAACTCGTTTCAGTGTGTTATGGCGCTGTTCGATCGACTCGATCAGCCACTTGGCAGATTCGACCTTGCGTTTGATAAATTCCCGCGCCTCGCTGGTGACGCCGTCCTTGAGCATCTGCTGATAGCGGCGGCTGATGCGCAGCCGCGGTGTGAATTCGTCTTCCAGGCGGACGACATAATTGCCGTGCTCATCCGGTTCCACGAACAGATCCGGCTTCACCGTCTGGACCGGCCGGGATTCAAACCCGGTCCCCGGCCAGGGATTCAGCTTCTGCAATTCCAGCAAGGCTTCCTTGATCTGCTCCAGGGAATACCCGGTTTTCCGCTGGATCAGCGGCAACCGGTTCTGGGCCAGGTCTTCCAGGTGGGCGGAAATCAGGGTGATCAGCACGTCGCGGTACGGCGTATCATCCTTCACCTGCAGCAGCAGGCATTCCCGGGCATCCCGGGCTCCCATACCAGGCGGATCGAGCTGCTGGATCAGACGGATTGCGGTTTGTGCGTCGGACTCGGTGATTGACTTCCCGTAAATCGTCATCAGTTCACCCAGGCCGCTGGGCAGACGTCCGTGATGATCGAGGTTCTGGACAACAAACTCGGCGAAATCGCGGACTTCCCGCGGTGCATCGAAATAGCCGAACTGTTCCAGCAGGTATTCCTGCAGCGACTGCGGCTTCTGCGCAACGCTGGAAATCATGTCGTGGGCGCGATCGCCGTCTTCGTCGATGCGGTTCGAGGACGGCTTGCTGCCAGATGTGTAGTTGTCTTCGGGCCATTCCGAAGACATTTCCAGCAGTCGCTCAAAGTCGGCTTCGTTGTTGTGGTCGCTGTCAACGGTGACTTCGCGTTCGGTGATCTGCTGGTCGTTGGCATCCGACCGGGCATCTTCCACCGCCTGCTCCATCCGCGGCTCGGACGGGTCGCTGCTGAGCAATTCCAGGCAGGGATTTTCAACGAGCTCCTGGTCGATCTTCTCTTCGAGCGCCAGAACGGGGAGCTGCAGGATCTCCATCGACTGGATCATGCGCGGAGCCAGACGCATCTGCTGGCTCATTCTCATGCTCTGGGACAGATTGAGTTGCATAATCGATGGTGACTCGCGGTGTCAGTAGATCGGTCGTCTGGAAATCAGTGGACAGGGAGTGGCGGACGGTGGACCACCAGCAGAATTTGACGCCGGGGCCCATCCTTTTTCTCTTAGCTGTCAATGTTCAATTCTCAACCCTCCTCAAAACGCCTGCCGTCCCTTCAGGGCGTCTGCGAGCATTTCCCGGTTGGCAAACTCTAGTACACTTCCGGTCGCAATTCCGCGGGCGAGGCGGGTAATCCGTACATTGTCGTCTGCCAGCAGGTTGGAGATGTACAAGGCTGTTCCATCCCCTTCCAGCGTTGGATTCGTTCCCATCACAATCTCACGCACCTGGTGTTGCCGGACCCGCCGGACGAGATCAGCGATGTGCAGATCATCCGGGCCAATTCCGCTCAGCGGCGAAATGCGTCCGCCCAGGACGTGATATTTGCCGGCAAATACGCCGGTGGCTTCGATGACCAGCAGATCCTTCGGCATCTCAACCACACACACGACCTGCGGATCGCGTCGCGGGTCGCGGCAGATCTCGCATTCGGCATCCTCGGTCAGATTGAAGCAGGTCGGACACTCCCGGACGTTCTGACGAACCGCGCGAATCGCGTCCGCCAGCGCGAGTGCCTCATCGCGATCGCAACCGACCAGATGCTGGGCGAGCCGTTCTGCGGACTTTCGCCCGACTCCTGGCAGTCCGGCCAGCTGATCGACCAGCCGTCCCACGGAAGGACCATAAGGATGACGAGCGGCAAATTCCTGTCGCGGCATGAGTGTCGATCATCTGCTAAAGGAGTGGAATAATGAGAGGGTGTCGAGGCCGGACCGGTCCTGAACCGGTCGGCATCCTCAGGTGCCTCCCAGTCCCAGCGACGAGCCCAGTGCTCCGAGGTCCAGGCCGCCGGTTGCCTGCGACATCTCCTCTGCAGTTCGCTGTTTCAGCTGGGCGAACGCTGCATTCACTGCGGCAATGACACGATTTTCCAGAGCCGTCTGCTTTTCAGGACTGAGCCAGGCAGGATCAATATCGCAGGCCACCGCCTGGCCTTGCCCGCTCAGTTCAATTCGTACCACTCCGTCGTCCGAGGAACCCGTGAACCGGGCTGCTGCCAGACGTTCCTGAGCCTCCTTCATTTTCCCGGAGAGGCCCTGAGCCTGCTTGAGCAACGATCCCAGTTGAGCCATTTCCTTGAACATTCCGTTTCACTCCTCGTCGGCGTCTCCCGAAGCAGCTGCGTCCCCCGCATCCTCGTCGTTACTCACTGCGCGGACGGCAACAGGCCCCAGGTCCATCAACCGCCATGATTCCACACCAAAAATTCTGCCCACTTCTGCAACCAGCGAATCTGTCGGATTTTCGACCGTTCGATGCCGTGCCGCCGGAGCGGGGGCAGGAACCGCAGCTGCCGGTCGGGCAAGTTGTTCGGAAATCCGGAATCGCAGACGAACCGGAGTTCCTGTCAGTTCCTTGATCGCAGATTCCAGCTGTGAAAGTACTTCCGGCCTTTCACACGCCCTGCGACCCATATCATAGCTTGCTGCAAATGAAAATTCCAGCTGATTTGGTCCAATAATTGCTGTTGACATTACCTGGCGGAGGTACGTCCCCACAATGTCATGAAAACGTGCCTGCAGAGCGGCCAGAATGGCGGGTCCGCACTCATCACTCCACGCGATCGGCACTGAAGTTGCTCGATTTGCGACCTCTGGATCGCCATCAGCCTCCCGCAGGGCAGGCTCACTGGGAGATGCGCCGTTTGTGCTCGCGACGACAGCTGCCGGTGGCAGTGATTCAACGGGCTCTGAGACGGGGGGCGTCAGTTCACTTTTTTTTTGCGGCAGTGCGTCTTCAGCCGCACCGCGGGCGGCGACACGCGGAGCCGCGGACACGGTGCGTCCTGCTGGACCTTCCGCCCGACCGATGGAATTTCCCGCTTTCAACTCCGCAATTAACACTTCCAGTTGCTGCAGGTCCCGCAGTTGCGAGACGCGCACAAGACCCAGTTCCGCCAGCGCCCGCCCGAAGGTGCTGCGCTGCATCCGTTGCTTCGTCTCGGACAGGATTTCCATGGCCGCCAGAATCGTCTGCAAGCCCCAGTCCTGGGCCTGCTCGATCAACTTTGGTCGCTGGCGCTCGCCAACGCTGAGCAGTGGCAGCGTCACGGCGCCGGTCGCTGTCACCATCAGGTCGCGGGTGTAGGCGATGAGCTGGTCCCAGAAAGGATCCAGTTGCACGCCATTGACCAGTGCGTGATCCAGCTTCGCCAGCGCCTCGTCCGGCTGCCGCTGGATCAGCGCCGCAATGATCTCCACCAGCCGCTCGTCCGGGGCCGTTCCCAACAGGCGGTGGACGTCATCTGCCGAGATCTGCTGCGAACCGAATGCGAGCAGTTGATCGAACAGTGACTGGCTGTCCCGCATCGACCCTGCCGCGCGTCGTGCGACCAGCTCCAGGGCCTCGTCCGCAACCTCAAACCCTTCTGCCTCAGCGAGTTGAGCGAGTCGGCCACGGATTTCATCGGTGGCGATTGTGCCGAAATCAAACCGCTGGCAGCGGGAGAGGATTGTATCCGGCACCTTGTTCGGTTCGGTGGTGCAGAAGACGAATTTCACGCCTGGCGGCGGCTCTTCCAGCGTTTTCAGCAGGGCATTAAACGCTTCCTTCGTCAACATGTGGACTTCGTCGACGATGTAGACCTTGTACTTCGACCGCATTGACCGCACGTTCACGTTCGCCCGCAGCGCTCGGATATCGTCGATCCCGCGATTCGAGGCGCCGTCGATTTCCGAGACGTCCACGTCCTGCCCGGCAGCGATACTGCGACAGATTTCGCACTGGTTGCACGGAACGGCGTCCACCGCGTTCGGGCAGTTCAGCGCCTTGGCGAAGATCCGCGCCATTGACGTCTTGCCGACGCCGCGGGCCCCCGTAAACAGATAGGCATGGGCGACGCGGCCTTCCAGGATCGCATTTCGCAGTGTTTGTGCAATCCGGCCCTGGCCCACCACTTCCGAAAATGTCTGCGGGCGAAACCGACGGGCGAGTGCGGTGTAGGGAGCATCCATGAGCAATCAGCGCGATCAATAGCAGGGGGACAGACTCGGGAATCAGTGGAACGCGATCAGCATAGCAGAAGCTCGGGGGCTGCGTCCCGGGAGTCAGAGAGAAGAATGGCCGGTGCGAAATGTCCATGGCAGGATACCCGATATCCAGGCTTCGCAAATGCTCCTGTGCCCTGTTGGACATTTCGTCCTGGACATTGAAAGTCGCCATTTCGTCCCGCAAATTCGCGCCTCGCAGCCCCCCTGCCCTCACGGTATAGTGGACCACTTCCTCTGTTTCGGACAATTGGCTGTTTTTTCGAGTTCTATCATGCGGATTCTGGTCATCGGTCAGGGCGGTCGCGAGCATGCACTGGTCTGGAAACTGAAGCAATCTCCCCGGGTCGAGAAGGTGTTCTGCGCCCCTGGCAACGCCGGCACCGCCCTGGATGCCACGAATGTGCCGATCGCGGCGACCGATATCCCCGCCCTGCTCAAGTTTGCGCTGAAGGAAAAGATCGACCTCACCGTTGTCGGTCCGGAAGCCCCGCTGGTTGCCGGCGTGACCGACGAGTTCATCAAGGCCGGTCTGCGGGTGTTCGGCCCCACAAAAAAGGCGGCGGAACTTGAAGGCAGCAAGCGGTACGCCAAGGAACTGATGCGGAAGGCGGCAGTCCCCACGGCCGATTTCCGCGTGTTCACGAATGCCGCCGAAGCCCTCAGCTACATCGAAGACCGCGAAGTTGAGCGGGTGGTGGTGAAGGCCGACGGACTGGCTTCCGGCAAGGGCGTCGTCGTCTGTTCGACCCGCGCCGAAGCCCAGGATGCCATCAAACGCATGCTGCTGATGAAGGAATTCGGAGCAGCCGGCGAACGGATCGTCATCGAAGATCGTCTCGAAGGCCAGGAAGCCAGCCTGCTGGCGCTCGTCGATGGCCACACCATTATCCCTCTCGAAGCGGCTCAAGACCACAAGGCCGCCCACGACGGCGACACCGGCCCGAATACGGGCGGCATGGGCGCTTATTGCCCCACTCCGGTCATCACGCCGGAACTGACCGACCTCGTGGTCGAAAAAATCCTCATCCCCACCGTTCACGAACTTCGCAAGGAAGGCAGATCGTTCCGCGGCTGCCTCTATGCCGGCCTGATGCTGACGAACCAGGGACCGAAAGTGCTCGAGTACAACGTCCGCTTCGGCGACCCGGAGACGCAAGCTGTGCTGATGCGGCTGCAGTCCGACCTCGCCGAAGTCCTCTACGCCGCCGCCGACGGCAAGCTCGGCGATTGCGAACCGCTGCAGTGGGATCCCCGCCCAGCTGTCACCGTCGTGATGGCAGCCCACGGCTACCCGGGCGACTATCCGAAGGGCGACGTGATCCGCGGTCTCCACGAAGCCGCCCAGGTCGAAGACGCCAAAGTCTTCCATGCCGGCACGCAGCTCAAGGACGGCCAGGTCCACACCGACGGCGGCCGCGTCCTCGGCGTCACCGCCCTCGGCGACACACTCTCACAGGCCAAACTGAAAGCCTATCAGGCCGTGAAGTGCATCCGCTGGGACGGGGCATGGTGCCGGAAGGATATTTCGGACAAGGCGCTGGCGTTGGGGGAAAAGTAATCGGAAGTGTGGGGGACGATGCTGCTTTGCACCGTGTGCTACTGCTTCAGGAAAAGTATTCAGAGAGTGAAGGATGCATCGCGATGCATCCTTCACTCTCGAAGAAGTGCGAAGAATTAAAAATTAACACTTCGCTCCAGCTGCGCCTGCAAATTATGCCTTACATCGAACGAGGAATCGGAATGGTAATCCATCTTTTCGACGCATCGGCTTCCCGCTGCGCCAATGACGGACCACCATTACTGTTACCCATCGCCATCCTTGAGGCGCACGCCTCCTACGCTTCGGCCTTCCCACAAGAAACTCCTCAAACCGGAGCTTGACTGCCGCATAGGCCGATGCAACAATCGCATTGGATGGTGCGAGCATCGGCTTCGCGCCAGCTGAGCCTCCGTATCGCTCAGCTGGTCCTGTTTCGGATAGGTACTGCCAATAGTTCATCTGCCAGGATTGCAATTGGCTGCCTATACGAAAAGGTACTCCTAAAGTGGGTCGACCCAATTGGGTCGACCCACTGGTGTTAATCCTCCCAAAGCGTTGACCGACTCTTTTCTACAGGTGGTGCAAGGTGCCCCCCTCGCCCGCTCAATGCAATCTCGGGATCAAGCCCTAGCTTTTGCCGGAGTCGGCGAAATGCTTGCGACATTGTTTCGACCGTCCATGGGGTCTTATTCCCCCGCAAGAAAATAACGCCAGAGGTGCGTCCTGAGATGGCTGAGACCAATATGTCTCGCGCTTTCGGAGGGATATCTATGTCCCGCTCTTCGATTGGTCTACCAGACGCGGCCACTGCTTCCAGCCTTAGGCTCCATCTGTCTAGGTCTACGGACTCTATACGAGCGTTAATCAAGTCTACAGGTCGCGCATTGACTAATATCGCGAATTCATAAACACGCTGAAAGTCTTTCCCAGCGGCCTCAAGTATTTGCTGCTGCTCTTGTCGTGTGGGAGCACGCTCTACTTTTGGCTCACGCTTAGTTCGGGGGGGGGCGTCATCCAGTGCAACAAAATCTAAATCTGCGCGCTCGCGACGAGTATCGCCAAATTGCTCAGTGATGGCAGCGGCAAAATCATAGTACCGGCACCAGACTTCAAAACCTCGCCTCGTCAATACCCAATTTCGATCTCTAATTATTGCGCCATCTGGCGATTCAAATTCCACCTCAGTAGAAAATACCAAGCCGCCTCGCTCCAGGCGACCCAGCATTTGGTTGATCGCCGAGCGACCCGACGAAGGGTTCCATCCCATCCCGTCTAGCATCCGCCAAAGCCCTTTTTCTAGTCTTGCCTTTTGCGCAAGAAGGCTGAGCACCAGAAGGTGGACGGATGACAGATCATTTTCAGGCAGCTCATAAGCCATATTATCGCCAGCAGTATTTGCCACGAAAGACAGGATAACGCGCCGTTACAGTTTGCCAAGCCTGAAAATGGGCATTTTTTATTGGTGGGGGTTCCTTTGTCAATTAACTTTCACTCAGCCGAAAAAGATCTGCTGAGGGGATCTCAATCGCCACTTATGTTTGAGGCGTTAATGGTCCGCACCGCGGAGCATACATTACCGAACAAATCCGTCGAGTCCCCATTCGGCGAGAAGAAATATGCCATTTCACAAGCAGAATTGCTCACTCAGGGAAAACGCTGGCTGTTTCGGGGCGACTGGCGACGATTCGCGAACTGGCGACATGCCGGATGTGGAAGTCTCTTTGTGGCTGGGTGACGACCAGGTACAGCCCCTGGATCGGCGAACGGCCGAACTGGACGCTGCTCCTGCTCGCGGCGTACCGTGGTGTGAGGTCGAACAGCGTTTGACTGCCAGGGTCCAGACGTTAGGGCCCGCTGTGCGGACCCTAACGCCTGCGGAGCTATCTCCGGAGTGGTGGGCGGAGCCCACCCTGCGATTCGCAAGCGCAATTGCGTATCACAGGGAACTGATAGAACACTACGGCCAGTAGCACATTTACCGGAGCCATTCGCTGCGCTGCTGGCCCTGGCATCCGTGATAAATTCATGACGAGAGCCACGGGCAGAAACTTGAACATGCGGTGTGGAATGGCCGAAAGATCCCTGTCGCCGGTATCATGTCAGGCCTGCCGCTGCCGGAACCCGCCTTGCACCTGCTGACTGGCTGACTCAACACTCCCCGCAAGAGCGCTGCCAGCGATATTTTATGGGTCTGATCAATTTCAAACGCGACTGGTTCCTGTACGGGATGGTGCTGGCGGTGGCACTGGCCTGGTTGTACCCCACGCCGGGTGCGCACGGCGGCTGGCTGTATCCGGAAGTGCTGACGAAGGCGGGGGTCGCCCTGATCTTCTTCCTGCACGGGATGTCACTGTCGTTTGCGGCCATGCGGCAGGGAGCGCTGAACTGGCGGCTGCATCTCGTGGTGCAGGTCAGTGTGTTTCTGTTGTTCCCGCTGTTGGGACTGGCAGTGCTCGCGCTGACGCGCGGCTGGCTGTCCGACGATTTGCGTCTGGGCATCTTTTATTTGTGCGTGCTGCCCTCGACGGTGTCGTCATCAGTCGCACTCACGGCTGCCGCGGGGGGGAACGTGCCCGCAGCAGTGTTTAATGCCACGCTGTCGAGTCTGCTGGGGATCGTCCTCACCCCGCTGTGGCTGAAAATATTGACGGAAGGAGCGGAGGTCAGTTTTTCCCTGCATAGCGTGGTGCTGGACCTGTTGCTGTGGCTGGTGCTGCCGCTGATTGCCGGACAGGTGTCGCGAATCTGGCTGGCGGGTTGGGCCAAACGGCATAAAGCCACGGTCAGTCTGGTCGATCGGCTGACCATCCTGTTGCTGGTCTACACCTCCTTCTGTGACTCGATGGTGTTCGGCGTCTGGACGAATCATGGTTTGACCGCCGTCATCGCCAGTTTTGTGATCTCCCTGGGGCTGTTCTATGTGCTGCTCTACGCGGTCGGCGGCATTTGTGATCTGCTGAAGTTTACCCCGGAAGACCGGATTGCTGCCGTTTTCTGCGGTTCCAAAAAATCGATGGCGACCGGCGTCCCGATGGCCCAACTGATGTTCGGTACCAGTCCCGCGCTGGGATTGATCCTGCTGCCAATCATGATCTACCACCCGCTGCAACTGCTCATCTGCGGTGCCCTCGCCAACCGCTGGAAAGTTTCATCGCCGGTCGAGGGCGCGCATTAGCAATCCCGGGTTGAAGTACGCTGGATTTTAGAGGACTCTGGAAAACGGCTGATCGGGGGCAAGCGCAGGTCGCACCCGGGCGATCTGAATCGTCGTCTGATTCCGTGGTGGTCTGGTCCAGAGCGACGCGGACTCGCCCTGCTCTCCAGACTCCGCTACTGACCTGAAGACGTCGCAGCGGGAACGGGATTCCGGGCGATACGCTGCAGACAAGGAAACGCAGGGATGTCCCAGGGTGTGTGGGCGAGCATGGCAGCGGCGTTGATGATCACCGCTGCCATAGTTGCAAGCGACGATCAGTTTCAGATGACCCCGCTCGTTTCCGGCGTGCGTCCCTCTCCTGACGATCCGCTGCGCGTCAGACAATTGCAACAGCGCGGGGCTCGCGTGTTTGTTGACAACTACGGCCGGGTCGTGCGGGTGGTCTGGAATCATGCCGCTGTGGTTGACGAAGATCTGAAGCTGCTGCACGGGCTGAGTGAATTGCAGTCTGTCAGTTGCCGGGCGGCAGGCATGCACGGACCCGGCATCACGGATGCGGGGCTGAAACATCTGACTGCGATTCCCGGGTTACGCTGGTTGAATCTCAGTCATAATTTCAGGATCACCAATGCCGGCATGCGATCGCTCGGACAACTGCGTCAACTGGAATCCCTCAACCTGCTGTGGGCCGGTATCACGAATGACAGCCTCCAGGAGTTACAGCCGCTGACGCGACTGCGGCAGCTCACCTTACCCTTTGTCACCTGGAAACTCGTCAATGGACAGCGTGTCACGACGGAGACCGGTTGCACTCCGGAAGGGTTGCCCGTGCTGTGGGGCTTGCCGCTGGAAGAACTGGACGGCATCAGCGTGTATGAAGATCATGTCCGCTTTCTTAAGGGGTTTGCTCACCTGCGCCGCTGGCGGGGGATGAGTTCGCATTATCAGGACGCTGACCTGGCAGATCTTCCTCCGCAGATGGAATTGCAGCGTTTGGTCATCTCGCTGACCGACGGTTGGTCAGACAGCTCACGCCTGCGTGAGCTTGTGCGATTTCCTCAGTTGCACTCGGTGAAAATCGCTGGAGCCCCCGGTGAACCGCCTGTCGATGGCAGCGGCTTGCAGGCCTTGGGGGATCTGCCGCATCTGACCACGCTGCAACTGACCAACCTGAATGATGACGGATTGCTCAAACTGCCACGGCTGCACTCCCTGAAAGAACTGGCTCTCACGGGGACACCGCTCGGCGGAGCAGGCCTGACTGGATTGACCCGCTTTCCGAAGCTGACCACGCTGACGCTGGATCGCGTCGCTCTGAGGGATGCTGTGCTCAGGCAGTTCCCGGAGCTGCCCGCCCTCGAGGAGCTGCGGCTGGTGATCACGGACAGCCCTCCTGCGCGCGGGGATTCCAGCCCGGATACGCAGACAGAAACGGCGTCCTGGTCGGACGCTGCCCTTGAACAGGCACTTTCCCGGATTCCCCGACTGAAGCGGCTGTCGCTGGCAGGTTTGCCAGTGTCGAACGCGAGTCTGGCCTGTCTGCGACTCGTGCCGCGATTGCAGACTCTGGATCTCAGTCGGACGCAAGTCACTGATGAGGGGTTGTCCCGCTTGCAACTGGTTCCCGGACTCCAGGAACTCACATTGCGCCAGATCCGGATCACAGACCTGGCGTTTGACAAATTATCTTCACTGAAAAATCTGCGGGCCCTGCATCACAGTTCAACTGCCATCAGCTTTCAGGGCGCTGCAGACTTTCATCGCCAGCATCCGGAATGCTACATCGAGGATATCTGGAACCCGGATCTGGAATCTTTCGGCAGTTACCCCAGGCACCGGTAACCTGAATCGCACAAGTGATGCCAGGAGAACGGCTGGCCGATCGCGACAACATTCGAGAGACGCTGAAATGACCTCGCTGGTGATCGCTAAGGTCGCAATCGTCCCGCAAGAATCATGCTTACGTGTTCCAGGTGCGCAGCAAGGCTGCCGGAAGTTCTACAGATGCCGGGACTGCCCCAGATTGACTGCAAACCATCTCGTGAAGATTGCCTGCTATCCCGTCCCGGCGAGCCTGGCTTAGATCTCACACTCGTCGGAGATCTCCCACGGATGAAACGGGTCTTCAAAGGCCGTCCAGACTGCCGGACCAGCTTCGAGTTCCTCGTCCGTCAACAGGCATTCGTTGAGGCGATCGGTAACCGCCTGACGATTCAGCTCCTGTCCGATGACCACCAGTTCCTGACGGCGGTCGCCCCAGGGTTCCTGCCAGACGCCCCGTAGTTCTTTCAAATACCCATCATCGTCTGGCCATTCTTCCGGCGGTAAACTGGCGGCCCAGTGACCGGCGGGATCGAGCGAGAACACACGTCCCGCCTGCGACCAGTCACCGCCGTAGTCATGCCGTGTGGCCAGCCAGATCAGCCCCTTGGAACGGACGATCTGGTTGAATTCCATCCCTTCGACAAACTCCATGAGACGCCCGGGATGGAAGGGACGCCGGGCCTCGTAGACAAAGCTGCCGAAGAAGTATTCGTCCTGTTCGGACGATTCCTGACCGCGGGGCACAGCCAGCCAGGCTTGATGCTGTTCCGCCCATTGCTGGTGAAAACTTCCGGTATTCAGGACGCTGTGCAAGGGAACTTGCCCGCGCACGGCCCGCAGGATGGTTGCGGTCGGGTTCAACTGCCGCAGCAGCGATTCCAGTTCTTTCAGCCGGGCTTCCTCGACCAGATCGCACTTTGAGATGACCAGGCGATTGGCGAACTCGATCTGATCGACCAGCAATTGCACCACGTCGCGATCATCGTCTTCGTTCAGGGCGATGCCACGTTCCCGCAGGTCTTCGATCGAATCAAAATCGACGGAAAAGTTCACGGCGTCGACCACGGTCACCAGGGTATCCAGACGAGCAATATCGCTGAGTGATCTCCCCAGTTCATCGGTGAAGGTGAAGGTCTCTGCCACCGGCAGTGGTTCCGAGATACCGGTCGATTCGATGAGCAGGTAGTTGAACTTCCCCAACCGGGCAAGGCGATTCACTTCCTGCAGCAAATCTTCCCGCAGCGTGCAGCAGATGCAGCCGTTGCTCATTTCAACGAGTTGTTCATCAACCCGGCTGAGATCCGCTCCGCCGTTGCGAATCAGCCGTCCGTCCACATTGACTTCGCTCATGTCATTCACGATCACCGCGACCCGCAGTCCTTCGCGGTTGGCGAGCACCCGGTTCAGGAGTGTCGTTTTGCCGGCTCCCAGGAACCCGGACAAAACGGTGACGGGCAAACGCGGATCGGGATGCATGTGAGAAGTTCCTTCCATACGTGGCGAGAGATTGCGGTCAGCTTCGTGGATGTCACCGGCCGGGATTCATCGTCTCGGCTCTTTTCTACTCGAGATGATATTGCACAATAATTGCAGATGCTTGTATTGTGTGTTTCTGTTTGAGTTTTGCAAGACCTTCTGGTTTGAATTTCCAGGAAGCATGTGAGGAACCCGACGCCAGCCTCGGGAGAACGAGGCATGCGTCGACCGCTCCCCTGCTCCACCAGTCGAGGATGGACAATGCCTAGCCCATCGGCACGAATGCGCCCCCTCCCCGCCGTTGCCACCATGCCCGTACAACAGGCCGCTGCCGAGCAAAAGCTGTCGGCGGCATGGCTGCAGTCCGTGCTCGGCAACCGGTTGTTGGGCAGGCTAACCGCCGCACTCGACTGGCAATTCTGGAACTGGGGGCAGGACGTCGTCGCGATTCCCGGCAACGGTCTGATACGGATAGGATTTGAACGATGTCCGCCACCCGAAGGGATCAAGTCGTCCAGTTGCTACCGACGGATCGAGACCTTGCCGGATGGCACAGCACGACGTTTCGTCCTGCGCGGCTGCGGCCTGTTCTTCGGGCAGGCCACTGCCACAGGTTTGTACCTGCCGCGTTATCGATTCGCTCCCTGCTTTCATTTCAGTGAGAGCTGTCCAGCACTGAACTGGTCAATCGACCGTTCGCCAGTGATTGTGGCTCCCAGGTCCGACGATGAACTGTGGCAAATGTCCAGGCTGGTGTTTCAGTTGCTGCAGGCCATCGGAGATTACGAGGAAGAATTGCAGCAACTTTCTGACATCGAACACCGTAAGAAGGGGACGCTGAAATGGAAAAAGCAGGTGCCGCTCGAAATGGATGATCTGGCGGAGAGCTGGCGGGAACTCGCTGCGGTCATCAGACGTCAGTTTGAAGGCCACCAGGATTTTGCAGATGGTATGGAAGACCATATTGAGGTCATTCCGGCAGCCTTAGGGAAATCGTGCCTGCAAGAACTCGTATGCAGGTAATGGCAGTGCGTGACCGAATTTCAGTGCCGGTGTCCAGACTGAGCCTGCCGTTGTACTCCTGCCTGCCGTTGTATTCCAGGACGGAGCGTGCGCGCGTCAGTGACCGCGGCCTTTCCGGATCCGGACAATGCCCTGTACCCGGTGTTCGCCAGTCAGCGCACCTGGTCAATTCCAGCGTTCTCCGGCAACGACCAACGTCGACAGGATCTTTTGCGATCGGATATTGGCAGGAGTTTCCCACGCTGTGGTGCAAACGCTGGGAATTGCGGCCGGTGATAATTCCTGATTTTGGTGCATTATCACTGAGGTTGCTTTTTGTTTTTGTGTGTTATTGCAGTCGGTGTGCTTTAGCTGTATTGTGTCTGGATACTCGCTGGAATTGCGGAGTAAAGGGCGATATGGCCACCTGGTCGGAAAGAGTTTCCGGGCTATTGACTCACGATTTTTGCCCGTGGGCGAATCGGTGGGTTTACTGGATCAAGCAACCGGCTGCTGCTCTCGGACTGGCCGGGATCGCTGCCCTGGCCTGTGCGGTGTTTGTGCAGCCGCTGGCATGGATTCCGTTTGCTGCCGTTCTGCTGGTTGTGGTGCTGGGTTACTTGTGGCCCTCAATGGCTGTAAGAGGACTGGCGGCGGAAGTGGTCTTTCCACAATGCAGGGTCACAGAGGGAACTGCGACCCGCGTGATCTTGCGCGTAGTCAACAAGTGGCCGTGGCCGGTCTGGGGGATCTCGCTGGAAGGCGGGTTTGGCGCGAGCCCGACAGTGGCGCTGGCCCTGATCGCGGGCTGGTCCAGCAGCGAATTTGTCTGGGAATTCACGCCGCAGTGTCGCGGGGAGTATCCCCAGTCAATTCCGCGGATTACTACCGGGTTTCCGTTTGGACTCCGTCATGCCAGCCGCCCCGCGACTGTGCATGGGAGTTTGCTGGTCTGGCCGCAAGTCATTCCGCTGGAAACCTTGCTGGATGCCGCGGAAACCCGCCCCACCGACGATGTCTGTTCCGAGACCCGCGTCGGTGACAGCGGCGACGTGATGGGCACACGCCTGTTTCGGGCCGGCGATTCATTACGTCGCGTTCACTGGGCGCACACTGCCCGGTTGGGGCGCATGATTGTCTGTGAGCGTCAGGCTCCGGCACGCACTGCCGTGCGGGTCGTTTTCGATTCCGATCCGCACCTGCATCGCGGCGCTGGCGCAAACAGCACGCTGGAATGGTCCATCCGTCTGGCGGCGAGCGTGCTGTCAGCCTATCACCGGGAACATGCTGCCGCCGAGTGTTGTTTCGGACATCACACCTGGCCCATTGCACCCGGTACGCTCGGCTGGCAACGGTTCATGGATCAACTGTCCCGCTGGCAACCGTGCGACGACCATTATGACCCGGATTGCGAACACGAACACAACACTCACCAGTGCCGCAAGATCCATCATCGTCATTGCGGGGCATTCCAGATCACGATCACGACCGATCTGGGCCTGGCCCATCGCACGGAGCACCGCCATGTGCATGGCGATCAACGTCTGATCGTGCTGTCGACAGCCGGCGAAAACCCGTCGTGCGACGTCTGCGGAAATGAACATCGTCCCCCAGTGCGTCAGGCGATGGTGCTGGAGCATCCGCAGCGATTTGCCGAGGATTTTCATCGTCAATGGAGGCTCGCCTGTCATGCGGGTTGATGCTGCCTGTCGCTGGGCCTGGCTGATGGCGTTCCTCTCGACTGCGGCGCTGGAGACGGCTGCCGACGACGGGGAATCCCCGGTGCGTGTCGTTCTGACGCTGGCGGGCATGTTCCTGGCTGTGATTGCCGGGAACTTGCTGGTCCGTCGCAGGCTGGCAGGCTGGACATCAACGGGCAACCGCCTGACCTGGATTCTGGCGCTGGCGGGCATCGCCTTCGGCCTGGAACTGGCCGTCCGACGGGCGACCGGAGACATGTGGCCGCTGGAACTGCTGATGCTGGCGGGTTTTCGCACCGCCGTGCTGACGCTGGCCATTTTTGCCCATGAACCGCAGGCGCAACGCTCCTGCTGCGTCCTGAGCACGTTTCTGATGATCTTTGCCTCAGTCGTCGCTTCGCAACTCTGGCTGCAGGGGCTGGTAATTCTGTTCGCCGTGATCGGGATCTGGTGGCTGATGGAAAGTTACTGGAACTCGCTCACCCATCGGCTGGTGGCGACATCATCGCGGGGACTGCCGCGGCAATGGATGTTACTGCTGCCGTTATTGCTGGCAGGTTGCCTGCTCGCGATTCCGCTTGGCGGGGAATCGCTCCGCGCGATGGCGGGGTTTATGCCCAGTTCCGGCGGAACCGACTGGTACTCCGAAGCGGCACGCAGTGGAGTGGGTGACGGCGACGCGCTGATCGCCGGCACGAAGGACATCCGCAGCTTCGCTCCCATCGAGGATGCTCCGTTCCTGTCGTCACATGAACCGAGCCTGTACGACCTGTTTGATGATACCTATGACGAACCGGTCAAGGTCTCTGACAATGATCGTGCGATCCCGCTGCCAAAGGAGATGGGGGCGCAGCAAAAGGAGCATCATCTGGCCCGGTCGCAACAGGCCGGACGGCAGTTTTCGACGCTGCGGGAAGTCAAGAATCCGAAGAAAGGCAAGATCAGGGATCGCGAGTCATCCGCCCTGCTCTACCTGAAAGGCAGGACGCCGCTGCACCTGAAACTGGAAGCGTATCAGGCGTATGACGGAGTTGAGTGGCATCCGGACTCGCTGACGGGTCGCGAACCGAATCTAAGTATAGAAACCTTGCATGGACGTCCGTGGTTGCAGATTCCGGAGGCTGTCGGTCCTGAGCTCTTTGCCCCACCGGAATCCCATGCCCTGCAGATCATTCACCTCGACACCAACCATATCCCCGCCCCCGTGCAATTGCTGGGCGTGCACATTGATCTGCTGGATCGGATCGACTTTTACGGGTGGGCACAACCGGGCATTTTGCGGATGCAGCGGGAGAAATTGCCGTCGCAGACGGCGATCCATTTGCAGACACGCGGCATCAGGTGGAACCGGTTGCCGGACGCCAGCCTGCTGCTCACCGGACGACCGGAAGTTTACCAGCAATTCGGCCAGGATTTTCACTCGCAGCAGGTGCGGGAACTGGCGGAGCGCTGGACCGCCGGGATTCCACGTGGCTGGCAACAGGTGCAGGCGGTTGTTGATCGCCTGAAGCAGGACTACATTCGCGACGATCTGGCGCGGCCTCCGCAAGACTGCCGACATACCGTTGCGCATTTTCTGCTGGAAGCGCGGCGCGGACCGGATTACCAGTTTGCCTCCGCAACCGTCTGGCTGCTGCGTTCGCTGGGCTATTCCTGCCGGTTGGTCTCCGGATTTTATGCCAGCCCGGATGACTACGATCCCCGGTCACGCCAAACGCCGGTGCGGGCGGACGACGTTCACTTCTGGGCCGAGGTTTATGCCGGGCGCGATCACTGGATTCCCGTCGAGCCGACTCCAGGCTATGAGTTGTTATCGCCTCCCTTGACCTTCAGCGAACAACTGCAGGTCGCGCTGGGGAGCCTGATACAGTTCGCCGGAAACAACTGGTGGAGCCTGCTGCTGTGCAGTCTGGTTGCGACGTCAGTCGGCTATCACCGCAGTTACCTGGCTGACCGGTTGGCAGCACTGCGCTGGCGGCTTCTTCTCCCCCACGCTCCACGGCGGTTTGTCCTGCAGACGCAACGCTTGCTGGAACACAGACTGCGGCGGGCCGGGCTGACCAAACCTCAGGGAATGACACTTTCACGCTGGCTGACGCACTGCTCCCGGGCCAGGCCGGACTTGCGGTTTTCGGATGCGGCTTCGATTTCACGGCTGTTTGACTGGGCCGTTTATGCCCCTGTAGATAGCCCCTGCCCTTGCCCGCACTGGTTGACGCTCTGTCGCCAACTGGAGCAGGACTGGTGCCGGTCGAAGCTGATGCGCCGCCCTGCTGATCGGGGCCAGACCCTCTCGGCAGTTCGACAGCCCCGAACCCTGAAACCCTCCTGGTTCCCTACTCATGGAATTGCCGGATGATGACTGTGTTGGATACGCCCCCGGCGCGGCGCGAGCTGGACGATGCCGCCGCGATCCGCCGGATCGGCGAGCGATTAAATACGGTCTTGCGCGGCAAGGCCGATGTCGTGCAAATGGTTCTCGCCTGTTTGCTGGCGCGGGGACATCTGCTTCTGGAAGATCGTCCCGGCCTGGGCAAGACCACGCTGGCCAAAGGGCTCGCCGAAGCGATCGGCGGACGCTTCTCCAGGGTGCAATGTACCCCGGATCTTCTGCCGACCGACATCACTGGTTTCAACATTTTCAATCAGAAAACGCACGAGTTTGAATTTCGGCCGGGACCGGTCTTTGCAGACGTCATGCTGGCCGACGAGATCAACCGGGCCACTCCGCGCACGCAAAGCGCCCTCCTGGAAGCGATGGCCGAACGCCAGGTCACTGTCGACGGCGAACGGCAGACGCTTTCCGATGAGTTCTTCGTCATCGCCACGCAGAACCCGCACGAGCAACATGGCACCTACCCGCTGCCCGAGGCGCAGCTCGATCGCTTTGCGATCAAGTTGCAGATTGGTTATCCCCATGCGGACGACGAACTGAAGATGCTGGGGGATGCGATCACGCAGCACTCCCTGCGGCGCGAGCCGCAAGCATCGGTCCTGACGCCAGGGCATTTACAGCGTATTCAGGAGAACGTCGCCGGCATTGCCCTGATCGAACCGGTGCAGCGCTATCTCGTGCGACTCGCAGAGGTCTCCCGGAATCACCCGGATATCTCGCTGGGATTGAGTCCGCGCGGCCTGCTGACGTGGCTGCGGCTGTCGCAAGCCTGGGCCTTCCTGGCGAACCGGGACTTCGTGACGCCCGACGACATTCAGGACGTCGCGTTTCCTGCACTCAGCGTCCGGCTCGGGATCGATCGCGACGATCATCGCCTGGTGATCGACGATCTGCTGTCCCGCGTCGACGTGCCGAAATCAACGTGAGGTCCGCCATGCAGCAGACTTGCTTTCAGTTTTTGACAAAATTTCAAGGCCTGTTGTGCCTGGCCGCGAGTGTGCTGACGATCGCGGTGAGCGGTTGTCAGTCGTCGGCATCCGGTGATGACGACAGCCGGCTGGAACATCATGTCCCGGCTCACAAGCCGCCGACGTTTCGAGCGGCTGTCGAGCAACTGCAGATCCGCAGTCAACACCTGACTGGTGAGTCCGCCGCAGACCATTCAGCAACGGAACGGACCGAACTGCTCGACATCATCCGCTGGCTGCCGGAACTGGCAGGCGACAGCGACCTGCGCCGGCCGGATTGGGAGCAGGTCCAGCGGGAATCACGGGAAATGGCGCAATTGATCGAGAGTTTCCCCAATCTCGCAGATCTCTCACAGGACAAACAGCGACGATACCAGGAACTTCTGAGGGAACTGCAGTCTGTTGTTCCCGGGACCGACCGGTTCGAGCAGCAGGCTACTGAATGAAGGATCGCAACGCCGACACGAGTCGGGTGGCATGCTTGCCCCTCAAGGCAAGCATGCCACCCGCGTTAACCGCCAGTACCTGTATCCTGATATCTCGAACCTGCAAGACGAGACCGAACATGGAAGCTGTTGCGTGGGGTGTCTGCCTGCGTCTGATCCAGGCCACGCTGCAGGCGGCGCCCTTCATTTTTACCGGGCTATGCATCGCCGGGATGTTTCATCGGTTGATGGGGCATGCCCACACGAAATGGCTGTTTGGCTCGAATTCGCTGGCATCACTGTTTCAGTCCTGGGTGATTGGCATGCTGCTGCCCGGCTGCTCGCTGGGCGTGATTCCCATCGTCAAACAGTTGCGCCGGAGCGGGATTGCTGTCGGCACCATCTTTGCCTTCGCACTGTCGTCGCCATTGTTCGATCCCCTCTCGATGCTCTACGGCCTGACGCTGTCGAAGCCATTCACCATCCTGATTTTCGCTCTTTGTTCGCTGGTGGTGGTCACGCTCTCCGGCAGCCTGTTCGACTGGCTGTATCCGGACACCGAACTGGCGATCGAAGAGCCGCCGGCGACACCGCCTGGCGTCAAAAGGTTGCTGGCAGTCCTGGTCGTGATGGCGCGGGAGTCGGCCGGGATGTCGGCGGTGCTGATCGGCTGCGGATTGCTGGGTGTGGCGTTGCTCAGCATCGCCTTGCCGCCCGGCATCCTGCAACGGACGATGGCGCACGAGAATCCGTATTCACCGTTGCTCATGACCGCGGTGGCTGTCCCGGCCTATGCGACTCCGATGACTGCCATGAGCCAGCTGGGCTCCATGTTCCAGCACGGCAATTCGATCGGTGCGGCTTTCATTCTGCTGACCTTTGGCGCCGGCATGAATCTCGGCTTGCTGGCCTGGATGGTCATCTACTACGGCTGGAAGAAAGCCGCCTTATGGTTTGCGATCATGTTGACGGTGGTGATCGCTTTCTCCTATGGCATTGAACGACCGTTGTATCCCGGAGATATCGAGGCGGCCGATCATACTCACGCGTTCGACAACTACTGTCAGCCGTTCCATCAGGGGACGGTTCCGCCAGGAGGCTATGCCGCGGAAATCTGGCGACGGGTGAAACTGGAAACCCAGCCGCACGAACTCGCCGGTGCCGCAGTCATGGCTGTTCTGATCTTGCTGGGGCTGGGACTGAAACTGCTCGACCGTCGCTGGGTCATCGAAGACTGGCTGAACCGACCTGTGGCGCCGGAAGAGCACGCTGCTTCACTCGGGTGGGATCTGGTGGTTCCCGGGCCGATCCTGGCAGTTGCCGGGCTGATCGGCATCCTCGCAGCCAGTGTTGTCGGCTGTTTTGCGTACTATCCCGATCCGGCGGAAACCGTGGAGGAACTCAACCTCGCCAGGGTCGAGGCACTGGGAGCAGCCTTGAGCGGAGACGCCGAACACGCACTGCACTGGATTCCCGTCTGCGAAAACTGGAACCGCCGGTTGCAAGTCGGCGCCTACCTCCGTCAGGGAACACTCAGTGATTACCATCGTATGAAATCCCGAGTCTTTCAGAGCCACCTCGAAGATCTGGAACACATGCTGGAAAACAACGACCCCGCCGATGACATCCGCAAACAGGTCAATGCCACCTCCCGCAGTTTCGGACGCCTCGCGATTGCCTATAAAAATGAACTGGACCGTGCGGTGAAGTAGTTCTGTGATCTCACCACGTCTCGTGATCTCTGCGGCTGCGTGTCGAAAAGGTGTGATGTTCCAGCCAGATTCGATCACGCAACAGAACGACAGCGACCTTGGAGTGGCGTTTCAGGAACTTCTGACTCCGGTGATTTTGTTCGTCCATGGCGCGGTCTTTGCTGAATCTGCTCACTGCTGGAGTACACGATGCCGATCACACCGGAAATACCATCGCCGGAACCGACAACAGAACTTCCGGAGCCGGAGCCGCCGATTCAACACCCTGTGCCGCCTGAACCGGAGCCGGAACCTGTTCCGCCGCCGAAACCGGGCGAGCCACTTCCTTAAGGAGATCAGAGATCATGGCCACGCATCAGGACGCTGAACAACGCGTTCAGACGGGATTCTGGGTTCACCTTTTCTGCTACGTCGCCGTTGTCGGCGGACTGGCATTCCTCAATTTCCAGCGGAGTCCGGATAATCCCTGGGTTCTGTGGGTTGCAGGCGGCTGGGGACTGGGACTCGCTGCACATGCCGCCGGTTACTTCACGTCACAGGGACGCGAGCGGATGATTGACCGGACAGAAGCCCGGATGGACCGCCGGGAAGCCCGTCAGGATCGTCGCGAATCCCGTAATCATGGCCGGGACATGACCGATCGTATGAGCGAAGCCAGCGATCACCGCGCCGTTTGATAACGCCCTGTTCAGGGAACCGTCCCGCTGCTACTCGCCAGAAGCAGGGCGACGGAAACCGACCGGAGCTCATACGCCAGACAGCCGTCGGCAGGTGGAGTAATTCCGCCTGCCGACGGCTGTCTGCTTTTCCAGCTCACACGTTGAGCCGGCACCAGTCACCTTGCAGCATCCATCATCAAATGCAGTCCTGACCATATTTTCATCACCTCCACACCTGTATGATCGCCAGCCCTCTGACAAGACTTCCTGAAACCGGGAGCCCTGGCGGTGATCGAACTCGAAAATGTCACGCAACACTACGGCTTGCGACCGGTTCTGAAACGGATCGACCTGCATGTCCATGCTGGCGAACTGATGGCGCTGGTGGGGCCCAACGGGATGGGAAAATCCACCTTGCTGGGGGTGATGGCTGGCACGCTCAGCCCGCAGCAAGGGCAGGTGCGAATCAACGGTCTGTCGCGGAAATCCACCGTAGAAGCCGAACTGGAGATCCGTCGTCAGGCGGTCTATTTGCCCGATCGACCCTGGCTGCCAAAGAACCGCACCGGTCGCGAATATCTAATGGCCGTCGGCCGGTTGTACTCCCGTCCGGACGATCAGCTGATGGACCATGTCGACCGGTTGCTGAATGTGTTTGAACTGCAGCGTGAAGGCGACTGGCCGATCCGCAGCTACTCGCAGGGCCAGCAAAAGAAAATTGCCCTGTCCGCCGCGCTGATCGCCCAGACGCCAATTCTGTTGCTGGACGAGCCGTTTTCCGGCGGACTCGATCCCTCCGGCATCCTCGCGCTGAAGCATATCCTGCGGCACATGGTCGACCGGGACGGAGCGACCGTTGTGATGACGACCCCGGTGCCGGAGATCCTGGATGAACTGGCCGACCGGATCGCCATCGTGCAGAACGGCGAACTCGTCGCCTGCGATACACCGGCCGGGCTGCGTCGTCAGGCGGCTTGCAGCGGTTCGCTGGACGAAGTGATGGCCCGGCTGATCCATCCGAAGACACTGGAGAATCTGGCGCTGTACTTCAGCGAGGAACGCCGATGAAACTGACCCGCCTGTTCCTCAACTGGATGCGTCAGGTGCTGCCGCGCGACACAATTGTGGCTGCGGCGGCCGCCATCGTGATCTTTCTCGACTTGGCGCAACTGCTGCTGGTGCTGCGATTCGGTGCCGCCGAAGAAGAATTCTTCCAGCGAGTGCGGTTGATCGTCCAGATTCTGGTCATCTTTTTCTATGCCGGTCATCGCGTGAATACCTTTCACCCGGCGAATAACGTCGACTATCGCCAGTGGCTGGAAATGTCTCCCTGGACACCGCGGCAACCGCTGCCGATGGGCCCGGTGCATCTGATGCCCCAGGATCTGCTCCTGGTGGCTGTTTCGATGGCCGTGGTGCGGATACCTGATGACCGGGTGCTGTACCTGCCCGTGGTCTTTCTCACCACCTATGGATTCGCGATGGCTGTAACGGTCTGGATGACCGGCCAGAAAGTCTGGGCATACCTGCTGGCCCTGGTGCTCGGCGGCGTCCTGCTGATGATCCAGCGCCCCGGCGAAGCGCTGATGGTGGCCGCTACAGGCACCTTTCTGAGCCTGTTTGCCTTGCGCGGCTCGCTGCGCGCCTTCCCTTGGAAACTGCCGCGGTATCTGGAGTCGCGCGACTGGAAAAAGATGGCGAAGGAGCGTCGGACCGGTTGGCCGTTCGATGTGCTGGCGCCTCCGGAACGACCGGTGGGCGCCACGATCGCAATCGTTGACGGTGTGGGCATCAGTCTGGTCTGCGGCTGGTGGTTTGCCGCCGCATTCCTGCAGCTTCCGGATTTTGTGGTCCCTGTCACACTGCAACCCCTCCTGATGATCGGCATGTGGTTATTTTTAGGGCGACTGTGGCAGTACCTCAGGAATCATCGCCCGCCGATTTCCTTTCCAGGGCGGCTGATCACTTTGCGACCGTGGCAGCGCGGTTTCGACGAAATTTTCATCGCGCCGGTTCTGGGAATGGTGGTGGTCGTCTCCGTGATGCTTGTGGTGCTGGTCCTGCTGGTCGTTCCGCCTGCCGCCAGGGTTGTCCAGAACCGCTGGATTGTGAATCTGTTGGCACCGGCTGGAGTCTCATTGTCGATGGCGATTTTCCTGCTTGCCGGTCCGTGCCTCGAGCGCTGGAAACTGACGGGACGACACCGCATCGTCTTTGAATATGGCGGACAGCAAACCGGGCTCGGCCAATCCAGTAAAAATGCGGATTTCGTCCAGACCGGCTGAGGGTCCGTTGCGAGATTCTCTGAATCGCCCCGGAAATTTTTTCCGCATCTGTCACAAACGCCGGCCCTCAATCGTCCTTGATGATGAGAGGTTCAACATCGACACCTCTGCAGGGGCGATTTCTGGAGGAAGATCATGAAGCGAGGCTGGCTGCCGGTTGCGGGATTGGCAATACTCCTTGGGACTGCCGGCTGGGCCATTGCCCGGCATCACGAGGACGGAGAATCAGTCAAGGTCTTGTCCGCACGGGATATCGTCGAACAAGTGGATGGTCAGGCGGCCCGGGTGACGGCTGTTGAAGTCACGATCGGTCCCGGTCAGGCCGGGCTGCCGCATCGCCACCCGGGACCGGGATTTGTCTATGTCGCCGAAGGCGAATACGAACTTGGCATCGATGACCAGCCGGTTCAGAAGTTCAAGGCCGGTGAGACCTTTTACGAGCCCGCTGGCTGTCTGCACCGGGTTTCGCGCAATCCGTCCCAGGCACACAAGACGCGGCTGGTCGCTTTCATCGTGCATCCCCGCACTGCCAAAGATGTCGCCGTGCCGGAAAACGCGGCTCATTAACCTGGGCTCTGTTCTGAATGGTGAGGCCGATCATGCCGGATTTCGTGGCAGACATGCGTCCCAGGCTTATGTCGATTGCCTATCGCATGCTCGGCAGTGTGGCGGATGCCGAAGACGCCGTGCAGGACGCCTTTCTGAAACTGCAACTGGCGACTGATGTCATATCTCCGGAAGGTTTTCTGGTGACGGCGACCACACGTCGATGTATCGACCTGCTACGGATGCGTCGCCGCGACGAATACATCGGTCCCTGGGTGCCGGAACCGGTCGAGACCCGTGGCAAGCAAATCGCCTTGTCGGAATCGCTGACCCAGGCGTTCCTGCTGATGCTCGAACGATTGTCAGCGGAAGAACGAGCTGCTTTTCTGCTGCGGGTGATCTTCGATTACGAGTATGCCGACATCGGGCGCATGCTGGAGAAGTCGGAAGAGAACGTACGTCAGCTGGTCAGTCGGTCCCGGCGACGAATCGGTCTGGAACAACACCGGTTTGCCGCTGATGCCTTGCAGGCGGCAAACCTTGCGGAACGATTTGTGGCGGCCTGCCGCGCTGGAGATCTCCAGGCGGTGGAGTCGCTGTTTACCGAAGATGTAGAAGTCCGTTCGGACGGCGGCGGCAAGGTGTCTGCAGCGCGGGTGGTCATCACCGGCCGGAATCGTGCGGCTCGCTTCCTGATCGGTGTCTTCCACAAACAAAGGCATCTGGAGTTCCGGCCCACCGAGGTCAACGGTGCCCCCGGTCTGGTGTTTCTCCAGGACGGAAAAGTCGTCGAAGTGCTGGCGATGGCGATTGAGGACGGGGTGAAGGCGGTCTATGTGACAGTCAATCCCGACAAACTCCACCGCTGGTCGCTGTCGACTGTCGAATAGTTTTCGCCACCCGGAGTGCGTGGCCGCTCGCCAAAGTCTCGACGAGTTCCTGTCACGGGAGCACTGCGGACCTTGTTCGTGCTGTTCCGGGGCAGGCATGGAACCGGAAGGGCAAGCCAGAGACTGAACGTGCCTGTCTGAGCTTGCGCATCGGGGTGAGTGAATGACCGGCCGGCGTCACATTGTTCATCAAGTGGCGTGTCTCCAATTCCTGGCAACAGAGCCGGAAGTGGACCTTGTACCCTTTTGTCGTAAAGGAAATGGAAAATGAAAGTCGTCATCGCTGGCGGAAGCGGACTGATAGGCAGGAAGTTGATTCCGCTGCTGGAGGCCAACGGGCACGAGGTCGTTGCAGCCTCGCGCAGCACGGGTGTGAACGTCCTCACCGGAGAAGGTGTTGACGAAGCCGTTGCCGGAGCTGATGTAGTCGTTGACGTCCTCAACTCACCGTCATTTGAACCCGCGGCTGTGCTGGACTTTTTCCAGACGTCCAGCCGGAATCTGTTGAAAGCGGAAGTCGCAGCCGGCGTGAAACATCACATCGCGCTATCGATTGTCGGTACTGACCGGGTTTCTGACAGCGGCTACATTCTGGCCAAGATCGCTCAGGAGCAATTGATCCAGAGGTCCGGGATACCTTACACCATCGTGCGGGCAACTCAATTCTATGAATTCCTGGAAGCGATTGCGGCCGCTGGCACCGTTGACGGCATCGTCAAGGTTCCTGCGACACAGTTCCAGCCGGTAGCCGCCGACGACGTAGCGACGACCCTGGTAGAGGTTGCCGTTTCTGCCCCCGCGAATGCCATCGTGGATCTGGCGGGTCCTGAAGCGTTGTCGATGGCCGAATACCTGCGTCGCTTCCTGGAAGCAACCGGAAAACAGGCCACCGTCGTGGAGACACCGGACGCCCGTTACTTTGGCACGGCCCTGCCTCACGACGAACTGGTCCCGATGCAGTCACCGCGTTATAGCGGCTCTACGTCACTGACAGACTGGCTGTCGTCGGTAAGTCAGACTGCCTGAGACATCTCGACGCACCGGCAGGCCGTCGGTTCTGAAAGGCGTGAGTCTGGCCACCTCACGTCTTCAGGCCCAGCGCGGAATGCTGCGACTTTGCCGTCGTCAGGTAACGTTCAAACGCGACGTCATCGCGGCGGGCCTGTATTCCCTGGAAAACCATCGCAAAGCTGCGGCGATGGCGGACAGTCGAACGATTGCATTCGGCACGATGAATTGTATTGCCGTGATGAATCAGCAGGTCGCCCGGTTGAGCGATCACAACAGTTTCGTTCGCAACATCCTCTTCGCCAAAATCGGCGATCCCCTGGGAGAAGCCGAGCGTGGCAGTGCGGCCATGCGGGCGAACACCGCGCAAATGAGAGCCGCGGACATAGCGCAGGCAGCCGTTTTCCTCATCCACGTCATCAAGGGCCAGCCACATTGTCAGGACGTGCGGTGGCGTGAGGCAGAAGTAGTAATTGTCCTGATGCGGCGGGGTGGGATGCTGTGTGGCGGGCGGCTTGTTGAACCACTCAACTCCGTGTGCCCGCACTTCGTCGCCCAGCAATTCGGCAGCGACGCCGTTCCAACGGGGATTCACACGGTAACCGGCGAACCAGGCGTCCTGTTCCATGCGGGACAGTTGCTTCAGTGTTTCTGGCCGTGTGCGATCCTCAAAAAAGGCGTCACCGTCCGGCAGCAGCGGTACCGTCTGCTCAATGTAGCGTTGCAGATTTGTCTGGAGTTCCTTGAGTTCCGTCGCATTCAGGAACTGCCGGATGATCAGAAAACCGTCTTCCTGAAATTGCTGGCGCTGCAGTTCGCTGGTCAGGGAAGCTGCCATCAGAGGACTCGTCTTTCGCCATAAAACAGGGGACTGAAATAAATCCTACATATTCTGGCGGGCTCGCAGACCAGAAATCAACCGGAAATTCCTGGTGTTCTCACTGTTCGGGGCCTGATCGCTATCAACGGGCCTGTTCGGCCGTTGATCTTCGTCCCTGGCTCGCGTTGAGTGAACTGAACCGGCGATGCTCTGACGTTTCACATGTGCTTGCGGGAGAACCGGGCAATGTCTCTGCGATTCAGCCTTGTGCTGCGACTGTTCCTGACGGCGGGATTGCTGGTTTTTCTCTCCGGGGGCGTGTCGGCACAGTTCGGTGGCGATGGTCCGGTTTCTGCCCGCCTTAATAACAACCGGCCACCTGAAAAGCAGCGATCTCCAGCCGTTCCGACTCCGGTGACGATCGCAGACGAGCCGCGGGCGATCGATCCTGCGACGTTGCTGCCGCCCGAACTCGCTGCCAAAGTGACGATTCAATTCAATAACACGTCGCTGGCCGACGTCGTTACCTGGCTGAGGGACGACCGCCAGCTGAATGTGCATCTCGATGCCGTCGCGCTGCGCGACGAGGGTCTGTTGACGAGTGAGCCGGTGACGGACGAACTCCGGGATGAACCGCTCTATCTGCTGCTCGACCGGCTCCGGTGGATGGGCCTGGACTGGAGATACGACAACCGGATGCTGGTGATTTCCACCAAATCAGCGACTGTCGAGCAGATGCGCACCCTCCCGTACAACCTCGGCGAGTTTCTCGATCAGGGCTATGAACTACGGCAACTGGAAGGCGTCATGAGCCGTGCCACGGGCGGAGCGTGGGATGAAGTGGACGGTATCGGCGGCGCGATGGTCTTGCTGGGTGATGTGATCTTTGTGAAGCATACGGACCAGGTGCATCGCGAGATTCAGGGACTGTTGCGCGCCCTGCAGCAACCGGCCCGGCGAACCTTCACGCTGGAACCGCCGCAACACACTGCCCTGCGTCAGGCCTTGCAACAACCGGTCACTGCGGATTTCCGGAATGTGGCGCTGTCGGAAGCCATTTCACAGCTGGCCGAACAGGCACAGGTTGCGATCCGGATTGACCTGCATTCACTTAAAAACGAAGGAGTTCGCGATCGCACGCCCGTCTCCTTACAGGTCTCCGCACAGCCGCTGGATCTGACGCTGAGGCTGTTGCTTGATGATCTCGGGCTGATCTGGGAGCTGGACGACGGTCAACTTCAGGTGCTGACGCGGAACGACGCAGACGATCATCAGCAGACGGCGGTCTACGATGTACGCGATTTGTGCCGTGATGCCAGCGAATCGTCCGCCCTGGCACATGCGGTCTATTCACAGACGAATGTCGACTGGGAAGAACGGGCCGGCGCGGGAGGCGAACTGCAATTCCCGCGGCCTGGCATCATGGTCATTCGCCACACCGGCAAAACGCACGATGCCGTGCTGGACCTGCTGGAATCCTGGCGGGCAGCCCTGAAGCTCTCGAAGCCACGGCCTGCGGATGACTCTCATCTCAATGAAGTGATCACCCGGTACTACCGGTTACCCACGGTGATGGCAGCCGCGCTTGCCAGGGAATTACCGGTGCTGGTCCCGGATGACCACTGGCAGTCGGAGGGGAAGCCTGATGCAACCGGAACCATCAGCCTGTTGCCGGTCAATCCCGGGCTCATGAACACGCAGGGACTGGAAGTCGTCGGCACTGATGCCAAAGGGACCAGGCCCGCGGTTGTGGTCGACCATTCGGCACTCGTCATTCGCCAGACGCGCAGGACTCACAGGAAAATTGGCAGCATAATCCACCGACTCCAGTCCGGCGATCCGTTCGAGACCGCCGCTGAGGCGGGCATGGGCAGCGGAATGATGGGCGGCATGGGCGGCTTTGGCGGCGGTTTCTTCTCCGTGCCTGCCGGCATCGAACAGTCGGACAACCGGCTACGGAGGGATTAAAACGAGACCAGCGGTCAGCCGTCATTGAGGCTTGCGGCAGCCTCTGGAATGGCGGTGTCCGGGCGTCGTCGTTAACCGGAGTGAATTCCGGGTGGCATGCTTGCCCTCCGAGGCAAGCATGGTGATTCGCCATCAGCGATTGTCCGACCAAATGAAGCCGCAAAAGCATGCTATACCCATTGCTGCCGGAAATTCAGCGAGCAAACACTTCCACCATCATGGGACGACTGCACTCATTGTGCTCGATTCCCGGCTGATCAAAGTTGATTTTGCCACCCGGTCGCCTATGATTGCGGGAAATCAAGAGAGGCCACGACCTCGCCCTGTTGCGGTGACGACGCTGCAACAGGCCAGAACTTTCCGGGACGACCCGGAACTTTGGCGAGGAGTCTTCACGTGGCCTGGAGTCTGTTATTGATCGCGGGATTGCTGGAAGTTTTGTGGGCGTATTCCATGAAACTGTCCCAGGGCTTTACCCGCCCCGGACCCGCTCTGGTGACACTGGTGGCAATGATCGCCAGCTTTCTGCTGCTGTCCCGCTCCATGAACACTCTGCCGCTCAGCACGGCCTATCCGGTCTGGACCGGCATCGGAGCCATCGGCTCCTTTGTCGTGGGTTGCCTGCTGCTGGGGGAGTCTGCCAGCGCGCCGAGAATTTTGGCCGCTGCACTGATTGTGGGTGGACTCGTCCTTATGAAACTTTCGCCTTGAACGGGCGTCTGCTCGCAGAAATCCAGGACGGTTCTAACGGTTTCTCGTGAGAGATTGAATCGCCTCTCACGGCGTTTACCCTCTCCGCTCGTCCGGATATCGGTCTGCTTGATTCGTTGTTCGGGAAGCGGCATGATCCGGGCGCTGGAACCTTGCGCGCCCGATGAACCGGCAGCCATGCGACGGAACCTCTGCCAGCCACAGACTCGCCTGATCCAGCGCGACCGGCCTTCCGATTGTCCATTTCTTCCCCGGGAGAGGTGTTTCATGTCCTTGTCAGGCTCAGCGCGTCTGTGGGTAGCGGGATGCAGTGCGTTCCTGGTCGGGCTCGCGATCTCCGCCGGTCCTGCCAGGGTTGCCGCTCAGGACCAGAAGCCGGCATCCGGTTCAACCCCGGTTTCCGGAGGAACTCCGGATGTCCTGCCGCGGCCGGATTTCCGGTATCGGGGCAAGATCGGTCAGACCTACAAAACGTCGGATCCACCGGAGTTTCCGCAACCGGTCGCCGCGCCTCCGGGAGCACCGAATATCGTTCTCATTCTGCTCGACGATACCGGGTTTGGGCAGTACGCGACCTTTGGCGGCGGCATTCCGTCTCCGACCCTGGACAGACTGGCGGCGGAAGGGCTGAAGTACACCCGCTTTCATACCACAGCGCTATGCAGTCCCACCCGCGCCGCGCTGATCACCGGCAGGAACCATCACTCGGCCGCCTTCGGCTGCATCACAGAGGCGGCCACCGGTTACGACGGTTACACCTGTGTGTTGCCGCGCAGTTGCGGCACGATTGCGGAAGTCCTGCGCCAGAATGGCTACATGACGGCCTGGATTGGCAAGAATCATAACACGCCTGCCTGGGAAACCAGTTCTGTCGGACCGTTCGACCGCTGGGCCAATGGGCTGGGGTTTGATTACTTCTATGGATTCAACGCGGGCGACATGAATCAATGGGATCCGATTCTCTTCGAGAATCGCAATCTGGTTCCGAAAAGTCAGAATCCGGGCTATCACCTGACGGAAGACCTGGCAGACAAGGCGATTGAATGGACCCGCAAGGCGACGAGCATTGCGCCCGGAAAACCCTACTTTCTCTACGTGGCCCCCGGAGCCAATCATTCACCGCACCATGCTCCCCGGGAGTGGATCGAGAAGTTCAAAGGGAAGTTTGACGACGGCTGGGATGCCTATCGGGAAGCCACGCTGGCCCGTCAGATCAAGCTGGGTGTCGTTCCACCGGACACCCGGCTGACGACTCGCAGCGAAGGTCTGCCTGCCTGGGACTCGCTGAATGCCGGACAAAAGCGGATCTATGCGCGGATGATGGAAACCTTCGCCGGTTTTTCGGCGCATGTTGATCATCACATGGGCCGCGTCATTGACGCTGTGAAGCAGCTTCCCGGGGCTGACAATACGCTGTTCATCTATATTGTGGGCGACAATGGCGCCAGTGCCGAGGGCGGGCTGGAAGGCAGTCTCAACGAAAACCTGTTCTTCAACGGCTTTCCCGAGAAGTGGGAGGACAACCTCGCGCACATCGACGAAGTCGGCGGGCCGAAGTGGTTCAATCACTTCCCGAGCGCATGGGCGCATGCCATGTGTACTCCGTTTCAATGGACCAAGCAGGTCGCCAGTCATTTCGGCGGCACACGCAATCCGGTCATCATTTCATGGCCGGGCAGAATTACGGATCGAGGCGGCGTACGGACCCAGTTTCTGCATGTGATTGACCTGGTGCCGACATTGTATGAAGCCACAGGAATTACACCGCCGAAAATGTTGAACGGGATTGAACAGAAGCCGCTGGAGGGGACCAGTTTTCTGGCGACATTCCAGAACAAAAATGCTCCGGAAACCCGCCAGACGCAGTACTTCGAGATGTTCGTCAACCGCGGTCTGTATCATGATGGCTGGATGGCATCCAGCCGCAGTTTTGTCCCCTGGGATCCCAATCGCGGCGACTTCGATCCGTTCAAGGCAAAGTGGGAACTGTACAACCTGAATAATGACTTTTCACAGTCGCTGGATCTTGCTGACAAGCATCCCGAAAAACTGAAGGAATTTGAAAAACTCTTCTGGGAAGAGGCTGCGAAGTACAATGTTCTACCGCTCGACTGGCGTGGGGTGGAGCGGCTGAGCGCGGAACTCCAGGGACGTCCCAGCCTGGCAGGCAAACGGGACCGATATATCTACTTCCCCGGTCAGATCGCGCTACCGGACGGCGCCTGTCCGCCGGTTCTCAATAAATCCTTCACGGTGACGGCCGACATTGAAATTCCGCCTGCAGGAGCTGAAGGCATGATTTTCACACATGGCGGTTTGACCGGCGGCTACGGAATCTATCTTCGCGAGGGCCGTGCTCATTTCGTTTATAATATGCTGGCGACCAGACGGACTACGATCTCGACGGAGCCCTTGCTTCCCGGAAAAGTAACGCTCGCGATGCACTTCCAGTACGAAGGCCGACCCGGGGAACTCGGTAAACCTGCCAAAATTACCCTGACCGCCAATGGCAAACAGACGGGGGCAGGTCAGCTCTCGGAGACGATTCCGTTGCAGATTTCACTGGGCGAAGGTATCGACGTCGGCACTGACACCGGCTCTGCCGTGGATTTCACTTACAAGCTCCCCTTTTCTTTCACGGGCAAGATTGAACAAGTGGTGGTGGAATTGAAATAGTCTTGCGGCCGACTCCATCTGGTACAGGATGAGGGTTAACTTGCCGGTCGTGAACAGTGTCCAGGGATGATAGCCCCGGAGAATGCGAAGGGTATTGCCGGCCTGCAACACCCTCCGGTGGCAAATGCAGGTTGCTACAGTGGGCAAAGAATCATGAATTTGAGGCTCCTCGTTTACACCGCGACGGTGTTGTCAATGACAATCGTCGCATGCGGCATCAGCGCACGCAGCGTTCCGGCGGGGACCGCGCCGGATCGACAGTTGCTGAAGCTCCTGGGAGGAACCAGGGGGCTCGCGGCACTTCTTAAGCCAGAACGTATGGAGGCATTCCGCCTGGATCACACGATTAGTGAGAAACCGGTGGTCAAGAACGGTCCGGTGGCAGTGGGGAAGGACACGGTCAAGGAATTGACCGCGGTTCTGGCAGCTCCCGGATCGTATCTTTGGAACATGGGAAAAGGGTGTATTCCCGTCCGGGGTGTGCGATTTTCATTTTTCCGTGGCGATGACCGGCTGGAGGTGTTGCTCTGTTTCAACTGCGATATTCTCGGAGTGCGTCTGAATGATGGCGAATTGCAAGACCAGAACTTTGATCGGGTTCGACCCCAGCTGATGCGGATTGTGAAAGCCATTTTTCCTGACGATCCGGTGATTCAGAAACTCTCCGAAGCGAGATTGAGGCAGTCGGACCGCTGACCGCTGACCGTGGTGTCAGGGTGTCAGGGTGTCAGGGGCACTTCGTGATTCACCCTCGGTTTCCATAGTCTGGCGGTGTATCCTGTCCTCTGCTGCGGAACTGCCTTGTCGAAACTGAACGGATTGTGTCTGTTATGCTGCCGGCTGTTACTGACAACTCTGCTTCTCAAACTGCTCCCACCGCCCTGATTGGCGCACTGCGTGCCATCGTCGGTACGGATAACGTCCTCGCCACCGCAGACGAGTTAATCGTCTACGAGTGCGACGGGTACATCGTTGAGAAGAACCGGCCGGATGTGGTCGTGTTTCCGACGACCACCGAACACGTGGTCGCGATCGTCAGGTTGTGTCACCAGCATCAGGTGCCGTTTGTGCCGCGGGGAGCTGGCACCAGCCTGGCGGGCGGCTGCCTGCCGGTCGGCGGCGGGGTGATGATCTCGCTCACGCGGATGAAGCAGATTCTCGAAGTCAACATCCGGGACCGCTATGCGATCGTGCAACCGGGCCTGGTGAATGTGCATCTGACCCAGCGGTTGAAGGACACCGGGTATCATTATGCGCCTGATCCATCGTCGCAGGGGGCCTGTACGCTCGGCGGAAACTTTGCCACCAATTCCGGGGGACCGCACACGCTGAAGTACGGCGTGACCGTGAACCATGTGCTGGGGGCGGAAGTGGTGATGCCGGACGGGACCATCGCACAACTCGGCGGTGTGGTGGAAGACATCCCAGGTTATGATCTCACAGGTCTGTTTGTCGGCAGTGAGGGAACGCTGGGGGTCTGCACGAAGTTGATGGTGCGACTGACTCGGAATCCAGCAGCCTATCGCACAATGCTGGGCGTTTTTGAGACCGTCGAGGCGGCGACGCAGGCCATCAGCAACATTATCGGTGCCGGCATCGTGCCTGCTGCTCTGGAGATGATGGATCAGGGGATCATTCAGGCTCTGGAGCAGGCGTTTCACTTCGGCTTCCCCCTGGATGCCGGAGCGGTACTGCTCATTGAGGTCGATGGCCTTGAGGTCGCAGTCGATGACGAAGCGAAGCGGATTATCAATCTCTGCACGCAGTCCGGGGCACGCGAGGTCCGGCAGGCGAATACTCCTCAGGAACGGCAGTTATTGTGGAAGTGCCGGAAACAGGCCTTCGGCGCGATCGGGCGTTTAAGTCCCAGCTACTGTACGCAGGACGGCGTGGTGCCGCGGACGAAACTCCCGGAGATCCTGAAGTTCATCATCGACTGCGGCCAGCGGCATCAGATCCGCATCGTCAACGTCTTTCATGCAGGAGATGGCAATATCCATCCTATTCTGCTGTTTGATGAACGCGACGCCGACCAGGTGCGTCGCGTCCTGGAAGCCAGCGATGAAATTCTCAATCACTGCATCGACCTGGGCGGCAGCGTCACCGGCGAACACGGCATCGGCGTCGAGAAAATCAGCTTCATGAACCGTCTGTTCTCCCCGGCCGATCTGGCCGTGATGCAATCGATTCACGATTGTTTCAACCCGGATGGTCGTTGCAGCCCCGGCAAGATGCTGCCCGTCGCCGCCGGTTGCGGCAACGAGCATTATCCGCGTTCCACCCCTGGAAAGCGGGCCATGGCGTGAAAGCCGTGTCAGGGGCGGCGGCATCGCTTCATGCTGCCGCAGTGCTGGCGACAATCTCCTGTCGTGGACCGAAGAATTCAAAGTGAATCCGGTCGTCACTCACGCCCAATGCCTTGAGCCCGGTATAGACCGATTGCATGAACGGCCTGGGGCCGCAGAAATAATAGTCCGCCTGCTGATACGGCGTCCTTGACTGCAGAAACTCCCTGTCCACGATGCCGACGCTGTCACATTTGCCGTTCGTCAGATCGTCCGCGAGCGGTGCATCGAAGATCACGTGGGTGGTGATGTTGTCGTTATTCTTCAAAGCCTGGATGTCTGCGACCAGGGCCTGCACCTGACTGTTCCGGGCCGCCTGCACGAACTGCACCGGAGTTGCGGTCCCCTGCCCTGCCAGCGATTTCGCCATCGCCAGCAAGGGCGTGACACCAATCCCGCCGGCCAGCAGGACAATCGGCCGGTCGCCGACTGCTGTCGCAGGCAGCGTGAATTCCCCGCACGGCGGGCCAATCTCCAGTTCGTCGCCCACCTGCACCAGATCATGGAGATAATTCGAGATCAGCCCATCCGGAGCATCCGCCGCCAGCCGCACTTCCCGTTTGACGCTGATCCGGAAGTGCCCGGTACCGGGGCGATCCGACAGACTGTAATTGCGGGGAGACGTGGGCGTTTCCGGCAGATCGACACGGACTGTGATGTATTGCCCTGGCTCGAAGTCCGGCAGCGGTCCCCCATCGGCTGGCCGCAGATAGAGCGACGTGATGATCTCTCCTTCCGGCACCTTGCGATCCACAACGAACCGGCGATATCCCTGCCAGCCGCCGACTGTGGCCGCCTGCTGATTGTAGATCTCGCGTTCCCGCTGAATAAACACTTCAGCCAGAAATCCGTAGGCTTCGGCCACAGCGGCTATGATTTCATCCGTCGCAGCGTCACCCATGACATCCTTGATCGCTGCCAGCAGGTACTTGCCGACGATCGGATAATGTTCCGGCAGAATCCCGAGGGAGCAATGCTTGTGGGCGATCAGATTGACGGCCGGGCCGAGGGCACCCGGATTGTCGATATTGGAAAAGTAAGCGCAAATTGCCCCTGCCAACGCCCGCTGCTGGCCCCCGGAATGCTGGTGCGCCTGATTAAAATACGCCTTGACCTCGGGGTGTCCCTCAAACATCAGCTGGTAGAACCGGCGAGTGACCGTCTCTGCGTTGGCAGCGACCACCGGGGTGATCTGTTTGACAATTTCGATGGTTTTGGGCGAGAGCATGGCAATAATCCTTGAGCACAGGTGAGGTTGCCGAATCGATCGCCGGACAGGCAGAATATCTACACCTGAATATACAGATTTAAATCTGCACGTCAATGTGTAGATTTATGGGCTGCTCTGATTGGTAGAAAATGCTTTCAAAAACGGCTGAATATGCTCTCCGGGCGATCATCTGCCTGGCGGGCCCGCCCCATCTGCCGCAGTCGGCAGATGTCCTGGCGAAAAAGACGCAGACGCCGCGATCCTACCTGCACCGCGTGTTGCAGGATCTGGTGGCAGCGGGGCTGGTGGCTTCGCGTCCCGGTCCGGGCGGCGGCTACGAACTGGCCCGGGAAGCGGGTGAGGTGACGATCCTGGACGTGGTGAATGCTGTCGCGCCGATCGAGCGCATCCGGCAGTGCCCGCTGGGGCTGAAATCGCATACCGATCTCTGTCCGCTACATCGCGAACTGGATCAGGCCTACGCGGCGACCGAGGCCGCCTTTCAGCGGGTGACACTCCAGGATTTGCTGGAATCCACCAGCCCGATCGTGCCCCTGTGCGACATCACTTTACCCGGGTGACATCGATGCATGGAGCAGAAATACCTCTGTTCCCTGCCCCGGCATCCTGACTGGAAAAGCTCATCCATCGATCCGTTGAAAGTTGATTTCAAACGCTGGTGAGCCGTGTTGAATCTGCCACCAGACTGCGCCGGCTTGCAGAAATTCGACATGATCATGGCCGCGGGACTGCCCCGGGAGCCTCAGATCGGCAGTTTTGACAACTGCCAGCCGTTTGTTGTTCAGATTTCCGAAGTATTGCAACCTGTTGGCGGCTTCAAGATCGCCGAGCGAGGCGTCGACCGGAATCCACTCCCCGGTCGGTAACAGGAACTCCGCCCACACATGGTATTCGTTCGGGCGGTCGGTCAGATGGAAGCCGGGACACAGCCGGGCCGGGATTCCGGCAGCGCGACACAGCGCCACGAACAGGGCGCTGTAATCCCCGCACTCCCCGTGCTGCTCCGTGAAGCACCAGGCGGCCCCCTTGAAGCCGTCCACGAACTTGTAGTCGACGTGGTTCAGCACCCAGGTGTAAAGATTGAATGCGACCTCGCCCCAGGGACGCTGATGGCCGACATATCGGGCAGCGATGGCTTGCAAGTCTGCCTGGTCCGACTGCACACGGGCTTCCGGCTTCAAATACCTCTTCACTTCCGGAGCTTCTGCGTCGTAGGGCTGCCAGGGCTGCTGCCGCAGCTGATTCAGATCCGATGCCACCGCATAGCGGGTGCATGTATATTCCAGCTGAAATTCCAGGCGATCCCCGGACAACTGCCGGACCTGATCGAGATACCACTTTGCCACCTTGTCCCGGCAGTCTGTTGCGGACAACGGCGGGGTATCCGGGGTGATCTTAAGGTCAGAGATGATCTGTTCGGGCCAGCTCACAGGCACCGGCAACCAGGCTTCCAGATAATTGAACGCGGCGTCCTGGCGATTAACGGTGATCGAATGCCGGATGCGGTAGCGGGTTGGATTCAGATAACGGACCAGGCCTGCTGCCGAACTGGTGGGCGCGGCTGTTGCCACCCGGGCCGTTCGATCTGCGAAAGGGTTCGCAATGGCTCCGCCGATCATCGCCAGGGCTGAACGCCGTGAGCAGGAAAGGACCGGAACCATGAGTTCACCTGATCCGGACACGGAGCGTCTCTGCGGAACGGAAAGACAGGATCAAAGATCCTTACAGGGAACAACGACCCTGGCTGAGATGCGCGACACCACGTCCTCACCGGATCAGGCCGGTGAGGCTGCGGGAAAGACCGGGTTAATCCAGGACGTTGGCCGGTTTGGGCGGTGGCTGGGGAGTGGTCGGTTTGGGAGGCTCGGGACGCGGCGGACCGAGCTCGATTCCAGGAACGGATGTGGTGTAGGTCCAGGTTTCCGGCATCGGTTCCCAACCGGCCTGAATGTTACCCATCATCATCAGTTGCCGGGCGGTGATGTAGACGTCAAAGCTGTCGGGCATCACGTAGAACATCGCATAGAATTTTTGCGGATTGATGGAACTGAGCAGCCCGCGGATTTTTGAACTGGGCTTCATCAGGTCTTCATCGGTCGCGCCGCGACGTTCGTTCGCCGTCAGTCGCATCCGCGGCCAGCGTTTGTCCGCGATGTAGTATTCGACATTCAGCCAGGGATCCTTGGCGTCGGGCAGCCGTGAGAAGTACTTTTCAAATTCGTCCGGATCAATCCCGGTCTCGGGATTCAGATGCAGTTTGTGACGCAGGACAATCGCCTTGGCCTTTGTCTCGGCATCCTTCCGCAACTCGTCGATATTCATCGGATACAGTTTGTTGTAGGCACACAGGAAGTTCAGCCGCTTTGCTCCATCCGGAGCCGGACGAGGATTGGGAATCGCCACCAGTTTCGAGGGCGCAGGAGCCCGCTTCGGCGTGTCATCCAGCAGTGCCTGCAGGTCTGCTTTCTTCTTCAGCAAGTCTGTAATGGAAGCACTGATCGAGGCCCGTTCTTTTTCGTTCGCCTCGATTTCCTTCTTGCTCTCGTCCGCCTTTTTCCGGTCAGTATTTAACGCGATCGTATAGCTGTTTTTGGCCTTTTCACTCTCTGCCAGCAACGCTTTCTGGGCGGCGATGGTATCCAGGATACGTCGCAGGCGCTCGCGTTCCGCATCGATATCGATCGCGTTCGTTCGTTGTTCGAGTTCCGCCTCGCGCTCCTTCAGTTTCTCCAGTTCGGCCTTCTTCGCGTCGAGATCGTCCTGCGTGACGACGCTTTTCGACGTGATCTCCTTGATCTTCTCCGCCACGTCCAGTTGGGTGGTGACCAGCACGAGGACGAGGATACCCACGACGTTGAACATCGTGTCCATCAGAGAGTCGAGACCACCGTCTTCATCTTCGGCGGGAGCCGGTCGCGCTTTCATGGGTCGCTGGAATCCTCACCACGTGGTGTTGTCTGACCGTACCGGTTGTCTGACTATCGTTACTTCTTGTCCGGCTCGTTCTGCTGGCGGAACGAACTCAGATCGACCTTGCCGTCCCCGACCACCGGTAACCGACCGTTGCGGATACTCCGGTCGTCGCACAGTTTCTTGACGGCGTTGTAAGTGCCCAGTGCATTGCTGCGGAGCAGGAAGACAATCGTATCGTTCGTGCTGTTGGCCACCTTGCCGAGAATCGCCAGAAAATCCTTGTCGGTCACCATTTCGTTCACGCGGATGGTTTTGGGTGGGTCCAGGTCATGCAGCACCAGCGAGCTTTCCGCGCATTCAATGAAGTGCGGCTTGAAGTCGACGCCGCTGCCACCAGGCAGTACGGTCACCCGCGACTGGCTGGCTTCCTTCCGACCACTCAGATCCTTCTCCAGCTGGGCGATTTTTTCGGTCAGCTCCTTGAGTTCCCCCTTCATGGAAGTGACCGACTCGCGTTTGGAAGGGTCCAGGGTCGGAATGACGACCTTGACTTCTTTCATCTTTTCCAGTTCTGCGTTCGCTTTCTCCAGTTCCTTCACCAGACGCTCAAGTTCCTTCTCATTGGCCTCTGTTTGCTGGTGCATCTGGGACATGGCCTTGCCCAGCTTTTCGTCCAGCAATTGCTTGAGTCGTTTGAGTTCCTCATTCCGGGTGACGATCGCCTGTTCGGTATGTTCGTAGGCCGTAATGAGAGCGGCGTCAGCCGTGTTCATCTGCTGAACGGTCACGGTCGCGATCATAAGCGTCAACACGCCGATCACGCAGGCCACGATACTCAAAAACGGAAACAGCGAGATATCATCGTCGCCACCGTTAGGACGGCGGGCCATCGAACTCTCCCCTTAAAGCCCGGTCACGCTGGCTGGATAGCACAGGACTGAAAAGAATCATGGTCGCCAGGGATCGCGGCTCTCACAGGAACCGGCTGAACCACCCCGTCTTTTTCCGGGCGGTGCCGTTGGTCTCGACAGGAACCTGCTGGATCACGACGGTCTGTTCTCCCAATCGTGCGAGCACACTGTTCAACCCGTTTAATCCCTGCTCCAGGCCGGTGAACTGCTCCTGCAGCAACGACTGGGCACTGGCGAACGAACTGCTGACTTCGGTGTTCATCGCCCCCGTCTGCTCCGCCACGCCGCCGAGCGCTGTCTGGATGTCGGTGGCAGATTGGGCCATCAGGCTGAGCTGTTCGCGAAGTTCTGCCTGCTGGTCCAGTTGCTGCTGCTGCAAGGTCGCCAGTTGATCGATCTGCTGCTGTTGCAGGGCAGCCAGGTTGGCCTGCTGTTGTTCCTGCATCTGGGCTGCAACCGTGGTCCAGCTTTCGGCCATCTGGGTGGTCAGCTTGCCGCCCAGCGAATCCAGACGGTTGAGCCATTTCTCCAGTTCTGCGTGATGGGTGCCCATCGCGGCTTCTACGGCGTCCCGGAACACCGAGGCATTGGCCCCACCCGACCCGCGTTCGGCTCCCCCTTCACGACCGTCGTTCAGCCGTCGCAGGAAGTTTTCGTTGCAGTACTCGTCGACGGCGGAGATCAGGTCTTCCTCGCTCTTTTGAATCGCCGAGGTCGGGATCTTTACAAACATACTGAGAATCAACGCCAGCAGCGTGGTGTCGAACGCAGTGCCCAGACCGGCGAACACCGAGTTCAGCGCGCCTTTCATCGCCGACATATCACCGGCTGCCGACAGGCTGGAAGCCAGACTCGACACGGCCGCACTCACGCCGATCACCGTACCGATAAAGCCCAGAATGGGCAGCGACCAGATGAAGACTTTCACCACCGAGTAACTGCCGGCGACGTTATTGGCATCGATGGCGGACTGGGATTCCATCATCGTGACGGTTTCCGCAGCACTCTTGCGGACCCGGAAGTGTTCGATCCCGCGCAACACGCGGTTAATCAGGAAGCTGCGCGACGAAGATCCCGGCAGCGAGCGAATATGCTTGACGAACGCATTCAGGGATTTGATGGTAATTTCGTCTGAAATTTCCGTCGGCAGCACGTCTAGGAGCATGCTCTCCTTTTGCCGCTTCAGGGCCAGCCATTTCAGGATGAGGATGGCGACGGCCCAGCCGAACAGGAAGGTGGTCGCGAAAGGCACCCAGCCGCGGTCCCAGAAGAGCTGGCCGACCAGATTTCCCCGCAACGGTAACGCGACCAGATAGATCGCGACCGTGATCGCAGTCCCCAGACCACCGCTGACGACCAGGCTGACGTCGCTGGAGGCCGATTCATTGCTGATGCCGGAGACCACTTCCTCTTTGACTTCGCCCGCTTTGGCTGGTCCCTTCGCAGTCGTCGTCACCCCGGTGAAATCCGGGAAGCCCAGACTGGATGACGAAGGGGCCGGGATCTTGATTGTTCCATGACAATACGGGCAGCTGCGCGTCTTGCCGGCGAGACCTTCGGGAATCTTGAGCGACTTGTTACAGTGCGGGCAGGCGATTTTCGTGTAGGAAGACATGCTCTTCAACGTCTCGAGGCAGGGGCAACGGGGCAGGCAGACTGTGCAGGCGATTCAGGAGCATCGATTCCGCTGGCGTGGTCGAGTCGGCGATCTCCGGGAGCGAGCGGAGGCTCCGATTCGTACAGGTTAGCAAGACTTGCCGGCGGAATCAGTCAAACGGATGAATTCCCGGAAAGCATCTCCCGACAATTCTTCCGGAATACAATATCGAACCCGGAATCACTTGCAAGCAGCTGGATCGGTATGCAACCCGTCCCTGTGAAACCGGGCCGTGGGGATTGCCTTGCATGAACGGCAACGCAATCTCTTTCCTGACATTAACACACAAGTACGACCGCCACCCTCGAAATTCAGGAAATCGCCAGAAAACCTCCGTCAGCAAACAGCCCCGGGATGGTTTTCTAGCGGAGACGGTCCAGCATATCCTGAGTTACGCGGACCTCACCCTGGATGATCCCGCTGGCAAGCTGTTCTGCCAGCGGAGCGATTACCGTGAAGTGATCATGGCCGGGCACCTCGAAGAACTTCACCGCAGGATTGGAATTCTGGCGAGCCATCATCTGGATCGAGTCCCGGTTTCCGTTCACACCGCCTTCCAGCACATACAGGGGACAATGAACGCAGTGCAGCCACAGCCCCGGGGATCTCAGGCTGATTTCGTGCCGGTCTTGCGGGTCGCAGTAAACGAATTCTCCGCCGTAGTGCGAAGCCGCTGCGACGGGACCCAGAGAAAACACGGCACGAAAGCGATCTGAACTGGCAGCTACGAGCATCACCAGCGTACCACCGGTGCTATGACCGCCCAGATAAATCTGTCCGGAGTCGACGAACGGCTGCTGCTCGAGAAAATCAGCGGCTGCCAGGACATCGTCGACCTCTCCCAGGAACCCTTCACGCTGTCCTGGATTGGTGTTCCCGCCGCGCTGCGAGGGAAACATCGTCACAATCCCCGCCTTGCGGAAGGCGCTCACTGATTGATCGTTGCTGCGATCCTGTGGTGACCAGACATCCCCGATGGAATTACTGTCACCGCCGGTGATCCACACAATGGCCGGATGTTTTTTTCCGTCGCCCGGATCCTTCGTCAAATAAGCAGCGAGGTTTCCCACAGGCGATGGATACTGGACGAGTGAAAACTCGCCATTCTCCGGCCGGACCGCCGGTTCGGCCGCTGGTCCGGTTCTGACAATCTTCGTGATGAATCCTTGTCGCGCCTCTCGAAGAGTCGCCCCTGCCTGATACGAGTCTGTGGTCTTCGTCACACTACCAGATCGTCGATCAGTATCGCATCCCAGGAGTGCGAGCCCGATGATGAGCAGGAAGGGACGCATCGAAGACCCCGAAACTGGCAGACATCTGGGGCGAGACCGGGAATACGCGCTGTCAGCCTGCCAGTTTGCGGATGCATTTGTCAAGGCGATGTGGACGTCTGTGGTTCTGGCGGGAATTCGCTACGAAGGTCAGACACGTTGCCGGCCAGGGGCTGGAGTCTGTAACGGATGATGAGTGAGTTTCGGGCTCGTAAAAACATCGTCAATAACCGCAACGGATAACGGCCAGATCCATTACCCCCTTGCGTATCCCAGCTCGCGAGTCCTGAACGCAGGGAGTGTCGCCGATCCTGCCGTGCGCCTGGCATCCCGGATGCGATACAGGCAGCTCATTTCTGCCTCGATCTCCCGGAGTTTCAGAGCAAAATACCGGCTGCGATTCACTGGCCCCCGGGCAATCAAGGGGGAACCAGACTGCAATTGTTGATCGACTTCTTTCAGTCTTGTGGCGACGAGGTCTTGCATGAACGTATCCGCAGACGTTGAACAGAGTATCTAAATACAGCGGGAAGGTTTTTTCAGTAAGCAACCGCTATGCCATCGGACAGAGTCCGGTTTTCGGAATAGACGGGTTCCAGGGAGCTGAGGTTCAAATTTGCCTCGAAATTTTCAGATTTTTGCCCGCAGGCAGAATTCCAGGGTTGGCTATCGACCATTGTCCGTCTGGATCGTCACCTGTTGCCCGGGCAGACACGCGGTCAGGGTGACGTGCTGGCACCCAGGAACGGGTGTGGTCGTTAATTGCGGGGGCGGATGTGAGGATCAAGGGATACCCTCGAAGGGAGAGAGATTCAGTCCGCGGGGTTGGGAACTCCGCGATCCCAGGGAGGGCATCCGATGTTGATTCAGTTTACGGTGGCGGTGGATGGTCGGGTAGTGGGGACTGAAAGTCGGGAGGTGTCGGGGTCAGCGGCTCATGTGGAAGAGCAGATTCGGCAAATGCAACAGCGGACGGGGCGGATGGCGCTGGAACCAGCGCTGTTGCAGATCGTCGATCAGACGCCCGCTCCCTGCTGCTGTCGGCAACGGATGCAGAACCGCGGACGGCGGGTGATCACCGTGCGGACGATGTTCGGCGAAATTCCCGTGTCGCGGCGGGTGTATCGTTGCGATCACTGCGGCCGCTCGTGCACCCCGGCGGACGCCTCGTTCTGTTGTGGTCGGCATCGCGTCAGCCGGCCCCTCGCGCAGCGGGCCTGCCAACTGGCCACACTGGCTCACTTCCCACAACTGCCGGAACTGCTGGCCGGGCAGCACGGCGTCACGCTCAGCCACGATACGCTGGTGGAACTGGTGCACGATGTCGGCGGTCATGCCGATCGACTGCGGCAAGCAGATGCCGCGGTCGGGGTGCGTCAGCGCCGGCCACCTGCGTCCCGGCTTCCCGAGGCACCGCGGCGGGTGTGGGTGAGTGTGGATGGCACCATGTACTGCACGAACCGGCGCGAGCCGGATCCCGAACATCCCGGACGACAGCGGCTGATCTGGCAGCAGATGAAGGTCGGCTGCGTGGCGTGGGAAGATCGTTACGGCGTCTGGCACAAGCAACTGGTCTGGAGCCGGGAGTCGCCGGAAGAATTCGGCGCCGCGCTGTGGAAGCTGGCCTGTCGCTGCGGCTATCAGGAGGCAGCGGAAAAGCTGTTTGCGGCCGACGGTGGCGTCTGGTGCCGGGAGATTCAGGCCCGATACTTCAGTGATGCGGTGGGACTTCTGGACTGGTACCACGCCAGCGAACACGTGTGGGTAGCAGCGAAACTCATCGCAGCGGACGATCCGGCCGGCTGGGTTCATGCGGCGCTCGACCGGTTATGGCAACACGGCGGTGAAGACCTGATCGACTGGCTCGCCGCACAGGTGGCGGTACGACGCGGCAAGTCACGGCTGGCGCTGGAACGCTTGCGGAATTACCTGATCGGCCAGCGCGACCACCTGGATTATCCGGGGCACCGCCAGCGTGGCGGGCCGATCGGCACCGGCCGTATGGAGTCCAGTTGCAAGCAACTGGTGGGAGTCAGACTCAAAGGCCCCGGCATGCACTGGACCGAAGCCGGAGCCCTCGCCGTCACCGCCCTCAAGGCCACCGACATCAACGGACAATGGCACAACTTCTGGCAAAACCTCACACTGGGCGCCTGATCCCCAAGGATTAACGACCACACCCCCCAGGAACTTTGCCCCAACTGCAGTTCGCCAGGACAGCCGCCGCCGCATATAGTTCATGACTCAGGCTTGCTTGCGTCCCCGGGCAGACTTTGTGCGGCGGCTTCGCCCCATGCTCTGTTTCAGAGCTTCCATCAGATTGATGGTTGCCGGCGGTTCTTCCTCGTCTCGCGGAGGCGTCACCTCCTTCCCGCGGGATCTGGCTTCAATCAACCCCTCAACCTTTTTCCGGTATTCATCCTTGAATTGGGAGAAGTCGAAATCATCGACCGACCAGTCCTGAACGAGTGACTGGGCCATCTTGACCTGCCGCGTGCCGGCCGATGGGGTCTTCACTGGCTTCGCCATCTGCTTCGGCGAGCGAATTTCATTGGCATAGTTCAGGAGTGCCATGTGGAGCACCCCCTCCACCGGACGGATGAGCGCCAGTTGTTTCTTCCCGGACATTATGATCTCGCCAATCGCGTAGCGGTCCTCCTGCTGCATGGCGGCGACGATGACCGCGTAGGGTTCTGCGGTTCCGCTCCCCGACGGCAGCAGGTAATACATCCGACCGTCGAAATACAGCGGGTCAATCGCATCCGGAGCGATGAACGCATCGATCATCAGCGAACGCTCTGCAGAAGTTTTCAACTCGTCCATTTCTTCGGGATCGATGACGACGTATTTGCCTTTTGAGATTTCATAACCGGAGACAATTTCATCCTGAGAAACCTCGCCGTGCTCCGGGCAGACTTTTTCGTAGCGGATGCGGCGATGGCAAGACTCGTGCAACTGATGAAAGTGGATCTCACCGGAATCCCGGTCGTGCGCGTTAACAGCCTCAACCATAAACGAGACCAGACCAAACGTCAGATTGCCCTTCCAGCTGGAACGGTAGGAAGCAGACTTGCGTGAGCTGGCAGTCTTCCTGACTGATTTTCGCTTGCCGGATTTTCGGGAAGCCGTTCGAGACGGCTTCGAGGTTTTGCGGACCATGCTGGCCCCCCTTGCAGGATTCTGGTGCGAGAGTCTGGTGCGAGATTACGACTATTGACGGAACAGTTTTCCGAGCTTGCGGATCGGACCGGCCAGCGTCTGGCGGACTGTGAACAGGTCAGCCCATGGATTTCGCGACAACCCGGACAGCCGCTGATACGCATTCCGGATCGTCCAGGAGTCCGAGTGAACGTCAGCGGAGAGTTCCTCCCAGGCGAGTGGCATCGACACCGGCAACCCGGGTCGTGCACGGGTTGAGTACGGCACCACTGCAGTAGCCCCGCGTCCATTTCGCAGATAGTCGATAAAGATCTTCTGCTTCCGGGCGGATTTGGAAAGCGTACTGGTGAACCGCTGCGGATCAGCCGTCGAGATGGCCCGGGCTACGTTCTGACAGAACTCCCTGGCCTCGTCCCAGTCATGACGGCGCTGGATCGGTACCACCAGATGCAGTCCCTTACCGCCGGTCGTCTTCAGGAAGCTCTGCAGACCCAGCTGGTCCAGAAACTGGCGCACCTGGCCAGCCGCCTGCACCACATCTTTCCAGGCGACGTCCGTATCGGGATCGAGATCGAAAATGAGCAGGTCGGGCCGTTCGAGCCGGTCTTCCCGGGAGCCCCAGGCATGCAACTCCAGAACGCTCATTTGCGTCAATGCGATCAGGCCCTGGACATCATCAATGACCAGATAGCGATGTGACCCTTTTTGTTCCCGGACAGTAATCTGTCTGAGTTCCGGCGGCGTACCCTGCCCGGGATGCTTCTGATAAAAACAGGCTGCAAATTGCCCTTCGGGACAGCGGACCACCACCAGGGGCCGATGCTGCAAATGTGGCAAAATCCAGTCGGCAACATTTTCGTAATACCTGGCAAGATCCAGCTTCGTGGTATCGGAATCAGATTCAAGCACTTTGTCCGGACTGGTAAATCGCACGCCCGCCAAGACCTCCGTTTCCTGAACTGCCTTCAGGTCCGCAGATGTCTTCCGTTGACCGGTGGATGTTGCGCCTCCTCGCTCATCCGTCCTGGTCGCTGACAGGCGTTTGCGGCTTGATTGAGCGGAAACCCGGGACGTCTTCGGTGCCGACGAATTTTCCCGGGTTTCGGCGGTCTCCAGCGCTTGGGCAGTCTCGATCGGCAAAGGCACGTCGAGGTGGACCTCCGCTGCCGGCTTGTCTTCCCGCAATCCCAGATACGCCGCATGACGCAGCAACCCGTCTCGAGTCCGGCTTCCATAACGGATCTGGGCCACCAGTTCCGGAGTCACCCAGTGAGCGACAGGAATTTTTCTGGCCCGCCGTTCCACTTGCGGGAACGGGCTGGTCTTCCGCTTCAGTTTTTCAAAACGCTGTTTCAGCTCTCGCAAGGATTGATGATCAAAGCCCGTGCCCACCTTTCCGGCATATTTCAGCTGCTGTTCGTCATCAAGATAGCCCAGCAGCAAGGCGCCGAATCCCTCGCGAGCCCCGGAGGGGTCTGTAAAGCCACAAATGACAAATTCCTCGGTCTGCAGGCATTTGAACTTCAGCCAGTCCGTCCCTCGCCCGCTGATGTAGGGCCGATCTTTCCGTTTGGAAATCATTCCTTCGAGATGGAGATGACAGGCCCGTTCCGCGAACTCGGCCCCCTGCCCTGAGACGTAATCGGAATAGCGAACAGGGCCTCCTTGTGAGTGATTACCCAGCAATTCCGCCAATGCCTGTTTGCGAAACACCAGAGGCCGGGAAGTCAGATCGACCCCGTTCAGATGCAGCAGATCAAAAACGTAGTAACAGAGGGAATCCGCAGCGGCGTCACGAAAAGCGTTCTGCAATGCCTGAAAGTCAGAAACACCATCAGGGTCCAGAACCACGACCTCTCCGTCCAGAAGCGCCTGCTGAGCAGGCAGATTTCGCAGTGCTGCTGCCAGCGTCGGCACCCTGTGCGTCCAGTCTTCCCGATTACGCGTCAGGAACTTGACATCACCGCCTTCAATCCTTGCGAGCATGCGGTAGCCGTCGAACTTGACCTCGTGCACCCAGTCTCCACCTTCGGGCGGCTCGTTCACCAGGGTTGCCAATTGTGGCGGGACGAAGTCCGGGAGTGTGTCCGGTCGAGATTTCTTCTTCTTCGCCCGGGAAGAACTCTTGCCGTTGCGGCTTGCAGGAGTTTCGGATGCCAGCTGATCTTGCTCACCGGCCGATTGCTGCCGTGTTGACCGTGTGCCCGTCGCCAGCTTCCGGCCGGACTTGCTGTTTCCGCTGCCGGATTTACTTCTATGACTGGAAGTGGAAGTCCAGCGAGAATCTGCAGCGGCAGCGATCTCATCCAGGCTTCTGCCAGAGACGGCACTTGCAGGTTGCCGTGTCAACACGTCGTCCTCTGACCGGGCACTGGCCTCTTCGTCCCTTTCTTTGATTAACAGCCACTGCGGCTTGTCCCCCGCCTGTCTGCGTAAACTGCGGACCAGCATCCAGCCGCCGCGGAGTTTTGAGCCCTGCAATCTGAACTTCAATTTCCCGGTCCGGAATCCCTCTGCGGCGTCACCAACGGGTTCCCAGGTTCCCTGATCCCACACCATCACCGTGCCGCCGCCATACTCGTCAGCGGGAATAATCCCTTCAAAGGAGCCGTAGGCGACGGGATGATCCTCAACCTGGATGGCGAGTCGTTTGACGGACGGATCAAGGCTGGGGCCCTTGGGCACTGCCCAGCTCTTGAGGACGCCCTGCCACTCCAGCCGGAAGTCGTAGTGCAAATGACTGGCCGCGTGTTTCTGCACGACGTACGACCAGCCTGGCTTGCGAGCCACCGTCCCGGCCGGCTCCGGCGTCTGGTGGAAATTCCGCTTCTGGCGATAGCTGGCCAAACTCATTCCGGCGGTCCTCTCTGCCGGAAGTCAAGGCAAATGTCATGCCAGCGTGAAGCGGCAAGGCTGCAGGCATTCATCACAGTCTTGCGGATCGGAAAACCTCCCCCGGCTCTGATTCAATACGTGCCGGGGAGGACATCATCGATGCCCTGCGGGATCTGGTGTCGCCTCAGTCACGAATCGCATGACCACCCAGTGCGAGTCGGAGCGCTTCCCCGAGACGCACACCGCGCAAGCTGAGTTCCATGACGCTCACACCCAGCCAGTGGCGCCAGCTACAGACTGACTCCGGCCGCGCAAATTTACGTGGCCGAAATAAACCACAGCTGATTTTCCACAGCGTCTGTGGAATGGACATCCGGTTGAGCTGGTGATGAATCCGGAATTCACCGCCTGCCAGTCGTCGATTGCGGCGGACCAGCTGTCGAAACTGCTGGCGCATGGCGTGTCGCACCTGAACGTTGCTCGCGAGTCGGGGCCGGAAGCCGGCAGCGGATGCGCGCCGGCCCCATTCATAATCCCCCATCGACAGCAAGTCAGGACAAAATGTGCCTGCGACTGTGAATGCCTCGCGACGGACGATCAGATTGGCAGTCGTTCCATATCCGAGGCTGACACAGCGGTGCTGATTCAGCGAGTAGGCCAGCTGGTGTCGTTCAACGAAGGAAATTCGTCCCGCTTGCAGCGGAGTCAGGTCAACAGTGCCGGCGAGAACGAACACCTGTGGAGTGCTGAGCAGTTCTTCAACTGCCCTGGTCAGCCAGTCCGGAGATGGCACACAGTCGGCGTCTGTAAATGCAAGAATGTCGCTGTCCGTCGCCTCGATCCCCAGGTTTCGGGCCGCATAAGAGCCGGTTTGATTCTGAACGCAGTATCGCACGCCGGCGAAACTGTCGACCACTGCGCGACAGCCGTCGGTTGATCCGTTGTCAACGACAATGATTTCCAGCAGACCACGTGGATAGCATTGCCGGTTCAAGGCCGCCAGGCAATCCTGCAACTGATCTGCCGCATTGAAGACGGGAATGATCACGCACACGCGCGGATGGCGGATTTCGACCGTGCTCTTGAGGCTCTTGTCCTGTTGTGCTGCGGTCGATTCGACAATCGTCACAGTCCGTGTCTTCCTGTACGGAAAGGTGGCAGGAACCGCAGTGACAATCTGCGCTCCGGTGATCCGGAATTCGTCCAGAGTGACGCAGATAATACCGGGTCGCCCGGGAAATCGAAGCTTCCCGCGGGATGCCACAATTTGACGTGGTTGCTGTGAGGGAGTATTGTACATCCGGTAAACATGCGGGACTGTCGGCGGTACCGGAATTGATATGGGTTCAAAGTCACGGTAATCACCCGGCGTTGCGCGACCTTGATCGTGGATGGCAATGGAGTTGGAAGCACAACGGTTCTCTGATCTTGATCTGTCGGAAGAAACACTGGAAGGCCTCGAGAAGGCTGGTTTCCAGTCTCCCAGCCCGATCCAGGCTGCCCTGATTCCCCTGGCCCTGACCGGTCAGGACTGCATCGGTCAGGCCCGAACCGGTACGGGAAAAACCGCAGCCTTCGTGATTCCCATTCTTGAGCAGATCGACCTGGACGATTCTGCGACCCAGGCGCTGGTACTGACTCCCACACGGGAACTGAGTCAACAGGTCGCAGCCGAGGTGACCCGGCTGTCTGTCGGCCACGACGTCACCACTGCCTGCCTGGTCGGCGGCAAGCCCCTCGGCCCCCAGATCACACAACTCAAGCGTGGCGCCCAGATCGTTATCGGCACGCCTGGCAGGGTGATCGACTTGCTGCAGCGCAAGTCTCTGCATTTGAAAAATCTCATCATCGTCGTCCTCGACGAGGCCGACCGGATGCTGGATATCGGCTTCCGTCCCGACATCGAACGCATTTTGCGACAGTGTCCGGAGGATCGCCAGACGTTGCTGTTGTCGGCCACCTTGCCGCCGCCCGTCGAGCGTCTTGCGCAAAAATATATGCAGGAACCGGTCCGGGTGGACCTGTCGGATCAGACTGTTGGCCAGAGTACGATCGATCAGTACTACATCACCGTCGATCCCGAGCGTAAACTGCGGGTGCTGGTTCAGTTGCTGATTCAGGAAAAGCCGCAGCAGGCGATTGTATTCACCCGCACGCGTCGCGGCGCTGAGCAGGTGTTCCGGCACTTTGAAGGTCGGCTGTCACAGGTCGCGTATATTCATGGCGATCTGCAACAGCGATCGCGCGATCGGGTCATGCGTGATTTTCGTGATGGCAAAATCCGCCTGCTGATCGCCACCGACGTCATGGGACGTGGCATCGACGTGAGCGGGATCTCTCACATCATTAATTATGATATCCCGGAAGATTGCGACGATTACGTTCACCGCGTGGGCCGGACCGGGCGGTTGTCCTCGGAAGAGGCTAAAGGCACCGCTTTCACGTTTGTCGGGCAGGAAGAAGGCTCGCAGCTGACGAATATCGAGGTCCGCATTAACAAGATGCTGGACGAATATCAGCTTCGGGGGGTGGAGTCTCACCGGCCACGGCCGCCGCGCAAGACCGTCCAAGAGGCCCAGTCCAGGGTTGTCGTGGAGCATACCATCATCGAGGACGACTGGGTCATTCAGTAGGCGTGATTCGGTAACGAACTGCGACAGTCGCTCTGTGGAGGGGAGACTGTCGTCAGGAATGAGCCCTGCTCTTTGCCTCTGACGTGTCTCCGGTGTTGTGGGATAAGTCCCGGGTGACTGTCGTGTCAGTCTTGGGAAACTTCCGCAAAAGCCATCGCGGTAAAACGCTCCTTGAAAAGCATGAAGGCGTGTGGAACGATCAGGGATCTGACCGTTCCACACGCCTTCAATTTTTGTCAGCCGCCAACAGCTGGCGATGGAAAGAATGCACTGCTGCAATCTCTGACTGCCAGGAGATTGCAGCGGCAGTGATCCTGCCGCCAGTTACTGAGGAGACAATTCAGGACGCCGGAGTTTCCGGTGCCGGAGCAGCTGACGCAGCGGCAGCCACCTTGTTGCTCAGTTTTGCCAGGCGGCTCTTCAGGCGCGAAGCCTTGTTGGCATGGATCAGGTGCTTGTCAGCTGCCTGGTCCAGCTTCTTGATCGCCAGCTGCAGGGCCGACTTCGTGGAGTCCACGTCAGACGCAGCCGCTGCAACACGCACTTTCTTCACAGTAGTCCGCAACGCTGATCGCTCGGACTTGTTCCGCACTCGCCGACGTTCGGCTTTCCGCAGGGCTCGTTTGGCACTCTCTGTGTTCGGCATGGCTTCTGAATTCGATCCTGATGTTAGTTGTTGGCAGCAGTACGGCTTGAGACATCCCTTTTGAAGCCTGGGCGCACCAACCGGGAATCACGTAATGTAACTTTCACCCTGGAAAATTTCCAGCGAAAGGCCGGGAAGTTCTAAAGAATTACCGGTAAAGTATTTGGGGCGTGTGCGTCAAACGATTACCGGATCACTTGGCCGCCGTTCCTGTCGATGCGCCCACCCCGGCCTGCAGCCGGGTCAGACGATCCTTCGTGACCGCCAGTTTATCCGCGGCGGATTTGGCAGCAGCTTCTGCATCGGTCAGTTGTTTCTGCTGCTCCGGCGTGGCCTGGGCGGCTGCAACTGCCCTGGCTGCCTCTTCCTTTCTGGTATTGCTCATGGCGACGGCGGACTGCAGCCCGGTTACAGTAGCGGCAACCTGCTTTTCAGCCGTGACACGGGCAGCCACTGCCTGTTCCCTGCTCTTTTTGACCGATTCCAGCTTCGTCGTCGCGGTGGTCAGTGCAGTCTGGCGGGTCTGCTGGACGCCTTCTGCCGTGGCAACACCGGCAGCAGCCTGTTTTGCCACTTCTTCGGCCTCGGCGAGGGCCTTCAGGGCCGCATCAGCAGCTTGCTTGAGTTCGGGATCATCGCTTTTGGCCTGCAAGGTCTCGTTCGCCTTGTCGCTGTTCGCCTTCGCTGTGGCGACCGTTTGCTGGCTGGTCTTGAGCCGGGCCAGGGCCTCCGTCAGGCTCTTCTCTGCCGCACTGGCCTCTGCGACGGCTTTGTCATGTTCTGCCATCACCGCCTTCAGCTGAGTATCAGCTTCCGTTTCCGACTTCCGTTTCGCAACCAGGTCGGCGTCTGCAGCGGTTTTAGCCTGGTTAGCTGCTGCGGCCGCTGCTGCTGCATCGCTAGCCGCTTTCTGGGCGGCTTCGGCAGCCGTCTTGCGTTCTGTTATCCCGCGAGCCAACGCTGCTACCTGAGCGGCAGTCTGCATCGCAGCGGCTTCATCCGCCTGGAGTTGTTTCTGTGTCAATTCAATCCGGGCGGTCAGCGCAGGAGGGTTGGTGGTCAATTCGCCAACCTTGACGCCGTCCTTTGCCTGATAAACGTGAACCACACCGGTCAGGTCGCCGATCAGGACGCGATCCGTTTCTGCACACAGGGTGGCAGCGGTGCCCAGATCTGCCAATCCTGGCTCGTAGGTCTTCTGGGCAATGCCGGCAGAATCCCAAAGCTTACCGCGTTGATCACGCCCGGCGGAGACAATCCGGGCATCCCGGGAGAAGTCCATCGCCAGTGTTCCCCCGCCGTGAGCTCCCCAGTTCTTGACCTGCGTGCCGTTCTGCATTTCCCAGAGACGGACGGTTCCATCCTCACTGGCAGAAGCCAGAACATTGGAATCCGGAGCCCAGCTGACATCGGTAACGGCCGCCGTATGGCCGTTCAGGGCATAGAATTCACGTCCGGTCTGCGCTTCCCAGACGATCAAGCCATTGCTGCGGTCTCCGGTTGCCAGCAAAACGCCGTCCGGGCTGAATTCCAGGGTCGTAATCCAGTCCGTGTGTTTCTTCATTTCATACAGGGCATCGCCAGTCTCGACACTGTAGCAACGCACGACTTTCTTCGGCCCTCCCAGAGCCACCATGGTCTGGTCCGGGCTGAGGTCGGCTGCCAGGACAACGTCATATTCATCGCCCACTTCCGCCTTGCGTTCGCCAGTCTTCACATCGAACAACACCACCTTGCCGGAATGCGCGCCTCGTCCGCCGCCGACCAGCAACATCGCCCCATTGCGACTGAACTTCATAATGTGAGGCTGACCTTCCGGAAAGGGCAGCACACCAGCGAGTTCGAGTGTCGCCGTGTTATAGAGAAAAACTTGCTGGTGTCCCGAGACCGCGACCAGAGGCGACCAGGGATTCGACGCCATCGCTGTGACGCCGTTCGCCCGCTGCGAGACCAGCACCGGGTCGATCGACAGACCTTCGGGCATCGGCGGAGGGCCGGGCGGACGTTCCGTGGTCACTTCGACCCGGGTGACGTTGGCCTTTTTCGGACGGGCGGGACTGCCGGCATTCTGCAGGGCACCCTGTTCAATCCACTTCTTGATCAGGGCGATCTGGGCATCCGGCAGCTTCGGCTGCTCCGGAGGCATGAACGGCTCGGACAAGTGCGAGACGACGCGATAGAGCTTGCTGTTTTCAGCATCGCCGTCGATTCGGATCACCTCGCCTGACGCACCCCCCTGCAGCGCAGACTGATAGTTATCCAGCGCAAGATCGCCGTTCTTGTCGCTGGGGTTGTGGCAGGTCCCGCACTTCTCGCGCAAGATGGGGAGAATATGTTGTTCGTAAGTGATTTTTTCGTCTGCAGGCTTCTTGTCTTCAGCCGACACACTGGTGCTGGTCAACAGCATCAGAAGGCCGACACCGACGGCGGAGTGAATTCGCTGCATGGATGCATCTCACGAACAAATGGCGGGAATGACTGGCGGCTGCAAACCAGTGAGGTAAGACTCACGTAATTGGCAGGCAGACTCGCGAGGCGGGAACCATCGCGAACTGCCGTGCCCTGATGGTTGCTAGTGGTTGAAAACAAATTCTCGACTGTTCAGCACTGCCCAGAAAATATCTTCGAGGTTTTGCTGGTTTGGCTTTTCACCTTCGAGCAGCGGAGCGAGGCCCTGCAACTCTTCCGGGGTCGGCTTGCGGCTGAAGGCCCGGACGTACAACCGTTCGACAATTTGCGGCGCTGTCAGGCCTTCCTTGATCCACTCATTCACCAGACGACCCTGCAAAATCCGGGCATTGGTCGTCTCGCCGTTCAGCAGATGCAGGGCCTGAGACAGGGTCGGTTCCATCTTCACTTCGCAAGAGCAGGCGGTTTCCCGCGTTGCTCTGCCGAACGTCGTCAGGAAGTAATTGGACGTAGCGCCGTCTGCAATTTGTACTGCTCGTGATCCCAGCGGCAGACGCGGAAATTTTTCCTTGGTGTTGGTGACTTCCGACAAGACGTCCAGCATCGATTCGGCCTTGATACGCCGCAGTTGCTGGCGGGCGAAGTTCCTCGAATCCAGTTCATTGGACGGATTGACATCCGTGGAACGCTGGTAGGTTTCAGACTGGCAGATTTCACGCACCAGCACGCGGAAATCGTATTTGGACTCAGTAAAACGCTTCGCCAGGGCCTCCAGCAATTCCGCATTTGACGGCGGGTTGCTGACGCGAACGTCGTCGACCGGTTCAATGACGCCGATCCCGAAGAAGTGTTGCCAGATGCGATTGGCAAAGTTCTGAGCAAAGAACTCGTTCTGCGGCGATGCCAGCCACTCTGCCATTGCCAGGCGGCGATCACGGCCCTGCAAATCGGCCGCGCCCGCACCAAGGTAGACCGGTGGCATCACGCGATTGCCGACCGGATGACGGACATCGCCGCCTCCGCTGTTGAAAATAATGGTCTCGCGATAGTCTTCTGCCTGCTTGCGGCCGATCTGCGAGAAGAACGCTGCGAAGCCGTAGTAATCATCCTGCGTCCACTTGTCGAACGGATGATTGTGGCATTGAGCGCACTGCGTCCGCATCCCCAGGAAAATCTGGGCGACATTCTCGGAGACTTTCAGGGTGTCGCGTTCGATCTGGTAGAAGTTGGTCTGGGGAACCTGGAAGGTGCCGCCATTCGCTGCCAGAATGTCGCGAGCCATCTGATCCCAAGGGGCATTCCTGGCGATCTGGTCGCTCAGCCATGTGTAGTACAGGGCGATGGACTTGGAGCTGGTTTCGTTGGAGGACCGCATCAACAGCCACTCGGCCCATTTCGACACCCAGACTTCGGTGAACTCTTTTCGCTGGAGCAAGTTGTCAATCAGGCGATCCCGTTTGTCGGGAGCCGCATCCGACATGAAGGCCGAATATTCTTCTTCGGTGGGCAACAGCCCTACCAGGTCGAGGTACACTCGACGCAGAAAGACCTCATCCGAGCATCGCGGTGAGGACGCCATTCGCAACTGTTTCAGCTTCACGTTCACCGCTTCATCGATGAAGTTTCGCGCGGGCTGAGGTTTGTCCTCCCACTGCAATCCTTGCGGCAGGACGACAAAGTGCGAACCGACGGTGTAGGTCGCAAAACGGGCCATCAGGAACGCTTCCCCCCGCGTTCCGGCGGTAATCACGCCATCGTTCGAGAGCGAGGCCGAAGTGTCATTGCTGGACAGAAACAGGGCCAGTGACGTGACGTCGCGATCAGTGCCATCGGAGTAAGTGGCCCGCACCGTGATTTGCTGGGTCGCCCCTTCCCCGTCCAGCACGCCCGATTTCGGATAAACATCGATGCCTGTGCAGGTCGGGACGTTGGCAGGATCTTTGGGGCAGCCGGCTGCGATCCAGTCGACCATAGTCTGGCAGAGTTCGGAATCGGCTTCAAACCGCTTTCCACCGGTGTGTGGCACCACACCCACAGACTTCTCAATCAGCAAACTGCTGGCAGGGACGGCCAGATCAATCCGTCGACCCGGAAGTTCTCGGGTAATGCGATCAAAGTCGCCATCCGGATCGTAACCGAACAGGGACAGCCGGAAGCCGTCCTTGCCGCGGGCCGCCCCGTGACAACTGCCGCTGTTACAGCCGGCCTTCATGAAGACCGGCATCACATCCAGCTTGAAGCTGATGTTCCGGACCTCCTGAGCCCGCTGGACAGTGACCGGAACCTGAACTTTCCGGCCGCCAAATTCTACATTCAGCTCCGTCTGACCGTCAGCAGCGGGATAGAGCGTCTGACCTTCCTGACGAACGATTCCGGGTTGCGAAAGGGAATATTTTGCGTCCTTGGCGACGTCCCGGGTGATGCCATCGCTGAACACTGCCTGCACAACGACCAGCTGACGGTCGCCGCGGGTGGTCAGGGAAATGCTTTCCGGGTAAACCAGCAATTTTTCCAGACGGGATTCAGCAGAAACCGTCTGAAATGCAGTTCCGGCGAACATCAGGACGATCAGCCAGCGTGCTGAAAATGGCCTGTGGTTCATCAATGATTCCAACATATCCGTCAGTCCTTGTCTTGCCGTCGTGAATGTTCACCGTCTAACGGACAAACGCGATTCACTGAGACCTGGTAATGATGCGGCTTCTGCTAACACGACTAGTTGTCACCGTGTGCCTGCAGAACCTGCTGGCACACGGTTTATCGCGTCATTACTGCATGCCTTCCAGGCGTTGCTTCTGCTCCAGCCGCAATTGCTCCAGCCGGCTCAGGGGTTTCTTCGGTGCTTCAGCGACCGGCTTGGGTTCAGCTGGCTTGTCGGGTTTGGCGACGGGCTGAACTTTCGGGGGAAGCGGCTTGTCGACCCGCAATGTGCCATTCCCGAGGTTATGCACAATCGGTTCGCCGTTCTCGACAATCGTCACAACCGAGAAGACATTCTTGGTAATCCCGGGCGATGCTTTCTCGTCAGCCTTCAGGGGGAACACCAGCTCTTTCGTATCCTTGTTGATCTTGAGATCCGGAGCCGTGACCTGATTCGGCAAGCCGGTCAGTTTCACCTCGGCTTCGCCTTCAAACGGCTTCAGCACTTCCACACCCACGACCATCGCGGACTCCCCGCCGATTTCAATCGCGGCCTGCTGATAGTTGAGCTTCACGTATGGCTCACTGACTTTCAGATTCACGAACGGAGAAGCTGCCTCGACGGTGCCATTGCCGACTGTGGCGGTGGCCCGCAGCGCCAGCTTCTGGTCGCGTACCAGGGCATTTCCGGCGGCATTCATGGCGATCACTGCTTCGGTCTGGCCTTCGGCAATCGAAACCTCCCGGCTGCTGTTCACGCCATTCGGATTTTGCAACAGATCCACCTTGATGGGTGCCGTAAATCCTTCGTCTCGCCGGGCCACGACTTTCAGGCTCATCACGCCGTTTTGAACCAGGGGAACTTTCGGCTCGACAATATCCACATGGAACGGAACCTTGTCAGTCACGACCAATGCCAGGGTCGGCAATTCCTCAATGAAAAACGGGCGCTGATTCTGCCCGCGGACCATGGTGGCATCCTGTCGCGTTATTCCCGTGACCGGCAACAGCGATTTGTTCTCTTCGGTAACGATCATCTTCCCGATGATCTGCGAGAGAGCTGCGGACATCGGTGCTCCGTCCTTCGCAACCAGAATAATCTGGGCAACCGCTTCGTCGGTTCCGCAGGGAGCAGCCTCGATCGACACGCCCTCTGGCAGGTTCTCACCGATGAACTCCAGGTCGCCCCTGAAATCCTTCCGCGTCGCTGCAACCAGCATGGCAAAGCGGTTGCCCGTCGGCACCGCCAGCTTGTGTTCCTTATAGCGGGCAAACTCGTTGACCGAGAGTTCGAGCTTCGGTTCAACCGGGGTGAGCTCAATCCGATAGTGGTACGAACTGCCGCCCCGATTCAGGTGATCGCGCAGTGCCACCAGAAATTCGCCGTCAGCTGGCGGATTGAATCGCAGATAGGAATCCGGCCCGCCGGAGTCGTCATTACTGGCGATCGCTGCTCCCTTGTCGTTATGGACCGACAGCACCGTGTCCAGTTCCGAACGCAGCTGTCGGGCAAAGACGCGAATGTCGAGCACCTGGCCTTTCCTGGCGGTAAACCGGTAATAGTCGATATCACCAGGTTCACCGATCAGGCCATTGAATGCTCCCGGGGCCGTCGCCGGTGTCGCGCTGGCTACATCGTTATTCGGTTCCTGTTCGATGATATTTTCAAGGGCGGACACGCGAAACGGAATGCTGGCGGGGGCGATCCCGCTGGAGTCTTGCGCAATGACCCCGAATCCCCAGGGTGCATTTTCAGGGATCTGGACGGTCTGCTCGAAAGCACCGGTGACATCGCCGTGGAAGGCGACCTTCAGCTGTGAGCCAGCAGGGCCTCCTGCCGGGACAATGGCTCGCGGTCTCGGAAAGGTGCCGACGTGCAGGCGGTAATGATTGCCGTTGGCGAAGGAGGACTCCCGGACCTGGACAATATACTTGCCATCTTCCGGAACGATGATGGACGCGATGCCATCCTGGTAGACCAGGGCAGCGTCATCGCTGGTCGAAAGTTCAAACCTGGCCTGATTGAAGATTGCGACATAGGCATCGAACATTGAATCCCCGAGTCGAATCGCTTCGACTTCCGCCGTGATTCGCTGACCCTTTTGGGCTTCAACAACAAAGTAATCAACATCTTCGTTGGAAATCGTGCCATTCACCGTGACGTTAAGCGGAATCGCCTGCGGTTCACCGAAGTCGCTGTTCGGTTCTTTTTCCTGGATGTCTGGAAAAGGGCCGATCCGGAACGACTGGAGATCGGAGACGCCGGATGCGGTACGAACACGCACGCGGACGGTGCCCAGGGCACATTCACTGCCAATCCTGAACTTGCAGTGAAGTTCCTTGTCGCTTTTCGCAGCGAGATCAATGACCTCAATGCCAGGTTCGTAGAAAACGATTTCCTTCGCGTCATCCAGCCGATCACCGCGGAGAGTTACATCAATTTCAGTTCCGCGCTGGGCTCCCCGGGGAACGATCGAGGCCAGACGCGGATCAGCAGCTTCCGCAGAGACCACAAATGACGTCAGAAGCAGCAGGGATGCGGCAGCCCGAAGCTGAGACGGGTGTGACAGCAAACGCTCAAGATTCAGCATGCAGGTCTCTCCCCTGTCGATCAAAAATCCTGTCGATCAGGAATTCCGCACGGAAACAGGTTCACCGTGCAGCATGGTGGGTGCGAGGTCAGGAGTAATCCGGGTGCGCGGGGCTGTCAGCGGTGGTTCAGTCACCATCATTCAGAGATCGCGATCAGGTCGGGCGAACCGTCTCGGCAAATCCGCGGCTGCTGAGCAGTTCCCCGAATTCCGCTGCTGCAGGACCAGTGCATCCTGCCGAGCCCGCCTTCGTTATTCTGCGATTCCGACATCCCTGTCATAAAGTCATTTGGCCCTGAATTCCTGTCAGGGCAGATTCATCAAACCGGACATCAGCTAATCAGGACATCCCCGCAGAGCAATGCGGGCTGATGGCAGGACATGCTCCTGGCAGCAGATAAGCCCCGACCCAGGCGACACCCTGAATGTCCCTGGGCCGGGCAAAACTGTCCCCGGACTTCAGCCCGGGAATTGGAGATCAGGCCAGCAGATCCTTGATGATTTCTCCACCATCAACGATTTCGATCGGCCGACCGCCAGGTGCCATCAGTTCCTTGTCGGCGACGACTCCCATCGTGTGATAGACCGTCTTGAACAACGACTCGACGCTGACGGGATCGTTTTCAGGTTCGGAGGACGTGGAGTTGGACGAACCGTAGATGGTTCCACCCTTGATACCACCGCCCGCCAGCACGACGCTGAACACTTTCGGCCAGTGATCGCGACCCGAGGTGCCGTTGATCTTCGGTGTGCGGCCGAACTCAGACGAAACCATCACCAGCGTCTCGCCGAGCATCCCGCTGCGGTCAAGATCGCGGATCAGGGTCGAAAAAGCCTGGTCGAATGAGGGCATCTGGTTTTTGAAGCCGCGCACGATCTGGTCGTGCATGTCCCAGCCGCCGTAGGTGAGATTGACCAGACGAACTCCAGCCTGCACCAGGCGGCGGGCCAGCAGCATCCGCGCACCGGCAGTGTTGCGACCGTATTCGTCGCGAATCGCGGCCGATTCCTTTTCCAGGTCGAAAGCGTCGCGAGCTTCGGGAGAACTGATCAGGCTGTAAGCCCGATCGTAGAAGGTGTCCATCGCCGTCAGGTCGTCCGACTGTTCCTTCTTCTGGAAATACGTGTTGACGGCGTCCAGAGCCGAGCGACGGGTTGCGAACCGGGAGTCATCGACGCCGTTCGGCAGATTCAGATCCCGAACCTTGAAGCCGTTGTTCGCCGGATCGCTGCCCAGGCTGAACGGGGCAAATGCGGAACTGAGATATCCACTGCCGGCAAATTCATTGGGCTGGCTCGGCACACAGACGTACGGCGGCAGGTTGTTGCGCGGCCCGAATTCGTGGCTGATCACCGAACCCACGCTGGGGAACTGCAATGCCGGGCTGGGACGATAGCCCGTGAACATGTTGTGCGTGCCACGCTCGTGGGCAGCCTCGCCGTGGCTCATGGAGCGAATGACACACAGTTTGTCGGCGACGTCTGCAGTCTTGACCAGGGTTTCGCCAAACAGCTCTCCGGAGATCTTTGTTTGAACCTGCTGCATTTCCCCGCGATATTCAATCGGGGCAAACGGCTTGGGATCGAAAGACTCCTGCTGGGCCATCCCACCCGGCAGGTAGATGTGGATGATCGACTTCGCAGTGCCGGCAAAAGTCTTGTAGTCCTTTTGCTCACCGAACGCAGACTGCGTACGGAGCAGTGTTGGCAGTGTCAGACCCGTGCCAGCGAGAAAGCCCACGGACAGGAAGCCCCGGCGATTCAGCCGGGCGAAATGTGACGGAGCACACGATGACGGCATGACCAACCTCCCCAAGTCCGGTTGCGGTGTTCGACCGGGACTATTGCCAAAATGATCACCAGAACAGTCTGGTAATCCTGATTCCGTCAGATCCCTCTGCCTGCTCATCGATCACAGGTGAGCTGGCAGCAATGAATTCAGTCAACGTTACTTCAGGTTTTGCAGGAACTACCCGACAGGCAGGCATTCAATCCGGATGCGGAATCCGGCGGAGCAATCGGAGGGAAATTTTCCTGGCGAGCAAACCGGGCAGCTACAATAGTGTCGATTCAATGGGCGCTGATGCGATTCACCGTATCGACGCTTCTGGCATTCTGTCAAGCATCTTCCTGACACCTGTTTGTCGGGAACTGCCACCCGGGTTACGGAAAATCTCACCGGTGTACGGCGATTTTTGCAGATTTGGAAGCAGGGGACTGCGGGGCAATTGACGGGCGAAGGAGTTTAATGTCTTGTCAATTAATGAGTTGTGTCCCGCGTCTTCAGGAATTGCTTTTTCATTGCGGAGTAACGCCGCTCGAGAAACAGCAGAATTCCGAGCACGAGCAAGGGACCACCCAGACGAACAATCAGAGAATCTTCCGGCAGATAATGAAGCACGATCCGGGAACCGTACAGCATCGCCCCGTTCCCAATCACAGCACCGATCACGCTGCCCCAGAACGTGGCGCCCCGACTCAGTCCCAGCAGGCGACCAAAAATTGCTCCGCCGACACTGCCGGTGGCAGCCAGCGGAAACGCGATAAAAGCCACCAGTCCGATAAAGGTGACGTTTCTCATCCACGGCTGCAGGGTCAGAATCATCTCGCCATCGGCAGTCAGCTCCAGAAATTTCGGACCAATCCACGGCAGCTTGAACAGGAAGCCCACATGGAAAGCCATGAAGAGCGCGACCATGACGTCCTGGTAGGTGACCATCCAGAACAACTGTTCCGGTGTTAACGGGCCGAAGTCCGAGAGCCCCTGCATCAGGATGACGCCGCGACCGGCTGCGACAAATGAGAGGGTCGCCGCACCGAGCAGATAGCTCATAAAGCGGGGGCCACAGACAAGATATAAGCCACCGGCGATGAGAATTGTCGCAATCCAGGGACCGATCAGGGTCGCGAGCCAGACCGGGAAATGGTCACGGCGAAAATTGCGTTCAAAATTCTCGAACTGCTGCACCAGCGCCAGTCTGTCGAACGTCGACGATGGCGTCTCAGGCGGCGGGGATGAAAGCGCAACGGGCGGTGGGACTTCGAGCATTGTGGTCAATTCCCGCGGCGCTGGGCAGCCGTCAGGCAGGCGGTCCAGAGTTCCGGGAGTTTACTCCATTCAGCGCCATCGACCAAGACCGGGGCGAATCAGGCGGAGGTGCCACAGAAGCACTCTGGTCCGGACGTCCTCATGAGGACGAGTGATTACTTTGTGTATCGCCGCATTGCAACGATTCACCGGACAACGCCCCGCCGTCCGTTCCTGTCCTGGATCAAATCCGCTGAATAACATCCCAGAGGATCGCCGGGACGAAGAACAGCCCCAGCGTGGCTGCAGTACAGAGCCCCATGGCCACAACCGACGGAGCCGGCGTGGATTCCGGAACTTCGTAGGTCGGTTCGCTGAGGTACATTTCACGGATCACCCGCAGATAGTACCAGGCACCGATCGCGGCATTCACTGCCAGCCAGATTGCCAGCCACTGGCCGGATTCGGTCCCGGCACTCCAGGCGGCCAGAAAGAGATTCAGTTTGCCGAGGAATCCGGCGGTAGGCGGCAGACCGGTGAGGCTGAACATGAACAGGGCCAGTGCGAGGGCAATCGCGGGCCGCGTTCGCGACAGACCTGCCAGATCATTCAGGCTGGAGACACGGCGATCTGCGGTTCCCAACGCTCCGAGGCAAGCGAAAGCCCCGACCGTCATGGCACCATACACCGCCAGATAAAACAGCAAGGCGTCAAAACCACTGATGGTCGCAGTCCCCTGCTCTCCCACGATAAAGCCGACCAGCATGTAGCCGGCGTGTGAGACGCTGGAGAAGGCCAGCATCCGGCGGATATCGGTCTGCAACAAGGCCAGCAGGTTGCCAATGAACATGGTGATGACTGCCAGCCACCACAGCAGCGGTTCCGACAGGTGCGCCAGCGTCCATTCCCCCTGCACCGCCGTGACAGCCAGAAGGCGATACAACGCCACGAAACCGGCGATTTTCGGCACGAAGGCCAGCATGGCGGCGGCAGAGTTCGGGGCTCCCTGGAATACGTCCGGAGCGTAGAAATGGAACGGGACGGCAGTGAGCCGGAAGCCGATTCCGGCGATGAGCATGATCGTCGCAATGCCCAATACCACCGGGAGTTGCTCTCCGGCATGCGCATTCAGGGCGTCATAAATGGCGTGCAGGTTGGTGGTGCCGGTAATGCCGTAGAGATAGCTCAGCCCGAACAGCAGGAATCCGGACGAGAAGGCACTCAGCAGGAAATACTTGATCGTTGCTTCCTGGGCAGGAGCATCCCGCCGCGGCAACAGCAGAAACAGATAGGTCGGAATGCTGATAAGTTCGAGGGCAAGAAACAGAGTCACCAGATCGTTCGCCATGGCAGTGAGGCTGACCCCGGCGATGATCGCCAGCAGACAGGCCTGATTTTCGCCGGAACGGGCATCATCCGCCTGGTTCCAGTTCACCAGTACGAGAACCACGCCAGTGATGAGACTGAGACCCTTCACAAACCAGGCAAAGCCGTCGAGACGGAATGGCCCGTAACCCACCGGTTGGGGAGAACTGACCCACCAGAGATAAATGGCCGCCGACAGGCCGATGAGTGACAGCCAGCCCCAGCGGTGACGCAACCCGGGCGAGGCTTCGCCGCGGTCGCTGACCATGAACGGAGCCGCGAAGAACATCAGGCACATCGTCGCCAGGAGCGCTGCTTCAGGCAGGACCAGCTGGATGGCATGGCGGAGTTCGGAGATGGCGTCGACAGTCGGCACTTTGGAATTCCAGACAGTAATTCTGAGGTTCAGGCATTGCAGACGAGGAGGTCAGTCCTCGTGTCCCCAGTCATCAATTTTGCTTGTTACTTCACGGTGACGGGCAGCATGGCCGTGGCATGTCCGGCAGTTTCGGCGGGAGCCGTGCTGGCATACACCTGCATGATGCCGTTAATGTCCGGCTCAATCAGATCGATCAGGGTTTGCGGGAACAGACCCAGATACAGACACATCGTGGCCAGCGGGAGCAGGGTCAGGATTTCGCGGGCGTTCAAATCTTCAATCGGAGCAGCATGGTCATCGTGATGTGGCTCCTGCACGGGGCCGAAAAATGCCTTCTGCAGCACACCGAGCAGATACCAGGCTCCCAGCACCACGCCAGACGCGCCCAGTGCGGAATAAGCGACATTCACCTTGAACATTCCGGCCAGTGCCAGCACTTCACCGACGAAGCCGTTCAGGCCAGGCAGACCGATGCTGGAGAAGCAGATAAAGACCATCATGACGCCGAGTCGCGGCAACCGGGTGGCCAGACCACCCAGATCGCTTAGCAATCTCGTGTGATACCGTTCATAGAACATTCCGACCAGACAGAACAGCGCACCGGTCGACAGGCCGTGATTGATCATCTGCAGCACGCCGCCGGTCACCCCTTCCACGTTCAGGGCGAACATTCCCAGCATGCAAAAACCGAGGTGCGCCACTGAACTGTAGGCAACGAGTTTTTTGATGTCATTCTGGGCGAGGGCACACATCGAGCCGTATATGATCCCGATCACGGACATGATGGCGATCAGCGGCAAACCGACCTGTTCACAACCCAGCGGCAACAGCGGCAGACAGAGGCGCAGGAAACCGTAGGAACCCAGTTTCAGCAACACTCCGGCCAGCAGCACTGAGCCAGCCGTCGGTGCTTCGACGTGAGCCAGCGGCAGCCAGGTATGGAACGGGAACAACGGAACCTTGACCATAAATCCGGCTGCGATAGCCAGGAACAGGGCGCTCTGCACTTCCGCCGACAGCGGATGGTCCTTGAGAGCCATCGCCAGGTCGGGAATCGAAAACGGCGTTGCCAGTCCGGTCGACTGCTGGACAGTCAGCACCAGCGAGACCAGTCCCAGCAGCGTGATCAAACTGCCCGCAAGAGTGTAGATGAAGAATTTGCCGGCGGCATAGCGCCGCAACGGCCCTCCCCAGATTCCCACCAGGAAGAACAGGGGGATCAGTGTGAATTCAAAGAAGACGTAGAACAACAGCAGATCGAAGGCACAGAAGACACCGATCAGCCCTGCCTCAAGGACCAGGAGCGCCGCGTAGAACTCCGCTGCTCGTTCCTGAATCGCCGTCCAGGAAACTAGTACCGCAGAAATGCACAGTACCGTCGTCAACAGGATCATCGCTGTGCTGATGCCATCGACGCCGAGGAAGAACTCGAAGCGAATTGGTTCACCGGCTTCGGTGGTTCCGACCGTCATCCAGGTGTGACGCAGTTCCAGACGCGGTTCCACGATGTCCCGCTTCGGACCCGCTGCCGTCACCACGCGGAAGAAACTGTTCGCCAGACCCAGAGATACGGCGAACGTCAACAGCGTTGCCAGCAACGCTGTCCAGCGCGCCCGGGTGGCAGTCGACTGTGGATCCAGCAGCAGCATCAGGGCAGCCGCAGCCAGAGGCAACAGAATCGTGATCACCATCAACATGGAAATGCTTTTCAGTTTAGTCGAGAGTCTGGAGTCATGGTTCTGGAGCCGGACCAGGGGATCTGTCAGCCAGCGGTCTGGCTTTTGACTCTGGTCACTGGACTCTGGACTTGATCAATCACCCTGCTGCAAAGACACGCACCACCCACAACAGGCAACCGGCGAGACCGACCAGCATGATGAAGGCGTAGTTCTGCACCAGACCGTTCTGGAACGGACGGAAAACCCGCCCGACTAGTTGCGGGGTCAGGCCCACGGCGTCCACCAGTCGGTCAACCACATGTTTGTCAAACAGCTCGGAAAGCTTGGCAAGAGCTCGCAATGGCAGCACGATGACTGCGAGATACAGCTGATCGAGATACAGACCGTTGTAGGAGAAAGCAGCCGCCGGACTGAGCGGGGCTTCCGGCGCGGGGGCCGTCTGTCCGCGACCATACATCATGTAAGCAGCCGCAATTCCAGCGATCGCCAGGACAGTGCTGAGGCCCATCATCAGGAAGTTCATCGGGTGGGGCGGAGCTGCCGGCAGACCCGGGGTTTGGTGGACGTAATGAGCAAACAAGTGGGTGGGACCAACGGCGATACCGACCACCAGGGCTCCCAAGGCAAGCAGATACAACGGAACTGCCATCGCGGGCGGAGCATCGTGCGGATGATGTCCTGCGGCTTCGGGGAACCGTTCCGGACCGTGGAAGGTCAGGAAGTAGGCCCGGAAGGTGTAGAAGGCCGTCATCAGCGAAACCACCAGCGAGAGCAACCAGATCAGCAGGAACACTGAGGCATACGGACTGCCGGATCGCCCGGCTGCCATCAGCACGCTGATAATTTCATCCTTGCTCCAGAAGCCGGAGAGCAGCGGGAAGCCCGCCAGGGCCAGGGCACCGCAGAGAAACGTGATGTGCGTAATCGGCAGTGCCTTCCGCAGGCCGCTGAAGTACCGCATGTCGATGATATCGCCCATCGCGTGCATCACGCTGCCGGCAGACAGGAACAGCACCGCCTTGAAGAAAGCGTGCGTGAACATGTGAAACAACGCGAAGGTCACAGCGTGCTGCATCAGATGTTCCGGGTCGGCCGCAGCCGCTCCCAGCGACATGAACATGTAACCCAGCTGACTGACCGTCGAGTAAGCCAGCACTCGCTTCAGGTCGTACTGGGTGAGAGCCGTGATCGCGGCGATCAGGGCTGTGGCACAGCCGATCGCGGATACCACCACCTGGGCGACCGGAGCATGGACAAAAAACGGTGAGCAACGGGCGACCAGATACACACCGGCGGTCACCATTGTTGCCGCATGGATCAGTGCGGATACCGGGGTCGGACCTTCCATCGCGTCCGGCAACCAGACGTGCAACGGGAACTGGGCGGACTTGCCCATCGCTCCCACGAACAACAGCAGGCAGATTGTGGTGAAGATACCAGGATTGCTGGCAACGACCTGGTTAATCAACGTCGGATCTTCAAACAGTTGCTGGAAGTCGATCGTGCCGAAAGTTGTCCAGATCAGGAAGACGCCCAGGATAAAACCGAAATCGCCGATCCGGTTGACGACGAACGCCTTCTTGGCTGCTGCTGCCGCGCTGGGTTTCTGGAACCAGAAGCCAATCAGCAAATAACTGCAGAGACCGACTGCTTCCCAGAAGACGAACATCAGCAGGAAGTTGCCGGACAACACCAGCATGCACATCGAGAAGACAAACAGGGCCATCGCTGCGAAGAACCGCGGATAGCCTGGATCATGATGCATGTAGCTGGAGGCGAAGATCGCGACCAGCATACTGATAGAGGTGACCATCACCAGCATCATTGCTGACATGGCGTCAGCCCGCAGTGTTACCGGCACGTCCATGGTGCCGACCTTGAACCACTGGTAGACCGTGAACGTGATCGAACGGCCTGCGACGGGAGTGGCATGGGCGTCGTGTCCGGCGACAGCCGGGTGTGCATCATCAGCCTTCGCAACGGCCGGTGTGGTTTCTGCGTGAGCATGGTCGTCATGCGACCCGGCAGCATGGTCACCTGCTGCGTGAATTTCCGCATGGTGTTCGCCATGTTCGACGAACGTGGTTGGCACCACGGCATAAGCCAGGTACAGCGCTGACAGCCACGAAATGAACATCGCCAGCACCAGCGGACGATGGGCCAATTGACGGCGGGTGAACTGGCTCACCAGCGTGATCCACACGCAGGCGAACAGCGGTGCCGCCGGGATCAGCCAGATGACGTTCTGTTGCAACCACTCGGACACGGAACACTCCAGGGTGAGGAGTCGATAATTCTCGGGAATTTCAGGCCAGTCAAGACGGTCCGTTGGCGGACCCGGCGACTACGACGACTGTTGCGTCACGCGGCTCTTGAAGACGTCTTCCTCGGTCGGAGCCCGCTTCATGCCTGGGAGTGAGCCGGCCGGTGTGAGCCGCGGATACTCGGGGTGCTCAAACTTCGGCGTGGTGGCATCCAGCGGCCGCGTCCGGCGGACATCAGCTTCGCCCAGATTGCCCCACAGCTCGACATCGAGCGATTTCCGGCGCTGATACAGTGCCAGAATCAGGGCCAGTGCCAGGCCGGCCTCGCACGCGGAGATCGTCAGCACAAAAATAGTGAAGACCTGCCCGCTGGCATTCTGGTGATAGCTGCCGAAGGCCGTCAGATTGACCGACACGCCGTGCAGCATCATTTCGGCCGACAACGTCATCAGAATGAGGTTGCGGCGCGTCAGAAACCCGATGGCTCCGAGGGCGAACAGGATGGCTCCGATCGCCAGTTGGCTTTCCAGATTGGATGTCATAAGTGTCCCTGCGCCCTCCGCGGAGCAAGCGCGATGGCTCCAATGGTTGCGATCAGCAGCACCGTACCGGCGAGTTCGACCGCATAGAGATAGTCACCGAACAAAGACCGCCCGACGCCCCGCAGCGTTCCCAGGTCGTCACCACGCGGCTGGCTCAGCGGATTCGCGGTGACATCCTTTGGCGGTAGCACGAAGGCCAGTGTCCTGCCGGCAGGCTTGCCGTTCGCTCCGTCCGCGATAACACCTTTGCTGCCCCAGACATCAAGCGTGTACAGCAATGATCCGAGGAGCAGAAAGGCACCGACCGTCGCCAGTGTTGGTTGATAAGCCTTCCTGTCGTAAGACGCTTCCCCGGCCTGTTGGGCGAGCATGATCACGAATACGAACGTCACCACGATGGCTCCGGCGTACACGATAATCGTGGCCGCGGAGAGGAAAGGGGCCGAATTCAGCATAAACAGGCCACAGGTCGCCAGTGTGACCAGGGCGAACCACAGGGCGGCGTAGACCGGGTTGCGGTCGGTGATCATCATCACGCCGCTGAGTATGGCTCCTCCTCCGAAGAGGTAGAACAGGACGTCGCTGGCGATGTCATCCGACACCGGGCGGAACGTCAACATCACCAGCAGTAGTGCGGCCAGCCCGACCAGACCGGCCAGGATCCAGTTCCGCTTCCCGTCGCGGGGCAGCAGCCACCAGATTGCCAGGCCACCCAGGGCAGCTGGCACGATGACACGCCATTGTTCCGGCAGAGGATTCATCGAACGGTCAGGCTTTCAGTAGCGTTAATTGAAAAACAGCTTTCGGAGCTCAGGGATTGCCATTTCGGGGCTTCTTCCTAGCGCCGAATCACTCCCGGCGACTGGACCTTGGCGGACCGGTCTTCAGGTTTGACGGACGTGGCAGGTGCAACCGTGGGCAGTTGCGTGAATTCTGAAGTCCCGCTAAGAACACCGCGATGGGTTCGTACCGGGTCTTTCGGGTTGTCCTTCGTCTGATCGTAGACGCTGAGCAACTTCTCTTTATCGAAAACCATTTCCGCGCGAGTCACGCCGGTCAGGTCGTAGATGTGCGTAAGTTCGATCGCATCGCAGGGGCAGGCTTCCTCGCACATGCCGCAGTAGATGCAACGCAACTCATCCAGTTCAAAGCTGGCCGGATACTTGTCGCGGCCTTCCCAGACCGGGTCGTTTTTCGGAGCTTCCGTCGCGATGATGGAGATGCAGTTCGCCGGACAGGCCGTGGCGCACATCATACAGGCCACGCACTTCACACGGCCCTGCTCATCACGATTCAGACGATGCAGTCCGCGATAGTGCATCGGCAGGTCCGGTTGTTGTTCCGGATACTGCTGAGTGACTGAGTGGCCATCGATATGGCTGGCCGTAACAGTCAGTCCCTGGAAAATCGCCGGTAAAAAGGTCGATTCCCAGAAGTTCATTTTGGGTTCGGAAACCCAGGTGACATCCGATTCCGAAATCGGCATCCCATCCACTCCCGTTCATACCCGGCGGTGCCTGGTCGCACCACCAGAAGCCGGAGGAATGTTTTCCCCCGGAGTATTGATCGTATTCTGACTTCGACTCAGTGGTGATGTGCTGGCGCTGCTACCAGCTTCCGCGTGGGCAACGAGCCCTGCGTACTGATCAGTCCTGCTGCCGCAAACACCGCCAGCGAACCCGGCAACAACCAGATTCGTGAAATCTCAAACTCCAGTACGCACATCACCAGAATGATGTTCACCAGCGACATCGGGATCAAAACCTTCCAGGTCAGCCCCATCAGCTGGTCGAACCGGAACCGCGGAATCGTCCAGCGGAGCATCTGGATCAGCACAATGACCAGCAGGGCTTTCAGGAGCAACACGCCGACCTTCATGAACCAGGGACTGCTGACTTCTGCAATCCACGGGAAGTGCCAGCCGCCGAAAAACAGGATGCTGGTCAGCAGGCTGACCGTAATCACGTGGGTGTATTCCGCGAGGAAGAACATGGCGAACTTCATCGCCGAGTATTCGGTGTGGAATCCACCGATCAGTTCCTGTTCGCATTCCGACAAGTCGAACGGCAGGCGATTGGATTCCGCCAGGGCAGCCACGAAGAAAATCAGGGCAGCGACCGGCTGATACCAGATGTTCCAGCTGGCGAAACCGCCTTCGGCCTGCAACATCTGCAGTTTCTCGACACTCAGGGTGTGATTGAGCAGTGCCAGCCCGACAATCGACATCCCGAGAGGAATTTCATAGCTGATGACCTGGGCACTGGCTCGCAGTGACCCGAGGGCGCTGTACTTGTTGTTCGATGCCCAGCCGCCGAGGATCACGGCATACACCGACAGGCTGCCGACGGCGAAGATGAAGACCATGCCCAGGTCGATTCCCGGGGCAATGATGAACGGGAACGTTCCCGGCTCGGTGGAGACCGGGCCGAACGGCACAACGGCCATCGCCAGCAACGTCGTCATCACAGCGATACAGGGCGCGAACAGGTACAGGAACTTGTTGACGTGATCGGGAATCACGTCTTCCTTCAACAGGAACTTGGCCCCGTCCGCGATCGGCTGCAGGAGGCCCATCGGACCCACCCGATTGGGACCGATGCGATCCTGCATCCAGGCGGAGAGCTTGCGTTCCAGCAGAATCAGATAGGAGCAGGCACCAAGGACGGCTCCGATCACGACTGCGATCGTAATACCCGCCATGACCAGCGGGTTCTTCAAGAGTTCGAGCATTATCGTGCGCTCCCCGCCAGAGGCTTCGCGGCCGGTTTGTTCGCGTCATCGCCCGTGAGTCGCACGCCCGTTTCTCCGAGGTCACCCAGGATCAAGGCCGCCATACCTGGTACGGCACCGGCAATTTCCTGCCGGACGGTCGCCGCATGAAACAGCCCCTTGCGGCTGTTGAGTTCCCACAGAATCCGACCATCCGGACGGGCATCCTGGGGACCGCGAACCGCACGTTGAATCATCTGGGCAAGGTCCGCGAAGTTGACGAACGTGCCGTCCTTCTCTGCCCATGCCCCGCCGGCCAGAACGTAATGGGCGGCATCGGATAGCGCTGAACTCTGGAAGTCTTCCACGACCAGCAGTTTCAACTTGCCGAGAGCTTTCAGCAATGTATCGCTGAATTGCGCCAGCGGATCAGCATTCAGGAAGAAGAGCCCGTCGAACTTGCCCTGCTCCAGTTGTTTTGAAATCGTTTCAAAGGAAATGACTTCACCCTGGAACTGCTGAAGAATTTTTTCGACGCCCTTGCGATTCGGAGCCTTCTCCGCGTGAATCGTGAACTTGACGACCTTGGGCGGTTCGCCATTCACCGTCTTCGGAAACAGTTCGTCCTCTCCGGTGACGCGCACTGGTCCCATCGCCAGCGTAACATCCGGAGACAGGTTCTTCAGGAACTTCGCCAGGAGGTATGCTTCCTCAACAGTCGACCAGGGCGAGATGATGGCAGCGACTTTCTTTGCCCCGGACTTCACTGCTCCCTGAATCGCTGTCCGCGCTGCCGGCAGAACCTGATTCCAGTCAGTCGAAATCACCTTGCCGGCTTCACGCTGCATTGGCGTGGTCAGCCGCTTGTCGCTATGCACGTACTTCCAGCCGAATCGGCCGGCGTCGCACATGAAGTAGCCCTGCGCTTCCAGGTTCGTTCGCGGCTTCACCCGATAGATGTGATCGTTGTTCTGATCGATCGTGATGCTGCACCCGCCGCTGCAACCGGCACAGACACTGTTCTTTTGCTTGAGCCACCAGACCCGTTGTTCGTACAGGAAATCCTTGCTGCACAAGGCTCCCACCGGACACAGGTCGACGACGTTTCCGGCCAGCTTGTTGTTGCAGGGCTCGCCGGGGAAAATGTCGATTTCCTCGTGGCTGCCGCGGTTGATCACCTGCAACTCAGCGGTACCGCTGATCTCACGTGTGAACCGCACGCAGCGGGTACACATGATGCAACGGTCCGTAAACAGCGTGATCTGGTTGCCGATGTAGTCCTTGTCCGGCTTGATGTTCTTGGGCTCGTTCAGCCGGCTGTAACCACGGCCGTATTTGTAGCTGTAATCCTGCAGACCGCATTCACCCGCCTGGTCGCAGACCGGACAATCCAGCGGATGGTTCAGCAACAGGTATTCCAGCGTTCCCTTCTGGGCCGCGATCACCTTCTCACTGTCGCTGACCACCACGGTGCCGTCTTTCACCGGCGTCTGGCAGCCAGGGAACAGTTTCGGCTGCATCGCGATTGTGCCATCCGGCTTCTTCTCGCCGATCTCGACGAGGCACATGCGGCAGCTGGCGACCACACTGAGAGCCGGATGATAGCAGTAATGCGGCACTTCAACGCCCGCCCGCTGCGCCACCTGGACGCAGTTCAGACGTTCGTCGTCACCAATCTCAACCGGCTTGTTATTGACGTAAACCGTCGCCATATCACCCATATCCCACAGAAGCCGCGTGGTCAAAGCCACCCGGTGCATATCAAACGGTTAATAAGGCACCGCTCACCGGACTTGCTGCTAGTGCGCCGCCAGTTTCTCGGCAGGCTTGATCGTTGACTTCCCGGCCTTGATGTACTCTTCAAACTCACCACGGAATTTCTTGATCGCGTTCTTGACCGGCCAGGCAGCACCATCGGACAGACCGCAGATTGTGGTTCCGGGGATGATACCGATTGAACTGGAAACTTCCATCAACAGATCCAGATCGCGTAATTCTCCCTGACCGCTGCGAATGCGGTGCATGATCTTGGTCATCCAGGCTGTCCCTTCACGACAGGGAGTGCATTGACCGCACGACTCATGCGAGAAGAACCGGCAGCAGTTGTAGAGGACGTCGACCATACTGGTTTGATCATCCACAACCACCACTGCAGCGGTACCGAGTCCCAGGCAGCCAGCCTTGCCCGGTCCATTGAAATCCAGCGGCGTATCCAGCTCGTCGGCGGACAAGAAGCCCATGCTGATGCCGCCCGGAACAACCGCCTTCACCTTGTGTCCGTTCGGCACTCCGCCGCCGTATTCCTCGATCAGCTGGCGGGCAGTGATCCCCAGTGGCACTTCATAGCAACCTGGTTTGTTGACGTGACCGCTCAGGCAGAACAGCTTGGGACCGTAGCTGCCGGCATCACGCGGGTTGTTGGGGTCAGCCGGCACCCCGATCGATTTGAACCAGTCTGCTCCGCGATTCAGGATGTGAGTGACACAAGCCATCGTCTCGATGTTGTTGACAATAGTTGGTTTGCGGAAGAGCCCTTCAATCGCCGGGAACGGCGGCTTGATCCGCGGCCAGGCTCGCTTGCCTTCCAGGCTTTCAATCAGGCCGGTCTCTTCACCGCAGATGTACGCCGCAGCGCCGCGGTGCAGATGGACATCCAGCTTGAAGCCGCTGCCCATCGCATTGTCGCCGAAAATGCCAGCGTCGTAGCACTCCTGAATGGCCTTCTCAAGGACGCGAAAACTCTTGCCATATTCATAGCGCAAGTAGACATAGGAGCAGTTCGACTTGATCGCGTGGCAGGAGATCGCGATCCCTTCCAGGATCTGATGCGGATCTTCTTCCATGATAATACGGTTATTGAACGTCCCGGGTTCGCTCTCGTCGCCATTGATTGCGAGATAAATCGGCCCTGGATGCCCCTTGGGCAGGAACGTCCACTTCACGCCGGTGGGAAATCCGGCCCCTCCGCGACCGCGCAGACCAGACGCCTTGACGACGTCGATGACCCCTTCCGGAGGCATCGACAACGCCTTCCTGAACGCTTCGTATCCGCCATCGCGACGATACGTCTCCAGCGACGCACTGTCCGGTTTGCCGACGCGGGCAAGTAATACGGGTTCAAATCTGGCCATGGAACTGCGATTCCTGTCACGATTCAGAATTCAGGTCACCGGAGCATCGAGCGAGGATGCCAGTCTGTTGCAGGTCACTGGCAGGGATTGTCACAATAGTCGTTACCGTGTGACGTATCCGGAGGCTTGTCAGAGTTTGCTGACAATCTGCTCCGCTTTCTCCGGCGTGATGTTCATTTCACAGTTGTCATCAATCAGGATGCAGGGAGCCCCTTCGCAGGCTCCCAGGCATTCAGCGAATTCCAGGGTCATTTTGCCGTCTGCGGTCGTTTGACCTGGCAGCACGTGGTACTTCTCGCACATGTGTGCGAGGAGCTCTTCTCCACCCCGCAGTGCACAACTAATGCTGCGACAAACCCAGACGCGATGTTTGCCGAGCTTGTGGTCTGCATCCTTGAAGAAGCCATAGAACGACATGGTGTCGTGGACTTCCGCCGGATGCAGGTCCAGCAGTTGCGCGATTTCCTTGATCGCCTCGAGCGGGACATACCGCATCTCGTCCTGCACCATATGCAGGGCTGGCAAGGTAATGGCCTGCCTGGTGGGATACTTGGGATACAGGTCGATGATCCGCTGGCGGATCGATTCACTCAACACGGGCATGTCCAACTCCAGGGCGGAAGGCATTCAGCCTTAATCATTCCGCCTTCTGTTCTCTACCGATCCAGTTCGGCCGCGATGATGTTCAAGCTTCCCAGCACGGCGACCACGTCGCTCAGCATGTGGTCCTGAATGCAGTGCGGGAAAATGGAAAAATGCACATACGATGGCGGGCGGCAGCGAGCCCGATAGGCCCGGCTGGTGCCGTCTCCCGCGATGTAAAAGCCCAGCTCGCCGTTCGGCGACTCAATTGGAGCGTAGATTTCCTCGTGCGGACTGCCGAAGCCGCGATTTGGCATGATCACTTCAAAGTGCTGGATCAGGCCTTCAATGCTGCGGTACACTGCCGGCTTGGCAGGAATGACCGCTTTCGTCACCGGATCAACATTCACCGGGCCTTCCGGGAAGTTTTCGATAATCTGTTCGACCAGGCTCAGGCTTTCCAGCATCTCCTGCATCCGCACCTGATACCGGGCATAGCAGTCGCCTTCCTTTGCTGCAATCACCTTGAAATCCAGGTCCGGATAGGCCAGGTACGGCTCATCTTTCCGCAGATCCCGCAGGACACCACTCGCCCGCGCCAGCGGACCGGTGACGCCCATGTTGATTGCGTCTTCTTTGGAAAGCGTGCCGATATCCTTCACGCGTTCGATGAAGATCCGGTTGCGTGTCAGCAGCTTGTGGACTTCCGCATGCACCTTGCGGAAACCCTTGCAGAAATCGCGGACCTTGTCGACCCAGGCATTGTTCACATCGAACATCACACCGCCGACGCGGGTGTAGCTGGTATGAAACCGCTGGCCGGACGCAAATTCGACGATGTCGTAAATCTTTTCCCGTTGGTAGAAGCAGTACAGAAATGCTGTAAAACCGCCCAGATCCAGGGCGCAAGTGCCGACGTTCAGCAGATGGTCCTGAATCCGCATGATTTCAGCCAGCATCGTCCGCAGATAGCGGCAACGCGGAGTCAGCTCGATTCCCAGCAACTTCTCGACGCCGTGATGCCAGGCGATCTCGTTCATCATCGGCGAGATGTAATTCATCCGGTCGACGATGGTGACGTACTGGTTGAAATCGAGATGCTCGCCCAGCTTCTCGAAGCCGCTGTGCAGATAGCCGATATACGGAACCGCCTTGACGATGCGTTCACCGTCGAGCGTCAGTACCAGCCGCAACGTAGTGTGCGTCGCCGGATGCTGCGGCCCAAAGTTCAGCGTCCAGAGATATTCCTGCTCCGGAGCATCAAGTTCTGCAAGATCGGAAACTTCAAATGGCATGTGTTTCAATTCCGCAGCTGCAGCCGTCTGTCAGGCCACCGGGCGAGGGACGAAAATTTGCTTACAGGATCTCTGTCGGATCTGGAAATAACTCTGCAACAGCCACAGAAAAACCGGGCAGGACATCTTCACCAGTCAGCTGGTCCCCGATTCGCAAGCGGCTGGATGGTTGATCGGGATGATGAACCATGACCACTTGTGCCTTGGGATTGATCACCCAAACGAGTCGCACACCTGCTGACAAATACTCTTCGACCTTGACATCAACATTTTCGTAGTCGTCATTTGGAGAAATGACTTCGATGGCAATATCCGGGGCGATGCGAGTATGGCCGCGGCTATACTGCTCACGAGATAACCGTCCCCTCGAAATAAAACTCACATCAGGACGACGAATACGACTCGGATCATCCGGAAAGCTTTGATATGTCGCGTCACTTCCGGCAACGATGCCTAATCGATTACTTCTGACAAACTCACTTAGAATGCTACCGATTAGCATCGCGATAACGCTGGACTCTGTACTTATCTCCGGCATCTCCACGAGTTCGCCGTCCACAAGTTCGTACCGCTTCCAGTCGGGCAGTTCGAGGAACTGCTCGGGAGTCATGCGGACGGAACCAGTGGCAGATGCAACCATGAATCAGCTTTCCGCTCGCGTGATCACCGGGAAGTTGTGGCGCTCACCACGGCCTTGCAACGGGTAGTCCTTTCGCAGTGGAAATGAGGTGAACTCATCCGGCATCAGGATACGGCGGTGGTCGGGGTGGCCGCTGAAGGAAATGCCGAACATGTCGTAGACCTCCCGCTCCAGCCAGTTGCACGATTTCCAGAGCGGATACATCGAGGGCAACGTCGGATCAGGATCGTTAACGAACGTCTTGACGATCAGTCGTTCACCGGTATTCGTGTTGACCAGCACGTAGATGACACCAAAGCGATCAGTGGCACCTTCGTATTCGAGGTAGTCGACTGCCGTGACTTCCAGTAACTGGTTAAAGCCGCCGTCCGACTTCAGGACGGTCATGACTTCCGCCAGCAGTTCGGCTGGAACAACGACGCGTCGATTATCGCGGAATTCGCTGAACGACAGTCCGGCATCCGGAAATCGGGTCTGCAGCAGGTCTTGACCGGACATCAACAATCAACCCCGCGAACTGGATTAGACAAAGCTGGTTCAAGCCTCAGAGATAACAGCCAAGGGACAGAAGAAAGTTTGCGTGTTGCAAATCCGCGTTGAACTCTCAACTTTCAACCTTGAACTCTCAACTAGTTCAGCACCAGCAACCGGTCGTTGGCTTCACGGATACGCACCAGTTCATCCGCATCGAACGGAGTCGGGCCGGTGGGTGTTGTGCGGTGCGCAAACTCGGTTCCGTAGACGGTGCCGGTCTTTCGCACTTTTTGCTGCAACGCCATGATGCCGGCAATCAATTGCTCAGGCCGCGGCGGGCAGCCAGGGACATACAGATCGACGGGAATGAAACGGTCAACGCCCTGCACGACGGCATAGGTGTCAAACACACCGCCCGTGGAGGCACAGGCACCCATCGAGATGCACCATTTCGGTTCCGGCATTTGCAACCAGATTCGTTGCAGCACCGGCATCATCTTCATCACCACCCGGCCGGCAACGATCATGAGATCGCACTGCCGGGGGCTGAATCTCATCACCTCGGCACCGAACCGGGCCAGGTCGAATCGGCTGGACGCGGTCGCCATCAGTTCGATTCCGCAACAGGCGGTCGCGAACGGCATCGGCCAGAGACTGTTAGACCGGCACCAGTTGGCTGCGGCATCGAGCGTCGTCATGAAGACGTTCTCGGGAACACCCTTCATCGCCATTTGAACACACCTTTTCGCCATGCGTAAACGTAGGCAATCGCCAGCGTGGCCATAAACACCAGCATCACGCCGAAGACCGAACCTCGCAACTCGAACGGCACTCCATCCTCAGCCATGTAGGCCGTCACGGCCCAGGGATACAGGAAGAGCAATTCCACGTCGAACACGAGGAAGAGAATCGCCACCAGATAGAATTTGACATCAAACGGCTGGCGGGCATCGCCGACAGGGTCCATGCCCGATTCGTACGGCATCTGCTTGGTGACGGTTTTTTTCGTCGGACCAATGATGTGAGTCAGAATGATGTTGGTGGCAGCAAAGCCAATCAACACAATCACATACAGAATAATTGCGTGAAACGCATCCATCGTAAAATCGATTCCGGAACTCGGGCGGCCCGCTGATCCCTGTTGCTCAGAGGAACAGCCACGGTAGCGAATACTCCGTCGTCAGGACAGAGTGTTCAGGTCGGTTATTGATGGTTCATCGGGAGAGCAGACACTCTGGGGAACTTTTCCGGCAGGGCGAGCAGCAGGATTCTAGACAGACCGTTGCGTGACTGCAACGCAGTGCGCCACATGGATTTTTCGATAGCTTCAATCGCAGGGGACCGGACGCCTGTGTCATGGGGATTACCGGAGTTTTCAGGGCAGAAATCCGCAGATCGTCCGGAGGCAGTGAGATCCGGTTTTCTTCAGAGGCTGGCACGTTTTTTATGGCCATATTTCGCGCATTCGCGGCGTCGATCATCCGTTCCTGCCGGAGGGATCGCTCCTGACTTGTAAAGTCCTGGAGGTTGAAGGAATTCCGGGGCACGCTTCCCTTGCCGATGGAGTGTCCCGGAACCGATGATGCTCCGCTCCCTGCTCGCCGGAGTGGCGGAATCGGCAGACGCGCTGGATTCAAAATCCAGTTTGGTATCCCCAAGTGTGGGTTCGAGTCCCACCTCCGGCATCTTTTGCTCGTCGTCTCTTGCGGACGGACGGTTCCCGTGAAGGGAGATTTCCCTGATGTCTGATTCCGGTCGCCGCCGGGCGGTTGTGCTTGTCAGCGGTGGTCTGGATTCTGCGACCACTCTCGCCATCGCCCGGGCCGGAGATTTCGAGTGTTACGCCATCGCCTTCGACTATGGGCAACGGCATCACTGGGAACTGGATGCATCACGGAAAGTGGCAGGGCAACTGGGGGCGGTTCGTCACATCGTCGTGCCGATCGACTTGCGAGCCTTCGGCGGGTCCGCCCTGACGAGTGATCTGGAAGTTCCCAGGGATCGATCGCAGGCTGAGATGAGCGGCCAGATCCCGGTCACTTACGTTCCGGCCCGCAATACGGTCTTTTTGTCGCTCGCCATGGCCTGGGCGGAAACGCTGGACTCGTCGGATCTGTTCATCGGCGTAAACGCCGTCGATTACAGCGGTTATCCCGATTGTCGGCCCGAATTCGTCCAGGCGTTCGAGGTGCTGGCGAACCTGGCTACGAAAACCGGGGTCGAGGGGAATCGCTGGGCGATCCACGCCCCATTGATTTCCCTTACCAAGGCAGACATTATTCGGCAGGGATTGCAACTGGGGGTCGACTACGCCTTGACGCACAGTTGTTACGATCCTGATACTCAGGGGCGATCCTGCGGTCGCTGTGATTCTTGCCAGCTCAGGTTACAGGGCTTTGCCGAGGTCGGTGTTCCTGATCCGGTGTGCTATCAGTAATTTCCGAGTGCCAGATCTTCCCTTCAATGATCCACCAGTTCGCCCTGCGGCCCGGATTTCCATCGTGACTGTTCAGATCGCCGACACAGTCACGTGGACACCGAGGGCTGCCGGGCAAATCTCTTCCGAAGCGACGCAGCGCCGGTTCGGATTGCAGATTTCCGAACTGTTTGTTTCGATTCAGGGCGAGGGTCGTTTTGACGGTACCCGGTCGGTGTTCCTTCGAACCACCGGCTGCAACTTACGCTGCACGTTTTGCGACACGCCCTACACTTCCTGGTCGCCGGCCGGTGAGTTTCTCACTCACGCAGAGATTCTGGCCCGGATTGAATCGTTTTCCTGCGAACATGTCGTGCTGACGGGTGGCGAGCCGCTGCTACAGCCGGAGATCGTGCCGCTATCACACGAATTGAAACGGCGTGGGCACTTCATCACGGTAGAAACCGCGGGCACGACGGATCGTCCCGTCGCGGCGGACTTGATGTCGATCAGTCCCAAGCGGGCCAATTCAGCACCGCCAGACGACGACGCCTGGGGGGCGCGGCACCGCAGGGCCCAGCACCGGCCGGAAGTGATGCGTCGTCTGATGTCCGACTACGACTTCCAGCTGAAGTTTGTGATCGATACCCCGGCGGACGTCGCGGATGTTGAACGCTATCTGCAAGAATTTCCTGAGGTTGAGCCGACGCGGGTCTGGCTGATGCCGCAGGGAGTCACGATGCCGGTACTGACAGAAAAACAGCGCTGGCTGGAACCGGCGGCACGGGAGCGTGGCTTTCATTTCTGTCCGCGAACCCACATCGCCCTGTTCGGGAATACCCGCGGAACCTGACCCGAGCTCGCCCCCTTATTGCGGGGCCGGGCCGCTTCTCAGCACGACGGGTTGAAATCCGCGGACGACGATGACGTCGGACTGTAACTGAGCCCGAAAGCTGCGATCGCCAATAATTCCCCAGGCCCGATTCTGGGCTTGAGACAGATCGATTCCCGGTGCGGGTTCCAGATAAGCGAGCAATCGGCCGTCTGGCGACATCAGCATGTAGCCGGGCACCCCGTCCGCTGTAATTGAAGATCGCTGGATGATGCCTGCTCCGCTGTAGCGTGGCCCGGACGCAGCGGGTGCCGCTGGCTGTGCAGTTGGCAGTTCAGGATTTGCTGCCGCCAATTGCCTGCCCTGCTCCGGCGCTGGCCCCCCGGACGGCAGACTGGCCAGTTGCGGTGACTGGCGAAACTGGCCGGCCGTTGGATTCGCTGCCAGTCCGCCCTGAGGGACCGGTTGCAGTCCGGACGAAGCGCCAGATGCGGCAGTCGCACTGGCCTCCAGTTGTTGCAGGCGTTGCTGATGTTGTTGCTGTAACGTCATCAACTCGGCGTCGCGCTGCTGTGTCTGGCTGGTCAGCCGGTTAAAATCGATGTAATCCGCCTGGATCTTCAGGTATCGCTGGATAGTACCCAGCCGTTGATTCACATGGCTGGTAAATGCCGGATGCTGGGCCGCTTGCTCGAGCTTCTGGTACGACTGCTTCAGGGCGTTCAGATCCCACGTCTGCGGATCTTGCTGCAGGAGGGTGCGAAACTGCTGGTCCAGCACTGCCAGTTGCTGTCGCAGGTCTTCCAGTTCGGGGCGCTCTTCGCCTGTCGTCGCCGCAGCATCCTGGCCGAATCCTGGATCGGTTCCGGAAGGCAGTTCTCGTCTGGTCGAGACCGGGTTGGCTACCGTGTCGCGGGGCATCCCGGGATTGGCAGCAGCGGGATCGAAGGGAGACTGGTCGAACGCATCGGCTTCGGCAGCGACTTTCGTCTCCAGGTCGCTGGCGATTGGTCCCTGAATGAAGGGAGCCAGTTGCTGGACTGCCGGTTTTTTCTGCGGATCGCGGGGATTCACGATTCCGTCGGCAGGCAGGATCGACTTGCTGGCGATCCAGCGGTATTCCCGCAGCGGCGGCTTGATCTTGTACATCTTGACCGGGCCGCGATCGTTGACGAACGTCTGCTCGCCCAGAACCTCGACGGTATCGCCGCGCGACAGCATGCGCTGATACACGCTGCGCTCGCCGCCCAGGCTGCTGCCGACGTGCACGATGACATTGTTGGCCGTGAGTGAGCCGCGCCCGGAGGCAGCTTTCTGCACGTACTCGGCCTGAATCCAGCTGAAGCTGTCAGCGGGCGGGGCGATCATGGCCCAGCCGCCAGGGTCATGCCGGTGAACGGTGACGCGCTCGCCGCGTTTTAACCTGGATGTCGGATAGTATTTCGGGCCGGGACCGCAGCGCGCGTAATCTTCATCGACGTCCAGGACCGCTTCGTAGGGAAAGCGGCGATCCTGGGCAGACACGGCAGACTGACCAACCAGCCATGTGCCGATACCCATCAGACCGAACAGCAGCCAGACGGGACGCATAACCCCTGCCTCTCGGAAACAGACCATCGACCGGATCATCCGGAATCGCGTCAGCGGCAGAAAATGCCGCCAGGGAGATTCACGATCGGGCGTGGTCTAGCCGATTTGGCAGTTCTGCTCAAGTGCAGACTACCAGAGACAGGGAGAGAGGCCCGGTGATGATAGAACCGGGCCTCGGCGTTCCTGCAATCTGTGGTGCTGTCATCTGGTCGTGGTGGATCAGATGACGCCGCCATGAGTCCGGTAGGGAGTGGCGACATCGGGCATGTCCAGGCCCCAGATGCGGTCCCAGATTTCCGGGATATGGCGGAAGCCTTCGGACACGAAAATCAGCTGCCGTGCCCGTACGTCGGGTGAGGACGAGTAGATCGGCACAATGCAGCCGACCTGGATCGAGGCGGCGATCAACACCAGGACGGTAATGGCAAGACGAGTCCGCATGTGCTCCTCCATGAGCCGTATACTCTTTCCCTGAGCAATGTTCGATCTACAGCAGGCTGACAGTTGCTGTCAGCGGGTTCGGCCGATCGCCTGCCCTTGCGGAGTATCACAGCCTGGAAGCCAGGCGGAGCTATTCCGGAAAGTAGGGCGATTGTCCTTCGTGGCTGGCACTTCCAGTCTCTGGCGCAGCCGGAGCCGGCGCCACAGGGGCGTCGGCAGTGTTACTTCCACTGACGGGTGGTACAGGCGCCGGAGCACCTGAAGTGAATTGTCCGTTGGTTGGAGTGACATGCATCGCCCCTTCCTGCTTCTGATGTTCCTGTAACGCCTTGCGAGCCGCCTCTTCTTCCAGCTGGCGAACCCGCTCTTCCATTTCCTTGCCGGGCTTGAACGTCACGACAAATTTTTCAGGAACAAAAACCTTGTCGCCCGTGCGAGGATTCCTCGCCTTGCGGGCTGCCCGCTTCTTGACTTCAAACACCCCGAAGTTTCTCAGCTCGATTCGCCCATCCTCCACCAGCGTCTTGACGATGGCGTCGAATGTTTTCTGGACGATTTCCTTCGTCTTGAGCTGCGTCAGGCCGATCTCTTCGGAAATGTCTTTAACGATCTCTTTTTTGGTCATCGCCCGGGTCTCCCAAAGAGTGGTCGGCTGGCGGCCACAAAACAGCACCCGCTGTGCCTTTGTGAGACTCAAGTGTAGAAACAAACCGGACTTACTGTCAAGCAGTCTCGGCCGGACACTGACGCAACTCCTTATTCAGGGCAATTCTGCCCTGCGTCGGTCACGTCGGTAGGCCCGCCAGACCTGCCTCGGAAGAATCGTGTCATCACTGCCGGTTTACGAACTGTTTTCGCAGGCAGGAATGACGCGATCCGCCGGGATTTACATCGACTTTCCCGGGCACGCAGATTCAGTAAATCCGGCAAAACCGGAATAACTTATGGATTTTTGCAGGCATCACGATGCGGATGCACAGGTTCGCTATCCATCAACCGACCTGGAAGGCAAGCTGGCGAAGCCGTCGCTCGGTTTTGCACTCCGTCGGATAGCCCAGGTGAAAAACAGATCACGGGTCGATCTGATCCGCCTGTTTGCGGATCACTGTCAGCGGAACCAGTGAGCCGCGTCCGACACCCTTGCAGGCTTTCTGGACCTGCATCCATGCCTCGCGGGATTCCAGATGCCGCGGCCAGAACGGCCAGGTTCGACATTGGACCGGTCGAGCGCTGTAGACGGTACAGCAGCGGCGCGCGCCATCGAAGAACGTACAATCTCCGTTGGCATACTCCTTCAGTGATCGTCGTCCGCCCACGAGCCGGGTATGGTGGATCAGAATCTCTCCGTAAGACTCTCCCCGGACCCTCGCAATCTCGCGGATCTCCTCATCAGTCACCCAGACCACTCCGGGGGCGCCGGTGCAGCAGTCCCCGCACTGGGTACATTCAAAGGCGAGGCCTTCCGAATACCAGCATTGCTCAGACATTGTCCGCGATTTTTCCCAAGCAGATTCCAGCAGGGCTGTCAGCCTGCTTCCCTGACACGACCCGATTCCAGGCATGAATTCCCGGAGGAAACGCAGTAGGATAGCGCTGACATTTGCGTCGGCTGCGTTGCCGTCCCGGTTCCAGACTTGCCGTTTTTCTTGCCATCGTCAACTGCAGACGATGCATTTCCGACCACCGGCAACGCACGCACGCAACGGACTTGGTCCAGGAAACACAATGACTTCGTTGACTTATCGCTCGGCTGGCCTTGATCTCGATTTGTACGACCAGGCGATGTCCCGGCTGCCGGCTCTCATGCAGCGAACACATTCTGCCCGCGTGCTGCCCCTCGCCGATGGTTTCGCCGGTTTGTTCCGGCTGAATCACTCATCGCAACCGCATGCCCGCAGCTATGATGATCCGGTGCTGGTTTCCGGCACCGATGGCGTCGGTACCAAGCTGAAGGTGGCCCAGAAGATGCAACGGTTTGACACCGTCGGCATCGACCTCGTCGCCATGTGCGTGAATGACTGTCTCTGCCTTGGGGCAGAGCCGTTATTTTTTCTGGATTACCTGGCGATTCCGAAGGACGATCCTAACCTCGTGGAAGCGCTGGTTGCCGGAGTTTCCGCTGGCTGTGTGGAAGCCGGGGCTGCCTTGATGGGTGGCGAAACTGCGGTGATGCCGGACATTTACGCTCCCGGCGAATTCGATATGGCCGGCTTCTGCGTTGCCGTGGCAGAACGGTGTCAGCTTGTGGATGGTTCGACCATTCGAGCCGGAGACGTGGCGATCGGTCTGGCATCCTCCGGTTTGCATTCCAATGGTTTCAGCCTGGTTCGCAAGTGCGTTTTCGAGCATGCCGGTCTTGACGTCGATCAGCATGTGGCGGAACTCGGCAGCACCATTGGAGCCGCAATTCTTGAACCGACGCGAATTTATGTCCGGCCGATCCGCGAGCTGCTGAAGACGGTGGCTCCCCGGACCCAGGTGACGGGGATGGCTCACATTACCGGGGGCGGCCTGGCCGACAACATTGAGCGAATCCTGCCGCAGGATTGCCGGCTGACCATCGACTGCAGCCGCTGGCAGCCACCGCCGGTGTTCGGCTGGTTGCAGGGGCTGGGTAACGTTGAGCAGGCCGAGATGTTCCGCGTGTTCAACATGGGGATCGGGTTCGTGGTGTTCGCCCGGCCCGAAGCGGTGGCTGCCGTGCAGGCCAGTCTCACGCACAGCCAGATCCCGCACTGGACTCTCGGAGCCATTGAAGCCGCAGAGAGTCGTGCAGTGACCCTGCGGATGTAACCCACGGTCCCCGGAAGTAAGCCCCGAGTCATTCCCCGGGGCAAACCACTTCGCTGATTCCTGATCCTTTGCGGCCAGCGTGCATGTCTACTCTGCTCTTTTATGGTCGCGTCTGGTCGACATTCTTTCAGAATGCCCTGCAGCGGGAACTGCAGTTTCGCAGTAACTTCTTCACGACGTTGCTGACGCGCAGCTTCTGGTTTGCCATGCAACTGGTGCTGTTCGATCTGATCTACCGGCAAGTGCCAACCATCAACGACTGGAACCGGTCCGAGTATTTCGGTTTCATGGCCACCGTGATGCTGATCAACTCGCTGGTGGAAGCGTTCTTCATGCCGAACTGTGCGCAGTTCAGCGAACTGATCCGCACCGGAAATCTCGATTTCGCTCTCGTGAAGCCGATCGATACGCAGTTCCTCGTCTCGTTTGAGAAGATGGACCTGCCGATGATTACTCAGGTCATGCTTGGCGGCGGGCTGCTTTGGTACGCGCTCTCCACAGCCGGCCGGACAGTGAGTTGGGAAAACGGCGTCCTGTATCTGCTGCTGATTGCCTCGGCAACGGCGTTTTTTTATAGCCTGATGATTTCGCTGGCCTGTACGAGCCTGTTTTTCGGGCGCAACCAGAGTCTGCTGGATTTCTGGTTTTACATCACCGTTTTTGCCCGCTATCCCTCGACGATCTACAGCGGCTCGCCGACCGGCGAAATTATCCGCTTTGCCTTCTCGTACATCCTGCCGATCCTGCTGGTCGTGACCGTACCAGCGCGGGTGCTGATGGCGATGATCGTGGAACCGAACTGGTTGAGCGGACTGGTGATTCTCTCCGGTGTGGTGTCAGTGCTGCTGAGCCGCGTGATCTTTCGCTGGTCGCTACGATTCTACCGCAGCGCGAGCAGTTGACCTGGATCTCGCATCCGCCCCGCGTGTCGCATCAATCCGGGGCGCGACCGGAGAATTCCCGTGCTCGCAACAGTTTGCGCTCACTGAAGCCCGCGGCGGGCATCACTTGCGCTTCTTTTTCCTGCCGTCGTCTTCGTCCTCATCCTCGATCAACAGTTCGTCATCGGACAGGAAGTCAGTTTCTTCCTCTTCTTCGAACAGGTCGTCGGTATCCTGATCCTGTCCCTGGTAGATGATGGTTTCCGTGTCTTCGTCATCTTCCTCGACCGCGACGATCTCGTCGCTGGTCGCAATGGTGTCTTCCGCTTCGTCGGCGACGGCTGCGGACTTCGCCTTAGCCTTGTCCTTGCCTTTTCCGGCCGTCTTGCCGCCGAAAACCAGCACGCCCACCGGCAGCAGGGCGACGACGGCAGTGACCAGCAGCGTGCCGCCAACCAGCACCTGGCTCATAGTTTGCAGGTTCTCGGCATGGTTCAGGAAGACCATCACCAGCAAGGCCGCCAGAATCCCTGCCGGAATTGCAGCCACCAGAGAGGCGGCTGCTGTCTGAACGCGAGTCATGGGAATACTTTCCGCAGGTGGAGAGCCTGAAGTCTGGAATCCGGGATCAAAGGACCGGACAGGACGACCCGCCTGGTCTGTGAAACAGCCGATCGCTGACCGTCCGCTGTCGGCAATCGTATTTTTCGCAATCGTAAAGTCTGCCGGAGACCTCTCACAAGATCGGACAGCGACAATCGGCTGGACAAGCCGAAGTCGGGGCTGCAGAAGACGATCTCGCGGAATCTGTTGCGTCGCGTCGTAGTGGACGAACGGTGACGAATTTGACACGCTGCAGCAGCAGGCTGTCACGGCTGCCTGTCGCGCACCTGGAGTTTCACCTTCCTGGAGTTATCAATGCCTCTGTTCTACCGACTGTTGCTGTTATGTGGCCTGTGCCTGAGCTGCGGGATGTCCGGGGGGACAGCCTCCGCGGAGGAATCGCCGGCAGGTCAACAGAATGCGCCGGAACTTTTTCAGGATGGCGACACCATCGTCTTCTTTGGCGACAGCATCACCCAGGGTGGGTTGTACATCGATCATCTCGAAGCGTGGCTGTTGTGCCGTTATCCCGATCGCAAATTCACGGTTTTGAATCGCGGGATCAGTAGTGAAACCATCTCCGGGACCAGCGAGGCCGATCATGATCCGCGACGTCCCTGGGCACACGAACGTTTCACGCGCGACGTTACACCGCTCAAACCGGATGTGCTGATCGCCTGCTTCGGGATGAACGATGGCAACTATCACTCCTTTGAATGGGGACGGTTCGAGAAGTATCAGCAGGGTGTGCGGCGACTGATCGCCCGTGCCCGGGAAGAGGCCGGCGTGCGGACTTTGATTCTGATGACGCCGCCGCCCTTTGATCCGTATCAGCGGAAAGCGGGAGATCCGCTGGCCCGGGAATACGGCTACAAGTTTCCCGCTATCGATTACGACCAGACTCTGGCCCGTTACAGCGACTGGCTGCTGTCGCTGCGTGAGGAAGGGATTCCGGTCATTGATCTGCACGGCAGCCTGAATCAGCATTTGCGCCGTCGACGTCAGGAACAGGTCAGCTTCTTTCTGGCGGGAGATGCGGTCCATCCGAACATGACCGGGCACTGGCTCATGGCGTTGCAACTGGTGCGGCAATTGCAGTTGCAGCCGCGTCCCCTGCTGACCGTAGTCAACGAACAAATTCCCCCGGAAGGTTGGCAGCAGAGTCTTGAATTGGGCGGAGTGGCCCCGATCGATCCCCAGGCGGATGCCGCATCAGTTGATCTCGAACTGGCTCCGATGAACGAATTTGCCTGGCAAGCCCTGGGGTGGACGCATCTCCCGGAGGACGTTGTCTTTGATGTGCGTCTGGATGGCGTGTCCATTGGCACTGTTGCAGCCGGACGCGCAAATTCCCCGCTCCCGCTGCCTGTGTCTGCCGCCCTGCCCCTGATGCAGCAGCGGGTGGAACTGCTGAAAAAGATCCGCGAGCGGCGGGGAGTGGAATACTGGCAATACCGGTCGATGACCGACAAGCCACTCGGCAATAAACCGCCAGCTGAAGACCTGCCCGCGAAGCTCGCCCAACTGGACGCAGAAATCGGGCAACTCCGTCAGCCGGTGAAATGTCAGGTCGAACTGGTGCCGCAAGCGGGCAACAAATCTCCCTGATCGGGCGCGACAGGATTGAAGGTGTTGACTGAGTTCCATGAGTTTCAAAATAAACCGGAGGACTGGGAGAGCTGCGCGGTCTGTGACTTCCGGACGGAATGTTCACGTACGTGAGCCATTTCAATTTGTAATTCGTAACAAATTCTCCGGCATCAGTCGCCGAAAGTCACTGACAGCCAGGTGGCGGGCGAACGCGGGATAGCCGTCCCGGTTCACTACATCAGCCACTGGTTGAGGATCAGGCGACGGGACTGCCCGGGATGTGAGTTTGGCACCGGTCCCGACGCTGTCAGGAGGAGCGGGGAGAGCATTCGATGAGTCCATGTATTGGCTGTCAGGCGGGATGCTGCCGCTCCTTCGCGGTCCCGGTCACCGGTGCCGATCTGGCGATCATCGAAGCTCGTCTGGGCCTGGACTTTGCGCAAGTCGCCTGCCGCTGGGAAGACAAGGACGGGTTGATCGCCAGCGGGACGGCCCCCCATTTCTTCTTTGCGGATGAGCCGGGTACGCCATTTGTGATCTGTCTCCGTCATGAAGCCAGCGACCGGTTTCCCGAGTCCTCGCGGTGCCGGTTTCTGGTGGAAGACGATCCTGGCCAGGCAGCCAGCTACTGCGGGATCTACGAGAGTCGTCCGCTGTCCTGTCGCGTCTTTCCGACGCGATTGCATCGTTCGGGCAGTCTTGTAGAGTTACACGCTGTTCCGAAACATGGGCGTCCTGAAGATCCCAACCCGGCTTACCAGCTTTGTAGTCGCCCCTGGACGCGGAGCGATGTCGACCCGATCCTGTCACTGCAGAATCTGGTTTTGATCCAGTTCGAGATGCAGTTTTTCCAGCGGGTGGCAGACGTCTGGAATCGGGCCGCTGCCGAATTTGAACTGTTCCCGGATTTTCTGAAGGAAGTCTACAGCAGTCGGGTGCTTGAAGCCCCGGACGGCCGCACGGCGGAGATCCCGGAGAAAGTCCAGAAATCCTTGCTGGGCCGGAACATTCGTGCTGCCTGATTCGGCCGCAGTCTCACCCTGATGCTGTATTGATTTCATTCTGCTGTGGGGGCGAGCAGAAACTGCCGCGCAGCTTCCAGGACTGCCTGCGCGGCCAGCCGCTGTCGCGTCTCGCGGATCGTTCGGCCACAATCTGCCACGTCCGGCAGGAATTGACTGGCCGTCTTGATCACTGGCTGACCTGAATCTGCTGATCGACGCGCAAGGCCGATCCAGATCAACCCGTCCATTGCAGGCTCCGCATCCGGTCCGAGGTGCCCGGTGATGGCTGCCGCACAATCGGCTTCGGGAGTGCGCATGAGCACGCCCTGCACCATTGCCCGGGCCACTGCTTCGCTGACCGCTCCCGGACCAGGTGGCTCCAGCAAGGCATTGGACACGTGCAGCCACAGGTGTTTGGTGTCGTTGCGGTAGGTAACTGCCGAGCCGCAATGAAATCCGGAAATGCCCGGATTTTGAGCCAGAGTCGCCGACACCAGGCCCGCCGTGCAACTTTCAGCGAACACGATGCGGCAATTCAGGGAGACCAGGCAGTCTGCCAGCAGCTTGCCGCTTGAAGAGAGTGCGTCATCCATATCAGTTGAATTCCCCGCCCTTGCCAATCCGGGCAGCCGCCTGCCTGATTGCAGTGGTGCGTGTTTGCCGGCTGTGACGATTCTGCCTGTGCTGACGAATGTACTGACTCGTTCGGAACGACGGACATTACTCCGTAACACCGCTGACACGAGCCAGCATCGTAAGGCATTGGACCTGATTTGACACCATGATCACGGGACCTTTGAGCTGACTCGCCGACTGTGGTTTCACGGTTGACGGCTCTGCTCGGGGGGAAGGGACCGGGATGACACGCTACCGTTGCGCACGCTTCCAACGCGGCAATTTACACCTGCACCTGGCCTGCTTCGTCGTCGCGGCGGGGATGGGGACGATCCCGGCAACTGCGAAGGCAGCGCCCTGGTCGCCGCCGGCAGCCGATGCCTCCGGCGACGTCGACGAACGCTATTACTCCGAACTGCACCAGGTGGCAGCGGGGACTTCGGAATCCCAGGCTCGCAGTCAGGCCGTCAAGGGATTGCCGTATGCGACCCTTTCGCCGGATCATCGCTCCAAAGCCCACGCGGTATTGAGCAATCTGGCCCTGTTCCGCCGCCTGCCGACGCTGCGGTTTGCCGTCGATTCACGGGCTTACACTTATCTGCTCCAGCATCCGGACGTGGCCGTCAGTTCATGGCGAGCGATGGAGATCAGCAAATTCGAGTTGCGTCCCCAGGGCCCGAACGTGTACCTCGCAGATGCCCGGGACGGTTCAGTCGGAACGATCGAGGTCTGGAAATCCACTCCGGAAGAGACGTTGATCTACTGTGATGGAGCTTTCAAAAGTCCGCTCGTCACCCGGCCGATTCAGGCCCGGGCACTCATGCGGCTGACCACACGGTTCTTTAACGCCGAGGATGGCACACCGCAGGCGGAACATGCCGGAGACGTCTTCGTCGCGTTCCCCTCACAAACCGTGGAGACCGTCGCTCGTCTGATTTCTCCGGTCAGTCACATGATTGCCGATCGGAACTTCCGACAGCTCACCCTCTACGCACACCTGATGTCCACTGCGATGGAGCGACAGCCGGCCTGGGTGGAATCGGTCACGCGGCGAATGGATGCGACTGATCAGCAGAAGCAGGATCTGTTGAAAATTACCGAACAGGTGCGGCTCGATTGCGAACGACGTACGGCAGCAACCCTGCTCGGCAGTCGCCCTGCCCCTGACGTTCCGGTGCAGAATGCAAGGTTGAACGGAGACAGTGCCCTGCGTTGAGCGGAACAAGCCTGCAGATCAGTAACCGGAGGCCGCTCAGAGCCTGGACTCGGGTGACCATTGGTTTTCTTCGGTCGCAGAGATCGCTCAGCCGGACTCGCGAACTGCCTGCTGCAGATCGAAACCGGAAAAAATTTCGAGATTCCGCTGACGTTGCCGGATTGCAACGTATGGTTGAGTGTGACCTGTCCAGCAGCCACACGCGACCTTCCAGCGGGATTATCGCCATGTCTCCCTGTATTGCCGACGTCATGACGTGGACCAGCCTGACCGTTCGTCCGGACTGCACTGCCAGGGAGGCGCTGAACGCAATGGTGGCGATTGAGGCTGACGAGATCTTCATCGTTGACCAGCAGGATCGCTTCTGCGGCATCCTGACCGATTACGAATTGCTGAAAGCGGAAGTGAACGGCTCGCTGGAGGAGTCGACGGTCGCAGGATTGATGCAGCGGAGCACCACAGCGCTTACGCCGGATCAACCGCTGTCGACCGCAATCAGTCTGTTTCGGGATGGCCGTCGAGCCCGAATTCCCGTCATTCGCGAAGGCCGGCTGCTGGGAGTGATCCAGCGTCGTGACATCCTGCGGGTTCTATCGGACCGGGCCATGGCCACTGCGCCGTGTGCCATTGCCCCGCCGAAATTTCTGCAGCACCCGACCGGTGAACGTCGTGAGTCAGAACTGCGAGCCCTCGAAGCGGTTCGCTGAAGCTATCGGCCGAGCCCCCATGTTGCCGGATCCTGCTGATACGCCTGGCTCAGCAATTCATACAGGCGCGGGCTGTGCTGGCGCAGCGTCTCGGGGCGACAGAAGAACACTTCGCTCCCGACCGCCAGGAACTCTGCGGGATTCGTCCCGGCATACGCATCCAGCACGGTGACTCTGCCCAGCTGGATATAACGCAGGAAGCGGTCGAATTCCTCGTGAAAGGCTTGCGACCACGCCTGTGGGCTGACTTCATCCGGCAGCAGCGGCACACCGTCGACTTCCCGGTTCGCCATGTCCAGGAGATGAGCGAACTCGTGGATCACGACATTCCGCCCGTTTGGCTGTGTGATGCACTCCTGCTCGACCTCTTTCCATGACAGAATGACCGGTCCCTGATACCAGGCTTCTCCCAGCCGCGGCTCTGAGGCTACTTCTTCCAGGCCCCAGGGCTTGCGCGAGGGCTGCGCCAGATAAGCCGTTGGGTAGATCAGAATCGACAGCAGTCGGTCGAACGGGAATTCCGGAAAGCCAACGCTCATCAAGGCCGCTTGCGCAGACACGGTGACCTGCATCTCTTCGGTAACCTGCAGTCCGCCGCACCCTTCCCAGTGTTTCTCGGCCACCAGCAGACGCAGGCGGTCCTGCAGCAACTGCTGCTGGTCCGGCGGCAGCAGAGCGTATTGATGGCAGTTCCGGCCGAGCCATGAATTCCACGAGTCCGGGAACGGCTGTCTGAGCAGTTGTTTTCGCCGGCGGTTCCGCCACCATCGAAAGATCACAATCACAGTCCTGCGGGAGAAGCCGGTTGTTCCGGGAGCGGGAAGCCGCCGCCCTGTCGGTGCGACGAGCGTGAGCCGTAGAACTGTGAATAGACATGGGTCAGTTCCGCCCCGAACAACAGAATCTGCGCGGAATAGTAGATCCATAAGGTCAGTACGACCAGTGAACCGGCAGCTCCATAGGCCGAACCCACGGCGGCATGAGTGAGATAGATACCGATCAGCCACTTGCCGCAGGTGAACAGGAGGGCTGTGACCAGCGCACCGGTCCAGACGTCGATCCACGACACATGCGCATCGGGCAGAAACCGGAAAATCATCGCGAACAGTAACGTAATTGTTCCGAAAGAGAGCGACAGATTGACGAACTTCAGCAGCAGGTGCCATTCCGGCCAGAGCTTGCCGAACTGTGCTCCAATCGCCCCGATCGCGGCGCTGACTGCCAGTGAGACCAGCAGCAGAAAACCGGTCCCGAGCACCATCGCGAACGAGAGAAACCGCCGGTTCAGGAATGCTACGACGCCGTTGATTTTCTGGTTAGGGACTTTCCAGATGACGTTCATCGCCTCTTGCAATTGACCGAAGACGCCGGATGCCCCGAATAACAGCGTGATGATGCCAAACAGGGATGCCAGGGCCCCGGCTCCCGGTTTGCGGGCATTCGCCAGCATGGCCTGTATCGCTTCTGCTCCCTCATGACCGACGAGACTGCGCATCTGCCCGACGACTTCTCCCCGGGCCGCTTCCTCCCCGAAGACGAGACCTGCGATAGCGATGGCAATCATCAGCAGCGGTGCCATGGACAGCACACTGTAGAACGCCAGCGCTGCTCCCATCTCCATCGCCTTGTCATCCAGCCAGTCGATGAAAGCCTGGCGAAAGATGCTGCGGGGCTGCGAAAACAAACCGGACTCCTGCTGCGGAGGTGATGCTAAAGGCTGGCCCGCAGGTCAGTCG
>VFQN01000127.1_pt1 | contig 164979 bp, 161 predicted proteins | sample 3512371 | NCBI WGS metagenome assembly VFQN01 (sample SAMN10412370, study PRJNA504923) | tailings metagenome | isolation source: Replicate 2 from Balatoc abandoned mine | place: Philippines: Itogon, Benguet | collected 2017-08-28
CCGATCAACTTCCTGATGCAGATCATCGAGTTCGTCGCCAAGACCGTCTCGCACGGCATGCGACTGTTCGGCAACATGTATGCCGGCGAACTGATCTTCATGCTGATCGCGCTGATGGGCGGCGCCTGGGCCCTGTCGGGCACCGGCATCGCGCTGTTCCTCGGCCACATCATCGCGGGTTCGGTGTGGGCGATCTTCCACATCCTGATCATCACCTTGCAGGCCTTCGTGTTCATGATGCTCACGCTGGTCTACATCGGTCAGGCCCACGACGCGCACTGAACGGCGCACATCGGTTTTCCCTTCCCTTTTTCTTTCTCAATCCCTCAAGGAGCCACCATGGAAGTCATTAGCTTTGTTGCCCTCGCCGCCGGCCTGATCATCGGTCTGGGCGCCATCGGCGCTTGTGTCGGCATCGGCATCATGGGCAGCAAGTATCTCGAGTCGGCCGCCCGCCAGCCCGAGCTGATGAACGAACTGCAGACCAAGATGTTCCTGCTGGCCGGCCTGATCGACGCGGCGTTCATCATCGGCACCGGTATCGCCCTGTGGTTCGCCACGGCCAACCCGTTCCTGGCCCAGATCGCCAACCTGCCGAAGTAAGTCGTCGCCGCCCGCGCGCGACATTTCACTGACGTTCCAGAGGCAACAACGTGAGCATCAACGCTACGCTGATTGCGCAGTTGATCGTCTTCCTGATCCTGGTGTGGTTCACGATGAAGTTCGTGTGGCCGCCGATCACGAAGGCGCTCGACGAGCGTGCGCAGAAGATCGCCGACGGCCTGTCGGCCGCCGACAAGGCGAAGGCCGACCTCGCCAGCGCCAACAAGCGTGTCGAGGAGCAGCTCGCCGCTGCCCGCACCGACGCCGCCCAGCGCCTGGCCGATGCCGAGCGCCTGGCGCAGCAGATGATCGAGGAGGCCAAGGGCCGCGCGTCCGACGAGGGCGCCAAGATCATCGCTGCCGCGAAGGCCGAGGCCGAGCAGGAAGCCGTGAAGGCCCGCGAGGCGCTGCGCGACCAGGTCGCCGCGCTGGCGGTCAAGGGTGCCGAGCAGATCCTGCGCAAGGAGGTCAACGCCTCCGTGCACGCCGACCTGCTCAACCGCCTGAAGACGGAGCTCTGAGCATGGCCGAGCTGGCAACCATCGCACGGCCGTACGCCGAGGCGCTGTTCAAGGCGGTGCCTGCGCAAGGCGCCGCCGACGTGGCCGCGCAGGTGGGCGTGATCGCCCAGGTCGCCGCCCACGAGCAGGTGCGGCAGTTCGCCGACAACCCCAAGGTCGGCGCGCAACAGGTCTTCGACCTGATCGCGACGGTGGCCAAGCTCCCGCTCGGCGACGCGGCGAAGAACCTGCTGCGCACGGTGATCGACAACGGCCGCCTCGCGGCGCTGCCCGAGATCGCCGCGCAGTTCCATGCGCTGGTCAATGCGCGCTCCGGCGTCTCCGACGCCACGGTGTACAGCGCCTTCCCGATCGACGCGACGCAGCTCCCGCAGGTGGTGGCCTCGCTGGAGAAGCGCTTCGGCCGCAAGCTCAACGTGAGCGTGGTGGTCGACGCCTCGCTGATCGGCGGTGTGCGCGTGGTCGTCGGCGACGAGGTGCTCGACACCTCGGTCAAGGCCCGTCTCGAACAAATGAAGGTCGCACTGTCCGCGTGAGCGTGGCCAGGCCGTCCCGGAGAAAGTCATGAATCTGAATCCCGCAGAGATTTCCGAACTGATCAAGAGCCGCATCGAGGGCCTCGGCGCCTCGGCGGACATCAAGAACCAGGGCACGGTGGTGTCCGTCACCGACGGCATCGTGCGCGTGCACGGTCTGTCGGACGTGATGGCCGGCGAAATGCTCGAGTTCCCCGCCACCAAGGACGGCCAGCCGACCTACGGCCTGGCGCTGAACCTGGAGCGCGACTCGGTCGGCGCGGTGATCCTGGGTGAGTACGAGCACATCTCCGAGGGCGACACCGTCAAGTGCACGGGCCGCATCCTGGAAGTGCCGGTCGGCCCCGAGCTGATCGGCCGCGTCGTCAACGCGCTGGGCCAGCCGATCGACGGCAAGGGCCCGATCAACGCCAAGATGACCGACGTGATCGAGAAGGTCGCCCCGGGCGTGATCGCGCGCAAGAGCGTGGACCAGCCGGTGCAGACCGGCCTGAAGTCGATCGACACCATGGTGCCGATCGGCCGCGGCCAGCGCGAGCTGATCATCGGCGACCGCCAGACCGGCAAGACCGCGGTGGCGATCGACACGATCATCAACCAGAAGGGTCAGAACATGACCTGCATCTACGTCGCGATCGGCCAGAAGGCGTCGTCGATCAAGAACGTGGTGCGCGCGCTCGAGCAGAACGGCGCGATGGAGTACACCATCGTCGTCGCCGCCTCGGCCTCCGAATCCGCCGCGATGCAGTACGTGTCGGCCTACTCCGGCTGCACGATGGGCGAGTACTTCCGCGACCGCGGCCAGGACGCGCTGATCATCTACGACGACCTGTCCAAGCAGGCCGTCGCCTACCGCCAGGTCTCGCTGCTGCTGCGCCGCCCGCCGGGCCGCGAAGCCTTCCCCGGCGACGTGTTCTATCTCCACAGCCGCCTGCTCGAGCGCGCCGCCCGCGTGAACGCCGACTACGTCGAGCAGTTCACCAAGGGCGAGGTCAAGGGCAAGACCGGTTCGCTGACCGCGCTGCCCGTCATCGAGACGCAGGCCGGCGACGTGTCCGCGTTCGTGCCGACCAACGTGATCTCGATCACCGACGGCCAGATCTTCCTCGAGACCTCGCTGTTCAACGCCGGCATCCGCCCCGCGATCAACGCCGGTATCTCGGTGTCGCGCGTCGGTGGCGCCGCCCAGACCAAGCTGATCAAGAGCCTGTCCGGCGGCATCCGTACCGACCTGGCGCAGTACCGCGAGCTGGCCGCGTTCGCGCAGTTCGCCTCCGACCTCGACGCCGCGACCCGCAAGCAGCTCGACCGCGGCGCCCGCGTGACCGAACTGCTCAAGCAGCCGCAGTACTCGCCGCTGCCGATCAGCCTGATGGCCGCCTCGGTGTTCGCGGTGAACAAGGGCTACATGGACGACATCGACGTGAAGAAGGTGCTCGCCTTCGAACACGGCCTGCACCAGCACCTGAAGTCCAGCCACGCCGGCTTGCTCGCCAAGCTCGAGAAGGACAAGGCCATGGACAAGGACGCCGAGGCCGAGCTGAACAACGCGATCGCGGCGTTCAAGAAGTCGTTCGCCTGACCCGCACAAGGAGCTAGACCATGGCGGTCGGCAAAGAGATTCGCGGCAAGATCAAATCGGTGGAGAACACCAAGAAGATCACCAAGGCCATGGAAATGGTCGCCGCCTCCAAGATGCGCAAGGCGCAGGATCGGATGCGCGCCGCGCGTCCGTACAGCGACAAGATCCGCAACATCACGGCCAACCTGTCGCAGGCGAACCCGGAGTACCAGTCGCCCTACATGCGCCAGGGCGGCAACGCGAAAAAGGTGGGCATCATCGTCGTCACGACCGACAAGGGTCTGTGCGGCGGCCTGAACACCAACATCCTGCGCGCCGTCACCAACAAGATGCGCGAGCTGCAGGGCGAGGGCGTCTCGGTGGAGGCGGTGGCGATCGGCAACAAGGGTTTCGGCTTCCTGAACCGCATCGGCGCCAAGGTCGTGTCGCACGCCATCCAGCTCGGCGACGCGCCACAGCTCGAGAAGCTGATCGGCCCGGTCAAGGTGATGCTCGATGCCTTCGTCGCCGGCCAGCTCGACGCGGTCTACCTCTGCTACACGCAGTTCATCAACACGATGAAGCAGGAGCCGCAGGTGCAGAAGCTGCTGCCGCTGTCGGCCGACCACCTGCAGCAGACCGCTGCGGAGAAGGCGCAGTACGGCTGGGACTACCTGTACGAGCCGGATGCGCCCACCGTCATCGACGAGTTGCTGACGCGCTACATCGAGGCGCTGGTGTACCAGGCGGTGGCCGACAACATGGCGTCGGAGCAGTCGGCGCGCATGGTCGCGATGAAGGCCGCGACCGACAACGCCGGCAACCTGATCGCCGAACTGAAGCTGGTCTACAACAAGACCCGCCAGGCCGCGATCACGAAGGAACTCTCCGAGATCGTCGGTGGCGCTGCCGCCGTCTGATCACGCACACGAATACCGATTGAAGGAAAGACAAATGGCCAACACTCAAGCCCAGGGCAAGATCGTCCAGTGCATCGGCGCGGTCGTGGACGTGGAGTTCCCGCGTGACCGCATGCCCAAGGTCTACGACGCGCTGAAACTCGAAGGCTCGGCGCTGACGCTGGAAGTGCAGCAGCAGCTCGGCGACGGCGTGGTGCGCACGATTGCCCTCGGTTCGTCCGACGGCATCCGCCGTGGCCTGATGGTCACCAACACCGGCGCGGCGATCACCGTGCCGGTGGGCAAGGCCACGCTCGGCCGCATCATGGACGTGCTGGGCAACCCGATCGACGAGCGCGGCCCGGTCAGCTCGGAGCTCACCGCCTCGATCCACCGCAAGGCCCCGACCTACGATGAGCTGTCGCCGTCGCAGGAGCTGCTCGAGACCGGCATCAAGGTGATCGACCTGATCTGCCCGTTCGCCAAGGGCGGCAAGGTGGGTCTGTTCGGCGGCGCCGGCGTGGGCAAGACCGTGAACATGATGGAGCTCATCAACAACATCGCCAAGGCGCACTCGGGCCTGTCCGTGTTCGCCGGCGTGGGTGAGCGCACCCGCGAGGGCAACGACTTCTATCACGAGATGGCCGACTCCGGCGTCGTGAAGCTGGACGACCTGGCCGAGTCGAAAGTGGCCATGGTCTACGGCCAGATGAACGAGCCCCCGGGCAACCGCCTGCGCGTGGCCCTGACCGGCCTGACCATCGCCGAGTCCTTCCGCGACGAAGGCCGCGACGTGCTGTTCTTCGTGGACAACATCTACCGCTACACGCTGGCCGGTACCGAAGTGTCCGCCCTGCTGGGCCGCATGCCTTCCGCCGTGGGCTACCAGCCGACGCTGGCCGAGGAAATGGGCCGCCTGCAGGAACGCATCACGTCGACCAAGGTCGGCTCGATCACCTCGATCCAGGCCGTGTACGTGCCGGCGGATGACTTGACCGACCCGTCGCCTGCCACCACCTTCGCCCACCTGGACTCCACCGTTGTGCTCTCGCGTGACATCGCCGCGCTGGGTATCTACCCCGCCGTCGATCCGCTCGACTCGACCAGCCGCCAGCTCGACCCGCACGTGGTCGGCGACGACCACTACCAGACGGCCCGCGCCGTCCAGGGCACGCTGCAGCGCTACAAGGAACTGCGCGACATCATCGCCATCCTGGGCATGGACGAACTCTCGCCCGACGACAAGCTGATCGTGGCCCGCGCGCGCAAGATGCAGCGTTTCCTGTCGCAGCCGTTCCACGTGGCCGAAGTGTTCACGGGCTCGCCGGGCAAGTACGTGCCCCTGGCCGAAACCATCCGTGGCTTCAAGATGATCACGGCCGGCGAATGCGATCACCTGCCCGAGCAGGCGTTCTACATGGTCGGCACCATCGACGAAGCCTTCGAAAAGGCCAAAAAGCTGTCCTGAGCGACGCACACGGGCGCGCCACGTTGTCGCGGCGCCCCGTCTGCCGGCTCATGCCAACTTTTTAGAGAGGAACAGATATGGCCAACACCATTCAGGTTGAAGTCGTCAGCGCCGAAGAGTCGATCTTCTCGGGGCCGGCGAAGTTCGTGGCCCTGCCGGGTGAAGCCGGCGAGCTGGGTATCTACCCGCGCCACACGCCGCTGATCACCCGCATCCGCCCGGGTTCGGTGCGCATCGAGCGCGCCGATGGTGGCGAGGAATTCGTGTTCGTCGCCGGTGGCATTCTCGAAGTGCAACCCGATTGCGTCACCGTGCTGTCCGACACCGCCATCCGCGGCAAGGATCTGGACGAGGAGAAGGCCAACGAGGCGCGGGCTGCCGCCGAGGAAGCCGTCAAGAACGCCAAGAGCGAACTCGACCTGGCCCGTGCGCAATCCGAACTCGCCGTCATGGCGGCGCAGATCGCCGCACTGCGCAAGTACCGCGACAAGAAATAACGAGCGCCCCACGAAGCGCACATCAAAGGGCCGCCCTCGGGCGGCCCTTTTTCTTTGGGACGGCGGAATCGGCCGCCTGCAGCCGGGCCGTGCGGCCAGACCTGCGCGCGGTGTCGATCAGGGCACAGCGTCTGACGGCGCCGAGAGCGACGGCACGTCGAACGCGCGCATGCGCGGCGCGTCGCCCTGCGTCCAGCGCTCGACCTCCACCAGCGCCGACAGCGCCCCGGGCCCCTGCGTGAGGCGCGACGTGCCGCGGTCGCGTGTGAGCACATTCGGATTGCCGTGGCGTTCGAGCGCCGCGTCGTCGGCGTCGAACCAGGCTCCGGTGGGCAGCACGACCACGCCCTCGCTCACGTCGTCGTCCAGCCGGGCCGCCGCCAGGCAGCTGCCGCGCGCGTTGAAGACGCGCACCAGCATGTCGTCGACGATGCCGCGCCGCGCGGCTTCGGCGGGATGCAGACGCAGCACCTGGCGGCCCTGTTGCTTGCCGGCCAGCGACTGGCTGCCTGCGTCCAGTTGCGAATGGAGCTTGTCGGGCGGCTGCGAGCTGATGAGATGCAGCGGCCATTGGCGCGCGGCCTCGGCACCGAGCCATTCGTCGGGCGCCAGCCACGTGGGGTGGGGTGGGCAGTCGTCGTAGCCGAAGCCACCGATGGTCGACGAGTAGAGCTCGATGCGGCCGCTCGGCGTCTTGAGCGGATGCGCCTCGGGATCGACGCGGAAATCGGCCATCAGCACGAACGGGCGCGCTGGCTCGGGCAGCATCGCGTGCCCCTCGGACCAGAAGCGCTCGAATGCGGGTGCGTCGAAGCCGGCGGCGCGCCAGCGCGTGGCCATGCCGTCGTAGATGTGGCGGATCCAGGTCATCTCGTCGCGCCCTTCGGTGAAGGCGTATTCCTGCCCGGCGCGGGCCGCGAGCTCGCGGTAGATGTCGAAATCGTTGCGGCTCTCGAACTGCGGTGCCAGCGCCTGGTGCATGGCCAGCACGAAGCGGTCGCGCGACGAGCCGCCGATGTCGTTGCGCTCCAGCGTGGTGGTGGCCGGCAGCACGATGTCGGCGCGCCGCGCCGTGGGCGTCCACCAGCTCTCGTGCACGACGATGGTCTCGGGTCGGGCCCAGGCGCGCATCAGGCGGTTGAGATCCTGGTGGTGATGGAACGGGTTGCCGCCGGCCCAGTAGACCAGCCGCGTGTCGGGATAGGTGGCGTGGCGGCCGTTGAATTCGTACGGCTCGCCGGGATGCAGCAGCATGTCGGCGATACGCGCCACGGGGATGCTGCTCTTCGCCGGGTTGGGTCCGGCGCCCATCTCGGGCGCCGGCACGTCGGGGCGGGGCGTGGCCACGCCGTTGATCGAGCCGTGGCCGAAGGCGAAGCCCGCGCCCGGCAGGCCGATCTGCCCGAGCATGGAGGCCAACGCGATGCTGGCCCAATAGGGCTGCTCGCCCCGATGGGCGCGCTGCAGTGACCAGGTGCAGTTGAGCAGCGTGCGCCGCGTGACGGCGTGGCGTGCCAGCGCACGGATGCGATCGGCCGGCACGCCGCAGATGGCAGCGGCCCACGCTGCCGTCTTGGCCTGGCCGTCGTTCTTGCCAGCCAGATAGTCGGCGAACGCGCCGAAGCCCTCGCAGCAGCGGGAGAGGAAGTCGGCATCGTGCAGGTTCTCGGACCACAGCGTGTGGGCCATGCCCAGCATCATGGCCGTGTCGGTGTTCGGGCGAATCGGGATCCACTCGGAGCGCAGGCCCTCGGGGATGTCGCCGCGCGTGGGGCTGATCACCACGAACTCGATGTCGCTGTGGCGAGCGCGCTCGATCCAGGCATGGGTGCTGTGCTCTCCCGCGCCGCCCGAGGTGATCTGCGCGTTGCGCAGCGGGATGCCGCCGAAGGCGATGAAGAGCTGGTTGTGCGCCAGCAGGCTCTGCCAGTCGGTCACGCGGCCGGTCACGGGTGCGTAGCTGCCGATGATGTGCGGCAGCAGGAACTGCGCCGCACCCCAGCTGTAGTTGCCGGCCTGCGTGGTGCAGCCGCCGGTGGCATGCAGGAAGCGGTGCGTGAGCGTGCGCGCGTGATGCAGCCGCCCCGCCGACGACCAGCCGTACGAGCCGCCGAAGACGGCGCTGTCGCCATGTTCTGCACGCACGCGCGCCAATTCCTCCGACACCAGCGACAGCGCCACGTCCCAGTCCACCTCGACGAAATCTTCACGGCCGCGTGCCGTGCGGTCGCTGCCCAGGCGTTGCGCCAGCCAGCCCGCACGCACGGCGGGACGACGGATGCGCAGATCGGAATGCACCATGCCCGGCATCGATTGCAGGATGGGCGAGGGCGCGGGGTCGTGCGCAAAAGGCTCGCAGGCGGTCAGGCGGCCGCCTTCCACCACGGCGGTGAAGGCGCCCCAGTGGGACAGCGAGGGAAAGCGCGAAGTCGGCGAGGTCATGGTGTCAGCGCGGGGCGGTGTCCGGCCCCGGAATTCAGGCGTAGTCGAGCGGCAGCGCCGTGGTGTACTTGATCTCTTCCATCGCGAAGCTCGAACTCACGTCGAACAGTTCGGCGACCTGGATCAGCTTCTTGTAGACGCGGTCGAACCCCGCGATGTCGGGCACCACCACCTTGATGAGGTAGTCGGTGTTGCCGCTCATGCGATAGAACTCGGTCACCTCGGGCATGTCACGCACGCCGGCGGCGAACTTGCGCAGCCACGCCAGGTCGTGGTGGCTGGTGCGCACCGACACGAACACCGTCACGCCCAGGCCGATCTTCCGGCTGTCGAGCAGGCACACCTGCTGGCGGATGTAGCCCTCCTCGGTCAGCCGCTGGATGCGCTTCCAGCAGGCCGTCACCGACAGGCTCACGCGCTCGGCGATCTCGCTCGTCGAGAGCCGGGCGTCGGCCTGCAGCAGGTCGAGGATGCGTTGGTCTTTGCGGTCCATGGTGTGGCTCATCGATTGTGGAAACGGAGGTGGTGAAAAATTTTCTCTTTTCCGGGGCTGCAGCGCCCAACAACGAAAAATATGACACCGGCATGAATCCTAGACTGCCTCCAGACACAACGCGCCGCAAGGCGCCATCCTGGAGCCGTCAAGACAATGCAAGAGAACACCCAACTGGTCACCGCCGGACGTCATCCCGAGCGGTTCGGTGGCGTGGTGAACACCCCCATCTTCCGCGGATCGACGATCCTCGCCGGGTCGATGGACGAGTGGGAGCGCATGAAGCGTGCCCGTGCCGCCGACGAATTCGGCGCCACCACCTATGGCCGCTACGGCGCGGCCACCCACCACGCGCTGCAGGAGGCCGTGGCGCAGATCGAGGGTGGCTACCGCTCCCTGGTCTACCCCTCCGGCCTGGCGGCCATCTCCACCGCGCTGACCGCGCTGCTGGCAGCCGGCGACCACGTGCTGGTGCCCGACTGCGCCTATTCGCCCACGCGCAGCTTCCTCAAGAACGTGCTCTCGCGCTACGGCGTCGAGGTGGACGTGTACGACCCGCTCGTCGGCGTCGGCATCGACGCGCTGATGAAGTCCAACACCCGCGTGGTGTTCGTCGAGTCGCCGGGTTCCGAGACCTTCGAGATCCAGGACATCCCCGCCATCGCGGCCGTGGCGCATGCGCGCGGCGCGCTGGTGGTGATGGACAACACCTGGGGCACGCCGCTGTTCTTCAAGCCCTTCAAGCATGGCGTGGACGTGTCGATCCAGGCTGCCACCAAGTACATCGTCGGCCATTCCGATGCATTGATGGGCATCGTCACCTGCACGCGCGAAGTCTGGCCGAAGATCAAGGCCACCTCGTCCGACATGGGCCAGACCACCAGCCCAGACGACATCTACCTGGCGCTGCGCGGCCTGCGCACGATGGGCGTGCGGCTGGCGCGCCACCACGAATCGGGCCTGGCCGTGGCGTCGTGGCTGGAGCGACGCGCCGAAGTCGAAGCCGTGCTCCACCCGGCGCTGCCTTCGCATCCGGGCCACGCGCTCTGGAAGCGCGATTTCACGGGCGCCTGCGGCCTCTTCACCATGGTGCTGCGCACGGCGTCGGTCCCGGCCATGCATGCCTTCGTCGACGCGCTGGAGCACTTCGGCATCGGCGTGTCCTGGGGCGGCTACGAAAGCCTGGTGATCCCTTTCACGCCCGGCGCCTCGCACACCGGCGCGCGCTGGCCCTGGAAGGGGCTGGCACTGCGCTTGCATGTGGGCCTGGAAGACGTGCCGGACCTGCTGGCCGATCTCGAGCGCGGCTTCGCCGCGCTGCAGGCGGCCGAGCGCAGCGCAGCCGCCCCTGCCAAACACCCTGTCGCGGCATAAGCTTCCAAGAACTCTGACTGAAGGGCGCCCCCGTCTGCGCCTAACATATGTCCCCCTCTCGCGAAACACTGCAACCCGGAACAACAGACATGAGCAAGATGAAAATCGAAGGATCCTTCGTGGCGCTGATCACGCCGTTCAACCAGGACGGCAGCCCCGACTTCGGCGCCTTCCGCGAACTGCTCAAGTTCCAGGAAGACAACGGCACCAGCGCCGTGCTGATCATGGGCTCCACGGGTGAAGTCTCGATGCTCTCGCAGCAGGAGCGCCAGACCATCATCGCCGAGACGGCCAGGATGAAGACCGGCAAGATGAAGCTGTTCTACGGCTGCACCGGCAACAACACCGAGACCACCAAGGACTACCTGCGCTTCGCCAAGGCCAACGGCGCCGACGGCGCCATCCTGGCCGCGCCCGCCTACATCTGCGGCGCCGAGTCCGACCTGGAGGAATACTTCCTCGAAGTGGCCGACGCCACCGACCTGCCGCTGGGCCTGTACAACAACCCGCCGCGCGTGAAGACCGACCTGCACTGGGACCACCTGCTGCGCATCTTCAAGCACCCCAACTACGTCGTGCTCAAGGAATCGACCACGCGCGTGGGCCAGGTGGCGCAGGTGCTGGCCGCGCGCCCCGACGTGGCCGTGATGTGCTGCGATTCGCCCAACCTCGGCCTGGTGGTCCCCACCATGAGCCTGGGCGGCCACGGCACCGCCAACATGACCGGCAACATCGCGCCGGCCGAACTGGCCACCATCTCTAAGCCATGGACCACACCCGACGTGTCGGTGAGCTTCCGCGAGGCCTATCTCAAGAACCTGCAGCTGCTGCACTACTCGTACTCGGCCATCAACCCGGTGGCGATCAAGTCGTTGATGAAGGCCGTGGGCCTGCCCGCGGGCAACCTGCGCAAGCCGCTCAAGGGACTCGAAGGCGAAGCGCTCAACAAGGGCCTGCGCGTGGTCAAGGAACTGGGCCTGGACAAGAAATACGGCTGGAGCTCGCCCGAGCTCAAGGCCGCCTGATCCGCTCGCCAGGAACCGCCGCACATGGATCTTGGTATCGCCGGCCGCAAGGCCCTCGTTTTCGGCGCCAGCAAGGGCATGGGGCGCGCTTGCGCGCACCGGCTCTCGGCTGAAGGCGTAGCAGTCACCATCGCCGCGCGCACCGAGGCCACGCTGGCCGCAGCGGCGAAGGAGATCTCCGAAGCCACCGGCAACCCGGTGCATTACGTGGTCGCCGACATCACGAAGGACGAAGGCCGCGACGCGGCGCTGGCCGCCGTGCCCGCGCCCGACATCCTCATCAACAACGCCGACGGCGCGCCGCCGGGCGACTTCCGCGACTGGTCACCCGCCGACTGGCACCGCGCCATCGACCTGATGATGGTCGGCCCGATCGAGATGATGCGACGCACCGTGGACGGCATGATGGAACGCCGCTGGGGCCGCATCGTGAACATCGTCTCGCGCAGCGTGAAGACGCCGCAACTGGAGCTCGGCCTGTCCAACGGCGCCCGATCGGGCCTGGTGGGCTTCTCGGCGGGCCTCGCACGCCAGACCGTGCGCCACGGCGTCACCGTCAACAACTTGTTGCCCGGCGTGTTCGCCACCGATGCGCAGCGCGACCACATCCGCGGCATGCTGCACACCACCGGCAAATCGTTTGAGGAGCTGTGGGAAGAGCGTGGCGCGAAGTCGGTGGCCGGCCGCTATGGCGAGGCCGACGAGTTCGGCGCGCTGTGCGCCTTCATCTGCTCGGCCCACGCAGGCTATATCTGCGGACAGAACATCCTGATCGACGGCGCGGGCTACCCGGGCACGTACTGATCACTGCGCCTCGCGCATCGCATCCATCACGCACAAGAACAAGGGGGCAAGAAACGTGCATCCATTTCAACCGCTCAACGGGGAAACCATGAACAACACTTCTCGCCTTTCCGATTCTTCCTCCTCGGCGCGGTTCACGCGCCGCGCGATCTCCGCGATGGCCGCCCTGGGTGCCGCCGCCGCTGCCACGGCCTTCGCGCCGCTGGCCGCCCATGCGGAGGACGCGGCGTCCTATCCCTCCAAGCCGATCACTATCGTGGTGCCGCACGCGCCCGGCGGCGCCGTGGACGGCGTGGCCCGGACCTTCGCCCAGGCCTTGTCCGAAGACCTCAAGCAATCCGTCGTGGTGGACAACCGTCCGGGCGCCTCGGGCCTGGTGGGCGCCGGCGCGGTGGCGCGCGCCCCGGCCGACGGCTACACGCTCTACATCAACGCGTCGATCCACAACATCAACCCGCTGCTGTACAAGAAGACCATCAAGTTCGACGCGATCAAGGACTTCACCGCGATCAGCATGCTGGCCCAGGGCGCGCTCATCTTCAGCGTGAACCCACAAGTGCCCGCGAAGAACGTGAAGGAGCTGGTCAGCGTCGTCAAGGCCAATCCCAACAACTACAGCTTCGTGACCAGCGGCTTCGGCTCGGCCGGCCACATCGGCATCGCGCAGTTCATGCAGGAAACCGGCCTGGCCGACCTGAAGGTGCCGATCGCGCTGTACAAGGGCGCCGGCCCGGCCCTGACCGACCTGATCGGCGGCCAGGTGCACGCCATGATGGATCCGATGCTCTCGTCGCTGCCCAACGTCAAGGCCGGCAAGCTGCGCGCCCTGGCCATCACCGCCCGGGAACGCAGCCCGCTGCTGCCCGACGTGCCTACGATGCGTGAAGCCGGCATGGGCAACTTCGAGTTCTACAGCTGGTATGGCCTGTGGTCGCCGGCCAACCTGCCGACGCCGCTGCGCGCCAAGCTCGAAACCGCCGCTGCGCGCATCATGCAAAGCCCGGCGATGAAGGCCAAGCTCGAAGGCTACGGCTTCGAAGTGGCCTACAAGAACGGCCGCGACTTCGAGCAGTTCATCAATGCCGAAGTGAAGAACTACGACGCCGTGATCACCAAGGCCAACATCACGGCCGACTGACGATCCGCCGCGGCGCGCCGGCTCGGGCCCGGCGCGCGCGGCTCTGCGTGGCGCCGAGCGCCCCTTATTCCTCGAGAGTTTTCCCCTCATGCGAATCCTGGTGCTGGGCGCCGGCGTGGTCGGCGTCACGACCGCGTATTACCTGTGGCGCGACGGACATGACGTGACCGTCGTCGATCGCCAGTCCGATGCCGGCCTGGAAACCAGCCGGGGCAATGCCGGCGGCTTGTGCCCGAGCTTCGCCGGCCCGTGGGCCGCGCCCGGCATGGTGGGCAAAGTCGTGCGGATGATGCTGGCCGGCAACTCGCCGATCCGCTTTTCGCTGTGGCCCGAGCCCGAGCGCCTGCGCTGGGTGCGGCAGTGGGTGGCCAACTGCAACACCGAAAGTTTTCCCGGCAACAAGGCTCGCATGCAGCGCGTGGCCCACTACAGCCTGGCGTGCCTGCGCACGCTGGCCGACGACACGGGTCTGCAGCACGATTTCGACTTCCACGGCGACGGCACGCTGCAGCTCTTCCGCACGCAGCAGGAACTTGAACTGGGCCGGCTGGCCGCGCGCACGCTGGCCTCGTTGGGCATCGAGCACCGCCTGCTGAGCGCGCATGAAGCCGCCGGCATCGAGCCGGCCATCGGCGCCTCGGGCGTGGCCTGGAGCGGCGGCCTGCACATGCCGGTGGATGCATCGGGCGACAGCCACAAGTTCTGCCAGTCGCTCTCGGCGTGGCTGGCCGCGCGCGGCGTCGCCTTCCGCTACGACACCGACATCCACGCGCTGCATGTCGAGGGCGACACGCTGGCGTCGGTGGAAGTGGGCGCGCTGCACGAGCGGCTCACCGCCGACGCCTGCGTGGTCGCACTCGGCAGCCATGCGCCGCGCCTGTTGCGCCCGCTCGGGCTCGAACTGCCGGTGTACCCGCTCAAGGGCTACTCCATCACCGTGCCCATCACCGATGCCGGGGCGGCGCCGACGGTGGCCATCATGGACGAGCACAACAAGATCATGGTGTCGCGCCTGGGCGACCGCCTGCGCGTGGCGGGCATGGCCGAGCTGATCGGCCACGACCTGAGCCGCCCGCCGGCACGGCGCGATCTGCTGGTGCGCCTCACGCGCGAGTTGTTCCCGCACGGCATGGACTACGGCCGCGTCGAGTTCTGGGCCGGGCTGCGCCCCATGACACCGGACGGCCCGCCGGTGCTGGGCCCCACGCGCATCCGCGGCCTGCACCTGAACGCCGGCCATGGCTCCAACGGCTGGACGCAGGCCTGCGGCACCAGCCGCGTGGTGGCGGATCTGCTGGCTGGCCGCACGCCGCAGATCGACACCGAGGGCCTGACCGGCGCGCGCTACGGGCTGGGGCCGGCATGAGCGGCCACCCTGCCGCGGCGCAGCTCGCCGTCGAACCCTTCTTCGATGCCGACAGCGCCACCTGGAGCTACCTGCTGCACGACGCCTCCACCGGCGACTGCGCGCTGATCGATCCGGTGCTGGACTTCGACGCCGCCTCGGGCCGCTGCACCACCGCCAGCGCGCAGCGGCTGCTCGACCGCGTGGCCGAGCTGGGCGCACGCATGCAGTGGATCCTCGAGACCCACGTGCATGCCGACCATCTTTCTGCGGCCGCCTGGCTGCGCCGTCGCACAGGCGCGCGCATCGGCATCGGCACGCGCGTCGTCGACGTGCGCCACGCGTTCGGCAAGCTGCTGGCCGATCCCGAGCTGGGCGCGGGCGAGTTGCCGTTCGATCGGCTGTTCGCCGATGGCGATGTCATCCAGGTCGGCCGGGTGCCGCTGCGGGTGTGGAGCACGCCGGGCCACACGCCGGCCTGCGTCACCTATGTGCTGGAGTCTGGCGCCGTGCAGGGCCTGGCGGCCGGCGCGGCCTTCGTGGGCGACACGCTGTTCATGCCCGACTGCGGCAGCGCGCGCTGCGACTTCCCGGGCGGCGACGCGCACGCGCTCTATCGCTCGGCCCAGCGCCTGCTGAGCCTGCCGCCCGAGACGCAGCTCTACTTCTGCCACGACTACCCGCCGGCTGGCCGTGCGGCCAGATTCGGCACCACCGTGGCCGACCAGCGCGCCAACAACATCCACCTGGGCCGCGCGCGTTCGCAAGACGAGTTCGTGCGCCTGCGCACCGCGCGCGATGCGGCGCTGGCCCTGCCGCGCCTGCTGTGGCCCTCGGTGCAGGTCAACGCGCGGGCGGGCGACCTGCCGGCGCCCGTGAGCGGCGGCGGCCGCTTCCTGCGCCTGCCGGTCTCGCTGGGCTGACGCCTGCCCGCCGCCCGGCTGGCGGCGGCGTCCTACGGTATGTCCTCGGGGAGCGCCGCTACGATCGGCCGCATGGACCTCGTCGTGCTGCGCTCCGAAGGCCTGTACTGCCCGCCGGGCGACTTCTTCATCGACCCCTGGCGGCCGGTGGATCGCGCGGTCATCACGCACGCCCATTCGGACCACGCGCGCACCGGGCACGCCCATTACCTCGCCCACGCCGACAGCGAGGGCACCTTGCGCCACCGCCTCGGAGCCGACATTCCGCTGCACACCCTGGCGTATGGCGAGGCCATCACGCACCACGGCGTGCGGCTGTCGCTGCACCCGGCGGGCCACGTGCTCGGCTCGGCCCAGGTGCGGCTGGAGCATGGCGGCCAGGTCTGGGTCGCCAGTGGCGACTACAAGACCGAGGCCGACGGCACCTGCCCGCCGTTCGAGCCCGTGCGCTGCGACACCTTCATCACCGAATCCACCTTCGGCCTGCCCATCTACCGCTGGCCCCGGCAACCCGAGCTGCTGGCCGATATCAACCGCTGGTGGGCCGCCAACGCCGAGGCCGGCCGCGCGTCGGTGCTGTATTGCTATTCGTTCGGCAAGGCGCAGCGCATCCTGTCGGGGCTCGATGCCTCCATCGGGCCGATCGTCACGCATGGCGCGGTGGAGCCGCTCAATGCCGTCTACCGCGCGGCCGGCGTGGCACTCGCGCCCACGCAGCGCGTGGCCGACGTCGATGCGGCTGCGCTGCGCCGCGCCATCGTGCTGGCCCCGCCCTCGGCCCAGTCCACGCCGTGGCTGCGCCGCTTCGGCGTGCACTCGGATGCCTTCGCCAGCGGCTGGATGCAGTTGCGCGGCACACGGCGGCGGCGCGGCGTGGATCGCGGCTTCGTCATGTCCGACCATGCCGACTGGCCCGGCCTGCAATCGGCCATCGGCGCCACCGGGGCCGAGCGGGTGTTCGTCACCCATGGCAGCGTGGCCGTGCTGGTGCGCTGGCTCACGGAGCAGGGCCTGGAGGCACAGGGCTTCGCCACCGAGTACGGCCAGGAGGACAACGAAGAGTCGGCTGCAGCGGACAACGCCGCCGGGCGGATGGAAGAGGGCGTGGACGCGAACACAGGCGCAGACCCGGACGCCTCTGGCGCCACCGGCGACGAGGGCCGCGCATGAAGGACTTCGCTGCGCTCTACCGCGAGCTCGACGCCAGTACTGCGAGCCGTGCCAAGCAGGCCGCGCTGCAGCGCTACCTGCAGGCGGCCGATGCAGCCGACGCGGCCTGGGCCGTGTATTTCCTGGCGGGCGGCAAGCCGCGCCAGCTGGTGCCGACCAAGGTGCTGCGCACACTGGCGCGCGAAGCCGCGCGCCTGCCCGAATGGCTGTTCGACGAGAGCTACGAAGCCGTGGGCGATCTGGCGGAAACCATCGCGCTGCTGCTGCCACCGCCCACGGCGCCCGCGGCCGACGACAGCCTGGCGGCGTGGGTCACCGGGCGGCTGCTGCCGCTGCGCGACCTGTCGGGCGAGGCCCTGGCGGCCGAGCTGCAGGCGCACTGGCAGGTCCTGGCGCCGGATGAGCGGCTGGTCTACTTCAAGCTCATCACGGGCGGCTTCCGCGTCGGGGTGTCACGCCTTCAGGTCACGCAGGCGCTGGCGGCGGTCGCCGGACTCGATGCCCGGCTGGTCGCGCAGCGGCTCATGGGCTACACCGCCATCGGCCACCAGCCGGCCGCGCGCGATTACCTCGCGCTCGTCGCGCCCGAGGCCGAGCGCGAGACGGACCGCCGCACCGGCGGCCATCCGTATCCGTTCTTCCTCGCGCATGCGCTCACCGCGCCGGTGGAGCAGTTCGATGCGCTGATCGGCCCGCCCTCGGCGTGGCAGGTGGAATGGAAGTGGGACGGCATCCGCGCGCAACTGGTCAAGCGCGCCGGGCAGACGTGGCTGTGGTCGCGTGGCGAAGAGCTCATCACCGAGCGCTTTCCCGAACTCGCGCGGCTGGGCGATGCGCTGCCCGACGGCACCGTGCTCGACGGCGAGATCGTCGTCTGGCGTGCCGACGGCCCCGACGAGGCCGCGCGTGTGCGCCCCTTCGCCGAGCTGCAGAAGCGCCTGGGCCGCAAGACGCTGGGCCCCAAGCTGCTGCGGGAGCAGGCCGTGGTGCTGCTGGCCTACGATCTGCTCGAATGGCAGGGCGACGACCTGCGCGAGCAGCCCACCGGCCAGCGGCGCGGCCAGCTCGACACGCTGGTGGCCACCCTCGATCATCCGTCGCTGCGCGCGAGCCCGGTGCTCGACGGCGACAGCTGGGCCCAGCTCGCGGCCCGACGCGAACACGCGCGCGCCATGGGCGTGGAAGGCATGATGCTCAAGGGCCGCGATGCCCGCTACGGCGTGGGCCGCACGCGCGAGGCCGGCACCTGGTGGAAGTGGAAGATCGATCCGCTGTCGGTCGATGCCGTGCTGATCTACGCGCAGCGCGGTCACGGCCGCCGCGCCAGCCTCTACAGCGATTACACCTTCGCCGTGTGGGACGCACCGCCCGAAGCCGAGGGCCGCCGGCTCGTGCCCTTCGCCAAGGCCTATTCGGGACTCACCGACGAGGAGATGCGCCGCGTGGATGCCGTCATCCGCCGCACCACGATCGAGAGCTTCGGCCCGGTGCGCAGCGTCAAGCCCACGCTGGTGTTCGAACTCGGCTTCGAGGGCATCGCGCGCAGCCCGCGCCACAAGAGCGGCATCGCCGTGCGCTTTCCGCGCATGCTGCGCTGGCGCGAAGACAAGCCCATCGAGCAGGCCGATACGCTGCAGATCCTGCAGGACCTGCTGCCCGCATGAACGAGACACCGACCCCGCGGCCGACGCTGCGGCGTGCCATCGACGCATGGTTCGCCGCGCGCGGCTGGAAGCCCTTTGCCTTCCAGCGCCAGGCGTGGGCAGCGATCGGCCGCGGGCAGTCCGGCCTGCTGCATGCGACCACGGGCGCCGGCAAGACGTATGCCGTGTGGCTCGGGGCGCTGCTCGCGCTGGCACCGGTGCGCACGCGCAAGCCACCACGCGCGGCGCCGCAGCCCGCGCCGCTCACGGTGGTGTGGCTCACGCCCATGCGCGCCCTGGCCGCCGACACCGCGCGGGCGCTGCGCGATGCCCTCGATGCGCTCGGCCCCGCGGGCGCGGATGCGATGCCGCTCTGGGACGTGGGCCTGCGCACCGGCGACATCACGAGCGCCGAGCGCGCCGCTCAGGGCAAGCGGCTGCCGAGCGTGCTGGTCACCACCCCCGAGAGCCTGTCGCTGCTGCTGGCGCGGGCCGATGCGCGCGACGTGCTGGGCCGCGTGCGCATGGTCGTGGCCGACGAGTGGCACGAACTGCTGGGCAACAAGCGCGGCGTGCAGGTGCAACTGGCGCTGGCGCGTCTGCGGCGCTGGAATCCGCAGCTCGTCACCTGGGGCATGTCGGCAACGCTGGGCAACCTCGACGAGGCCATGCAGGCCCTGGTCGGCGAGCCGGTGGCCGACGCGCCGCCGCCGGCGCTGGTGCGCGGGCAGACCCCGAAGGATCTGCGCATCGACACCCTGTTGCCCCCGGCCGCCGCGCGCTTCCCGTGGGCCGGACATCTGGGCCTGACCATGCTGCCGCAGGTGGTGGCCGAGATCGACGCCAGCGGCACCACGCTGGTGTTCACCAACACGCGCTCGCAGTCCGAGATCTGGTATCAGGCGCTGCTGGAAGCGCGGCCCGAATGGGCGGGTGCGATCGCGCTGCACCACGGTTCGCTGGACCGCGAAGTGCGCGAATGGGTGGAGCAGGGCCTGAAGGCCGGCACGCTGCGCGCCGTGGTGTGTACGTCGAGCCTCGACCTGGGCGTGGACTTCCTGCCGGTGGAGCGAGTGCTGCAGATCGGCTCGCCCAAGGGCGTGGCGCGGCTGCTGCAGCGCGCCGGCCGCTCGGGCCACGCACCGGGCCGGCCCTCGCGCATCACCGTCGTGCCCACGCACAGCGTCGAGATGGTGGAGGGCGCAGCCGCGCGCGCGGCGGTGGCGGCTGGCCACATCGAATCGCGCACGCCGCCCGCGCAGCCGCTCGACGTGCTGGTGCAGCACCTCGTCACCGTGGCGCTGGGTGGTGGCTTCGTGCCGGAAGAACTGTACGACGAAGTGCGCACGGCGGCGTCGTACCGGCAGCTCGAAGCCGCCACCTGGCAGTGGTGCCTGGACTTCGTGCGGCAGGGTGGCGCGTCGCTCGCGGCCTATCCCGACTATCACCGCGTCGTGCCCGACGACGAGGGCGTGTGGCGCGTGCCCGATGCGCGGCTGGCGCGCCGGCACCGCATGAACATCGGCACCATCGTGAGCGACGCCAGCATGGCCGTGCAGTGGTGGAGCGCGGGCGGTGGCGGCGCGCGGCTGGGCACGGTCGAGGAAAGCTTCGTGGCGCGCATGCGGCCGGGTGACTGCTTCCTGTTTGGCGGGCGCCCGCTGGAGCTGGTGAAGGTGCACCAGATGACGGCCTTCGTGCGCCGCGCCTCGGGTGACCGCGCCACCGTGCCGCGCTGGAACGGCGGCCGCATGCCGCTGTCCACCACCCTGGCCGAGGCCACGGTGGAGCAGCTGGCGCTGGCGGCGGCCGGCCGATACGACAGCCCCGAGCTGCAGCGCGCGCGCCCGCTGCTCGAGGTGCAGCAGCGCTGGTCGGCGCTGCCGACCCCCGGGACGCTGCTCGCCGAAACCCTGCACACGCGCGAAGGCTGGCACCTCTTCCTCTACCCTTTCGCGGGCCGGCTCGTGCACATGGGGCTGGCCAGCCTGCTGGCCTGGCGCGCGGCGCGCGAGAGGCCCGGCACGTTCTCGATGGCGGTGAACGACTACGGCTTCGAGTTGCTGTCGGCCACCGAGATCGCTTGGGAAGAGCGGCTGCCCGCGCTGCTGGCCGCGCGCGGCCACGACGAGCTGCTGCACGAAGTGCTGGAGAGCCTGAACGCCAGCGAGCTCGCGCAGCGGCGCTTCCGCGAGATCGCGCGCGTCAGCGGGCTGGTGTTCCAGGGCCACCCGGGCGAGCGGCGCAGCCAGAAGCAGTTGCAGGCCTCGTCGTCGCTGTTCTGGGAAGTGTTCCGCAAGTACGACCCGGCCAACCGGTTGCTCGCGCAGGCCGAGCAGGAATTGCTGTCGCAGGAGCTGGAGATCGGCCGTCTGGCCCAGAGCCTCGCCCGCATGGCCGCGCAGGCGCTGGTGCTCCAGCCGCTGTCGCGTCCCACGCCGTTCGGCTTTCCGCTGATGGTGGAACGCTTCCGCGAGAAGCTCAGCAACGAGAACGCGGCCGACCGCATCGCGCGGATGGTGCGGCAGCTCGAAGCGGCCGCCGGCGGCACGCAGGAAGAGGCAGCCGCGGGCGGGACGGGCGGCGTGCGCGCCGCGCTGGATTTCGGCGACCCGGACCCGTCGCCGCCCTCGCGGCGCCCGCGCCGCCAGCGCCGGCCGTCTCGCCCGCTGCCGCCGCTGTAGATCGATAGACCGCGCCGGCATCGCGGCTGCCGCGGCGCGGTTAAGCTGCGGCGCGATGCCTGTTCCGTTCCCCGCGCCTGCCCGCCCGGCGCCGTCCGTCGTGTCCCCCGCTCCCGTCATCGTCCACTGGGCCGGCGAAGCCCTGGAGCTGTTGCCCGACCGGGCGCTCTGGTGGCCGGCGCAGGCCGTGCTGTTCGTGGCCGACGTGCATCTGGGCAAGGCCGCCACCTTCCGCGCACTGGGCCAGCCCGTGCCGGCCGGCACCACGGCGGCCAACCTCTCGCGGCTCGATGCGCTGCTGGCCGCACGGCCGGTGCGGCATCTGGTGGTGCTGGGCGACCTGCTGCATGCCGCGCAGGCGCACAACGCCTCGCTGCTCGCGCAATTGGCGCACTGGCGCACGCGCCATGCCGACCTGGCGATCACCCTGGTGCGCGGCAATCACGACGACCGCGCGGGCGATCCGCCGGCGCACCTGGGCATTGCGGTGGTGGGCGAGCCCTGGTTGCTCGGCCCCTTCGCGTGCTGCCACGAGCCGCAGGCCCATGCCACGCACTTCGTTCTGGCCGGCCACGTGCATCCCGCCTGCTGGCTGCAGGGCCCGGGCCGCGACCGCCTGCGCCTGCCGTGCTTCACGCAGCAGGGGCGTGGCGCCGTGCTGCCGGCGTTCGGTGAATTCACGGGCGGCTGGACGGTCGATGCGGCCGATGGGCTGGCCCGCTACGCCGTCGGTGGCGGCGGGGTCTGGCCGCTGCCCTGACAGGCGCGGTGCGTGGGTGCGCACCTACAATGCCCGCGATGGACTCCCCCCCCAGCCGCCCGGTCAGCGACATCCGCGAGCACGCGGCGCAGTTGCTGGCCACCACCTCGGCGCTGGCCGAACTGGGGATCGCCGACGCGCGCGTGGTGCTCGACTACATGACGCCCTCGCGCGTGGGCGCCGGGGCCGTCTTCATGCAGGAAGGCGAGACCATCCACACCGACTACATGGTGCTGCTTCTCGATGGCGAGGTGCGCGTGGATACCGGCGCCACGGCGCCGCGCGAAGGCACGGTGGTCGGGGTCATCGGTCCGGGCAGCCTGATCGGCGAGATGGGGCTGCTCGACGGCGGGCCGCGCTCGGCCACCTGCACGGCGGCCACCGACCTGCTGGTGGCTGTGATGGCGCGCGATTCGCTGCGCCGCCTCATGGACGAGCACCCCGGCGTGGCCGCGCGTCTGCTGCTGGCCATCTCCAAGCGCATGGCCGACCGGCTGCGCGAGAACAACCGCAAGCTCAAGACGCTGGCCCAGGTGAGCCGCGCGCTGCAACAGGAGCTGGACGCCACGCACGCGATCAACCAGCGCCTGCTCGGCTGAAGGCCCGGCCCCGCCCCATGACCTCCCCGACCCAGGCGTTGCACGCGTCGCTGCGCCCCGCGCCGGGTGCGCCGCGCCGGCCTGTGGCCCTTGTCGCGGGTGCCACCGGCAGCCTGGGCAGCGAGGTGCTGCACCGCCTGGCGGGCGCGCGCCGCCACGCGCGCGTGCAGGTGCTGGTGCAAGAAGCCATGCGCACCGGCCTCAAGGACGTGGAGCCGCTGCGCGTGCCGGGAGGCTCTCCCGAGGCCTGGCCGCTGGCGCTGGCGACGGGCATCGACGAGGCCCTGGTGCTGTTCGAGCCCGCGCGCGCCGCGGGTGAACGTGAACGCGCGCTCTGGACGCCCGCGCCCGAGCAGCTGCTGCCGCTGGCGCGCTGGCTGCGCGCCGCCGGCGTGCGCACGCTCGCGCTGGTGCTGCCGCACGACCCGGGCCGCCTGCCCGATGCGTTGCGGCGCGGGCTGGCCAACCTCGACGAACAGGGCGTGGCGATGCTGGGCTTCGAGCGCGTACTGATCGTGCGGGCCGCGCGCACTGCCGGTGGCGGCGCAGGCGCGATGAGTCCGCCACAACGGCTGGCCGCTTGGATGCTGTCCATCTTCCGCTACATGATCCCCGAGGGCGACCGCCCGTTGCAGCCAGCCAGGCTGGCCGAAGTGGTGGCGCAGGCGCTGGCCGTGGCGCCGGCCGGCGTGCACGTGCTCGCGCCCGAACTGCTGTGGCAAGCCGCCACCGCGCGCGGCGAGGGGGGCATGGCCCAGGTGTTGCGCGACGCCTGGCAAAGCACGGCAGAATCGCCCGTGCGGGCCGACGCGGCCTGAACCCTTGCCACGCCGGGCCGCCCCCGGCGTCAACACATCCATGCCCAAGGCTCCACTCAAGGCCGTCGCCGCGCTCGGCGGCAGCGCCCTCGACATCGAATCGGCGTTCTACGACGCCCTGCAACGCGCCGACATCGACGCGCTCATGGCCGTCTGGGCCGACGAGGACGACGTGTTCTGCGTCCATCCGGGCGGGCCGCGCCTGGTGGGCAGCGCGGCGATCCGCGCGGCGTTCGAGCTGATGTTCGCCAATGGCCACATCGACGTGCATGTCGATCGGGTGCGCCGCGTCGAGTCGCTCACCTCGTCGGTGCACAGCGTGCTCGAACGCATCCGCGTGCTCACGCCCGAGGGGCCGCGCGAAGCCTGGGTCATGGCCACCAACGTCTATCACAAGACCGCGCAGGGCTGGCGCATGGTGGCCCATCATGCGAGCCCCGGCAGCCCGCACGAGGTGGCCGACGTGTCCGAGCGCCCGGCCGTACTGCATTGACCGGCGACAGTCTGGCCTACGCCGCGCCGGGCTGGCTGCCCGGCGGGCATCTGCAGACCATCTGGCCCGCGCTGTTCTCGCGCCGCGTGCAGGGTGCGCCTGTGGCATTCACGCGTGAGCGCCGCACCACGCCTGACGGCGATTTCGTGGACATCGACTGGCTCACCGGCAGCGACGCGCTGGCGGCGGCCGGTGCACCGCTGCTGGTGTTGTTCCATGGGCTGGAAGGCTCGTCGCGCAGCCACTACGCACAGGCCTTCGCCGGCTTTGCGCGCCAGCAGGGCCTGGCCTATGCGGTGCCGCACTTCCGCGGCTGCAGCGGCGAGATCAACCTCGCGCCGCGCGCCTATCACTCGGGCGATCACGAAGAGGTGGGCTGGATGCTGGCCGGCATCGCCGCACGCCACCGCGCACAGGGCGGTGGCGACGTGGTCGCCGTGGGGGTGTCGCTGGGCGGCAATGCGCTGCTGCGCTGGGCGGAGGAGGCCGGCGATTCGGCCGCGCAGACCGTGCGCGCCGTGGCCGCCGTGTGCTCGCCGCTCGATCTGGCGGCCGGAGGTGCCCACATCGGGCAGGGCCTCAACCGGCAGATCTACACGCGCATGTTCCTGCGCACCATGAAGCCCAAGGCGCTGGCCAAACTGGCCCAGCACCCCGGCCTGTTCGACCGCGCGCGCCTGCTGGCCGCGCGCGACCTGTACGAGTTCGACGACGTCTTCACCGGCCCGTTGCACGGCTTCGCCGGCGTCGACGACTACTGGCGGCGAGCCTCGGCCAAGCCGCACCTGGCCAGCATCCGCATCCCGGCGCTGGCTCTCAACGCCCTCAACGATCCCTTCGTTCCGGCCGCCAGCCTGCCGCGGCCCGGCGAAGTGGGGCCGCACGTGACGCTGTGGCAGCCCGCGCACGGCGGTCACGTCGGCTTTGCCGGCGGCGGCTGGCCCGGCCACGTGGCAGACATGCCCCAGTCCGTGGGGCGCTGGCTGTTGCAGCATGTCAGCGCGGTGACCCCGCGTGCCATTGCGGCCGCCGGCGCGCCGGGCGCCCCACAATCCGACCATGGATGACATCGTCCGCCAGGCCATGGCCAAGTGGCCCAACGTGCCCGACTGCTACGGCTGGCTCGGCCTGGACGCGCGTGGCCAGTGGTACATGCGCGACGACCGCACCCAGGCGCTCGGCCCCTTCGCCAGTGCCGCGCCCGGTGCCAGAGGCTCGCTCCTGCGTCACGAGAAACTCGTCGACTTCATCCACCGCAACTACGAGCGCGATGGCGAGGGCCGGTGGTTCTTCCAGAACGGACCGCAGCGCGTCTATGTCGAACTCGAAGCCACGCCATGGATCTGGCGCCTGCACGACGATGGCCGCGTGGCGTCCCACACCGGCCGAGAGGCCGGCGAGGTGAGTGCCTGCCTCACCGACGAAGCCGGCCGCGTCTACCTGCTGACCGAGGCCGGCTTCGGCCTCGTACATTCGCAGGACGTGGCCCTGGCCGCCGATGCCATCGAACAGGGGCGCTGGTCCGTGCAGGAAGTGCGCGCCGCGGACCTGCCGGCGCACTACGGCTACGTGATGAGTCCGGCGGGGCAGCAGCAGGCCGGCCACCAGGGGTGACCAGGCCATGATGAAGGGCCTTCAGGCTCGCGAGGGCGTTTGTCACCCCGCGACGGCCCGCCCATGAAAAAAGCCGGTCGGTGACCGGCTTTTCTTGTATGGAGCCTGCAGCCTCAGTTGGCCGGCGCCGACGCCGCGCCTTCGGGTGCTGCCGCTGCCGGACGATCCGGCACCGGGAAGCTGGCGCCGCCCGAGTTGGCCAGGTAGACCACGGCGCGGCCGATTTCCACGTCTTCGAAATCGCCACCGCCCTGGGCCGGCATCGCGCCCTTGCCCTTGAGCGCGGAGTTCAGCAGGGCCTCGTAGCCGGTCTTGATGCGCGCGGCCCAGGCGGCCGCGTCACCCAGGTGGGGTGCGCCCGGGATGCCGGGCGTGCCGTGGCAGGCGATGCACTGCGTCTTGAAGACCTGCTCGCCGCTGGCCAGCGGACGATTGGCGTCGCGGATCTCGATCGCGCCGACCTTCTGGATGCGGTGCTCCACCGCCTGCTCGCGCTGTTGTGCGCTCACGCCGCCGAGGACTTCGCTCTGGCCGGCTCCGGCCGGCTTGTTGGCCGACACCACGAAGTACACGAGGCCGATGATGATGAAGACGGGAACGACGAAGGCGAAGAACGTCGTCCAGAGCAGTTGCTTCGGGGTCTTGATCGGGCCGGTGTGGGCTTCTTCGTGGCTAGCGCTCATGGCGTCCTCTGTAATCGGGGCTCGGGGGCGGGGCAATCAACCCACGATTATAGGGCGAGAGGTCTGACCCTCGCCCCGGGGAGAGCCCGCCCCGCGCCCCGGCACTCATTTCGAGGGCCGGGCCGCCGGGGCCAGGCGGTCAGCGTGCCGCCGTGGCGGCAGGCGGCTGGCCCATGGCCGCCTCGGCGGCGGCCGTATCGGCGGCGCTCCAGCCGCCGCCCAGCGCACGGTAGAGCTGCACCTGGTTCTGCAACTGCGCCAGCCGTGTCTGCACCAGCGCCTGCTGGGTGGCGAACAGCGAGCGCTGCGCATCCAGCGTGTCCAGGAAGCTGGCGATACCGTTGCGGTAGCGCAGGTCGGACAGCCGGAAGCGCTGCGACTCGGCCTCGGCCTGCGCTCGCGTGGCACGCAGTTGCTCGCCCAGCGTGGCGCGGCCGGCCAGTGCGTCCGACACCTCGCGGAAGGCCGACTGGATCGACTTCTCGTATTGCGCGATCGCGATCTGCTGGCCCGCGCGGGCCGATTCGAGCCCGGCCTGGTTGCGGCCGGCATCGAAGATCGGCAGCAGCAACGAGGGCGCGAGCGTGAAGCCCCACGAACCGCTCTCGAACAGGCCGGAGAGTTCGCGGCTGGCCGTGCCGGCCGTGGCCGTGAGCGAAATGCGCGGGAAGAATGCCGCGCGCGCCGCGCCGATGTTGGCGTTGGCCGCGATCAATTGCTGCTCGGCCTGGCGGATGTCGGGCCGGGTGATCAGCAGGTCGGAGGGCAGGCCCGCCGGCACGGCCGGCAGGTCGGTCAGCGGCGTCAGGCGTGCCGACGGCTGCAGGATGCCGGGCGGCAGGCTCTGGCCCAGCAGCAGCACGAGCGCGTTTTCGTCCTGAGCGCGCTGGCGCTGCAACTGCGCCAGCGTGGCGCGCGCGGCCTCGGCCAGCGATTCGGCCTGGCGGAAATCGAGTTCGGACGACGCGCCGTTGTCGAAGCGCAGGCGTGTCAGGCGCAGCGATTCGTCGCGTGTGGCCAGCGTCTGGCGCGTGAGTTCGAGCAGTTCCTCGTCGGCCAGCAGGTTGAGCCATCCCGCTGCAACCGAGGCGACCAGGCTGGTCTGCGCGGCGCGGCGCGCCTCGGCCGTGGCCAGGTACTGCGCCAGCGCCTGTTCTTTCAGTGCAGCGACCCGGCCGAAGAAGTCGATTTCCCAGGACGACACCGCCAGGCCCACGCTGAAGCTGTTGGTCAGGTCGCCGTTGACCGCGTTGGGTGCGCGTTGTGCCGTGCCCTGTACGCCGACGGTGGGGAAGAGGTCGGCACGGCGGATCTGGAACTGCGCCCTAGCCTGCTCGATGTTGAGCACCGACACGCGCAGGTCGCGGTTGTTCTGCAGCGCGACGTCGATCAGTTGCCTGAGCCGCGCATCGGTGAAGAAGTCCTGCCAGGCGATGTCGGCCGCGGTGCCGGCCGGCCCCGACGCCGGCGGCACGCCAACGCCGGCGTAGACGGCGGGCACCGGTGCGGCAGGCCGCTCGTACTGCGGAATCATCGAGCAGCCGGACAGCGCGGCGGCGGCCAGGGGCGCCAGCAGCCATCGGCGGCCGCGTGCGGAATTGAAGGTCTGCTTAGTCATGCTTGGTCTCTCCCACGCCCGCAGCTTGCGCATGGGCGGCATACATCTTCTGTTGCCGCGCGCTGCCCTTGAAGATGCTGCGCACGACGACGAAGAACACGGGCACGAAGAACACGGCCAGGATCACCGCGGTGATCATCCCGCCGATCACGCCGGTGCCCAGGGCTCGCTGGCTCGCCGAGCCGGCGCCCGAAGCGATGAACAGCGGCGTCACACCCAGGATGAAGGCCAGCGAGGTCATCACGATCGGCCGGAAGCGCAGGTGCGCGGCCTCCAGCGCCGCCTGCACCGCCGTCTTGCCCTGCGCCTGCAGGTCTTTCGCGAACTCGATGATCAGGATGGCGTTCTTGGCCGACAACCCGATGATCGTGATCAGCCCCACCTGGAAATACACGTCGTTCGACATGCCACGCAGCAGCGTGGCCAGCAGCACGCCCAGCACACCCAGCGGCACCACCAGGATCACCGACAGCGGGATCGACCAGCTCTCGTACAGCGCCGCCAGGCACAGGAACACCGCCAGGATGGCGAACCCGTACAGGATGAGCGACTGCGAGCCGGCGAGCTTTTCCTCGCGCGACTGGCCCGTCCATTCATAGCCGAAGCCCTGCGGCAGCTGCGCGGCCAGACGTTCCATTTCGGCCATCGCGGCGCCCGAGCTGTAGCCCGGCGCGGCGCTGCCTTCGATGCGCATCGAGGGATAGCCGTTGTAGCGCACGGTCTGCATCGCGCCCGTCACCCAGCGGGTGGTCGCGAATGCCGACAGCGGCACGGGGCGGCCCTGGCTGTTGCTGGCGTTGATCTGCAGCAGGTCGTCGGGTTGCATGCGCGCGGGCGCATCGGCCTGCACCACCACACGTTGCAGGCGGCCCTGGTTGGGGAAGTCGTTCACGTACGACGAGCCCAGCGCGGTCGACAGCGCCGTGTTGATCGAATCGAAGGTGACGCCCAGCGCATTGGCCTTGTCGCGGTCGATGTCGATCTGCAGCTGCGGCGCATCCTCCAGCCCGTTGGGGCGCACCTGCGCGAGCACCTTGCTCTGCGAGGCCATGCCCAGCAACTGGTTGCGCGCGTTCACCAGGGCCTGGTGGCCTGCGCCGCCACGGTCCTGCAGACGGAACGTGAAGCCCGAGGCCGAGCCCAGTTCGGGAATGGGCGGCGGCGACAGCGGATAGATGAAGGCATCGCGAATGCCTGAGAGCGCACCGAAGGCGCGGCCAGCCAGCGATTCGGCCGACTGGCTCGCTTCCTTGCGTTCGTCCCACGGCTTGAGCGTCACGAAGGCGAGGCCCGCGTTCTGGCCCTGGCCCGAGAACGAGAAGCCCAGCACGCTGACCATGCTCTGCACCTCAGGCTGCTTGAGCAGGAAGCCTTCGACCTGTTCCATCACCGAGAGCGTGCGCTCCTGGGTGGCGCCCGGGGGCAACTGCACGTTCACGATGATGTTGCCCTGGTCTTCGCCCGGGAGGAAAGAGGTCGGCAGGCGCGTGTAGAGCACGGCCACGGCCGCGATGATGGCGGCGTAGATGATCAGGTAGCGCGCCGCCTTGGACAGCATGCGGGCCACCAGCCCTTCGTACTTGTGCGTGGTGCTGGAAAAGCCCCGGTTGAACCAGCCGAAGAAGCCCTTCTTCTCGTGGTGCGAGCCCTTTTCCACCGGCTTGAGCAGTGTGGCGCACAGCGCCGGCGTGAGCGACAGCGCCATGAACGCCGAGAACGCGATCGAGGCCACCATCACGGTGGCGAACTGGCGGTAGATGTTGCCGGTGGAGCCCGAGAAGAATGCCAGCGGCACGAACACCGAGATCAGCACCACGGTCACGCCGATGATGGCGCCCGAGATCTGGCCCATGGCCTTGCGCGTGGCTTCCAGGGGTGGAAGACCTTCCTCGCTCATGATGCGCTCGACGTTCTCCACCACCACGATGGCATCGTCCACCACGATGCCGATCACCAGCACCATGCCGAACATGGTCAGCACGTTGATCGAGAAACCCAGCGACAGCAGCACGGCGAACGTGCCCAGCAGCGCGATCGGCACCACGATGGTGGGAATGACGGTGTAGCGCCAGTTCTGCAGGAACAGGAACATCACCAGGAACACCAGCACCACGGCTTCGACCAGCGTCTCGGCCACCTGCGAGATCGAGATCTGCACGAAGCGCGAGCTGTCGTACGGAATGCTCCACTTCACGCCGGCGGGGAAGAATCGCTCGAGCTCGGCCATGCGCTCGCGCACGGCCTTGGCCGAGGCCATCGCGTTGCCGCTGGGCGAGAGCTGCACGCCGATGCCCACGGCCGGCTTGCCGTCCAGGCGAGCCGAGGTGGCGTAGGCCTGCGCGCCCAGCTCGAGCCGGGCCACGTCCTTCAGACGCACGGTGGCGCCCGAGGTGCTGGCGCGCAGCACGATGTTGCCGAACTGCTCGACCGAGGACAGCTGGCCGCTGACGATCACGGTGGCCGAAATGCCCTGGCCCGCGATGTTGGGCAGATCGCCGATGGTGCCCGAGGCCACCTGTGCGTTCTGCGCACGGATGGCCGCCGTGACTTCGGCCGCGGAGAGGTTGAAGCTCGCCAGCTTGGCCGGGTCGATCCACACGCGCATCGCGCGCTCGGTGCCGAACAGCTGGGCCTGGCCGATGCCGGGCAGGCGCTGCAGCTCGGGCACCACGTTGCGCGAGGCGTAGTCGCCCAGCGCGATCGGATCGATCGCCGGGTCGTCGGACGACAGCATCGTGAACAGCAGGAAGTTGCTGCGCGACTTGTCCACGCGCACGCCCTGCTGCGTCACCGCCTGCGGCAGCCGCGGCGTGGCGCGCGAAAGGCGGTTCTGCACGTCCACCTGCGCGAGGTCTTCGTTGGTGCCCGGCTCGAAGGTGAGCGTAAGGCTGCCGGAGCCGTCGGCCTGCGCCACCGACTCCATGTAGATCATGCCGGGCGAGCCGTTCATCTCGCGTTCGATGACCGACAGCACGCTGTCCTCGAGCGTCTTGGCCGACGCGCCGGGGTAGGCGGTGTTGATGACGATGGAAGGCGGCGCCACCGGCGGGTATTGCGAGATCGGCAACTGCGTGATCGAGACCACGCCCGCGACGATCAGGAACAGCGCGATCACCCAGGCGAAGATCGGCCGGTCGATGAAGAATTTGGCCATGTGCTTGCGTACTCCGTGCGATTACTTCGACGCGGCGGCGGCCGGCGCCGATGCGGCGCCCGCAGGCGCGGAGGCCGCACCGGCCGGCGCGGCAGCGCCCGGGGCCTGCCACGGCACGGCCTTCACGGGCGTGCCCGGCGGCATCATCTGCAGCTTCTGGAAGCCGTCGACCATCACCTGCTCGCCGGCCTTCAGGCCGTCGAGCACGACCCACTGGTTGTCCCGCGCGCCGCTGATCTTGATGGTGCGCTGACTGATCTTGCCGTCGGCACCCACCACCGACACCGTGTCGCCCTGCGCCGTGCGCGTGACGGCCTGCTGCGGCAGCGTGATGGCATTGGTGGCCTGCGCCTGCTCCAGCCGCACGCGCACGTACAGGCCTGGCAGCAGCTGGCCCGTGGGGTTGGGCACTTCGGCGCGCAGCGTGACCTGGCCGGTGGTCGAATCCACCGTCAGGTCGGAGAACAGCAGGCGGCCGGTGCGGCCGTATTCGGTGCCGTCTTCCAGCACGATGCGCACGCTGGCGGCGTCGCTGCCGCTGGCGCGCTTGAACTGGCCGCTTTCCATCGCGCGGCGCAGGCGCAGCACCTCGGACGCCGACTGCGTGAAGTTGACGTACATCGGATCGATCTGCTGGATCACGGCCAGTTGCGTGGCCTCGCCCTGGCCGACCAGCGCGCCTTCGGTCACCAGCGCGCGGCCGATGCGGCCCGAGATCGGCGCCGTCACGCCGGCATAGCCCACGTTGATCTGCGCCGTCTGCACCGCGGCCTTGGCCACGGCCACGTCGGCTTCGGCCTGCTTCTGCGCGGCCACGGCGTTGGCGTATTCCTGCTTGCTCACGGCGTTGGCTTCGACCAGCGGCTTGTAGCGCTCCGCCAGGGCGGCAGCCTGGCTCAGATTGGCTTCTGCGCGCGCCTGGCTGGCGCGCGCCGACTCCAGCGTGGCCGTGTAGGGCGCGGCGTCGATGCGGAACAGGGGCTGGCCGGCGCGAACGTCGGAGCCTTCGCGGAACAGGCGCTGCTGCAGGATGCCGGCGGCACGCGCGCGCACTTCGGCCACGCGCGAGGCCTCGAGGCGGCCCGGCAGTTCGGTCACCAGGCCCACGTCGCCGGGCTGTACCGTGACCACGCCCACCTCGGGCGCCGGCATGCCGCCACCCGGCGCGCCGCCGCCGCCGGCCTGGGGCGCCTCGCCCTTGCCGCAAGCGGCCAGCAGCGCACAGGCGACCACGATGGCGGGCAGCGCGAAAAAGCCGCGCGAGGCGGCGGGGAGTCTGACATTGACAGGGCGCAAGGCGGGCATGCGTTTCCTTCCGGGAATGGCGAGGCAGTTGATTTGAAAGAAGAACCGGGGCCCGTGCGACGGACGGCGGGGAGGGGCGATGTGCGTTCACAACCCTACCGCCATGGTCGGCTTTAGGCGAGGTGGCGAGTTTACATACGTTTGTGAATGTATATTTGCACCTGAGCCGCAATGTCCCCATGCATTTGTAGGCCCATTCCGCAGACGCCCCGACCCCCCGACAGGAGACACGCACTTGGTACGCCGCACGAAACAGGACGCCCTGGCCACGCGCCACCGTCTGCTGGACGCGGCCGAGCAGCTGTTCCAGGCCAAGGGCGTGTCGCGCACCTCGCTCAGCGACATCGCCACCGCCGCTGGCACCACACGCGGCGCCATCTACTGGCACTTCAAGGACAAGGCCGACCTGTTCAACGCCATGATGGACCGCGTCACCCTGCCGCTGGAGGAATCGGCCAAGCGCGTGGACGACGAGGCGCAGGACCCGCTGGAGAACATCCGCGCCTCCATGACCAGCGCCCTGCAGCAGGTGGCGTCCGACCCGCAGGTGCGCCGCGTGTTCGACGTGGCCATGCACAAGGTCGAATACGTCGACGACATGCTGGCCGTGCACCAGCGCCACCTGTCGGCGCGCGGCGAATGCTTCGGCCACCTGAGCAACGGGCTCGCCCTGGCTGCCCGCCGCCGCGAAGGCAGCCACGTGCCCCATCCCGATGCCGCCGCCTGGGGCCTGATCGCCATGGTCGATGGCCTCATCCAGAACTGGCTGCTGCACACCGAGGCCTTCGACCTCGTGAGCACCGGCCGCCATGCGCTCGAGGTCTACCTGCACGGCCTGGGCCTGTCGGATGGCGTGGCCGAAGCGGCAGAAGGCAACGTCATCGCCTTCCGGGCCCGCTCCAATCAGTGATAATGGCGGACTTTCCTGCCTCGCGGACACAGCCGCCGCGAGCGAAGCGGCTGTAGCTCAGTGGATAGAGTATTGGCCTCCGAAGCCAAGGGTCGTGGGTTCGATCCCCGCCAGCCGCACCACACATTTCCAAATAGCCGAGGCGCGTTCCCGCGCCCCGCGCGCCATCAATCCAGCTTGATGTTCGCCTGCCGGATCACCGTGCGCCACTTCTGCGCTTCGGCGTTGACGAACTGTTGCAGCGCCTCCGGCGTGGAGCCCACCGCGTCCAGCCCCTTGAGTGCCGCGCTCTTCTTGAAGGATTCCTCGGCCAGCACCGCGTTGACCATCCGGCTGAGTTTGCGCACGTTGTCGGGGTTCATGCCGGCAGGGGCGAGCAGGGCGATCCAGGTCATCGCCTCGTAGCCTGCGTAGCCCGATTCGGCCACCGTCGGTACCTTGGGCAGGGCCGACGAGCGGGCCTGTCCGGTGGTGGCGAGCGGCACGATGCGGCCGGCGCTGATCAGCGGCATGGCAGCCGTCAGGTCCAGGAAGCCGATCTCGACCCGGCCCGCAGCGATGTCCTGCAGCGCACCCGGCGTGCCGCTGTAGGGGATGTTGAGCATGAAGATGTTGGCGCGGTGCTTGAACAACTCGCCCGCCAGGTGGTGGCTGGTGCCCTTGCCGTTCGTGGCGTACGACAGCTTGCCGGGCTCGGCCTTGGCACGGCTGACCAGCTGCTGGATGCTGGTGATGCCCGACTGCGGGCTGGCGACGACGACGACGGGTGCCTGGGCCAGCATCGAGATGCCGGCCAGGTCGGTCTCGGGCTTGTAGCCCAGGTTGGGATAGAGCTCCGGGTTGATGGCCAGCGCGCCGGTCACGCCGACCAGCAGTGTGTAGCCGTCGTTGGGCGCTTTGACGACATGGCCCGTGGCGAGGTTGCCTGCGGCACCCGGACGGTTTTCCACCACAAAGGTGCCGCCGCCTCCGGACTGCAGTTTGTCGGCCAGGTCGCGCGCCACCGCGTCGGCGGATCCGCCGGGCGGGAAGGGCAGCGTCAGCTTCACGGGCCGGTCGGGATAGGCCTGCGCGGCCGCGATCGCGCTCATGGAGACGCCCAGGAGAAAGGTCGCAAGACGGCGGCTGAAGGGATGCTTGAGCATGGTTGTCTCTCGTGTTGATGGTGAAAGGCAGTGGCCTGAAGGGGCCGGTCAGGAAAAGCGGTAGGGCGCGGCGTCGAAGCCGGAGGTGAGGTTCCAGTAGTCCAGGAGCCCGAAGGGCCAGGTCTGGGCCGCGCGGCCGGCGCGGTTCTTGTACCAGCTGCTCACCGATGCGACGGCCCACGCCTTGGTGGTGTTGCCCTGGTCGATCCAGGCGTTGTAGTCCACGTAGGGGCCAGGCTGCACATCGATGGCGCGATGCCCGTGCGACAGCATGTACTTGATGCCACGCAGGACGTACTCCACCTGGCATTCGGAGAAGAAGATCGCGCTGCCGTTCACGACGACACCGGTGTTGGGTCCGCTGGTCATGAAGAAATTCGGAAAGCCCGGCACCGTGATGCCGAGATAGGCGCGGCAATCGCCGTCCCAGTGGGTGTGAAGGTCCTGCCCGCCCGTTCCGGTGATCTGCAGCGGATACAGGAAGTCGGCCGCCTTGAACCCGGTGGCGCAGATGATCACGTCGACCGGATGCTCGCGTCCGTCGCTCGTGTGGATGGCGTGTTCCGACAGGTGCGAAATGCCATCGGTGACCAGCGTCACGTTGTCGCTCTTGAGCATCTCGGGCCACGTGCCGTTGTCCCGCAGCATGCGCTTGGCGCCCGGGGGGTAGCTGGGCGTGACCTGGGGCAGCAGGTCCGGCCGGTCGGCGAACTGCGCTTCCAGCGTCCTCAGGCACTCCTGGCGCAGGGTTTCGTTGGCTTCGCTCACCGATACCGGGTGCTGCCATTGCGGATCGACTTCGACCAGGTGCAGCCGCCCCTCCACACCGATCCACACCTGCCAGAAGCGGAACCACCGGCCGTAGGACGGGACGTGCCGCAGCAGCCACTGCATGCCCGGCTTGAGGTCGTCGTGGTAGGTGGGCGTGGGCAGCATCCAGGGCGGGTTGCGCTGGAACACGCTGAGGCTTTCGACCTGTCGATAGATCTCCGGCCCGATCTGGAATGCGCTGGCGCCGGTGCCGATCAGCGCGACACGCTGGCCTTCCAGCGGCACGTCGTCCTGCCAGGCGGCCGAATGGATGATGCGGCCCTTGAAGGACTCCAGCCCCTTGAAGTCGGGGATGCTGGGACGGTTGAGCAGGCCCATGGCCGTGATCACGAAATGGAAGTCCTCTTCGGTTTCCTGTCCCGCCTTGTTGCGTGAACTCACGCGCCACAGCGCCCTGGCCTCGTCGAAGGCCAGCTTGCACACTTCGGCATCGCAGCGGATGTGCGGGCGGATGCCCGTGAAGTCGACGACGTCGAGGATGTACTTGAGGATCTCGGGCTGCTGCGAGAAATGCTGCTGCCAGTCCTGCTTCTGGGCGAAGGACAGGCTGTACGCGAAATTGGGCGTGTCGAGACGGCAGCCCGGATATGTGTTCTCCCACCACACGCCGCCCACCTCGCTGTTCTTCTCGAACACGGTGAAATCCAGCCCGGCCTGCCTGAGGCGGTGGGCGGCCGTGATGCCGGCGAATCCCGAGCCGATCACCGCCACCCGGATGCCGGCTGCCGCCGGGAAGTCGGCGACTGACCAGTCGGGCGCGCCGACGTCGACCGGCAGGTTCAGTTCGTGGCGCAGCAGATCCATGCACTCGTCGTGGCCCGACTTGATCATGAATCGCACCGCGCGGTCCAGCAGTTGCGCAGAAGGCTCGCCGGGTTCAGGGCACCCGGCGTCGCGGTAGCGGATCAGCGCACGCGTGGCGGCTGCGCGGGCCTTCGCCTGGGCTTCGGCCGACAGGCCTCCCTGTGGCGCGATGCGCGCCGTCATCGATGGAGACGGCGGCTTGAGCTCGTCCGCCAGCAGGCTCTCGTCGCCCGTGATGACGGCCAGCGCGGTAAGCAGGGCCGGCAGCTCGGCATCGGCGACTGCGCGCGCGATCTCGTCGTCACTCGCGTGGATCGGGGCGACGCGGTCGAAGCGGTCGAGTCGTGTTTCCGGGTTGCGCATCGCGGTCTCGTCGTTCTTCAATCTCATGGTGTGGGCTGCGGTCGGTATCCGGCTTGTCAAAGAGGGGTTCGGGAGCGATGCATCACGGCTGATGCATCAAGGGAAAAGGTGAACCGGCGGACCGGGAGGCCACGCCAGCGCTTCATCGCGTGCGAAGGCCAGCCAGGCCTGCTGCACCTCGTGCGTCAGCCGGCGCGCCGCCTGCGGATCGACGCCGCGCAGCATCGGCGCGCCAGCGAAGGCGGGCCAGGTGCCGAAGACGAAAGGCAGTTCGATGCAATGGCAGGCGCCGAATCTGTCGGTCGGTGCGAAATCGAACCGGTACTGCCAGGCCTGGCGGCCGGCCGCCGTCGCGGCCTGGGCCCAGCGGCGGGCCGGCGCGGCGAACAGCGCGTCGCCCATCCGTTGTGTTTCGGGCGCGGCGCGATGGGACGTGAACGCAGCCATCTCGTGGCGGGTGGTGCCGATCAAGACGTCCGCGCGGGCTGCAAGCGATTCCAGCTGAAGCCCAGACGGCAGCATCGCGCCGCCGGCCACCAGGCCTGCCAGGCCTTGTCCATCGTCGATGGCGGCGAGTGCATCGCGCACGCCAGGCGCCTGCTGGGCCTGCATCAGTTGTGCCAGCGGCAGCCTGCGCGCCGCATCCAGGCCGCTGGCGCCAGCAGCCCCGATCAGGGCATCGCCGATGGCGTGGGCCGCCTCCAGGTTTCTCGGGCGGCGTCCCAGCGGCGCGCTCTGCAGGATCAGGCGGCGCGGTGCCGTGTCCTGCGCCAGCAGCGCCGCGGCACACAGGCCGCCCGCGGATTGGCCCATCACCGTGATGCGATCAGCATCGCCGCCGAGTTCGGCGATGTGATGCCGCACCCATGCCAGCGCGGCGGCCTGATCCAGCAGGCCCAGATTCGCGGTGCCGCCGGTCGGGCACAGCCAACCCAATACGCCCAGGCGGTAGTTGACCGATACCACCACGACGTCGCCCCGGCGCGACAGGTCGGCGCCGTCGTACCAGCCGAGCGCATTGCCGCCGGTCTGCAGCGCGCCGCCGTGCAGCCAGACGATCACCGGACGCCGTGCGGGCTCGGCCTCATCGCCGGCCGGAGTCCAGACGGTGAGATGGAGACAGTCTTCCGACTGCGGCGCGTCGGTGTCGCCGAGCACGTCGGCCAGCAGCGACCGACCTTGGGGTGCGAGCGGGCCGTGGCGGGTGGCGTCGACGACGCCTTCCACCGCCAGGGGAAGAGGCGGCGCGAATCGCAGCGCGCCAGTCGGCGGGCGTGCGTACCGCAGACCGCTGAAGCGGGAGACCCCGCGATCGCGGAGCCCGAGAACGCTGCCGTCTCCCAGTGCCCGGCGAATCTTCTCCGTCATGCGGCCGTCCCTCGCGCGCGGGCAGGGCGGCCGGTGCCGGTCGGGCGGGGGAGCGAAGGCAAGGGCGGGCGCATGGCGAGGGGGTGCAGCGGCGGTTCATGCGCATTGAAGCCTTCCGCCATCCATTCGTAAATCGAAAAATTTCAAACCATTTAATATGTTCTTTCATGATCAACATCAGGACGTCCGGGCTGACGATCAAGCAGCTTCGTGCCTTCGTCGCCGTCTACCAGCTCCGCAGCGTCAGCGCGGCGGCAGCCCAGCTGTGCGTGACGCAGTCCGCAGTCAGTGTGCTCATCCGCCAGATGGAAGGGGACCTGGGCGTGCGGTTGTTCGACCGCACCACGCGGTCATTGCAGCCCACGGCGGCGGCCGACGGTGCGATCGAAGTGGCCCAGCGCGTGCTGCGCGACCTCGATTCGCTCGGCGCGGGTCTGGCCGACCTGTCGTCACTGCGACGGGGGCGGATCACCATCGCCTGCACGCCGGCGCTCGCACGGATCCTGCTGCCTGCGGCGCTGAACACGTTCCTGCAATCGCATCCCGATATCCACGTCGACATCGACGACTGTGCTCCTGACCAGTTCTTCGCGCGCCTGCTCGGCGACCACGTCGATTTCGGCCTGGGCACGCCGGACCGCGCGGGAGATGGTGTCAAGGTCCAGCGGCTGATGGGCGACCACCTGAGCGTGATCTGCCGCGCGGACCATCCGATGGCCAGCAGGAAGACCGTGCCCTGGCAGGCGCTGGACGGCCTGCCGGTGATCGCCGTGCGGCCGGGCTATGGCGTGCGTGCCCTCATCGACCAGTCGGCGGCGCGTGCCGGCATCCATCTCAACGTCGCGCACGAGGTGGCGTTGTTGTCCACCGCGTTGTGGATGACTGCCTGCGGCGTCGCGCCATCGGTGATGCCCGCTGCCTATGCGACCTACGGGAACGATCCGGACATCGTGGCGCGACCGCTGGTGCGGCCGGCGGTATCCCGCGACATTTACGTGCTGGTGAAGGCCGGCCGGTCGCTGTCGCCAGCCGCCCGCAAGTTCGTCGAAGTCCTGAAACAGACCCTGTGATCGGGGGCATGCCGGTCATGCGGCACGGCGGCGCGCCCGCACTGTAGTCCCGCACTGACGCCCGATACCTGCCATGGATGGCAGGCGCGGCTGCGCCGGGTCCCGGATAGTGGGCTCATCCCACTGATTCACCGGAGAACGGTCATGAATTCTTTGTCCGCTGCGGCTGCCGATTTTTCTTCGGGCATTCCTTTCCCCACCAGTGATGCGCCCGCCGGCACCACGGCGCGGGCCGAACCGGGCGTGGTCATGCCCTACACCGAGGGCATGCGCGGCTTTGCCTGCGAGCACGAGCTGATGACCCGCCTGGAGGTGGTCCGCCGTCTCGCGCAGCTCAAGGGTCTTCGCCACTCGGCCGAAAAGCCCCTGGCGGCGGCGCACGAGCCCGTGTATTACGTGCCGAGCGACACGCTGGTGGGCCTGGAGCGCGCGCAGGCCCTGGGCATCCATAACCGCGACCACCTGTTCGGTGGCGTCGTGCCGCAGGCCTTCGTGGCCACCAAGGCCATCACGCACGCACTGGTAGAGGAGGGTGCGCACGCGCCAGAGGGCTGGTGCACCGAATTCGCCGACCGCGTGGGCGATGCGGTGCTCAAGGGGTTCACGGCGTTTGGCTTCGCCGACGCCCGGCGCGCTGGCCGGCTGCTGCTGGCGGAAGGCCCGGTGCGGGTCAAGACCGTGCGCGAGACGGGCGGGCGGGGCCAGACCGTGGTGCGTAGCGAGGAAGAACTCGACGCCTGCCTGGCCAGCTTCGATGCGGCGGCGCTGGAGCAGGACGGCGTGGTGCTCGAGGAAAACCTGACCGACGTCATCACGCTCAGCGTCGGCCAGGTGACCGTGGCGGGCATGGTGGCCAGCTACCACGGCGAGCAATATCTCACGCGCAATCGCGAGGGCGGGCTGGCCTACGGCGGCTCGCGGCTCACGGTGGTGCGCGGCGACTTCAACGCGCTGCTGGCCCTGCCGCTGGCCGACGACGTGCGCCTGGGCGTGGAGCAGGCCATGACCTACGACGCCGCCGCCATCGCATGCTTTCCGGGCTTCTTCGCCTCGCGCATCAACTACGACGTGGTGCAGGGCATCGACGCCCGCGGCCAATGGCGGTCCGGTGTGCTGGAGCAATCGTGGCGTGCCGGCGGTGCCACCGGCGCCGAGATCGCGGCACTGGAGGCCTTCCGCGCGGATGCACAACGGGAACTGGTGACCGCAGCCTGTGTCGAAGTGCATGGCCCTTGCGAACTGCCGGATGGTGCGGTGGTTTACTTCCAGGGGGATGACCCGGCCACGGGGCCGCTGACCAAATACACGCTCGTCGAGACGAATGCCCACGCGTCATAGCACTGTCCACATCCCTGTCGGCGACCGGCGCATTGCCGGCACGCTGGTTGCGCCCGACACTCTGGTGCCGGGCGTGCTGCTGATCCACGGCTGGGATGGCAGCCAGCAGAACTACATCGAGCGCGCGCACGAGATCGCGGCGCTGGGCTGCATCTGCCTGACCTTCGATCTACGGGGTCACGCCGAAGACAAGGCGCAGCGCGAGATGGTGACGCGCGAGGACAATCTGACGGACATCCTAGCCGCCTACGACCTGCTGGTCAGCCATCCGGCAGTCGACTCGTCCAACGTGGCCGTCATCGGCAGCAGCTACGGCGGCTACCTGGCCGCCGTGCTGACCACGCTGCGCCGTGTGCGCTGGCTGGCCTTGCGCGTGCCCGCGCTCTACAAGGACGAAGATTGGCTGGTGCCCAAGCGCTCGCTCAACAAGGAAGAAGTGGCGGCCTACCGGATGACCCCGGTCAAGCCATCGGAGAACCGCGCACTCGGTGCCTGTGCGCAGTTCAAGGGCGACGTGCTGATCGTCGAATCCGAACTCGACACCACCGTGCCTCACCCGGTCATCGAGAACTACAAGGCGGCGTTCGAACGCGCGCGCTCGATGACGTATCGCGTCATCTCGGGGGCCGATCACAGTCTTTCCACGCCGGAATTCCGCAATGCCTACGGCGCGATCCTGGTCGGCTGGGTCGGCGAGATGGTCACCGGCGCGCGCAACGACGCGCAGGCGGCCGAGGCGGCGCGCCGCAAGGCCCAGCAGAAGGGCGCAGACGTTGCAGAAACGCCGCGCGCCCAGCGCAAACGTGCCGAGCGCCGCCGACGCGCCATGGTGGCCCGGCGGATGGTGACGGACCTGAAGAACTTCGTGATGCGCACGCGCAAGCCATCGGCTTGAACCGGTGGCGGGCTCAGTCGCCGGCCTGTCCCTTCATGGCCAGCGCGGCGTCGTAGAGCGCATTGCGCGGTTCACGCGTGATCTCGGCGGCCAGCTTGACGGCACTCTTCACCGGCAGCTCGGCCAGCAACAGCCTGAGCACGCGCAATGCCTCGTCGCCCGGGCCGTCGGTATCGCCTGCCGCAGGCGCGGGGCGCGGATGGACAACCAGCGCGAATTCGCCGCGCTCGCGTGACGGAGGGCCGGCCAGCCAGCCGGACAGCGCATGCGCAGGCAAAGTGGCAATCTCCTCGAACTGCTTGGTCAACTCGCGCGCCACGGTGACGGGGCGCTCGCCGAGCACAGCCAGGGCACGTGCCAGCGCGGCGATGCGGTGCGGCGCTTCCAGCAGCACGACGGCCAGCGGCTGGGCTGCGATGCGCGCGATCGCGCTATCGCGCGCCGCAGCCCGGGTGTCGAGAAAGCCCGCGAATTCGAAACGGCCGTCCTCCGTCAGCCCTGCGGCGCTGAGCGCCGCCGTCACACTGCTGGCGCCCGGCAGTGGCATGACGCGATGCGCCGCCGCCTGGGCCGCCTGCACCAGACGCGCGCCAGGGTCGCTGATGGCGGGTGTGCCCGCATCGCTGACGAACGCCACGCGTTCGCCGGCAGCCAAGCGCTCCAGCACGCGCGCAGCCCCCTCCTGCTCGTTGTGCTGGTGCACCGCGAGCAGAGAGCCTGGCGCGCGCTCGATGCCGTAGGCGCGCAGCAGGGATTGCGTGTGGCGCGTGTCTTCGCACGCAATGCAATCCACCAGGGACAGCACGTGCAGCGCGCGCAGCGTGATGTCGGCCAGGTTGCCGATGGGTGTGGCCACCACGTAGAGCGTGCCCTGCGGATAATGCTGCGGCCCGGCCGCCTGGCGCGAAGCATCCAGCGCAGCGGCAAAAGAGGCGTTCAGGGTGGTGGTCAATGAAGCTCCCGCAGGGACTGAAAAACACGAAGGCGGCCGGCGATGCCGCCGAAGCCGAGGCGCTGGACCATTTGCAGCGGGCCGGCCTGCGTCTGGTTGCCCGCAATTATCGGACGCCCGGCCGTGGCGGCGGCGAGATCGATCTCGTGATGCGCGAGCCCGACGGCACGCTGGTTTTCGTCGAAGTGCGCCGCCGCGCCTCGGCCTCGCATGGCGGGGCCGCAGCGAGCATCCATGGCGGCAAGCAGCGGCGCGTCGTGCTCGCCGCGCGCCATTTCCTCCTGCGGCTGGGGCACGAGCCGCCGTGCCGCTTCGATGTCGTGCTGGTGGAGCCAGCGGGCGAACAACGCGTGACCTGGCTGCGCGCCGCGTTCGATGCCGGCTGACGGCCGGTGCCGCCGCTGCAGCTTGTGACGTCTGCAGCATCCGGTTGCCGTGGGCCCACGGTATCATCGCCGGCCATGCTAGAGCAAAGCATCGAGCAGCAATTCATCGACAGTGCCGACCTCAAATACCAGGTTGGCCCCCTCCTGAGCAAACCCATCGCCGCCGCCGTGCAGGCCTTGCTGAGCTGCGTGACCAGCGGCGGCAAGGTGCTGGCGTGCGGCAATGGGCCGGCCGGTGCGGTCGCGCAGGCGTTCGTCGCGGCCTTCGTCGGCCGGTTCGAGCGCGAGCGGCCGGGCCTGGGCGCGCTGGCGCTGTCTGCCGACAGCACGCTGCTGACCGCCATCTCGGGGAACTATGACTTCAGTGCCGGATTCGCACGGCAGGTGAGCGCACTCGGGCAGGCCGGCGACGTGCTGCTGGCCGTGAGCACCGGGGGCAATTCGCCCAACGTGGTCGCGGCCATCGAAGCGGCGCACGAGCGGGACATGACTGTGCTCGCGCTCACGGGACGCGGCGGCGGCCAGGCGGGCCGCCTGCTGCGCGAGACCGACATCCATATCAGCGTGCCGCACGAGCGCTCCTCGCGCATCCTCGAGGTGCACCAGCTCGCGCTGCACTGCATGGTGGAGGGTGTCGACAACCAGTTACTCGGAGAACAGGAAGCTTCCACATGACCATTCGACCTTTCGCCCGCTTCACCGCCGTCGCCCTGGCGGCCGGCACCCTTGCCGCGGCGCTCAGCGCCTGCGCCCCCCTGGTGGTGGGCGGCGCGGTGATGACCGGCATGGTGGCCACCGATCGGCGCACTTCGGGAACCCAGCTGGAAGACCAGGGCATCGAGCTGCGCGCCAATGCCGCCATGCGCGAGAACTTCGGCAGCCAGGTCAACGTCAATCCGACCAGCTTCAACCGCCAGGTCCTGCTGACCGGCGAAGTGCCTTCGGAAGAGGTCAAGCGCCAGGTCGAGCAGCTGGTCTCGCGGGTGCAGAACGTGCGCTCCGTGGTCAACGAACTTGGCGTGATGGCCCCTTCGTCGCTGAGCCAGCGCTCCAACGACGCGCTGGTTACTGGCCGCGTCAAGGCGTCGCTGGTGGATTCCAAGGACATCTTCGCCAACTCGTTCAACGTCACCACCGCGCGTGGTGTCACGTACCTGATGGGCCGCGTCACGCAGCGCGAGGCCAACCGCGCCACCGAGATCGTGCGTGGCATCTCGGGCGTGCAGCGCGTGGTGCGCGTGCTGGAAATCATCAGCGAGGACGAGCTGCGCCAGATGCAGGCACCTGCTGCCAGCAACAACGCGAACCCGTCGCCGCGCAACTGACGCTGCGCATCGCCGCCTCGCCCAAGCAAAAGGCCCGCGATTGCGGGCCTTTTGCTTGTTGGCGGCGGACGCCGTTCACTTCAGCCGGGTGATCAGGCTGGAGGTGTCGAAGCGGTTGCCGCCAGCCTGCTGCACGTCGGCGTAGAACTGGTCCACCAGTGCCGTCACCGGCAGGCGTGCGCCGTTGCGCTTGGCCTCGTCGAGTACCAGGCCCAGATCCTTGCGCATCCAGTCGACGGCGAATCCGAAATCGAACTTGCCCTCGGCCATGGTCTTGCCGCGGTTGTCCATCTGCCAGCTCTGGGCCGCGCCCTTGCCGATGACGTCGAGCACCGCCGGGATGTCCAGGCCCGCGCGCTGGCCGAAGGCAATGGCCTCCGACAGGCCCTGCACCAGGCCGGCGATGCAGATCTGGTTGACCATCTTGGTGAGCTGGCCCGCGCCGCTCTCGCCCATGCGCGTGAAGGCGCGCGAGAACGCCATCGCGACCGGACGCGCCGCATCGAATGCTTCGACATCGCCGCCGCACATGACGGTGAGCGCACCGTTCTGCGCGCCGGCCTGTCCGCCCGAGACGGGCGCGTCGACGAACTGCAGGCCCTTGTCGCGCGCGGCAGCGTACAGTTCGCGCGCCACGTCGGCCGAGGCGGTGGTGTGGTCGACGAACACGGCGCCGGGCTTCATCCCGGCGAAGGCGCCATCCCCGCCGAGCACCACGCCGCGCAGGTCGTCGTCGTTGCCCACGCAGCAGAAGACGAGGTCGGCGTCGGCCGCGGCTTCGCGCGGGGTGGGCGCGCTGCGGCCACCGAACTCGGCTTGCCAGGCCTGGGCCTTGGCCGACGTGCGGTTGTAGACCGTGACGGCGTGGCCGGCACGTGCGAGGTGGCCAGCCATCGGCAGGCCCATCACGCCCAAGCCGAGGAAGGCCACGCGGCGTGCAGGGGTGGATTCGTAGGAGCGGGTGTTGAGGGTGGGCATGGCAGGGCTCTCAGGAAAGGGAAGGGCAACTATATAGATGGCCGCCGTGCCGCTGCGCGACGGGAGTCGAGGCCAGAAACACCGCGGAACCGGCTTCGCCGGGCCGCAGGTGTTGCCCCTTGCCCCGGGGGCGATCAAACGATCGCGAGGTGTTCGGTGCCGGCGGAGAGATCCTGCGTCTTCGCGCGCTGGCTGTTGAGCTTGATCTGCAGGCGCAGGTCGTTCACCGAGTCGGCATTGCGCAGCGCGTCCTCGTAGGTGATGAGGTTGTTCTCGTAGGCGTCGAACAGGGCCTGGTCGAACGTCTGCATGCCCAGATTGCGGCTTTTCTTCATGATCTCCTTGATCTCGGAGACTTCGCCCTTGAAGATCAGGTCGGAAATCAGCGGCGTGTTGAGCATGATCTCGACTGCGGCCTGGCGGCCCTTGCCGTCCTGCTTGGGGATCAGGCGCTGCGACACCATGGCCTTGAGGTTGAGCGACAAATCCATCAGCAGCTGCTGCCGGCGCTCTTCCGGGAAGAAGTTGATCACGCGGTCGAGCGCCTGGTTGGCACTGTTGGCGTGCAGCGTGCACATGCACAGGTGGCCGGTCTCCGCGAAGGCAATCGCATGCTCCATGGTCTCGCGGTCGCGGATCTCCCCCATCAGGATCACGTCGGGCGCCTGGCGCAGCGTGTTCTTGAGCGCCGCTTCCCAGCTGTCGGTATCGAGGCCCACCTCGCGCTGCGTCACCACGCAGTTCTTGTGCGGGTGAACAAACTCCACCGGGTCCTCGATGGTGATGATGTGGCCGTGCGAGTTCTCGTTGCGCCAGTCGATCATGGCGGCCAGCGTGGTCGATTTGCCCGAGCCCGTGGCGCCCACCAGGATGCACAGGCCGCGCTTGGACATGGTCACGTCCTTGAGCACCTGCGGCACGCCCAGCCCGTCGATGGTGGGCAGCGTCTGCGGGATCACGCGCAGCACCATGCCGACCTTGCCCTGCTGCACGAAGGCGTTGACGCGAAACCGCCCCACGCCCGTGGGCGAGATGGCGAAATTGCATTCCTTGGTGCGCTCGAATTCCGCCACCTGGCGGTCGTTCATGATGGAGCGCGTGAGCGCCAGCGTGTGGGCGCCCGAAAGCGGCTGCGCCGACACCTTGGTGATCTTGCCGTCCACCTTCATGGCGGGCGGGAAATCGCTGGTGATGAACAAGTCGCTGCCGTTGCGGCTGATCATCAGCCGCAGGAGGTCGTTGATGAACTTGCTGGCCTGATCACGTTCCATTCAACTGCTCCAGTCCGTGTCAGCTCTGGCGATCGGAGAGGCGTGCGCTCACGACGCGCAGCCGCAGCGACAGCTTGCGGCCCAGCAGGGCCACCAGGCTGGCGGCCAGCTGGGGCTCCTCGGTCATCATCGCGTCCATTCCTTCGGCCGACAGCACGGCGATCTCGCACTCGGTCAATGTGGTGCAGGCCGAGAAGCGCAGGCCGCTGTCGAGCAGGGACATCTCGCCCAGGATGTCGCCGGGCTTGGCTTCGGTCAGGCGCAGTTGCTCGCCCCAGGGCTGCAGGCGGTCCACCGCGATGGAGCCGGTCAGCAGCACCACCATGAAGTTGCCGTATTCGTCCTGCACGATGATGTCGCGGCTGGGCGGCACGATGGCGAAATCGAAGAACTTCTCCAGGCGCATGACGGACTTCTCGTCCAGTGCGCCCATGTAGCGGTCTTTGCTCCAGAGCTGCTGAAGCAACTTGGTCCCGCGCCCGGCATTGATGCGCTTGGCGTCGATCTCGCCAGCGCGCAGCTCCCAGGGGATCAGGATGGAGCCGGCCACGCCGAGTTCGGCGAAGGCCGAGGTGAACAGTTGGGAGTCCTGCGCGTCCTCGGCGCCATAGGGCTTGGGGGACGAGGACGATCCGCGCTTGAGGAGTCCGAAGACGCTTTTCATGTGTGTGCTCCGTAGGGTGCGGCCGGTTGGCGTCAGCCCGGGAAGTTCTCGGGAATCTTGGCCTTGCCGCGGGCCTCGGCACTGCTGATGAGGTTGCGGCGGACCAGATCGGTGAGGTTCTGGTCCAGCGTCTGCATGCCCTGGCTGCTGCCGGTCTGGATGGCCGAATACATCTGGGCCACCTTGGCTTCGCGGATCAGGTTGCGGATGGCGGGGGTGCCAATCATGATCTCGTGCGCCGCGACGCGGCCCTGGCCGTCCTTGGTCTTGCACAGCGTCTGCGAGATCACGGCCTGAAGCGATTCGGACAGCATCGCGCGCACCATTTCCTTTTCCTCGGCCGGAAACACGTCGATGATCCGGTCGATGGTCTTGGCGGCCGACGAGGTGTGCAGCGTGCCGAAAACCAGGTGGCCCGTTTCGGCGGCCGTCATGGCCAGGCGGATGGTTTCGAGGTCGCGCATTTCGCCCACCAGGATCGCGTCCGGGTCTTCGCGCAGCGCCGACTTCAGCGCGGCCGCGAACGACAGCGTCATCGGGCCGACTTCGCGCTGGTTGACCAGGCACTTCTTGGATTCGTGCACGAACTCGATCGGGTCTTCCACTGTGAGGATGTGGCCGTACTCGGTTTCGTTGAGGAAGTTGACCATGGCGGCCAGCGTGGTGGATTTGCCCGAGCCCGTGGGGCCGGTCACCAGCACCAGGCCGCGCGGCTTGAGGGCCAGGTCGCCGAAAATCTTGGGCGCGTTGAGTTGCTCGAGCGTGAGGATCTTGGAGGGAATCGTCCGGAACACGGCGCCGGCGCCGCGGTTCTGGTTGAAGGCATTGACGCGGAAACGCGCCAGGCCTTCGATCTCGAACGAGAAGTCGACTTCCAGGAACTCTTCGTACTGCTTGCGCTGGGTGTCGTTCATGATGTCATACACCATGCCGTGCACCTGCTTGTGGTCGAGCGCATCCACGTTGATGCGCCGCACGTCGCCGTGCACGCGGATCATTGGCGGCAGGCCGGCGGACAGGTGAAGGTCGGAAGCCTTGTTCTTGACGCTGAAAGCCAGCAGCTGGGTGATGTCCACGGAACCCTCGAGTGATTTACGCTTGTAACCTATTATGACGACGATTGCCGACAACCTCCAGCGCATCGGCCTGCGCATCAGGGTAGCAGCCACCGATGCCGGCCGCTCGCCCGATGACGTTCGGTTACTGGCAGTTTCCAAGACCTTCGACGCCAACGCCGTGCGCGATGCGTTCGAGGCCGGGCAGCGCCAGTTTGGCGAGAACTATGTGCAGGAGGGCGTGGAAAAGATCACGCTTCTGCACGATTTGCCCCTGACATGGCACATGATCGGCCCGATGCAGGCCAACAAGACGCGGGCCGTGGCCGAGCATTTCCAGTGGGTCCATTCGGTGGATCGCGAGCGCATCGCTCGCCGCCTTTCGGAACAGCGGCCAGCCCATCTGCCGCCACTGCAGGTTTGCATCCAGGTCAACGTGGACGGCGGGCTCTCCAAGTCTGGCGTGTCACCCGCCGATGCGCCCGCGCTGGCACGGCTGGTGGCGGGGCTGCCGCAGTTGCAGCTGCGCGGCCTCATGAGCATTCCCGAACCTTCCGAAGACCCGACCATGCAGCGCGCGGTGCACGATCAGGCACGGGCCTTGTTCGACGACATCGGGCGGCAGTTGCGGGCCGATGGCGTGGCAGGGGCCGAGGCATGGGACACGCTGTCGCTGGGCATGTCGGCCGATCTGGAGCCTGCCATCGCGGCCGGCAGCACGTTGGTGCGGGTGGGTACGGCCATCTTCGGCCGCCGCGACAAGCCTACTTCGCCGGAGCCGACGGCGGCTTGAGGCCTGCGCAATCCGCAGCCAGCCACTTGCCGGTCGAGTCCATGTCCAGGGTATCGGTGCGGCCGTTCTGCGTGGAGCGGACCTTCATCGTGCTCCTGTAGTCGCGCGGGCTGACGAACGTCACGGTGCCCTCGCCCGACGACACGGGCCGCGTGCACGAGAAGCTCACCTTGATGGTGTTGCCGCTGCGTGGCGACTGCGTGGTCTTGCAGTCGCCCTGCTGGGCAGGTAGCTGGTCGCGTGCCACCATGTCCGGCGTGAGGCAGATGCGCACCGCGTTGCCGGTGGGCGACAGGCCCACGCCCTGCTTGGCCATCATGTCCTGGACCATCTTGCGCTGCTCGGGCGGCAGGTTGGCCATCTGCGCCTGAGCCTGTGCCATGGCCTTTTCCATCTCGCCGCCGCTTTGGCCGCCCATGCGGCTGGTGATCTCCCACAGGCCGGGCTGCAGCTGCTGCGCCGAGGCGAGCCCGGCAAGGCAGCAGAGAGTGGCGGCAACGGAAAGGCGGCGGGCGTACATGAGCGTTCCTTGAGGTGGGGGCGTTCGGAATCGGCGGCAGGCAAGGAGGGGCGGCCGTGGCATGCGGTGCCTGCGTGGCGCCTGCATGACATGCGCCACCTGTCCCCCCTTGGCCACCGGCTGTGGGGGCACTGTAAAAGAGCGTCAAACGAATCGTCAATCTTTCTCAATGCGAGGTGTATCGGCGGCGGGCTTCCCTAGACTGCCGCGCCATGAAAAAGAACGATGGGAGAAGCGGCCGGCGCGGCTACACGCTGGTCGAAATGCTGGTGGCGCTTGCCGTGGGCAGCGTGCTGCTGGCCCAGGGCGTGCCGTCCCTGCGCGCCTTCCTGCTCGGGCGGCAGGTGCAGGGACATGCCATGGCGCTGGCCGACGATTTGCGGCGCGCGCGTGCCGAGGCGATCCAGCGCGGTACCCGCGTCACGCTGTGTCCCAGCGTCGACGGTCGCCAGTGTGCCGGCGCAGCCGCGAACCGTGACTGGTCGCGCGGCTGGCTGGTGTTCCAGGATTCCGGCACGCGCGGCGTGGTGGAGACGGGCGACACCGTGCTGCGCGTGCAGGCGGGGCCGCCCTTGCCGCTGCGCGTGGCGGCGGGCGGGCTGGCGTCGTATGTGGTGTCGTATCTTCCTTCAGGCGTGGCGCCAGGCGCGCAGAACAACGTGCGCTTCCAGCCGGACGGCGCTGGCGACGCACCGGCGCAGTCGCAGCGGGTGGTGTGCATCGGTGCCACGGGCAGCACGCGTATCGCCACGGGGGCTGCGTGCTGAAGCTGCCGGCGCGGAGCATGGGCGGCAACAGCCTTCTCGAAGTGCTGGCCGGCCTGCTTCTGATGTCGTTCGGAATGCTGTCCATGGCCGCGCTCCAGGCGCGCCTGGCATCGCAATCGGAGGCCATCCAGCTCCGCGCCCGCGCCTGGACGCTGGCGCAAGACCTGGCCGAGCGCCTGCGCGCCAACCCGGAGGGTGTGGCCGGCGGCTTCTACGACGGCATGTGGCACGCGTCGGCGCACGCACCCGCCGATCGCTCGTCAGCAGCGCCCGCGTGTGCCGAACCCTGCGATCCGGCCGAGGTCGCCCGGGCTGATCGGGCCCGCTGGAGCGCGGGCGCCAGCCGCCTCCCGGGGGCGGCGGTCTCGGTCGCGCGCGCGCCCGGTAGCGGCACGGGCGGCCTGGTGGACATCCGTGTCGCATGGCACGGCCCGGTCGATGGCGGCGAGGCGCCGACGCCGGATGCCGACTGTCCCGTGCCGGAAGGGGAGGGTGGTCCCGCGCAATGCCTGCACCTGCGGGTGGATGGCTGATGGCGAAAGCGTGCTACCGGCAATCCGGCCGCAGCCTCGTCGAGTTGATGGTGGCGATGGCACTGGCGCTCGTGCTGCTGGCCGCCGCGCTGGTGCTGACGCTCGCGGGTGGACGCTCGGCCCGCCATCAGGATGCCCTGGCTCGCCTGGACGAACACGGCGCCCTCGCACTCGATCTGCTGGCGGCGCAGTTGCGCATGGCGGGCTATGCGCGCCCCGTGCGACAGGGCCCGCTGGGCGCCGCCGCGGGTCACTATGCCGGCGCGGGCGTGCGGGGCTGCGACCATGGTTTCGTGTCGGTCGCCGTAGCGGATGGCGACGCGCTGTCATGTCTGCCGGGGCCCGGGGGCGCCGCGGCCCTCGCCGTGCAGTACGAGGCCGATGCCGCCAGCACCTGGCCGGGTGCGGCGGGCCAGCCCACCGACTGCGCGGGCAACCAGATCGCGGCCAGCACGGCGGCGACCGGTGGCAGCTACGTGCTGGCAGACAACCGCTTCTTCATCCGCGTGAATCCGCAGACCGGCCAGTCCATGCTGTACTGCGCCGGCAGCGGCGGCACGGGCTTCGCCGCGCAGCCGCTGATTGACAACGTCGAGCACCTTCAGTTGCGCTGGGGCATCGGCGACGAGGGCCGCCGCGGCGTTGTGCGTCATCTCGATGCGACGGCATTCGATGCCGAGTACGCGCACGACCCGGCTCGCTGGGCGCGTGTCGTGAGCGTGGAAGTCTGCGTGGTGCTCGCAACCCCTGAAGGACTGTCGGACGAGCCTGCGGCCCATCTCGACTGCAATGGCCGTGCCGTCTGGCCGGCCGACGCCACGCGAAGGCGCATACGCCGCAGCTATGCCGCTACCGTGCAGCTGCGCAACCATGGGGGCAGCCCGTGATGGCGTGCGCAGGCCGCTCCGATCGCGGCGTCGTCCTGGTCATGATGCTGGTGCTGCTGGCTGTGATGGCCATGACGGCCGCGCTGGCCTCGCGCCTCGCGCTCACCGGCGTGGCGACGAGTGCGGGCCGCCAGGCTCATGCACAGGCGCTCGCTGCGGCCGAACTGGCCCTGCGTTACTGCGAAGAGCAGATCGGCCTGGCCAGCGCCGTCGTGCCCGTCCAGCCCGCTCCTGACGTCGACCCCGAGTGGCCGCTGCGCTGGCAGGCGGCCGACAGCTGGTCCGGCCCGGTGCCGTTGGCATCGCCAGTGCCTGCGGCACTGGCCTGGGGCAATGCAGCCGTACCGGCCGATGCACCGGTGCCACAGTGCCTCATCGAAGCCATGGTATTGCCGCGCTCGCGCGGCGCCGACGACCGCCTGGGCGTCTGGCTGGTGACCGCACGCGGCTTCAGCCCCGGCCATGCGCCGGGCGGACGGGGTGCCGAGGTGTGGCTGCAGTCGGTGGTGCAGAAATGAGGGGTCGCATGTTGCGGGGGCATGTGCTGCTGGGTGCCTGCCTGGGTCTGGCCTGTGTGGCGCCCGCGCAGGTGGCGCAGCAGCCGCTGCTGCAGCCGGCCACTGTGAATGATCTGCCCAATCTCGTCCTGACGATCGACGACTCGGCCTCGATGGGGCTGCGCCACCTGCCCGACGCTGCCAGCCCCGAAGGCGCTGCCAATGCTGTCTTCCACCCGCTGGACACGGCCCCCGCTGGCGAGCAGGCCGGTGCCGATGCGGCGCTGCATGTGTGGACGACGCGCGCAGACGACCGCTGGTCCGCGCGCATGCGTTTTCACGGACACAACCGCCTCTACTACGACCCCGGCGTGCGCTATCGGCCGTGGACGCGGGCCGACGGCACGACCTGGCCGCAAGCCGATCCGCGCCTGGCCCGCCTCGATCCGCTGTCCGAAACACCCGCGGCCGACCTGACAGGAGAGATGACGTGGCCCGCTGCCGTGGCCTGGTGCCGGACATCCCCCGGCGCGAACGGAGTGGTCTGCGTGGCGGCTGCGGGCGAGCCCTTTGCGCCCGCCACCTTCTACACGTGGAGTGGCGACCCCATGGCGCCCGGCAGCGCGTTCACGCGCGTGCGCATCATGGACGCGGCGGGTTTCGAGCGTCCCGCATCGCGTACCGACTGCACCCTGCGCGGCGGCGGCGCCTGGTGCAGCCAGGCCGACGAATACCGCAACTTCGCAAACTGGTTCGTCTATCACCGCACACGGCTTCATGCCGCCATTGCCGCGACAAGCGAGGTGCTGACCCGGCAGGAATCGATGCTGCGGCTGGGGTACGGACGCGTTGGGCAGGTTCGCGCCACCGCCATCGACGGCGCCGCCGCGACGACGCTCGTGCGCGGCGTGCGCCCCTGGAGCGGTGCCTACCGTGCCGAGGCGTTCGACTGGCTGCACCGCCTGCGGCCCGCAGGCGACAGCGCGCTGCGCCGCGCCATGGACGACGTCGGGCGTTACTACGAAAGGTCCTTGGCATCGGACACCGGATCGCCGTGGTCCGACGCGCCTTGGCTGGGCGTCGCCTCGCGCCATTCGCCGTGCCGGCGCAGCTATCACCTGCTGGTGAGCGATGGTGGGTGGAACGGCGCGCCGGCAACCACGGCCGCAGCGCGTGGCAACGTCGATGGCGTCGATGGTGTGCGCATCGAGCACGCCGATGGCCGCAGCTGGCGGTACCGCGCCGGACCGCCGTGGCGCGACGCCCATCCGGACACGCTGGCCGACGTCGCGCTGCACTACTTTGCCCGCGACCTGCATCCGGAGCTGCCGAATGCGCTGGCGCCCCGCTTCGAGGGCGACGCCTACTGGCAAGCCATGGTCACGCTGGCAGTGGGTTTCGGCTCGGGTGGGCAACTCGATCCCCGACATGATCTGGAGCGCATCACCCGGGGGGAACTGGCATGGCCCGCGCCGCAGGCCGGCCTGCCGGCGACAGTGGACGACCTCTGGCATGCCGCGATCAACGGCGGTGGCCGTTACCTCGATGCACTCGATCCGCTGGCTCTGTCCGACGCGCTCTCGCAGGCGCTGCACGATGTCCGGCCGATGAGTGTGTCCAGTGCAGGCATCGCCTGGTCGGGCGAGGCGCGGGTGCGCGTCTATGTGCCGTCCTATCGCACCGCGGCCTGGTCCGGCGAGCTCGAGGCCTACGAGATGACCGAGGCGGGCCGCTCGCGCGAGCCGCTCTGGCGCGCCTCGGAACGCATGCCACAGCCCGCGGATCGCAACATCTGGACCTGGCACCCCTCCCGTCGCGAGGCGCTGGCATTCACGCCCGGTGAGGTGGCGCGCGCGACCCCGCCGTCGTGGCGGGGAGATGCTTCGCTGATCGATTACCTGCGCGGCGACCGCACCCGCGAGGCCATGGGCTGGCGCGTGCGCGACGGCGTGATCGGTGACATCGTCCATTCGCAGCCGCGCGTGATTGCCCAGGCGGACGACCTTCAGTTCAATTTCCTGCCGCGGGGCACACCGGGTCGCGAAACGTACCGGGCCTTTGTTCGTGACACGGCCGCGCGCGCGGGACTGGTCTTCTTCGGTGCCAACGATGGCATGCTGCACGCCGTGCGGGAACACGATGGCGTGGAAGCCTTCGCCTTCGTGCCGGCCGGTGTTCACGGCCTGTTGCCGCAGCTCGCGCAATCTTCCTATGGCCACCGGTTCTTCGTGGATGGTCCTGTCGCCGAGGCTCAGGCCTGGTGGGGCGGACGTTGGCGCAGCGTGGTGCTGGCCAGCGCCGGGCGCGGGGCTGCCTCCATCGCCGCGATCGACGTTACCGACACCTCCGCCCTCGGCGGGCACAGCGTGCTGTGGGAGTACGGTCGCGCCGACGACGCGCAACTCGGCCACGTGCTGTCGCCGCCCGACACCGGCATGACGCGAGGCGGCCAGTGGATCGCGGCCTTCGGCAACGGTTACGACAGCGCCGCGGGCGAGGCGCGTCTGGTCGTACTTGACCTGCAAAGCGGCCGGCCATTGCGCGTGCTTCGTGCCGATGTGGCTGGCGGCAATGGCCTGGGGGGCGTGCGGCTGGTGCGCGATGCCAACCAGGTGGTCGTGGCTGCCTATGCGGGTGACCTGCGCGGTCGCGTGTGGCGCTTCGACCTGCGTGCCACCGATCCAGCCGAATGGCGTGTCGACTTCGATGGCCAGCCCTTCTTCGAAGCACTCGACGCCAGCGGCTTGCCGCAGCCTGTGACGGCAGCGCCCGAATATATCGATCATCCTCTGGGCGGGCAGATGGTGCTGCTCGGATCCGGCCGCCTGCACGAGACTGTCGACGCCATGAGCACGCAGGTCCAGTCGCTCTACGGCATCTGGGATCGTGCGCCGGCGAGCCGCGCCGCGCGCGCCGGAGAACGCGCAGGTCCGGCGCCGGCCTTGGTGCGTCACGCCTTGGTGCCCGTGGACGAAGCGTCCGCAACGAACAGCACCCGCCGGGAGCGTCTGGACGCTTCGCCAGTCGACTGGCGTCTCCACCGGGGCTGGCGCATCGACCTGCCACGACGCCTGCGCGATATCCACGGTGCGCGGTTCGAGAGCGGGCTTGCCCGCTTTCGGGTGGTGGCGCCGGCGTGGCCGGATCCTTCCGGCTGCGGCGCGGTCGAGCCCGAGGCGCTGGATCTGTATCTGCGGCCCCTCTCCGGCGCCGCGCCGCCCACGGCGCAGATCGACAACGGCCGCGATGCGCCTCTCGATGCGCCGGAGGTGCAGGTCACCGGGGTGATGCGGGTGGCCGCAGAGGCCCCTGCGCGTCTCTGGGTGGACCGACGGGGGCGCGCACAGGTGCTGGGCAGCAGTGGCGCCGCGCCGGCGTTCGAGCCGGCTGCACTGCGGCCCGCGCGGCAGTGGCGCCAGTTGCTCAACGTGCCGCGGTAACTGCCAATGAATCCATGTAGATCAGCCTTCAGCCGAAATGCGCTTGGTTTCACTCTGATCGAATTGCTCGTGGCGCTGGCAATTGCCGCTGTGCTGGCCACACTGGCCTATCCGAGCTATCGCCAGATCGTGCAGCGCGGCCAGCGTGCACAGGCGCGTGCCGCGCTGCAAGAGGCGTCTTTGTACATGGAGCGCTTCAGGGCTGCGAACCATCGTTATGACCTGCAACTGGGGCTGCTGCCTGGAGATGCCGCCGGGCCGGTGGCGCTACCCGTGTCGTTGCGGGAGGTTCCTGCCGGCGGCCAGGCGCATCATCGGCTGGTGCTGGCACATGTCGACGCGGGGAGCTACCGGCTCGAAGCGCATCCCGTGCGGGGGGATGACCGGTGCGGGATCCTGGCCGTGGATCAGGCAGGGCGCATGCATGCGTCAGGCCCCGCAACGGCGGCCGAATGCTGGAGATGAATGTCAACTTTTGTCAACTGACTTTCTTTGTCGGCGAACTGTGACAAGAATCCGGGCTGGCAATTTGGGAGCGGGGGTTACATGAGAATTGCAGTACTGGAAGACGACCCGGTCTATGCGGACCTTCTTCAGACCGTCGTGCGTGCGCTGGGACATGAGTGCCTGCTTTTCGAGAGCGGACAGGATCTGATGCGGCAAATGCGCCGCGACAACTTCGACCTTCTGGTGCTGGACTGGAGTGTTCCGGACGCCACGGGCTACGAGGTCATGGAGTGGGCCCGTGCGCACCTCAAGTATCCCGTGCCAGTGCTGTTCGTCACTGCCCACGGAAGCGAACGCGAAATCGTGGCGGCTTTGACCGCAGGAGCGGATGACTACATGGTCAAGCCCGTGCGCGTGCCTGAAATACTGGCGCGCATCACGGCACTGCTGCGGCGCTCCTATCCACAGGTGCAGAACGACGTCGCGGTCTTCGGCCGCTACACCTTCCACGTCTCGAGCAACATGGTGGAGATCGATGGGCATGCCGTGGAGCTCAAGCAGAAGGAGTTCCTGCTGGCCTACCACCTCTTCGTCAATCTGGGCCGCCTGCTTTCGCGAAGTTATCTGCAGCAGGTGGTCTGGGGCACCGACACCAGCGCCCACTCTCGATCGCTGGATACACACCTCTCGCGCGTCCGGAGCCTGTTGAAGTTGCGTCCGGACAACGGCTTTCGGCTGACGGCCATCTACAGCCACGGCTATCGCCTCGAACTTCTGGCGGGATCGACCGGACTTCCGCTCACCGCGGGTCTACCATGGACCGCGGACGCGCGTTAGTGGATCGCTTTTGACAATTGTTTGCAAAAGGGGCGCGGCCATGCTGGTGCCTGCCGATCCAGCGCCGCACACTTGAAAGTGCAGTCGGAATCCTCTTTCGACCTGCCGCGCGGGGTTCGCAGAGTGGTCTTCGCGAGACACTGGCATATCCCCCCTTCCCTGCGTGTTTACAGGCCTGCTTTCGAGCAGGCCTCTTTCTTTATGCAAGCCGCCAGCGCGGTGGAGACGTTCAGAAGCGCGGCAGGTCGGGGTGTGGCATCTGACCGGCGCGGACCACCATGCGGCCATATTCTGCGCAGCGATGCAGCGTCGGGATCACCTTGCCGGGATTGAGCAGCCCTTGCGGATCGAACGCACGCTTGATGCCCAGCATCTGTTCACGTTCACTGTCAGTGAACTGCACGCACATGCTGCCGAGCTTCTCGATGCCCACGCCGTGTTCGCCCGTCACGGTGCCTCCCATCGCCACGCTGGTTTCCAGGATGTCGGCGCCGAAGCGCTCGCAGCGGTGCAACTGGTCGGCATCGTTGGCATCGAAGAGGATCAGCGGATGGAGATTGCCGTCGCCGGCATGGAACACGTTGGCGCAGCGCAGGCCGTACTTCTGCTCCATGGTCTGGATGGCCAGCAGCATGTCGGCGAGCCGCTTGCGCGGAATGGTGGAGTCCATGCACATGTAGTCCGGGCTGATGCGGCCGGATGCAGGGAACGCATTCTTGCGGCCGCTCCAGAAGCGCAGGCGTTCGGGTTCGTCGCGGCTGACGGCGATGGCGGTGGCGCCGCACTGTCGCAACACGTCGCTCATGCGGCCGATCTCTTCTTCCACTTCTTCGGGTGTGCCGTCACTCTCGCACAGCAGGATGGCCTCGGCGGATAGGTCGTAGCCGGCCTGCACGAAGTCCTCGACGGCAGCGGTCATTGGCCGGTCCATCATCTCCAGCCCTGCAGGGATGATCCCGGCGGCGATCACCCCGGCCACCGCGTCGCCCGCGCGGCGCACGTCGGCGAAGCTGGCCATGATGCAGCGGGCGACCTGCGGCCGGGGCACGAGGCGCACGGTCACCTCGACTCCCACGGCCAGCATGCCTTCGCTGCCGATCATGAGCGACAGCAGATCCAGCCCGGCGGCATCGAGCGCCTCGGCGCCGAACTCCACCGGCTCGCCGTCCATCGCGAAGCCGCGCACGCGCAGCACGTTGTGCACCGTCAGGCCGTACTTCAGGCAGTGCACGCCGCCGGAGTTTTCGGCCACGTTGCCGCCGATGGTGCAGGCGATCTGGCTCGACGGGTCGGGCGCGTAGTAGAGGCCGTGCGGCGCCGCCGCCTCGCTGATGGCGGCGTTGCGCACGCCGCACTGAACGCGCGCTGTGCGGGCGAGCGGATCGATGGAAAGGATGCGGTTGAAACGCGCCAGCGACAAGATCACACCGCGGCGGTGCGGCATGGCACCGCCCGACAGGCCGGTGCCCGCGCCACGCGCGACCACGGGTATCTGCAACGCATGGCAGGCGCGTAGTACGGCCTGTACCTGCGCCTCGGTCTCCGGGAGGGCCACGGCCAGCGGACGCTCGCGATAGGCCGTGAGGCCGTCGCATTCGTAGGGCGTGGTGTCTTCGTCGGTATGGAGCAGGGCGGCCTTCGGCAGGCAGGCCGACAGCGCCGCCACCACCTCGCGCTGGCGCGCTGCGCGGTCGTCGGCGGGGAGCGGGGTCGATGCGGTGGCGGCGGTCATGCCGCAACTGTAGGGGGTGGGTACGGCGCCGTTGCAGAAATCTTTTTCAGCTTGCCGTGAGGAATTTGCGGAACGGCCCGGGCTTTGTCCGCCTCACGACACCGACTGGCGCAGCCAGTCGGAAAAAGCCGCGCACTCCCAGCGGTCGAGCGTGCCGGTGCGCCAGCACAGATAGTGCGCGTGCGGCGATGGGACGGTGCGCCTGGACAGCCGCACCAGCGTACCGTTGTCCAGCCAGGGCTGGCCGAGTTTGAGCCGCACGAGCGCGATGCCCAGACCCAGCGCTGCGGCCTCGCACATCAGGCCGACGTCGTTGAAGGTCGAGCCACCCGTGGGCTCGGGCGCATCCGTGCCGTGGGCCCCGAACCATGTCCGCCACGGATCGAGCGGGCTGCGGATGAGCGAAGCCGCCCGCAACTCATCGAGGGTGTCGAACGGCCCGTGCTCGCGCACGTAGGCCGGCGAGGCCAGCGGCGTGACTTCGTCGGTCATCAGCCGCACGTGTTCCATGTCGGCGTAGCGGCCGGGGCCGAAGCGCACCACCAGGTCGGCGTCCTCCGCCACCACATCCAGCAGCGGAATGGTGACGTGCAACGCCAGTTCGATCTCGGGATAGGCCTCGGTGAAGGTGCGCAACCTCGGCATGAGGATGGAACGTGCGAACGTGGGCGTGACGGCTACGCGCAGCTTGCGGCGCGCGGCCTGCGAGTCACGCCCCGGCGTGCGGCCCAGGATCGCCAGCCCCTCGCGCACATGCGCCAGGTATTCGCTGCCTTCAGTGGTGAGCGAGAAATCGGCACGCCCGAACAGCTTGGCACCCACCGCTTCCTCGAGTTGCCGCACCCGGTGACTCACGGCACTCGGCGTCACGCACAACTCATCGGCCGCCGCGCTCACGCTACGCAGGCGTGCCAGCGTCTCGAACGTCACGAGACACTGGATCGGGGGGATCCGCGAGCCCACCGTCATGCGGCGCAACCTAAGCCCAGGCCCTCGCAGAACCGGCTTTGCAGGGCCGCCAAGGGCGCCCCCCTCCGGGGGGAAGTGCCGCAGGCGCCTCGGGGGGGTTCAAATGACCGGAGGTCATTTGAAGATAACAGTCTTGTGGCCGTTCAGCAGCACGCGGTGCTCGCTGTGCCACTTGACGGCGCGCGCCAGCACCTGGCTTTCGGTGTCGCGGCCCATCGCGGTGAGATCTTCCACCGTCTTGCCGTGATCCACGCGGGCCACGTCCTGCTCGATGATCGGGCCTTCGTCGAGGTCAGCCGTCACGTAGTGGGCCGTGGCGCCGATCAGCTTCACGCCGCGGTCGTGCGCCTGGTAGTACGGCTTGGCGCCCTTGAAGCTGGGCAGGAAGCTGTGGTGGATGTTGATGGCGCGGCCTTCGAGCTTGCGGCACAGATCGTCGGAGAGCACCTGCATGTAGCGCGCCAGCACCACCAGCTCGGCGCCTTCGGCCTCGATGATCTCGAACTGCCGGGCTTCGGCCTGCGGCTTGTTGTCCTTGTTCACCGGGATGTGGTGGAACGGGACGTTGTAGCTGGCGGCCAGCTGGTAGAAGTCGCGGTGGTTGCTGATGATCGCGCGGATGTCCAACGGCACCAGACCGCTCTTCCAGCGGAACAGCAGGTCGTTGAGGCAATGCCCTTCGCGGCTGACCATGAGCACGGTCTTCATCGGCTGCTCGGTGGCGTGCAGTTGCCAGTGCATGCCGAAACCCGAGGCCAGCGTGGACAGGTCGGCGCGCAATTTGGCGGCGGGTTCGGCGCAGGCGAAGCGCACGCGCATGAAGAACAGCCCCGTGGCGGCGTCGCTGTACTGGGCGGCCTCCTCGATGTTGCCGCCGCGCTCCAGCAGGAATCCGGAGACGGCATGCACGATGCCCGTGCGGTCAGGGCAGGAGAGGGTAAGGATGTAGGCGGCGGACGTCATAACCCGGGGATTGTCGCAGCCCGCCGCCTGCGGTGCCGGGGCGCGCGCCGCTCAACCCGCGGCTTGACGCTGGCGCAGTAGTCCTGCGGCGGCAATGCCGGGGTCTGCCAGACCGTGTCGAATACGCCGGCCCGAGCGCCTGCCTGGCCCGCCTGCAACTTGACGGCATGGGCTTTCAGCGTGGGGGGCAGATGGCGTGGCACGCCCAGCTCGCGGTCGACGTGGCCGGCGCCCGCCACCAGTACCACGGTGCGGCCGGGCTGGGCGGCAGCCATCAAGGTGGCTGCCATGGCGCGATCGCGTGCGATCTGAAGGCGCGTCATCGGACCGATCAGGCTTTCGGGCAGCAGATTGCAGTGGCCGTCGCGGATGGCCTGGCGCTGCACGTGCAGCGCGCCTGGCGGCAGCAGGCCGTCGAGCGTGGCGTCGGTTGTGGCCGGGCCCATGCCCGCGCGTGGCAGATTGGCGCCCAGCACCGGAACGCCCGCGCGGACGGCCGCCATCACCGTAGGCCCGTAACGCTCCCAAGGCCAGCCTCGCTCGTTCCAGCCGAGGGCCGCGCGCACCTCGTCATCGGTGGCTGAGGCGGCGAGCGCCCGTGTGTCGCGGCCGTGGTCGGCCATTTCCAGGGCCAGCGCCGCGAGGCGCCCTGCGGCCGCGAGTTGCGCTACGGCCTCGCGTTCGATGGCGTGGTGGTCGGAGGAATCGTGTTGCTCGCCCAGCAGGAGCAGGTCGGCTCGCGGCAGGCTGACCAACCGCGCTGCGGTGAGAGTGCCTGTGAGGGCAGGCTGCTGCGCGCAGGCGCCCAGCAATAGTGCAACCCACAGAACCGCAAAGCGCAAAAGCATGGGCGGAGCGGGGAGGGAACGCATTGCGGGCATCCTACCCGCCGCGTAACTCGGGTTATCAGTGCATGACCACCGGGTTCTGCGCCAGTTCCGCGTACCCCTCGAGCGTGTCCTCGACCTCTTCCTGCGTGGGCGTGTTCAACTGCCAGGCGGCGATCTGCTGCTGGAACAACTCGGCCCACGAGCCGTCGAGATAGACCTCTTTCCCCGAACGTTTGTCGACGATCTCGAAGCCATGGCGTGCCATGAACGGCACGACGGCCGTTGTGGATTCGTCCTGGACATCCTCGTCGGGTTGCATGTGCACCACCACGAAGGATTCGGAGTCGTAGAGCATTTGCATGAAGGTCCTTTGTTGCCGGGCTGCGGAGCCACCTGTGTCAGATAGCAACGACCGCGCCAAGTTCAAGGTTACGCCTGTCGGAAAGGCTTCCTGTAGGACGAGCGACCGTCACGGTGCCTCACTCGCGCGCAGGCGCTGGTCGGCGACGTCGCCGTTGGCATCGGTCACGCGCAGCCGTACCGGCAGCCAGTCGAGCGACGGGGCGAACCACGCCTCCACGCGCTGCTCGTAGGTGCCCGGACGCGGCGCGCGCACCAGCTTCAGCGTGTCGAACTCGCCCGCGGGCAGGCGCAACGTTTCCGGCGCGTCGACGCGCCATTCCCAGACGTCGGCGTCGCGCGGCCCGGTGGTCTGGATGTCGATGCGGGTGCCTGTAGCGGGCGGGGCGGTCTGCCCGGCCAGCCAGCTCGCGAGCTGGAAGAACACGCTGAGCCGGTCCTGCGCGCCTGCCATCAGCGGGATGGACGGCGTGTTGGCGCTGTAGCTGATGCGGCCGGCGGCGCGCTCGAAATGCGCTGCCACTTCGGTGCGCCGGCGGTCGGAAAAGCGCTCGGGCGCGAGGCCGGCGGCTCCGATCGTGCCCGTGCTGGTCTGGCTGCGCAGCGTACGGAAAAGCAATGAGAACGCCAGCCGCGCTTCGTAGCGTGCACCGTCGTGGCGCCACTCCAGTTCGGCATTGACGCCGCTCATGGGCTGCACGCCTTGCTGACCGGTCACCGAGTACGACAGCCGGCGCGATCCCGGCACGGCCACGCCGGCGAGCTCGGCAGCGGCGGGCGGCGGGGGTGGCGCGGCAGGCTCGGCCGCGGGAGGGGCGGCCTGCGCCGCCGGCGCAGGTGGCGCGCCTTGGGCTTCGGGTGCGGCGACGGCCACCGGCTCTACGGCCGGCGCGTCGGGTGCCGAGGCCGCAGCCAGGGGGGGCCGTGCCGTCTCGGCGTCGTCGGCGGCGGCTTGCAGGGCCGGCGCCAGCGCAGGCCGCGGGCGCGGCACGGGCCGGGGCCGAGGAGCAGGTGGCGGCGCGGCCGAGGCGGCCTGGGGAGGCGGCACGATCATGCGCGTCACCAGCGGTCCGGCCAGCGTGGGTGCCGGGGCCGAGGCTGGCGGCGCAATGCCATCGAGCAGCAGCAGGTGCGCGGCGAGCACCATGGCGGCCAGCGTGCCCAGCACGCGCCATGGCACGCGCGTGTCGGCAGGGCTCATGCGTGGACCGGGGCGGTTCCGGCGTGGCCGAGGTCGGCCGAAAGCTGCCGCGCGGCGGCGTCGAGCGGGCGGGCGATGGCGCCGTCCCAGGCGGGGTCGAAGGTGGCGGTCGAACCCAGCGCCACCATGCCCAGCGCCAGGTGGCCGTTGGAATCGAACACCGGCGCGCAGAAGCCGACGATGCCTGGCAGCAGCGTGTCGATCACGCGGGCCAGCCGGCGCTCGCGCACCTCGGCCAGCATCGACTGGACGGCCGCCATGTCTCCCGGCAGGTCGCGCCGGCCGGCAGCGCGGGCGCGATCGAGCTCGGCCGACAGCAGCGGCGCCAGCGGCTCGGCCGGCGACCAGGCGGCGAAGCAGCGGCCGGTCGCCGACGACAGCAAGGGCATCACGTCGCCCAGCCGCAGGTTGACGGTGACGGCCTGCGGCGATTCTTCCCAGTGCACGATGGTCGGCCCGTGGTTGCCCCAGACCGCCAGCGCCAGCGTATGGCCCAGCTGTTCCATGAGCGGGCCGACGCGTGCCCGCGCGAGCTTCACGGCGTCGAGGCGCGAAAGAGAAGCGAGCCCTAACTTGAGTGCCGCAGGGCCGAGGTCGTAGCGCGTGCTGGCCGAATCCTGCGTCACCAGTTCCAGCCGCTGGAAGCTCACCAGGTAGCGGTGTGCCTTGGCTGCACTCATGCCGGCGGCGGCGGCCAGATCGCGCAGCATCAGCGGGCCGCGGGCCTGGGCAAGGGCGTCGAGCAGCGCAAAGCCGACCTCGACCGATTGGATGCCAGCACGTTCCTTGTCCATTGGGGGTGTCCGGTTTGCCCGTAGAATTCCGCGTTCGTTTCGATAGGTTAAATCAGTTTACCTAAACGTAATCCGATCACCCGCGTGCTGCCTGGCCCGCGATGGACTCAAGGACAAGGTTCCCGCTATGAAACTCGCCACCTACAAGGACGGATCGCGCGACGGCCAGCTCGTCGTGGTCTCGCGCGACCTCGGCAGCGCGCATTATGCGACCGGCATCGCCACCCGCCTGCAGCAGGTGCTGGACGACTGGGGCTTCCTCTCGCCCCAGCTGCAGGACCTGTACGACAGCCTCAACGCCGGCCGCGCCCGTCACGCCTTCCCGTTCGATCCGAAGCAGTGCCTGGCGCCGCTGCCGCGCGCCTACCAGTGGGCCGACGGTTCGGCCTACATCAATCATGTGGAGCTCGTGCGGCTGGCGCGCCATTCCGAGGTGCCCGCCAACTACTACACCGAGCCGCTGATGTACCAAGGTGGCAGCGACGACTTCCTGGGCCCGACCGACGACGTCGTTGTGCCGGACGAAGCCTTCGGCATCGACTTCGAGGCCGAGATCGCCGTAGTGACTGGCGACGTGTCTATGGGCAGCACGCCCGATCAGGCGCTGGAAGGCATCCGCCTCGTGATGCTGGCCAACGACGTCAGCCTGCGCAACTTGATCCCGGACGAGCTGGCCAAGAGCTTCGGCTTCTTCCAGAGCAAGCCGGCCACAGCGTTCAGCCCCGTGGCCGTGACGCTGGACGAACTGGGCGACGCCTGGAAGGGCGGCCGCCTGGGCCTCACGATCACCAGCCAGTGGAACGGCCGCACCGTCGGCATGTGCGACGCCGGCGAGGAGATGACCTTCCACTTCGGCCAGCTGATCGCCCACATCTGCAAGACGCGCAACGTGCGCGCGGGCAGCATCGTGGGCTCGGGCACGGTGAGCAACCGGGCGACCGAGAAGGACGGCAGGAAGGAATGGACGAAGGGCTACAGCTGCATCGCCGAGAAGCGCGCCATCGAAACCATCCAGGACGGCCAGCCCTCCACCGCCTACATGAAGTTCGGCGACACCATCCGCATCGAAATGAAGGGCCCCAACGGGCAGAGCATGTTCGGTGCGATCGACCAGAAGATCGCACCGTTGGGGCGCTGAGCCGCCGCAGGCTTATCGCGCGAAGCTCTTGCGCGAGCCGTCCTCGAACACTTCGTCGTCGCGCACCAGCTGGCCGGCTTCGTCCCACACCTTCTCGCGCGTGAGCCGGCCCCGGTCGTCGTAGACCGATTCGGCCGCCACGCGTCCGCTTTCGTCGTAGCGCCTGTGGCTGCCGACAGGCTGCGTGGTGCGAAAGCGCCCGGTCTCGACTAAGCGCCCCTCGCTGGCCAGCTTGCCGCTGTCGTAGAAGCCGCTTTCCCGGCGCACCTGCTGCTCACCTTCCTTCGAGAACTCGGTCTTCGCCTTCGGCTGGCCGTTGAGATAGAAGCTCACGTCCGACACCGCCGAGCCATCGGCCACAGCCCAGCGCTGCTCTCGCACCAGCGTGCCGCGCTCGGAATAGTCCTGCTCCAGCACCTTGTAGGCACGCGCGTCGGCCGCGCCGGAGGATTCCCAGCGGATCTCGCGCCGCTTCGTGCCATCGTCAGCGAAGCGCCGCTCGACACGCCCGCTGGCCGATACCTCCTGCTGCGTCTGCGGCTGGCCGTTGCGGAAGAAGGTCTCGTAGCGGGTGCGCTTGCCTTGCACCCAGGTGCTGCGCGTCTGCAGCACGCCGCTGTCCGAGAACATCTCGACCTGCGAGGGCGCCGCGAAGCCGCACAGCGCCCGGTCGTCGGCCGCGGGCGAGAGCACCGGGCGGTCGCCGCAGCGCAACGAATGAACCTGGCCGCGCTCGCTCCATTCGACAGAGGCGATCTCGCGGTCGTTCTCGTTGAAGGCGGCGCGACGCGGTTTGCCGCTGTCGTACCAGGCACGCAGCAAGCCGGTGCGGCGGCCGTTCTCGTACGTGGTGTCGTACACCACCTGGCCGTTGGCGGCGAACTCGCGCGCGCGGCCGTCCATGTTGCCCTGCTCGTTGACGCTGTGCTCCTTGAAGAGCCTGCCGTCCTGGTAGTGGCGTACCAGGCCCATGAACTTGCCGTTCTTCAACTCCTGCTCGCGCCGCATCTGGCCGGAGTCGCGGTCCTTGCAGCGCATGAGGCCGGTCTTGCCCGCCGTGGTGTTGCCGTTGGCCGGGTTGACCGCCTCGCCGTTCAGTTCGCAGTCCTGCACGGCGTGGGCGGCCAGCGGGATCAAGGTGGCGACGGCCAGGAGAAGCACTGTGAGCAGGCGCATGGCGTGGTGGGTAGCGGGCAGAGACATGTCAGTGCAGTTGGCTGGCGAAGACGCGGATGCCGCGCAGCAGCATCTCGACGGCGATGGCGACGAGGATCAGGCCCATCAGCCGCTCGAAGGCCATCACGACACGATCGCCCACCAGTCGCTGGATGCGCTCGGCCAGCAGCAGCACCACGCCGCAGGCCAGCATGGTGACGGTGAGCGCGGCCACCCATTCGAGCCGGCGCTCGGGCGCCTGGCTCACCAGCAGCATCACCGTGGCCATCGCCGAGGGGCCGGCCAGCGCTGGAATGGCCAGCGGCACGATCAGCGGCTCGCCCTCGGGCAAGTCGTCGGTAGAGCGCGGCGGCGGGAAGATCATGCGCAGCGCGATGATGAACAGCACGGCCGCACCCGCGATCTGCAGCGACAGCTCCGACAGGCTCATCACGCGCAGGAAGGCATCGCCCACGAACATGAATACCAGCAGCAGCGCGAAGGCGATCAGCACCTCGCGCACGATCACCAGGCGCCGCCGCTCGGGCGCCACGCCGCGCAGTGCATTGGCGAACAGCGGGATGTTGCCCAGCGGATCGGTGATCAGCAGCAGCAGGATGGTGGCGGATGCGAAGGTATAGGTCATCGTGCGTCGGCGCGCTGCCCCTCCCGGATCAGGCCGCGTACAGCGCTTCGAGCGAACGGAAGCCTTTGATCTCCATCGGATTGCCGAACGGATCGAGAAAGAACATCGTCCACTGCTCGCCGGGCTGGCCTTCGAAACGCACCTGCGGCTTCAGCAGGAAATCAGTGCCGGCGGCTTGCAGGCGCGCGGCCATGGCCCGCCAGTCGTCCAGAGCGAGCACCAGTCCGAAATGCGGCATGGGCACCAGGACATCGCCCACATGCCCCGTCCGCGCGGTGGGGAAGGGCTCGCCCTGATGCAACGAAATCTGGTGGCCGAAGAAGTCGAAATCGACCCACGTCTCGGTGCTGCGACCCTCGGCGCACCCCAGCACGTCGCCGTAGAAGCGGCGTGCGACATCGAGGTCACGAACGTTGAAGGCGAAGTGGAACAGGCTTTTCATGGCTTCTGGCGGTGGGGCGATCGCGCCGAGCTTAGCCGGTGTGGCACGGCCGCGCATCCGTGACTGCGACACGCCGGGGGTGAGCGCGCCAGGGCGCGTGCGGCCTGTCCGCTACCGCGCCGCCGTCACTTCGGCTTCGAGCCGCCGGTGCTGACCGAGCCGGTGGAGCCGGGCGCACCCGGCGTGCCTGCGCCGCTCGATGCGCCTTGCATGCCCGTCGTGTCGCTGTCGGGCGAGCTGCCTCCCGTCTTGTCGATGCCCTTGGCCGACGACGATCCTGCCGGTCCGTGCGGCTGGCCCGCCCGGCTGTTGCGCCACGTGTCGAACTCGGTGGAGAACTTGCCGTAACGCTCCTGCCGCCAGGCGTCGTAATCACGGTCCAGGTTGCGGATCTGTTCGTCGCGCCACTGCGCGTAGTCGTGATCGTGCGGGTGGGCCTGCTCGCTGCCCAGGCCGTAGCGGCGGCCCGATGCCGAAGGGTGTTCCTGCCCGCCCGGTCGGCGGTCATCACGCTGGCCGTATCGCTCGGGGTTGCCGCCATATCCACCGGGCGCGCCCAGACCGGCACCGCCGTACCCACCCTGAGGCGCGCCCACGTCGTTACGCGAGAACTGCGGGTCATAGCCGCCGATGGCGTCCTGGCGGTACTCGACGCTGCCATGCCCGCTGCTGCTGGCGAACTCGCGCCCGCCACCGCCTTGCCGGCCGCCGGCGCGGTACTCGCCCTCGAATCTGTCCGTGTCGTAGCCACCCGGGCCCACGTCGCGCTGGTTGCCCCAGGCGCCCCCAGACCGGTAGCCGCGATCACGATCGCCGCGGTCGGCGTGGTTGCCGCCGTAGCTGCCCATCTGGCTGCCGTAGTCGCCATCGCGGCCGCCCCAGTCGCGTGTGAACGTGTCGCGCCCGCCCTGCTGCCCGCTGCGCTGCGAGAACTGCGATGGCTGATCGCGCTGCCAGCCGCCCCGATCTCTGTTCTGGGTCCAGCCGCCTTGCTGCTGGCCGTCGTTGCCGCGCCCCTGGCGGCGGTCGTCATTGTCGCGATAGCCCATGGTCTTGCTCCTTGGTCGGTGAGGGATGCGAAGTGGCGTCAAGCCGACCCCCACGCTACGCCCGGGCCCTCGCCTGCGCTGTCAGTCCAATCCATCGGGAGCGTGAATGTGTATCGGCCGGATTCATCTGGCTTTGCAGACCTGCGCGGCCCGCCGCTCCAGCAATCGGGCCGTGTGCCGGCGTGTAGCTCGTGGGTCCGCCGCCGCGCTCTACAGGCTTGCTGCGACAATCGGCGCATGTCTTGGTGGCCGGTGCATTCCTCCGTGCGTGGCGCGCGCCTGCTGGCGCGTGCGGTGCTCGCGTGGTTCGTGCTGTCCATCGGCGCGGCCGTGGCGTCGCCGGTGGTGCATCCGCGGGCGCTCGAGCTGGTGTGCACCGGCGGTGGCGCCATCAAGCTGGTGGCGCTGGGCGAGGATGGCGCGGCTCCTGCGCCCATCGGACATGCCGATTGCCCGCTGTGCAACACGCACGGCGCGCCGCCGCCCGCCTTGCGCATGGACTTGCGGCTGCAGCCGCCGGCGGCCGGCGCGTCGTTCGTCGCATCCCCGGGCCACAGCGCTTCGCTGGACGCACTGCCTCCGCCGGCCCGCGCGCCGCCCGTGGCCGCAACCTGACTTGCCCGCCTGCGACAGTGCCGCCCGGGCTGCGCGCCACTGTCCGTTCCCGCCACGTTTTCGATGGGTGCCGTTGGCCTCGCCCGCGCCCATTCCACAGGACATACCGACCATGAATTCTTTCTTCCCGACCATCTCTGCGTCCGCCATCGTGCGCCGCACCCTCGTTGCCGCCACGTTGCTGGCCGCCACGGGCCTGGCCCTGGCGCAGGCCCCGTCTTCGACCGAGCGCGTGCAGGTGCAGGGCGCCTGGGCGCGCGCCAGTGTGCCGGGCCAATCCGGCACCGGCGCCTTCATGCGCCTGACGGCGCGCGAGCCGCTGCGCCTCGTGGGTGCCAGCTCGCCCGCAGCCGGCGTCGTCGAAGTGCACGAAATGAAGATGGAGGGCGACGTGATGCGCATGCGCCCGCTGCCCGAACTCGCGCTGCCCGCAGGCCAGGCGGTCGAGCTGCGCCCGGGCGGCTACCACGTCATGCTGATGGACCTGAAGGCGCCGCTGGCCAGCGGCAGTGCGGTGCCCGTCACCCTGCGTCTGAAGGATGCGCGCGGCGCCGAATTCCAGTTGCCGTTGTCGCTGCCGGTGGCGCTGGCCGCACCTGGCGCGGCACCGGCAGCCGACGCGCATCAGGGCCATCACAAGCACTGAAAAGTGCGAACTGATCCGACCCGAGGGGTTGCGCCGATGCACGGCTCAACCTTGCTGCAGTAAGCTGTCCCCGCAGCAGGCGCGATGCGCCGCGTCACGCTTTTCCACACGAGGACCAGCCATGAGCGATACCAGGGATCCGTTCGGATTCGGCAAATTCGTCCCGGGGTTCGACTTCCTGCAGTCGCTCGCGCGCCAGCCGGCCGGCGCCATGCCGCAGATGCCTGGCGTGCCGGGCTGGGTGGCGCCCACGCTCGACGTCGAGGAGATCGAGCGCCGCATCGAGGAATTGCGTGCCGTGCAGTTCTGGCTCGAGCAGAACACCACGGCGCTCAAAGCCACGCTGCAGGCGCTCGAAGTGCAGAAGATGACGCTGGCGGCGCTGCGGGGCATGAACTTCAGCATGGACGACATGGCCGCGGCGTTCCGCGCCCAGCCCGCCGCGCGCCCGTTCGAGGACATGAGCCGGCCCATCACGCCGGAAACGCCGCCGGAGGCCGCCGCGCCCGGACCCGCTACAGCCCCGGCGCCGACGGCACCGGCGAAGAAGAAACGCGCACCCCGCGCGAAGTCTGGCGGTGGCTCCGGCGGCGCTTCGAAGCCAGCCGGTGGCACATCGCCGTCGCCGGCGGCCGATCCATTGCAATGGTGGGGCGCTCTGACCGAGCAGTTCCAGCAGATTGCCAGCAGCGCCATGCAGGACACCGCGCGCCAGGCCGGCGCCCCGGGCGGGCCGTTCGCCAACGCCTTCGCGTCGGCGCCCGCGCCCGTTCCGGCGGCAGCGGACCGTGGCATGGCATCTGCTTCAAAGCCCGCCAGAGCCGCGCGCAGGAAAACGGCGGCATCCAGACGCAAGCCACCCGCGGCGCCGCGCCGCCGCACGACCTGACCCTCCGATGAAGCTGTTCGCGCACGCCCACGCCACCCATCCGCAATGGCCAATGGCGGCCGCGCTGGTGCTGGCGCAACTGCGTGCGCAGCTGGCGCTGCCCGGCCACGTCGACGCACCCACGCTGGGCCTGCTCTACATCACCGACCACTATGCGGGCCAGGCGCAGGACATCCTCGATCTCCTGGCGGCCGAGTTGCCCGGCGTGACCGACTGGGCCGGCACGGTGGGCGTGGGCGTGGCGGCCAACAACGCCGAGTATTTCGACGAGCCCGCGCTCGCCGTCATGCTGTGCGCCCTGCCCGCGGGGAGCTATCGCGTGTTCTCCGGCGTGGCGCCTCTGCCCCCCAGCGGCTTCGAGACGCAGGCCGCGCTGGTGCATGCAGACGCCAGCACGCCCGACGTGGCCGAACTGGTGGCCGAACTGGCACAGCGCACCACGGGCCGCCACCTCTTCGGCGGGCTGGCTGCCAGCCGCACGAGCACCGTGCAATTCGCCGTCGGTGGCGAGGGCAACCTGCCCGGCCAGGGGGCCGCGCGCGGCGTGTTCCAGGGCGGACTCTCGGGTGTGGCCCTCGGCCCGCAGGTGGCGCTCGTCTCGCGCACCACGCAGGGCTGCGTGCCTGTGTCGCCCGTGCGCGAGATCACCGCCTGCGACGGCAATCTGGTGCTCGAACTCGACGGCCAACCGGCGCTTGACGTCATGCTGGCCGACCTGCAGACGTCGCTCGAGAGGCCGCAGCAACTCATGGCGGTCCTGCGCGCCACGCTGGTCGGGCTGTTGCCCCGCACGCGGGGCGCGGCCGGCGACATGCTGCGGCGAACCGGCGATTTCGGTGAAGGCGTGGTGGTGCGCCACCTCATCGGGCTCGATCCCGCGCGGCGCGGTGTGGCCGTGGCCGATCGAATCGACCGCGGTACACGGCTGGCGTTCTGTCGGCGCGACGTTCAGGCCGCGCGCGCCGACCTCACGCGCATCTGCGCCGAGATCCGCGAGGTGCTCGAGCCGCAGGAGCAGCCCCTGGCCATCGCGGCCGAACTCCATGCCAGCGAAGCCGAGGCCGCGCCGCATCCGGCCCGCCGCATCGCCGGCGCCGTGTACGTGAGCTGCGCCGGCCGCGGCGGCCCACATTTCGGCGCGCCCGGCGCCGAGCTGCAGATCGTGCGCCGCGCCCTGGGTGACGTGCCGCTGGTCGGCTTCTTCGCCGGTGGCGAGATATCGGGTGATCAGGTGCTGGGCTACAGCGGCGTGCTCACCGTCTTCACGGCCGACGCCACGCCCGCCGCCTGACGCCACGCAGCGACGCGGGCGTCACTTCTTGCCATACGTGGCTGCGAAGCGTTCCTGCAGGTAGGCTGCCGTGGTGGTCGGCGGGTACTTGGGCGCGGTCCCTGGAGCCACGCAGGTTGGAATGGCTTCCACGCGCGCCTCGGGGTTCGGATCGAGGAAGAAGGCGATCGAATAACGCTCTCGCGACGGCTCCAGCACGCGGTGCGGCGTCGACACGTACACGTCGTTGGCCCAGCGCATCAGGCAGTCGCCGATGTTGCAGATGAAGGCGCCGGGGATGGCGGGCGCGTCGATCCAGCCGTCGGCGCCCGCGCCGCGGCGGCGCACCTGCAAGCCGGCCACGCCATCGGTGGCCAGCAGCGTGACGTTGCCGTAGTCGGTGTGCGCGCCCGCGCCAGCCAGGCCGCGCGGCGCATCGGCGGCGAACTGCACGGGGTAGTGCAGGAAGCGCAGCGTGGCCAGCGGCGCATCGACCTTGTCGTCGAAGAAATGCTCGTCGATCCCCAGATCGAGCGCGAAGGCGCGGTGCAGCCGCTGACCCACGGCCAGCACGGCATCGAAGTAAGCCTGCGCGCGCTCGCGCCATCCGGGCAGGGGCGGCCACACGTTCGGCACGCGCGTGGGCGCGGGGCCGTCGGCGTCGGTCCAGATCAGGTTGTAGGCCTCCTTGAGGTCGGGCGCGGTCTTCTCGTCCAGCGCCTCCACGCCCAGGCCCACGTAGCCGCGGTTGTGGCCATGCGTGGCGATGGCCAGCTCGCGCTTGGCCTCGCGCGGCAGCGCGAACACTTCATGCGCGACGGCGAAGCCGTCCTCCATCAGCGCGGCGGGCACGCCGTGGCCGGTGATGGCGAAGAAGCCGGTGTCGCGGCACGCCGTGCCGATCTCGCGCGCCACGGCGCGGCGCGCGGCGGGATCGGTGGACGACAGGGCGGAGATGTCGATGAGGGGGATGGCGTCGTGCGGCATGGCTGGATGCTATCGCTGCACGATCCGTGCCGGGCTCGCATCAGTCGATGCGGATCTTCGCCGCCGCAATGGTGGCGGCGAGGTCCTTGCGCTCCTGGGCCAGATAGGCGGCAAAGGCCGGGCCGGACAGTTGCAGCGGCTTGTAGCCGGCGTCGGACAGCTTCTTCTGCGTCTCGGGCTCGGCCACCATCTCGTTCACGGCCTGCGCCAGGCGATCGACGATGGCGCGGTCGGTGTGCGCGGGCAGCAGCAGGCCCACCCACGAGTTGACGTCGAAACCCTTGAACTCGGCCGTCTCGGCCAGCGCCGGTACGTCCGGCAGCGTGGCCCAGCGCTGCGCCGAGGTCACGCCATAGGCCCTGACCTTGCCGTCGCGCACGAAGGCCTGCACCAGCGCCACCGGCAGCACGGCCAGATCGATCTGGCCGCCCGCCACTTCCGTCAGCACCTGCGGGCCGGATTTGTACGGTACGTGCACCATGTCGAGCGCGGCCCGCTGTTTGAGCATCTCGGCCGTCACGTGCAGGCCGGTGCCCACGCCGTCGGTGCCGAAGTTGAGCTTGCCAGGCTGGCTGCGGATGAGTTTTACCAGCTCCGACGCGTTGGCTGCGGGCAGCGTGGGCCGCCCCACCAGCACGAAGGGCGACGAGGCCACGGTGGCCACCGGTACCAGGTCGCGCAGGCCGTCGTACTTGTAGGTGTTGGGCGAGACCAGCGGCGCCACCGTCACGGGGCTGTTCACCGCGAAGAACAGCGTGTAGCCGTCGGCGCGGGCGTTGATCACCCGCTGCGCGGCGATGGTGCCGGAAGCGCCCACGGTGTTCTCGACCACCACGGTCTGGCGCAGCTTCTCGGCCAGGCGTGGCATGGTGATGCGCGCGGCCACGTCCACACTGCCGCCGGGCGAGAACGGCACGACGGCGATGACAGGTTGCGCCGCCGGCCATGCGGGGGCCTGCGCGAATGCGGGGAATGCGAGGGCCGAAGCCAGCGCGACGGCGAAGGTGCGACGGATCATGGGAGGACTCCAGGAAGAGGGGTGACGCGAGGGGCGGGGTGTAGGGTCAGGTGCGCAGCCAGGGCAGTTGCGCGGCCGAGTAGCGGAAGGTCTGGAACACGCTGTTGAGCCGCCCGGGGCCGGTCTTGCGGGCGGCGGCATCGGGGTATTCGGCGAACCAGGGGATGACGTACTCCCACACCACCTCGCCGTCCGGCGTGACTTCGAACAGACGACCGGTGGCCGATTCGGTGATGTGCGTGTTGCCGTTCGGCAGGCGCTGCGCGTTGCCCATGAAGGCGGTGTAGAACGCGTTGACCATCTCGTCCTGATACGACCAGATGACGGCCTGGGTGGCCGGGTCGATCTCGACCACGCGCGAGAACGCCACGTGCGCGCCTTCGCGGAAATTGCCGTTGTCGAACGCGAGGATGTTGCCCCCGGGCAGCGGCACCGGTGCATGCTGGTGCGACACCACCGAGGGCGGCACATGCAGCTTCACCGCGCCGCTGACCTTGTCCACGCCGATGATGCCGGCCGTGGTGCGCAGGCTCATGAGCACCGTGCCGTCCTCCGCCACGCCCAGGCCGTTGACCAGCGGCCAGTGGTAGCGGCCGAAGCCCGGGTGGATCGGAAAGGCGGCGGGGTCCAGGTGCTCCCAGGCCTTCCATTCCCAGACGAGGCGGCCATCGCGATCCACTTCGCGGATCACGTCGCCGTACATGAGTTCGCCCTCGCCATGCGCCGTGCCGCCGGGCACGCGGGCGGCGAAGCCCTCGGGCACGACCTCGCAGGCGGCATAGAGCAGGTGACCGTCGGGCAGCCACTGGGCATCGTGGTGGTGGGCCGGGTCCTGATAGCGCCAGACCACCTCGCCCGCCGGCGTGACTTCGTAGAAGTCGCCGCCGTGCCACATCGACCATGCCGCGTAGCGGTCGGGCGAATCGGCGTGGTTGCCGTTGTAGCCCAGGTTGCCGTTGGGCAGGATCACCGCGTGCCGGCCCGGGCGCACCGGCATCGTCCATTCGTGCACCACGCGCCCCTCGATGTCGATGAGGTAGACGCGGCCTCCGGCCGTCTGCGGCGCGATCAGCGTGTAGCCGCCGAAGGACAGATCGGCGTCGAGTGCGATCAGGCCGGTGCCGCGGCGGCGCTGGGTGACTGGTCGACGGTGCTCTTGGACATGAAAAACTCCGGTTCGGGCGCAGCCGGGACAACCGCGATGAAGCGCACTTTAGAAATCCCCTGGCGTCAGGAAAAGCTGTTTGTTTCTTATGCCGTGTCAGGGAAAATCTGACGCTCAATTTCCGAGCAACCACCATGCCCGCCATTTCCCAGTCGTTCCGCTGCTTCGACGAAGTGGCCCGGCGCGGCTCGATCCGCAAGGCGGCCGAGTCGCTGCACCTCACCGCCGCCGCCGTCAACCAGCAGATCCTCAATCTCGAAGCCGTCGTCGGCATGCCGCTGTTCGACCGCCTGCCGCGCGGCATGCAGCTCACCTCGGCCGGCGAGATCATGGTGGCGGCCGTGCGGCGCAGCCAGCGCGACTTCGACAGCGCGCTCTCCAAGGTGGAAGACCTGCGCCAGCTGCGCCGGGGCCACGTCAACCTCGGCGTGTCGCATTCCACGGCCGAGTACCCGCTGCCGCAGGTGATCGAGCAGGTGCTCAAGACCCATCCCGGCATCACCTTCGGCGTGCGTTCGGGCACGGGCGAGCAACTGCTGCGCTGGGTGGCCGGCGGCGAGGTCGACGTGGCCTACTGCCTGCGCCGCCCGCCGCCGCCCGGCGTGGAAGAAGGCCGGGCGATGCCGCAGCACCTGGGCGTGGTGACCGCCCCTGGCCATCCCCTGGTGGCTGGCGGTCGCCTGCTGCGGTTGCGCGACTGCCTCGACTGGCCGCTGGTGCTGATGGCGCCCGGCATGGAGCTGCGCACCATGCTCGAACGCATCGACCCGCGCCTGTCGAAGGTCGGCCGTCCGATGGTGGAAACCAGTTCGGTGCCCATGGTGCGGCAACTGGTGAGCGGCAGCGAGGCCGTGGGCTTCCTCATTCCCGACAACGTGGCGCAGGACGTAGAGGCCGGCACCCTGGCCTGGGTGGGTCTGCAAGACGCCGGCGCGCGCCTGTCCAGCTGCATCTACCAGCGTTCGGGCCACACCACGTCGGTGGCCATGGGCGTGTTCCTCGACGCGCTGCAATCGGCCGTGGACGACATCCGCGCCCGCTTCGAGCAGCGCCACGAGCTGCGGCTGCAGCACGTGGCGGTTATAGGCGGCCTCGCGGGATCTCAGCGCCGCAACTGCGTGAACGCGCTGAATTCCCAGCTGCGCATGGCCAGCACCAGCGTGTAGCCCTCGCGGTCCTTGTCAGCCAGTTTCTGGTCGGTCTGGTGTTGCTGGGCGAAGTCCTGCGCCACGCGCTGCAGCCGCTCGACGAACGAGGGCGCGAGCGCCCGGCTGATCGAGCCGTGCACCAGCATCAGCCCTTCGCCCGCAGCGTCGAAGCCGCCGCCGAAGTAGTCGAGCAGCGCGTGGTCGCGGAAGAAATTCATCACCGGTCCGTGCGCGCGCCAGCGGAAAGTCTTGGCGAGCTTGAGGCGGTAACGGTTGAGCGGACGCAGCTCGATGATGCCGATGCGGTCGAGCTGCGCGAAGTACTTCACGCATTCCGCATCGCTCACGCGGTAGGTGGCGACGATCTGCTCCGCCGTCCACTGGCTCAGCACGGAGATGGCGACGAGCAGCAGCTTCTTGTCGGCCACCACGGCGCGCTCCTGCTCGGCCGACAGTTCGCGCAACAGCGGCTGGGCGTCGGCCACGCGGCGGGCGAGGTCGGCGAAATCCAGCTTGAGCACGCGGCAGATCGCGTCGATGCGCGACAGCGGCATGTCGCCCCGGGCCAGCATGCGTTTGACGCTGGACTCGGCCAGGCCCAGCCCGCGCGCCAGGTCGGCGTAGGTCATCTGGGCGGACTTGAGTTCTTTCTTGAGGGCGGTGACGAGGTCAGCGGTGGTGCTCATGGGTATCGAATGGTGATACTTCGGTTGCGTACATGCGATTCTGTGCCGGAATTCGATGCCGGTCGGCGTTGGCCCTTTCTACATTGGAGCCATCTCAACGACTGGAGCCCGCTGATGGCACCAACCGGGTCCGCCCTGCCTTCCCTTTCTCGACGCGCGCCGCACCCCCTGCGGCACAATGCCCGCGGCACTGCCGGAGGATCTCGGCCTGAGCGAGAGAGCACATGACACGACAACAGCACCCAGACCCTCGCGCCGGGCACGACGCGCATGACGGCCAGTTCGCGCTACTGGGCCAGCGCCGCTTCGCGCCGTTCTTCTGGACGCAGTTCGCGGGCGCAGCCAACGACAACCTGTTCAAGTTCGCGTTCACCGTGATGGTGACCTACCAGTTGCAGGTGGGCTGGCTGCCGGCGTCGCAGGCGGGGCTGGTGATCGGCGCGCTGTTCATCCTGCCGTTCCTGCTGTTTTCGGCCACCAGCGGGCAACTGGCCGACAAGTACGACAAGAAGGCGCTGATCCGCTTCGTCAAGCGGCTCGAGATCCTCATCATGGCGCTGGCGGCCTGGGGCTTCTTCTCGGTCAACGTTCCGATCCTGCTGGGCTGCACCTTCCTGATGGGCCTGCATTCCACGCTGTTCGGGCCGGTGAAGTTCGCCTACCTGCCGGCGCACCTGTCGGAGCGCGAGCTCACGGGCGGCAACGGCATGGTCGAGATGGGCACCTTCGTGGCCATCCTGCTGGGCAACGTGGCGGGCGGGCTCATCATCGCCATCCCCGAGATCGGCGCGCACCACGTGGGCTTCGCCTGCATCGGCGTGGCGGTGCTGGGGCGCGTGGCCGCCGAGTTCATCCCGGCCACGCCGGCCACCGATCCGCAACTGTCGATCAACTGGAACCCGGCCACCGAGACCTGGCGCAACCTGAAGCTGGCGCACGGCAACACGGTGGTGTTCCGGTCGCTGCTGGGCATCAGCTGGATGTGGTTCTTCGGCGCGGTGTTCCTGAGCCAGTTCCCCGCCTTCGCCAAGGACGTGCTGCACGGCAACGAGCAGGTGGCCTCGCTGCTGCTGGTGGTGTTCTCGGTGGGCATCGGCACCGGCTCGCTCCTGTGCGAGACGCTCAGCCGCAGGCATGTGGAGATCGGCCTGGTGCCCCTGGGCGCCATCGGCATGAGCGTGTTCGCCATCGATCTGTACTTCGCGGCGCGCGGCCTGACCGCGCCTGCGGCCGGGAGCTACACCCTGGCGGCCTTCGTGGCCGAGCCGGCCCACTGGCGCGTGATGGCCGACCTGGCGTTGCTGTCGCTGTTCGCGGGGCTCTACAGCGTGCCGATGTACGCGCTGATCCAGATGCGTGCCCAGCCCACGCACCGCGCGCGCATCATCGCGGCGAACAACATCCTCAATTCGATCTTCATGATCGCCAGCTCCCTCATTGCCGGCGCGCTGCTGGGAGCGGGCATGGCGATCCCGCAGGTGTTCCTCGTCGTCGGCCTGGCCAACGCGGTGGTGGCGTTCTACATCTTCATGCTGGTGCCCGAATACCTGCTGCGCTTCGTGGCCTGGATCGCCTCGCGTTTCGTCTACCGCTTCAAGGTGTCGGGCGACGAGCACATTCCCACGGAAGGTGCGGCCGTGCTGGCCTGCAACCACGTGAGCTTCGTCGACGCCATCCTGCTGATGGCGGCCAGCCCGCGGCCCATCTACTTCCTGATGGATCACCGCATCTTCCGCCATCCGCTGCTGGGCCCGCTGTTCCGCCTGGCGCGCGCCATTCCGATCGCGCCGCAGAAGGAAGACGCCGACGCCTACGAAGCCGCCTTCGAGCGCGCAGCGCAGGTGCTCAAGGCCGGTGACCTGCTGGCCATCTTCCCCGAGGGTGCGATCACGCGCGATGGCCAGCTGCAGCCGTTCAGGCGCGGCATCGCCAGGATCCTCGAACGTGCGAGCGCCGATGGGCTCGATGTCCCGGTGGTGCCGATGGCGCTGACCAACCTGTGGGGCTCGTTCTTCAGCCGCATCGAGGTGCGCGAAGGGCAGAACGTGGCCATGGTGCGGCCGTTCCGCCGCGGCTTGTTCAATCGCGTGGGGCTGAACGTGGGCATGCCCCTGGCGGCCAACGAGGCGGCTCCCGACGTGCTGCATGCGCGCGTGGCCGCCCTGCTGGCGCAATGACGAGCCACCGGCCGGGCAGCGACGCGTGGCGCCGGCTCTGGCGCCTGGCGCTGCTGCTGCTCGCGGGGCTGGCCTGGCTGCCGGCCATGGCGCTGGTCCTGCCGGCCGATGGCGGACTGACCGCACCGGTTTCGCTGCATGGCCACATGGCTGTGCTGGTCGATCCCGAGGGGCGGCTCGACGTGGCAGATGCCGCCGCGCGCGACGGCGAATTCCAGCCCGTGCCGGGCGCGCTGGCGCGGGGTTTCACGCGCGATGTGCTCTGGGTGCGCTTCGAGCTGGCGCGCGATCCGGCCGCCACGCGCCTGTGGTTCCTGGAGGTGGGACCCACCTTCCTCGACGAAGTCACGCTGTTCGAGCCGCAGGCGGGTGGCACCTTCCGCGCCATCGAACTGGGCGACCGCAGACCGTATGCCGGGCGACCGGTGCCAGATGTGCGCTTCGTGTTTCCCCTCCAGCTCGACGAACGGCCGGCGGTGTACTACCTGCGCGTGCGCAGCACGAGCGCCTTGCTGGTGCAGGCGGGCCTCTGGCAGGAGCCGGGGCTGCTGGCGGCGCGTTCAGCCACCGACCTGGGCATGGGGCTCACGCTGGGCGCCATCGGGATCATGTCCATCTTCAACGTGATCTTCTGGCTGTGGTTCCGCGAGCGCGAGCAGATCTACTACGCCGTCTACCTCGCGACGATGGGCGCCCATCTCGTTTTCCTGGGCGGACATGCGGCGCGCTGGCTGTTCCCCTGGCAGCCCTGGCTGGCGGATCATGGCGTGGGCGTCGTCATCGGCCTCAATTGCATGGCGGCCCTGCTGTTCGCCAACCATACGTTCGAGCTGAGACGGCTGATGCCGCGCGTGTCGCGCCTGTTCATCGTCATGGCCTGTTTTTTCGCCGGCGTGGTGGCGGTGGCGCTGATGGGGCGTTACGACCTGGTGGTGGCTCCCATGAACATGGTGGCCCTGTCGCTGTCGCTGTTCGGCATCGTGCTGCCGGCGATCCTGATGATGCAGGGCCACCGGCACAACTTCGTTTACCTGCTGGCCTTCGTCGTCTTCTCCCTGGCCAACCTGCCAGCGTCCTTGCGCCTGCAGGGCGTGGCGGGCATGGACGTGCTGGCCGATCCGCTGATGCGCGTCGGCGTGGTGCTGCACCTGGTGCTGCTGAACATCGCGCTGGTTTATCGCGTGCGCCGCGCCGACCTCGCGGCGCGGCGCCAGCGGCAGGAGGCGCTGGCGGCCTCGCTCGAGGCCGAACGCGTGCTGGAGTCCCGTGTGGCGCAACGCACGTTGTCGCTGCAGACCGAGGTAGAACGGCGCACCGTGCTCGAGCAGCAGCTGCGCGCCGCGCTCGACACCGAAAAGCAGGCGCTGGCACAGCAGCGCCGTTTCGTGGCCATGGTGTCCCACGAGTTCCGCACGCCGCTGGCCGTCATCCACGCCGCCACGCAGTCGCTGGGACTCATGCCGGGCGCCGACGAGCCGCGCATACGTGAGCGGGTGGACAAGATCGGCCGTGCCGCCGGCCGGCTCTCGGCCATGATCGACAACTACCTCACCGAAGACCGGCTCTCGATGGAGCAACTGAGGTTGCAGCCCCGGCTGACCGACCTGAACGCGTTGGTCGGCGAGATGCTGTCCGTGTCCTTGCGCGACGAGCAGGGCAGCCGGTTGCGGCTGGAGAGCGACGGAGCCGTGCACGTGCTGTGCGACCCTGGCCTGACGGCCGTCGCGATCAGCAATCTCGTGCAGAACGCGCTCAAGTACGCGCCGGCCGAGACGCCGGTCGTGCTGCGACTGACCACGCACGCAGGCCGGGCCGTGATCGACGTGGCGGATCAGGGCGGCGGCATCGCGCCCGAGGACGTGCAGCGCATCTTCGCCAAGTATTTCCGGGCCGAGGCGGCAGGGCGCATGCCCGGAACCGGGCTGGGCCTGTACCTGGCCCGCGCGATCGCCCTCGCACAGCACGGCGACGTGCAACTGGTGCGCACCGGGCCGCGCGGATCGTTGTTCCGCCTCACCTTGCCTTTGTCGGATAGAAAAGTACCGGATTTTGATACTTGACGAGCCTGGCATTGCTCCGCGGATGAAAATTCGCCTCCCGGCCGACAGGGCTCGCGCATCATCCGCGCCATGTTCAACAGGCCAAGGAGGCCCTCCGTGTCCACCACCCCCCGCGTTCCCGTCGTCCTTCAGCGCGACACCCGTGCCTGGCAGGTCCAGGTCTGGGCGTCGTTCGGCATTGCCGCCTTCCTGTGCGCGACCGGCCTGGCCTGGCTGCCGGGGCAGGATCTCGACCGCGCCTTCATGGTGATGGGCTACGTGTTCTGTCTCTCCAGCGTGTTCGTGTTGTCCAAGGCCGTGCGTGACGCGCAGGCCGCAGGCAACACCGACAACCCGATGTGGAGACTGGTGGTGTGGGGCGGTTTCGCGGTGGCGATGGGCCTGACGGCCTGGGGCCTGGCGCGCATGGAGATCAATCAGAACTACAAGGCTTACCTGGGCGTGAGCTGGCTGTATCTGGTGACCACCGCGTTCACGCTGGCCAAGACGCTGCGCGACCGTCAGGAAGCCGATCTGTCCGAACTGCGCGCCGCCCGCCATTCCACGCACGCCGACGCGGACTGATCGCAGCTCACGACTACGACTGCATTCATCTTCATCCGAACGACAACCTTCAACGAAAGCACATCGTCATGAATCGCAACCTCTTCTCCCGCATGGGCCTGGCGCTTGCTGCCGCCGGCCTGGTCTTCTCGCTCGCCGCGCCCGCCCGGGCACAGAGCGAAGCTTCGGTCGCCATCTCCATGCTGCCCGTGGCCTCCGTGGTTGGCGCGGTGTCGGCCGCAGGTGCCGCCGCTGGCGCGGCCAGCGGCGCGGCCGTGCTGCTGTCGGCGGGTGGCACGGTCTTCGTGGTCAAGGCTGTCCAGGCCTCGGCCACCGGAACGGTGTATCTGCTCGAGCGTGCCTCGGACGGCGCACAGGTCAGCCTGGAGGTCTCGGGCCGGGGCGCCGCCGCGTCCGTGGCCGGCATCGGCACGGCGGTCACGGTGAGTGCCATCGGCACGGGCGTGATCCTGTCGGCCGCGGGCGAAGTGCTGGCCTTCGTGCCCAACGAAATCGGCCGCGCCCTGCTGCACAACGAGCGCGTGGCGCAATGAGCGGGGCCCTCGCCATGACACGCCAGGCCCTCCGCTTCCTGCCCGCCGCCGTTCTGGTCGGCGCGCTGATGGCGGCGCCGGCCGCGCAGGCCGGCCGCTCGTGCGAGACGCGGCCGCTCACCGTGCAGACGCTGTCGCAGGGGCTGGACCTCGCGCAGCGCACCGCCGAGGCGCTGGAGGCCGAATATCGGCGATCCGGCGCGCGCGTGGTGGCGCTGGCCCGCGCCGGGCAGGATCTGTCGAAGTACCAGCTGCGCTATTCGCACATGGGTTGGGCCTACCGCAGCGACGAAGGCCCGTGGCGCGTGGTGCACAAGCTCAACCAGTGCGGCACGGCGGTCGCATCGATCTACCGTCAGGGCCTGGGCGAATTCTTCCTCGACGATCTCTGGCGTCACGAGGCGGTGTGGGAAGTGCCCGCGCCCGCGCTGCAGGCGCCGCTGCTCGCGTTGCTCAAGAACCCCGCGCAGGTGGCTCCGCTGCACGAGCGCAACTACAACATGGTGAGTTACGTGTGGGGCCGCAAGTACCAGCAGTCCAACCAGTGGGCCATCGAGGTGCTGGCCGTGGCCGCCGAGTACACCGTGCAGAGCCGCGAACGCGCGCAGGCCTGGCTGCAGTTCAAGGGCTACACGCCGAGCACGCTGCGCATCGGCCCGCTCACGCGGCTGGGCGGGCGCGTGGGCATGGCCAACGTCGCCTTCGACGACCATCCGAACGACAAGCGCTTCTCGGACCGCATCGAGACGGTGACCGTCGATTCCGTGTTCGAATGGCTGCCGCGCGCGGGCCTGGCCGGCCCGATACAGCAGCTGGGCGGCGCGGCTGCGCGCACGCCGAAATGAACCCAGTACAGCAACCCGCAAGGAGCATCGCATCATGAGCAAGGGACTTCGCCTGTCGGAGAAATGGTTCCGCCGCGGCCTGTGGCTGGTGGCCTTTGTGTTCGCCGGCTTCCTCATCGGCCTGGGCGGCACCATCGTCGGCGACCTGCCGCGCGTGGAGCGCCACTACACGGCCGACGACTTCATGGATCCGGTCGCCGCGCAGCAGGCCCGTGCCGCACTGGCGCAGGCCGAGTCCACGCAGCAGACCGCCAGCGACGCGCTGGAGCAGGCCCGCCAGCAGGCGCGTGTGGCGCGCGCCAACACGCAGTCGGCGCAGCAGACCTTCGCCAACTGGCTGTCCACCCGCGTGGCCACCGCGCGGCCCGATCAGGATCCGGAACTGATCGAGCGCACCCGCGCGCTCGACATGCTGCGCGCGGCCGAGCGCGAGACGCAGCGTGCGGTCGAGCGGCAGGAGCAGATCGCGCTCGATGCCCGCCAGGCCGAGCAGACCGCCCGCCGCACGCTGTCGCAGCTCGAAGAGGGCGCCGGCGATGCGCTGCGCGAAGCGCGCCGCGCGCAGGAGTTGCGCGTGTTCCTCTACCGCCTGGCCCTCACGCTGCCGCTGCTGGTGGCCGCCGGCTGGCTGTTCGCGAAGAAGCGCAAGAGCACCTACTGGCCGTTCGTGTGGGGCTTCATCCTGTTCGCGGCCTTCACCTTCTTCGTCGAGCTGGTGCCCTACCTGCCCAGCTACGGCGGCTACGTGCGCTATGCGGTCGGCATCGTGGTGACGGTGCTGGTGGGGCGCTATGCCATCGTCGCGCTCAACCGCTACCTGGAGCGGCAGAAGGCGGCCGAGGCGCTGCCCGATGCGCGCCGCCGCGAGGAGCTGTCGTACGACGTGGCGCTGGCGCGGCTGGCCAAGGGCGTGTGCCCCGGCTGCGAGCGCCCGGTGGACCTGAAGGACGCGAGCATCGATTTCTGCCCGCATTGCGGCATCGGCCTGCACGACCACTGCGTGGCCTGCAGCACGCGCAAGAGCGCGTTCGCCAAGTTCTGCCATGCGTGTGGCACCTCGGCCGCACGCACGCCGGTGGACGACACACGGCCGGCCGTGCCGGGCGAAGGCGTGGCGGATCCCGTGTCCGCCGCGCCGGCCGGATCGGTGGCCACGCCGCCCGTTCAGTCCTCGCCGTCCTCCTGAGCCGCATCGGCGATCACCCGATCGCCAGCCTGCACCGGCCGCGCCTGCAGCTCGCGCAGTTGCTGCGCTGCCAATGCCAGGAAGGCATCGCCCAGGCGCGACAGCGGCCGGTGCTGGTTGCGTACGCCGTAGATCGGAAAATGCGGCGCACCGTCGATGGCGGCGAACACCACGCCTTCGGGCCGGTGCGCCCGCGCCGAGAGATCGTCCACGAAGGCCACGCCCACGCCCGTGGCCGCCATCGAGCAGGCGGCGTAGCCCGAGCGCACCTCCACCGCCACATTGCGCGCCACGCCGCGCGATTCGAGCCAGTGGTCGATGACGGCGCTCTGTGGAGCCTCGGGGCTGTAGGTGATGAGGCGCTCGGCCAGCGCATCCTCGAGTGCGAAGCCGCCGGGCCGCGCCAGCAGCGGGTGGCCGGCGGGCAGGGCGCACAGCAGTTGCCACTGGCCGATGGGCTCCACGGCCAGCGCCGGGTGGTCGAGCGGCGCGCTGGAGATGGCCACGTCGGCCTCCTCGGTCACCAGCAATTTCACGATCTCGCGTGTGGGCAACGCCTCGAACAGCACGCGCGCGCCGGCGAACTCACCCACCAGCGCGGCGATGGTCCGCGGCACCAGCTGCAGCGCCGTGTTGGCGCTGGAGAGCGCGCGCAGCGTGGTGTGGGTGCCGAAGCGCAGGTGGGCCGCCACGTCGCGCACGTGCTGCACGCCGCGGTAGACCTTCTCGATCTCGGCATGCAGTGCGCGCGCCTCGGCCGTGGGCACCAGCCGGCCCTGGCGGCGTTCGAACAGCGCCACGCCCAGTTGCAGCTCCACATGCCGCACCAGCCGGCTGATGCCGGGCTGCGAAACGTGCAGCAGGCGAGCCGCCTCGGTGGTGGAGCCCGTGGTCATGACGGCGCGGAAGACTTCGATCTGGCGCAGATTCATGCAGCAAACAATAACATCATGTTATTGACAGTTGATCGATTGGTATTTGGATGAATAGGCGCCGCTGCCTAGGATTTGAGCAGCCCCGGCGCCCGGCCAGGGGTTTGTTCACGGAGACACCACCTATGACCGGATCGAAGATCCGCACCGCCCTGCGCGGTGCATTCGCCGCCGCCCTGCTCGGCGCCGCCACCCTCGTCAGCGCCCAGGCCGCCTACCCGACCAAGCCCGTGACTTTCGTGGTCGGTTTCGCACCCGGCGGCTCGGCCGACATCCTGGCGCGCGTGATCGGCCAGAAGCTGTCGGCCACGCTCGGCCAGCCCGTGCTGGTGGACAACCGCCCCGGCGCCGGCGCCACCATCGCTGCGGCCCAGGTCGCGCAGGCTCCGGCCGACGGCCACACGCTGCTGTTCGTCACCAGCGGCCACGCCGGCAGCGGCGCGCTCTATTCCAACCTGCGCTACGACCCGATCAAGGCCTTCGCGCCGGTGATCAAGCTGGCGGCCACGCCGGTCGTCATCGTCAGCCCGGTGGCCCAGCCGTGGCAGAACTTCGGCGCCCTCGTGGCCGCCGCGAAGAAAGACCCCGGCAAGTACAACTACGCCGCCGGCGGCGGTGGCGCCACCACCACGGCGCTGGCCGCCGAGTTCCTCAAGAAGGACATCGGCATCGACATGGTGCAGGTGCCCTACAAGGGATCGGGCCCGGCGCTCAACGCGCTGCTGGCCGGCGAGGTCGAGGTCGGCTTCGAGATCCCGTCGAGCGCGCTGCCCCACATCCAGGCCGGCAAGCTGCGCGCGCTGGCGGTGACCAGCAAGACCCGCTCCTCCGTCATGCCCAACGTGCCCACCGTGGCCGAGCAGGGCGTGAAGGACTTCGAGGTCGTCGGCTGGTTCGGCATGCTGGCCCCGGCCGGCACGCCCGCGTCCGTGGTGGCGCGCCTGAATCGCGAGGTCTCGGCCATCCTGCAGCAGCCCGACGTGCGCGAGCGGCTGACGGGCCTGGGCCTGGAGATCGGCGGCGGCACGCCCGAGGAATTCCAGAAGCTGATCGAGGGCGACGCCCAGCGCTACGGCGACGCGATTCGCCGCATGGGCATCAAGGTCGATTGAACGCGATGGACGTCATGCGCGACGCGGAAGGCGGGACGAAGGCCGACCTGGCCGTGATCGGCGGCGGCCTGGGCGGCATCTCGGCCACGCTGGCTGCGCTGCGCCAGGGGCTGTCGGTGGTGCTGGTGGAAGAACTGGGCTGGCTCGGCGGCCAGCTCACCGCGCAGGGCGTGCCGCCCGACGAGCATCCTTGGATCGAACACCTGCACGCCTCGCAGAGCTACGCCCAGTTGCGCCACGCGATCCGCGACTACTACCGCACGCACCTGCCGCTCACCCCCGAGGCCGCGGGCCGCTTCATCCTCAACCCGGGCCAGGGCAACGTGGGCACGCTGTGCCACGAGCCCTGGGTGGCCGTGAAGGTGATCGACGCGCTGCTGGCGCCCTGGGAAGCCCGCGGCCGGCTGCGCGTGCTGCGCCTCCACCGCGCGCAGACGGCGCACACCACGGGCGACTGCATCGACGCGCTGACCGTGCGCGACATCGACGCCGCCCGCAGCATCACGCTGGAGGCGAAGCTCTTCATCGACGCCACCGAGACCGGCGACCTGCTGGAAACAGCCGGTGTCGAGCACGTGTTCGGCGCCGAGGCGCAGGCCGACACCGGCGAGCTGCATGCGCTGCCCGTGGCCGACCCGTACGACCAGCAGGCCATCACCTGGTGCTTCGCGATGGACTACCGCCCCGGCGAGCACCACGTCATCGACAAGCCCGAAGGCTACGAGCGCTTTCGCACGCTGCAACTGGCCTGCTGGCCCGGCCCGCAGTACAGCTGGGTGCTGTCGGACTTCGTCACGCACGAGCCGCGCGAGCGGCCGCTGTTCGCAGGCGACACCGACGAGCCCTCGCTCTACGACCTGTGGCACGCACGCCGCATCGCCTGGCGCCGGAACTTCGCCGCTGGCGCCTACGCCAGCGACATCGTGCTGGCCAACTGGCCGCAGATGGACTACTGGGAAAAGCCCGTGGTGGGCGTGAGCGCGGCCGACGCCGCGCAGGCGCTCGAAGAATCGCGCCAGTTCAGCCTGGGCTTCTTCTACTGGATGCAGACCGAAGCCCCGCGCCACGACGGCGGCCAGGGCTACCCGGGCCTGAAGCTGCGCGGCGACGTGCTCGGCACGGCCGACGGCCTGGCCATGCAGGCCTACTACCGCGAAGGGCGGCGGATCCGAGCCGAGTTCACGGTGCTGGAACAGCACATCGGCGTGGCCGCGCGTCCCGGTGCCGACGGGGCCGAGCCGTTCTTCGACAGCGTGGGCATCGGCGCCTATCGCATCGACCTGCACCCCAGCACGCGCGGGCGCAACACGGTGGACATCGATTCCTTTCCGTTCCAGATCCCGCTGGGCGCGCTGCTGCCGCAGCGCATGGACAACCTGCTGCCCGCCTGCAAGAACCTGGGCACCACGCGCATCACCAATGGCGCCTATCGGGAGCACGCCACCGAGTGGAGCATCGGCGAAGCGGTCGGCAGCCTGGCGGCCTTCGCCCTGGCGCGGCAACTGCCGCCGCGCGCGGTACGCGCCGACCGCGGCTTGCTGCAGGATTTCCAGCAATCCCTGCGCAACCAGGGCGTGCTGCTGGCCTGGCCGCGCTTCGGGGCGCTCACGCCCACATTGCGCACGGGCTACCGTTTCGACGCCCGTTGTCAAGGCTGAATTGCCGGGCGCGCCGCTGGCCCGGTCACAACACGTAATTGCCGGCCGTGTGTTCTCGCGGGCGTGCTAAAAAAAGTCCTCGGCCTGGGCATGAGCCTGGCCGTCGACACCTTTGCATTCCGCAGGAGAACCCATGAGTATTTTCGGCAGCATCTTCTCGAAGATCTTTCCGTCGGCCAAGGCCGATCCCGTCGTCACGGCCTCTGCCGCCGCCGCGCCTGCATCGGCCGCGACGGCCGCCGCACCCGCGCCCGCCGTCGCTCCGCCGCCCTCGATCCCGCTGGGCGACGTGCCCGCCATCCTCGATGCCATGCCGGGCGCATCCCGGCTCAACTGGCGCACATCCATCGTCGACCTGATGAAACTGCTGGGCCTGGAAAGCGATCTGGCCACCCGGCGCGCGCTGGCCGACGAGCTGCTCTACTCGGGCGACAAGAGCGACACCGCCACCATGAACATCTGGCTGCACCGCCAGGTGATGACACGGCTGGCCGCCAATGGCGGCACGGTACCGCCCGAACTGCGCGACTGACCGCATCGGCGGCGTCTGGCTGGGAGGTGCCCCGCCGAGGCCGGCATTGCGCCGGCCTTCTGCACTCGGGGCGCCAATCGCCTCAGACGCCGCGTGCGCGATCCTGGGCGAACTGTCGTCTGAATTCACCGAAGCGGCCCGCGTCGAGCGCATCGCGCACTTCCTGCATCAGGTTCAGGTAGTAGTGCAGGTTGTGGATGGTGGTGAGCATGGGGCCCAGCATCTCGCCGCAGCGGTCCAGGTGATGCAGGTAGGCCCGGCTGAACCCACCGCGCCCGCCTGCGTTCCACGGCACCCCGGCCGTGCCCGCGCACGCGTGGCAGGTGCAGCTGGGGTCGAGCGGCTGCGGGTCTGCCTTGTGGCGCGCATTGCGCAGCTTGAGGTCGCCATGGCGCGTGAAGATGGTCCCGTTGCGCGCGTTGCGCGTGGGCATCACGCAGTCGAACATGTCCACGCCGTCGGCCACGCCCTGCACGAGGTCTTCGGGCGTGCCCACGCCCATCAGGTAGCGCGGCTTGTGCGCCGGCAGCAGGTGCGGCGTGTGGGCCATGATGTCCAGCATCAGGTCCTTGGGCTCGCCCACGCTGACGCCGCCGACCGCGTAGCCGGGGAAGTCCATTTCGACCAGGCGTTCGAGCGATTCGGCGCGCAGGTTCTTGAACATGCCGCCCTGCACGATGCCGAACAGTGCGTTCGGGTTGCCCAGGCGATCGAACTCGTCCTGGCTGCGTTTTGCCCAGCGCAGGCTCATCTCCATGCTCTTGCGCGCCTCGGCCTCGGTGGTGATGTGGCCACTGGTTTCGTAGGGCGTGCATTCGTCGAGCTGCATGACGATGTCGCTGTTCAGGATGGTCTGGATCTGCATGCTCACCTCGGGCGACATGAAGAGCTTGTCACCGTTGACGGGCGAGGCGAAGTGCACGCCCTCTTCGGTGATCTTGCGCATGGCACCCAGCGACCACACCTGGAAGCCGCCCGAGTCGGTGAGGATGGGCTTGTCCCACTGCTCGAAGCCGTGCAGGCCGCCGAAGGATTTCATGATGTCCAGCCCGGGGCGCATCCAGAGGTGGAAGGTGTTGCCCAGGATGATCTGCGCGCCCATCTCGGTCAGGCTGCGCGGCATCACCCCCTTGACGGTGCCGTAGGTGCCCACGGGCATGAAGATGGGCGTCTGCACCACGCCGTGGTTGAGGGTGAGCGTGCCGCGGCGTGCATGGCCGTCGGTGGTATGGACCCGGAACTGGAGCATGGGATTCGTCTCGTCGGATTCGTCGATGGCGTCAGGGGCGCTGGCGGTCCAGCAGCATCGCGTCGCCGTAGCTGAAGAAGCGGTAGTGCTGCGCGATGGCGTGGCGGTAGAGCGCCATCACGTGCTCGTAGCCGGCGAAGGCAGAGACCAGCATCATCAGCGTGCTCTTGGGCAGGTGGAAGTTGGTGATGAGCCGGTCGACCACCTTGAAGCCGAAGCCAGGCGTGATGAAGATGCTGGTGTCGCCCGAGGCCACGCCGGTGGCGGCCCAGGATTCGAGCGTGCGCACCGTGGTCGTGCCCACGGCCACCACGCGGGCGCCGCGCGCCTGCGTCTCGTGGATCGCGGCGCGGGTCGCGTTGGGCACCTCGTACCACTCGCTGTGCATGCGGTGCTCGGCGATGTTCTCGGTCTTCACCGGCTGGAAGGTGCCCGCGCCCACGTGTAGCGTCACGGCGGCGCGGTGCACGCCGTGCGCCGACAGCGCGTCGAGCAGGACCTGATCGAAATGCAGCGCGGCCGTGGGCGCCGCCACGGCGCCGGGCGCGCGCGCGAACACGGTCTGGTAGCGCGATTCGTCTTCGGCCGTGTCGCCGTGCTCGATGTAGGGCGGCAGCGGCACGTGGCCGTGCGCGGCCATCAGCGCATGCGGCTCGTCGCTGAAAGCGAAGCGGAACAGGGCGCCGTTGTCGTCCGGCCAGCGGCCGAGCAATTCGGCGGTGAAGCCGCCCCGCATACGCAGCACCGTCCCCACGTTCGGCTTCTTGCTGACCTTCATGTGCGCCACCACCTCGCGCGCGCCCAGCACGCGCTCGACCAGCAACTCGACCTGCCCGCCGGTGGGTTTGGCGCCGAACAGGCGCGCCTTGATCACGCGCGTGTCGTTGAACACCAGCAGGTCGCCGGGCGCCAGCAGGGTGGGCAGCTCGCGGAAGATGCGGTCCACCGCCTGCGTGCCGGTGCCATCGAGCAGGCGCGAACTGCTGCGCTCGGGCGCGGGATGCTGGGCGATGAGGTTGGGGGGGAGGGCGAAGTCGAAATCGCCGAGGGAGAAATCACGCACGATGCTTGAGGGCCGGACGGGCCCGTTCCAAGTTGGGAAGAAGGCAGAATTCTCCCATGCCCGCAGCGCCGCAGAAGTCCGTCACCGAGAAAGCCCTGACCAGGCTGGGCCTAGTGCGCGACATCGATCTGGCGCTGCACCTGCCGCTTCGCTACGAGGACGAGACGCGCGTGGTGAAGCTGGCCGACGCCCGCGAGGGCGACACGGTGCAGATCGAGGCCGTGGTCACCGCCAGCGAAGTGGCCTACCGGCCGCGCCGCCAGCTTCTCGTGACCGTGGATGACGGCACCGACACCTGCTCGCTGCGCTTCTTCAACTTCTATCCGTCGCAGCAGAAGGCGCTGGCGGTGGGCGCGCGCATCCGGGCACGGGGCGAGTTGCGCGGCGGCTTCCTCGGCCTGACGATGATGCATCCGGTGTGCAAGTCGGCCACGGCCGTGTTGCCCGAGGCGCTGACGCCGGTATATCCCACGGTGGCCGGCCTGGCCCAACCCACGCTGCGGCGTGCGATCGACGCGGCGCTGAAGCGCGTGCAGCTCGACGAAACCGTGCCCGAAGGCCATGAGCCGGCGCGCGTATGGCCGCTGCGCCGCGCGCTCGACTTCCTGCATCACCCCACACCCGATGTTTCGCTGCCCGCACTGGAAGACCGCAGCCACCCCGCATGGCGCCGGCTCAAGGCCGAGGAACTGCTGGCGCAGCAACTCTCGCAGTTCACCGCGCGGCGCGAACGCGATGCGTTGCAAGCGCCGCGGCTGCCGGCGCGTGCGGGTGGGCTGCATGAACAGCTGATCGCCGCGCTGCCGTTCGCGCTGACGGCGGCCCAGCGCCGCGTGGGCGAGGAGATCGCGCGCGACATCGCCACCACGCGGCCCATGCACCGGCTGCTGCAGGGCGACGTGGGTTCGGGCAAGACCATCGTGGCCGCGCTGGCCGCGTGCCTGGCCATCGACAGTGGATGGCAGTGCGCGCTGATGGCGCCGACCGAAATCCTGGCCGAGCAGCACTTCCGCAAGCTCGTGGGCTGGCTGGAGCCGCTGCTCGCGCCGCTGGGCCGGCGCGTGGCCTGGCTCACCGGCACGCAGAAGAAGAAGGGCCGCGCCGCCATGCTGGCGCTGATCGCCTCGGGCGAGGCCGCGCTGGTGGTGGGCACGCACGCCGTCATCCAGGACCAGGTGCAGTTCGAGCGGCTGGGCCTGGCCATCATCGACGAGCAGCACCGCTTCGGCGTGGCGCAGCGACTGGCCCTGCGCGCCAAGATGGCCGCGGCGGGCAGCGAGCCGCATCTGCTGATGATGAGCGCCACACCCATTCCGCGCACGCTGGCGATGAGCTACTACGCCGACCTGGACGTCTCGACCATCGATGAGCTGCCGCCCGGCCGGACGCCCGTCGTCACGCGAGTGCTGGCCGACACGCGGCGCGACGACGTGGTGGCACGCATCCGCGCGCAGGTGGAGGCCGGCCGGCAGGTGTACTGGGTGTGCCCGTTGATCGAGGAGAGCGAGGCGGTCGACCTGGTCAACGCCACGGCCACGCACGAGCAGCTGTCGGCCGCGCTGCACGACGCCCGCATGCCGCAGGGCGGTCCGGTGCTGGTGGGTCTGCTGCATTCGCGCATGCCGGTGGCCGAGAAAAAGGCGGTGATGACGCTGTTCGAGGAAGGCCTGATCGGCGTGCTGGTGTCCACCACCGTGATCGAAGTGGGGGTGGACGTGCCCAATGCCTCGCTCATGGTGATCGAGCATGCCGAGCGCTTCGGCCTGTCGCAGTTGCACCAGCTGCGTGGGCGTGTGGGCCGGGGCGCCGCGGCGTCGGCGTGCGTGCTGCTCTATTCCACGGGAGACAGCGGGCGGCTGGGTGAGACGGCGCGCGAGCGGCTGCGCGCCATGGTCGAGACCGCCGACGGCTTCGAGATCGCTCGGCGTGACCTTGAAATCCGCGGGCCCGGCGAGTTCCTGGGCGCGCGCCAGTCGGGCGCGCCGCTGCTGCGCTTCGCCGACCTGGCCACCGACGTGGATCTGGTGGAATGGGCGCGCGCGCTGGCGCCCGAGATGCTCGACAGCCACGCCGCGCTGGCGGCAGCGCACATCGACCGCTGGCTGGGCGGCCGCGCGCAATACCTCAAGGCGTGAGCGGGGCGCCCTGCTGGGCGGCGGTCGCGGCCGCCTGCAGTTCGTCGGCGCCGATGGGCGGCTCTGCGTGCGGCGAGGCCAGCAGCCGGGCGACGCGCTGGCCGAAAGCCGGAGGCAACTGCAGCGAGCCCTTGAAGATGTGCCGCTTGAAATGCGCCCGGCTGCCGATGTTGTTGCCGTGGTAGAGGTAGATGTACGTGTGGGCGAGGCGTGCACCCACCACGTGCTGCCTCTGGAGAAGCCGGTCAAGGCAGCGCGTGTCTTCCGACAGCTGCACGTCGTCGTAGTCCGGCATGGCGGCACGCTCGCACACCAGGCTGGCTTCCCAGGTACGCGCATAGCTGAGCCAGCTCTGGTTCAGAAGCTGGTCGTGGATGATCCAGCGCTCGAGCACGCTGGCCGGCCGCCCGCTCGCCCGCATGACCGTGATCTGCTGCGCGATGCGCTCGGGCGCCGACCAGTCGTCGTCGTCCCAGGTCGCGATGTAGCGTCCCCGTGCGGCCTGGAGCGTGAGCTGCCGCTTGGCGCCCTGCGTGAGGCGAGGAAGCGTGGGCACGACGATGCTGCGGATCAACGGATGGGCGAGTTGCGCCAGGAAGTCGCGCGTGGCCGTGTCGCCGTCCTCGTGCAGCAGCACCAGCTCGCGCTGCGGCCAGGTCTGGCGGTCGAAGCAGTGGATGGCGCGCGTGAGCATCGGCACGCGGTTGTGCGTTACGCACAGGCAGGACACGAGGTCGGGTGGCAGGGTCATGGCAACGCTCCGGGTGGCAGGGCGGCCTGCAGTTCGTCGGACGAGGGCGGCGCCTCGTGCCGGGGGTCGGCGAGCAAGCGCGCGATGCGCTGCGAGAAGGCGGCCGACAGCGGTGTCGACTGCGCGAAGATGTTGCGCTTGAAATGCACGCGGCTGCCCACGTTGGCGCCGTGGTAGAGGTAGACGTAGAGATGCGGCCGGCGCAGCGTGGCCACCATGCCGCGCTCGGCCATCCACGCCATCGAGATCCGGTCGGTGCCGCGTTCCCCGTCTTCGTAAGGGGGCAGTGCGTCGCGCCGGCCGAGCAGGCTGGCCTCCCACGGCCGGCGCTGAGCCAGCCAGGACTGGCCCAGCCGCTCGTCGTGCACGATCCAGCGTTCGAGCGTGACAGCGGCCAGACCGCTGGCCCGCAGCACGTCGGCCTCTTCGGCCAGGCGCGTGGGCGCCGACCAGTCGTCGTCGTCCCAGGTCGCCACCCACTCGCCGCGTGCGGCCGCCACGCTCAGCCGGCGCTTGCCGCCCAGCGTGACGTGCGGCTGCGCGGGCACCACGAGCGTGCGGACCTGCGGGTGAGCGAGGTGCGCGATGAAGTCACGGGTGTCGGTGTCGACGTCCTCGTGCACCACCAGCAACTCGCGCGCCTGCCAGCTCTGCGACAGGAAGCAATGCACGGCACGGCGCAGCATCGGCACGCGGCGGTGCGTGATGCACAGGCAGGAGATGAAGGGCGCGTGGTCGGTCATGGATCGCCTTGCCGCGGCCGGCCGGGCCGGCGGGATGCAGCGGCGAATTATCATCGTCGGCCGGGCGCTGCGGTGGCGCCCGCCACTTCGCCCGCGGGCTCCGACATGACCCTCACCGAACTCAAGTACATCGTTGCCGTGGCCCGCGAGAAGCATTTCGGCAAAGCGGCCGAGGCTTGCTTCGTCTCGCAGCCCACGCTGTCCGTGGCCATCAAGAAGCTCGAAGACGAGCTGGAGGTCAAGCTGTTCGAGCGCGCGGCGTCCGAGGTGAGTGTGACTCCGCTCGGCGAGGAGATCGTGCGCCAGGCCCAGAGCGTGCTCGAGCAGGCCGCCAGCATCAAGGAGATCGCCAAGCGCGGCAAGGATCCTCTGGCCGGCCCGTTGCGCCTGGGCGTGATCTACACCATCGGCCCTTACCTGCTGCCCGATCTGGTGCGCCAGACCATCGAGCGCACGCCGCAGATGCCGCTGATGCTGCAGGAGAACTTCACCGTGCGCCTGCTGGAGATGCTGCGCACCGGCGAGATCGACTGCGCCATCATGGCCGAGCCCTTCCCCGACACGGGCCTGGCAATCGCGCCGCTGTACGACGAGCCGTTCATGGCGGCCGTGCCGGCCACGCACCCGCTGGCCTCGCACGCCCACATCACCTCCGAGGAGTTGAAGGCCGAGACCATGCTGCTGCTGGGCGCTGGCCACTGCTTCCGCGACCATGTGCTGGAGGTGTGCCCCGAGTTCGCGCGCTTCTCCAGCGACGCAGAAGGCATCCGCAAGAGCTTCGAGGGCTCGTCGCTGGAAACCATCAAGCATATGGTGGCCGCGGGCATGGGCGTCACGCTGGTGCCGCGCCTGGGTGTGCCCAAGGCGGCGCTGCAGCCGGCCGCCAGGCGTAGGAAGGAAGACGATTCGCATGTCAGATATCTTCCATTCGCCGGCGACGCGCCCACGCGCCGCGTGGTGCTGGCCTGGCGTCGCAGCTTCACGCGCTACGAGGCCATCGCCGCTCTGAGGAATGCCATCTACGCCTGCGAATTGCCGGGCGTGATCCGCCTGTCCTGAGCGCGACTGCTCGGCCACCCGGGCTATTCCGGCCATAGCCAACGCGATGCGCACAACGCGCAACGCGGGGTTACAGTGGCAGTCCGCTTCCGTTTTCAAGCTGCAAGGAGAATCACCCCATGGCCAAGAGCAAGCCCCTCAAGTCTTCCGCCAAGCCCAAGGCTGCCAACCCCAAGATCGACAAGGCCTCGGTGACGGGCCGCACGTCCGCCCCGCCGATCGAGATCGGCATCGCCGACGCCTCGCGCGCCACCATCTCCGAGGGTCTCAACCGCGTGCTGGCCGACACCTTCACGCTGTACCTGAACACGCACAACTTCCACTGGAACGTCACCGGCCCGCTGTTCAACTCCCTGCACAACATGTTCATGGAGCAGTACACAGAGATGTGGAACGCCACCGACAGCATCGCCGAGCGCGTGCGTGCGCTGGGCTTCCGCGCCGTGGGCTCGTACGCCGACTACAGCCGCCTGTCGCGCGTGAAGGATGCGCCCACCGAGCCGATCAAGGCGCTGGACATGGTGCGCGTGCTGGTCATCGGCCACCAGACCATCTGCGTGACGCTGCGCGAAGTGCTCAAGACGGCCGATGCGGCCGGTGACGACCCGACGGTCGACATGCTGACCCAGCGCCTGACCATCCACGAACAGTACGCCTGGATGCTGCGTACCCTTCTCGAAGAATAAGCCGCCCCGACGGCTGCGCGCCGGGCGCGCGGCTGTGTCGGCCCGCGCTGCGGGCCAGCGCCTGCAGATCGGCGTCGCCGGCCTGCAGGCGTTCGCGTTTAAGCTCCCCCGGTCATGCGAATATCAGACCGAATCCCCCTCTGGCTCGACCTCGTCCGCTGGGACCGCCCGGCCGGCTGGCTGCTGCTGCTGTGGCCTTCACTGTCGGCGCTGTGGATCGCCGCGCGCGGTTTCCCGGGCTGGCATCTGGTGGTGGTGTTCACACTGGGCACCATCCTCATGCGCAGCGCAGGCTGCTGCGTGAACGACGTGGCCGACCGCGACTTCGACCGCCACGTCAAGCGCACGGCCCGGCGACCCGTGACCCGCGGCGCGGTCGGCGTGCGCGAGGCGCTGGCGCTGGGCGGCGTGCTGACGCTGCTCGCCTTCGGCCTCGTGCTCACCACCAACGCCGCCACCATCGCCTGGTCGTTCGCGGCGCTGGCCGTCACCTTGGCTTATCCCTTCGCCAAACGCCACGTCTCCATGCCGCAGGCGGTGCTGGGCGTGGCCTTCAGTTTCGGTATCCCCATGGCGTTTGCCGCCGTGCAGGGCCGCGTGCCGCTGCTGGCCTGGGTGTTGCTGCTGGGCAACCTGTTCTGGGTGATCGCCTACGACACCGAATACGCCATGGTCGACCGCGACGATGATCTGCGCATCGGCATGAAGACCTCGGCCATCACGCTCGGCCGTTTCGATGTGTCCGTGGTGATGGCCTGCTATGCCGCGTTCCTGGTCGTGTGGTCGCTGGCCCTGCACTGGGGTGGCCTGGCGATGGGTCCGTGGTTCTACGCGGGCATCGCCGCTGCCGCTGCGCAGGCGCTGTGGCATTACCGGCTGATTCGCCATCGCACGCGCGAAGGCTGCTTCGAAGCCTTCCGCCTCAACCATTGGGTGGGTTTCGCGGTGTTCGCGGGTATCGTGCTCGATGCCCTCTGGCACTGACCGGATGAGGGCTCGGCCGCACGTCCGGGATCAGGCTGCGCCGAACTCCCGGCCGAGCTCTTCGGCCCGCTGGCGCGCCGCGTGCAGCGCACGCTCGAAAAGCGGGCCCACGCGGTCACCTTCCATCGACATGATCGCCGCGTAGGTGGTCCCACCCTTGGACGTCACCCGCTGGCGCAGCACCTCGGGCGCTTCGTCCGAAGCGCGTGCCAGGGCCGAAGCGCCGGCGAACGTGCCCACGGCCAGACGGTAGGCCTGGTCGGCCGGAAGGCCCATCTCGGTGCCAGCCCGGGTCATGGCCTCGAGGAAATAGAACACATAGGCCGGGCCTGAGCCCGACAGTGCGGTCACTGCGTCGATCTGAGCTTCGTCCTGTACCCACAGCAGGTCGCCCGTGGGGCTCAGCACCTGCTCGACCTGCGCGCGTTCGTCGGCGGTCACGCCGGTACGGGCGAACAGTGCGCTCATGCCCTGACCCACCAGCGCGGGGGTGTTCGGCATGCAGCGCACGATGCGCTCCGATCCCAGCCACGCGGCCAGGCTGTCGGTGGGAATGCCCGCCGCCACGCTCAGGTGCAGCGCGTTGGCGACGTGCGCGCGCGTCTGCGCCGCGGCCTCCTTCATCACCTGCGGCTTCACGGCCCACACCACGATGCCGGAGCGCGCCAGCGCGGGGTTGGCGGCGGCATGCACCTGCACGGGCCACTGGCGCGAGAGCCGGTCGCGCGTTTCGTCGAAGGGTTCGACCACGTCGATGCGATCGGCCGGCAGACCCTGGCGGACCAGGCCGCCGATGATGGCGCCAGCCATGTTGCCGCCGCCGATGAAGGCGACGCGCAGGGCGGGGGGGGAGGATGTCGGGGAGGGAGTCATGTGTCGTTTGCCTGGGAGCCTGGCCCTGACGAGGCCTTCGGCCTGCGAGTCTAGTGCGTGCCGGATCGTCGGGGTTGGCCGACTAGGCCCTGTCACCGCCTTGCGCTACGCTTGTCCGCCTATGGAATACATCCTCGCCCTGGATCAGGGGACCACGAGTTCGCGCGCCATCCTGTTCGACCGGTCCGGCCGCGTCGCGGGCCTGGCCCAGAAGGAATTTCCCCAGCACTTTCCGCAGCCCGGCTGGGTGGAGCACGATGCGGGCGACATCTGGCGCTCGCAGCTCGACGTGGCGCGCCAGGTGCTGCGCAGCACCGGCGTGCCGGCGCGCGCCGTGGCGGCGGTGGGCATCACCAACCAGCGCGAAACCACGCTCCTGTGGGACCGGCGCACCGGCGAGCCGGTGGCCCGCGCCATCGTCTGGCAGGACCGGCGCACGGCCGCGCGCTGCGACGAACTGGTGGCCGCCGGACATTCGGACCGCGTGCAGCGCGCCACGGGCCTGGTGATCGATGCGTATTTCTCCGGCACCAAGCTGGCCTGGCTGCTCGACCACGTTCCCGGCGCGCGCAGCCGCGCCGAGAAGGGCGAGCTGGCCTTCGGCACCGTCGATGCCTGGTTGATCTGGAACCTGACTGGCGGCCCCGATGGCGGCGTGCACGCCATGGATGCCAGCAATGCATCGCGCACGCTGCTATTCAACATTCACCGCATGGCGTGGGACGACGACATGCTGGCGCTGCTGGACATCCCGCGCGCCGTGCTGCCGAAGGTCGTGCCCTCATGCGGCGAGCTGGGCCGCACGCGCGCCTCGCTGCTCGGCGCGGCGTTGCCCATCACCGGCGTGGCCGGCGACCAGCAGGCCGCCACCTTCGGCCAGGCCTGCTTCGCGCCCGGGATGGCCAAGAACACCTACGGCACCGGATGCTTCATGCTGATGAACACGGGCACCTCGGCCGTGGCCAGCCGCAACCGGCTGCTGACCACCGTGGCTTGGGCCGGCCCGCGCGGCACCGCACCCTGCTATGCGCTGGAGGGCGGCGTCTTCATGGCCGGCGCCACCGTGCAATGGCTGCGTGACGGGCTGCAGATCATCCGCAGCGCGCCCGAGGTCGAGCAGCTGGCGGCGAGCGTGCCCGACAGCGGCGATGTGTACCTGGTGCCTGCCTTCACCGGCCTGGGTGCGCCTGACTGGGATGGCCACGCGCGCGGCACCCTGGTCGGCCTGACGCGCGGCACGACCCGGGCCCATGTGGCGCGCGCGGCGCTCGAAGCCATCGCGCTGCAGGTGGCCGATGTCTTCGGCGCCATGGCGCGGGATGCGTCGCTGCCGCTGGCCGAGTTGCGTGTCGACGGCGGCGCCAGCGCCAACGACCTGCTGATGCAGATGCAGGCCGATGTGCTGGGCGTGCCGGTGGTGCGCCCCGAGGTAACGGAAACCACGGCGCTGGGCGCGGCCTGCCTGGCCGGCCTGGGCGCGGGCTTCTGGCAGGGCGCCGACGAGCTGTCGGCGCGCTGGGCGCTCGACCGCCGCTTCGAGCCGCTCATCGGCGCCGACGAGCGCCGGGCGCGGCTGGCACGCTGGCGTGAGGCGGTCGAGCGGTCGAGGGGGTGGGCGCGTGACTGACCGCCACAAGATTCCGCCAGCGCAGCCGACGCGGCGCGAGGCGTTGCTCGACCGGCTGGCCGCCACGCCGCGCTGGGACGTGGCCGTCATCGGTGGCGGCGCCACCGGGCTCGGCGTGGCCCTTGACGCCGCCTCGCGCGGCCTGTCCGTGGTGTTGGTGGAGGCGCACGATTTCGCCAAGGGCACTTCATCGCGCGCGACCAAGCTGGTGCATGGCGGCGTGCGCTATCTGGCCCAGGGCAACGTGAGCCTGGTGCGGGAGGCGCTGCGCGAGCGCTCGCTGCTGCTGGCCAACGCACCGCATCTGGCCCGGCCTCTGCCGTTCGTGATGCCGTCCTACCGGCTCTGGGAAACGCCTTTCTACGGTGCGGGCCTGGTGATGTACGACGCCCTGGCCGGGCGCGCGGGCCTGGGCTCCACGCGGTTCCTGGGGCGTGCCGACGTCCAGGCGCTGCTGCCCAACGTGCAACCTGCCGGATTGCGCGGGGGGGTTCTCTATTGGGACGGGCAATTCGACGATGCCCGGCTGGCCGTGGCGCTGGCACGCACCGCGGCGCGCCACGGCGCGCTGCTGGTCAACCACTGCGGCGTGACCGGGTTGCTGCACGAGGGCGGGCGGGTGGCTGGCTTCACCTGCCGCGACAGCGAGACCCAGCGCATGTTCAATGTGAGCGCCCGCTGCGTGATAAATGCCGCAGGAGTCTGGGTGGACGAGGTTCGGGCGCTGGACGCCCAGGGCCTGGGACAGCGCGTCGAACCGATGGTGGCGCCCAGCCAGGGCGTGCATCTGGTGGTCGACCGCGAATTCCTGCCCACCGACCATGCGCTGCTGGTGCCGCGCACCCGCGACGGCCGTGTGCTGTTCGCCGTGCCCTGGCTGGGCAAGGTGGTGCTGGGCACCACCGACACGCCCCGCCACGATCTGGCACTGGAGCCGCGGCCGTTCGAGGAAGAGGTCACATTCATATTGACGGAGGCCGCCCGCCATCTGGCCCGCGCGCCCACACGGGCCGACGTGCGCAGCACCTGGGTCGGCCTGCGACCATTGGTCAAGCCGCCGAAGGACGATGGCGAGAACACGCGAAAGATCAGCCGCGAGCACACCATCGTGGTGTCGCCCGGTAGCCTCGTCACCGTGACCGGTGGCAAGTGGACGACCTACCGCGCCATGGCCGAGGACGTCATCGAGCGCTGCCACGACGCCGGCCTGCTGCCCGCCGGTGCGAGGATGCCGGCTACCGGCCATCTGCCCCTCGTGGGCGGCGAACACGTCATACCAGACCACCCAGGACTGGCCGCTGCCCCGGGCTGGCACGGCTACGGGACCGAGGCCACTCAGGTACAGGCGCTGGCCGGTGGCGACACGTGGCTGGCGGAGGGTCTGAGCGAAGCGATGGTGCGCTTCTCCATTCGATGTGAGTACGCGCGTACTGTCGAGGATGTCCTGGCCAGAAGGAGCCGCCTGCTGTTCCTGGATGCAGCGGCTGCCGCGCGCGCGGCCCCGTTTGTGGCGTCCCTGCTGCGGCAGGAACTGGGCGATAGCCACGATGCGCGCCTGGGGGAATTCGAGGTGCTGGCAGAGACCTACGGCCGCGTCTTGCCGTCCTGATCGACAGGGCACTTGACGCGCATTCGCGGTCCTGCAATAATCGCTGGCTCTGCCCATTTTCGGGTAGAGTTTTTTCTGCCCATGAGGAGTCGTCGCAAGTGGTTTGCGGCGAGGACTGCGGGCCCAAGACTGGTCGGATGAGCCTTCGGGTGTCCTCTGATCCAAGTTGGGAATATTGAAATGATCCAGACAGAATCCCGGTTGGACGTTGCCGACAACACCGGCGCGAAGTCCGTGCTGTGCATCAAGGTGCTCGGCGGCTCCAAGCGTCGCTACGCCAGCGTGGGCGACATCATCAAGGTGAGCATCAAGGAAGCCGCTCCGCGTGGTCGCGTCAAGAAGGGCGAGATCTACAGCGCAGTGGTGGTCCGTACCGCCAAGGGCATCCGCCGTGGCGATGGCTCGCTGGTCAAGTTCGACGGCAACGCCGCCGTGCTGCTCAATGCAAAGCTGGAGCCCATCGGCACCCGCATCTTCGGACCGGTCACGCGCGAACTGCGTACCGAGAAGTTCATGAAGATCGTGTCCCTGGCCCCCGAAGTTCTGTAAGGACTCACCATGAACAAGATTCGCAAAGGCGACGAAGTCATCGTGCTGGCAGGCCGTGACAAGGGCAAGCGGGGCACCGTCACGCTTCGCAAGGATGACTCCCACCTCGTGGTCGAGGGCATCAACCTGGTCAAGAAGCACGCCAAGCCGAACCCGCTCAAGGGCACGACCGGCGGCATCGTGGAAAAGGCCATGCCGATCCACCAGTCCAACGTGGCGATCTACAACGCCGCCACCGGCAAGGCTGACCGCGTGGGCATCAAGCTGACGGACGACGGCAAGCGCGTGCGCGTGTTCAAGTCCAGCGGCGCAGAAATCAAGGCCGCCTGAGGGTTACATCATGGCTCGACTCCAACAGTACTATCGCGAAAAAGTGGTGGCCCAGCTGACTGAAAAGTTCGGCTACAAGTCGCCCATGGAAGTGCCGCGCATCACGAAGATCACCCTGAACATGGGTGTGTCCGAAGCGGTTGCCGACAAGAAGGTCATGGACAACGCCGTTGGCGACCTGACCAAGATCGCCGGCCAGAAGCCGGTGGTGACCAAGGCCAAGAAGGCCATCGCCGGATTCAAGATCCGCGAACAACAGCCCATCGGCTGCATGGTCACCCTGCGCGGCGTGCGCATGTATGAATTCCTGGACCGCTTCGTCACCGTGGCTCTGCCTCGCGTGCGCGACTTCCGCGGTATCTCGGGTCGTGCGTTCGATGGTCGTGGCAACTACAACATCGGCGTCAAAGAGCAGATCATCTTCCCCGAGATCGAATACGACAAGGTCGATGCCCTGCGCGGCCTGAACATCAGCATCACCACGACGGCCAAGACCGACGAAGAGTGCAAGGCGCTCCTCTCCGGCTTCCGTTTCCCGTTCAAGAACTGAGGGCGTACCGTGGCAAAAACAGCTTTGATCCAGCGCGAACTCAAGCGTGAAAAACTGGCGGCCAAGTTCGCCGGCAAGTACGCCGAACTGAAGGCCATCGCCAACGACGCGAAGAAGAGCGACGAAGAGCGCGCTGCGGCGCGCCTGGGCCTGCAGAAGTTGCCCCGCAACTCCAACCCCACGCGTCAGCGCAACCGTTGCGAGATCACCGGTCGCCCCCGTGGCACGTTCCGCCAATTCGGCCTGGGCCGCGCCAAGATCCGCGAACTGGCTTTCGCAGGGGACATCCCCGGCGTGACCAAGGCCAGCTGGTAAGCACGGCAGGAGAGATTCGAAATGAGCATGAGTGATCCCATCGCCGACCTGCTGACCCGCATCCGCAATGCGCAGATGGTCTCCAAGGCAACGGTGTCCGCACCCTTCTCCAACCTCAAGGCGGCTATCGCCCAGGTGCTGAAGGACGAAGGCTACATCGACGGCTTCCAGGTCAAGTCCGAAGGCGGCAAGTCCGAAATCGAGATTGCCCTGAAGTACTACGCCGGCCGTCCCGTGATCGAGCACATCGAGCGCGTGAGCCGCCCCGGTCTGCGCGTCTACAAGGGCGCCGCAGCGATTCCCCAGGTCCAGAACGGCCTGGGCGTCGCGATCGTGACGACCCCCAAGGGCGTGATGACCGACCGCAAGGCACGTTCCACCGGCGTCGGTGGCGAAGTGCTCTGCTACGTCGCCTGATAGGGAGGATTGGAAAAATGTCCCGCGTAGGAAAAATGCCGATCGTCGTCCCGCAAGGCGTGGAAGTGGCGGTCAAGGACGGTCTGGTGAGCGTGAAGGGTTCGGGCGGCACGATGTCGCTGCCCCAGCACGTGCTCGTCAAGATCGTGAACGAAGGCGGCAAGCTGAACGTGTCCCCCGTGGACGAATCGCGTGAAGCCAACGCCATGAGCGGCACGTTCCGCCAGCTGGTGAACAACATGGTCATCGGTGTGAGCAAGGGCTTCGAGAAGAAGCTGACGCTGATCGGCGTGGGCTATAAGGCCCAGGCCCAGGGCGCGAAGCTGAACCTGTCGGTCGGCTACTCGCACCCGGTCAACGTCGACATGCCCGCCGGGATCACGGTGGCCACGCCTGCCCCGACCGAGATCGTGATCAAGGGCGCCGACCGCCAGCGCGTCGGCCAGATCGCCGCCGAAATCCGTGCGATCCGTCCTCCCGAGCCCTACAAGGGCAAGGGCATCCGTTATTCGGATGAGAAGGTCGTGATCAAGGAAACGAAGAAGAAGTAAGGATCGACCATCATGTTGACCAAGAAAGAACAACGTCTTCGTCGGTCCCGCCAGACCCGCATCCGCATCGCCACGCAAGGCGTCGCGCGCCTGATGGTGAACCGCACCAACCTGCACATCTACGCCAGCGTCATCTCCGGCGACGGCGAAAAGGTGCTGGCTTCCGCCTCGACGGCCGAGGCCGACGTCCGCAAGTCGCTGGGCGGCTCGGGCAAGGGTGGCAACGTTGCTGCTGCCCAGGAAATCGGCAAGCGCATCGCCGAGAAGGCCAAGGCCGCCGGCGTCGAGAAGGTCGCCTTCGACCGTTCGGGCTTCGCCTACCACGGCCGCGTGAAGGCTCTGGCCGATGCTGCCCGTGAAGCGGGCCTGCAGTTCTAACGGAAACGGACAAGACGATGGCAAAGATTATGGCTAAGGCGCAGGGTGACGGTCCCGAGGACGGCCTGCGCGAGAAAATGATCGCGGTCAATCGCGTGACCAAGGTGGTGAAGGGTGGCCGTATCCTCGGCTTCGCCGCACTGACCGTGGTGGGCGATGGCGACGGCCGCGTCGGCATGGGCAAGGGCAAGTCCAAGGAAGTGCCCGTGGCCGTGCAGAAGGCGATGGAAGAAGCCCGCCGCAACATGACCAAGGTGTCGCTCAAGAACGGCACGCTGCACCACAATGTGACGGGCCACCACGGCGCGTCCACCGTGATGATGGCGCCGGCCCCCAAGGGTACCGGCATCATCGCCGGCGGCCCGATGCGTGCCGTGTTCGAAGTGATGGGCATCACCGACATCGTGGCCAAGAGCCATGGTTCGTCGAATCCCTACAACATGGTCCGCGCCACGCTGGACGCGCTCAGGAACTCCACGACCCCCTCGGAAGTGGCTGCCAAGCGCGGCAAGTCCGTGGAAGACATCTTCGCGGCCTGACGACGGAGCTTTGAAATGACTACCCAACAAACCGTCAAGGTCCAGCTGGTCCGCAGCCCCATCGGCACCAAGGAATCGCATCGCGCGACCGTCCGTGGCCTGGGCCTGCGCAAGCTGAACAGCGTCAGCGAGCTGCAGGACACGCCGGCAGTGCGCGGCATGATCAACAAGATCAGCTACCTGGTCAAAGTGCTGTAAGAGGTTCGCAAGATGCAACTCAACACCATTCAGCCCGCAGCTGGCGCCAAGCACGCCAAGCGTCGCGTCGGCCGTGGCATCGGCTCCGGCCTGGGCAAGACCGCCGGCCGTGGTCACAAGGGCCAGAAGTCCCGCGCGGGCGGCTACCACAAGGTCGGCTTCGAAGGCGGCCAGATGCCGCTGCAGCGTCGCCTGCCCAAGCGTGGCTTCAAGTCGCACCTGCTGAAGTTCAACGCCGAGATCACGTTGTCGCAGCTCGAAGCCCTCGGCGCAGCCGAAGTGGACCTTCTGGCGCTCAAGCAAGCCGGCCTCGTTGGCGAAATCGCCAAGGTGGTCAAGGTGATCAAGTCGGGCGAACTCAAGCGCGCCGTGAAGCTCAACGGCATCGGCGCGACCGCGGGTGCCAAGGCTGCCATCGAGGCGGCCGGCGGTAGCCTGGCCTGATCGGCCGGCCTCACCGTACATCCGCAAAGGCAGTTCACGTGGCAACCAGCCCGGCACAACTCGCAAAGACCGGCAAGTTCGGCGACCTGCGTCGCCGGCTTGTCTTCTTGCTGCTCGCACTGGTGGTGTACCGCATCGGTGCGCACATCCCCGTGCCCGGCATCGACCCGGTCCAGCTCGAGCTCATGTTCAAGGGGCAACAGGGCGGTATCCTGAGCCTGTTCAACATGTTCTCGGGCGGCGCGCTGTCGCGCTTCACCGTGTTCGCGCTGGGCATCATGCCCTACATCTCCGCGTCGATCATCCTGCAGCTGCTCACCTACGTCGTTCCGACGTTCGAGCAGATCAAGAAGGAAGGCGAAGCGGGCCGCCGCAAGATCACCCAGTACACGCGTTATGCGACGCTGGGCCTGGCCTTGTTCCAGTCGTTCGGCATCGCCGTCGCGCTGGAAGCGCAGCAGGGCCTGGTCATCACTCCGGGTTTCGGCTTCCGCATGACGGCCGTGATCAGCCTGACGGCTGGCACGATGTTCCTGATGTGGCTGGGCGAGCAGATCACGGAGCGCGGCCTGGGCAATGGCATCTCGATCCTGATCTTCGCGGGCATCGCTGCCGGCCTGCCGACAGCCATCGGCGGCTTGCTCGAGCTGGTGCGCACCGGTGCCATGAGCGCGATCGTCGCGATCATCATCGTCGCCGTGGTGTTCCTGGTGACCTGGTTCGTGGTGTTCGTCGAACGTGGCCAGCGCAAGATCCTCGTGAACTATGCGCGGCGCCAGGTGGGCAACAAGGTGTACGGCGGCCAGTCGTCGCATCTGCCGCTCAAGCTGAACATGGCCGGTGTGATTCCGCCGATCTTCGCGTCGTCGATCATCCTGCTGCCGGCCACCATCGTGAACTGGTTCAGCGTGGGCGAGTCGGGTTTTGCCCGTGTGCTCAAGGACGTGGCGGCCGCGATGGCGCCGGGGCAGCCGGTGTACACCATGTTCTACGCTGGCGCGATCATCTTCTTCTGCTTCTTCTACACGGCGCTGGTGTTCAACAGCCGCGAAACGGCAGACAACCTGAAGAAGAGCGGTGCGTTCATTCCGGGCATCCGTCCGGGCGAGCAGACCGCGCGCTACATCGACAAGATCCTGGTCCGGCTGACGCTGGCGGGGGCGATCTACATCACCTTCGTGTGCCTGCTGCCGGAGTTCCTGATCCTGAAGTACAACGTGCCGTTCTATTTCGGTGGTACCTCGTTGCTGATCATCGTGGTGGTGACCATGGACTTCATGTCCCAGGTCCAGAACTACATGATGTCCCAGCAGTACGAGTCGCTGCTGAAGAAGGCCAACTTCAAGACCACGCTGGGCGGCTGATCCGCTGCTCACCGGCCTGAAGAAATGACTGACCTGTTGACGCCCAACGACTTGTCGCGGGCTCGTATCGTGTACCGCGCCTGTGAGGCGACAGAGAGTTTTAGGAGAGTGAAATGAGAGTTTCGGCTTCGGTCAAGCAAATTTGCCGCAACTGCAAGATCATCCGCCGCAAGGGCGTCGTCCGCGTGATCTGCACGGACCCGCGCCACAAGCAGCGTCAGGGCTGAGCCCTAGATTTTGAGGAAATAGAAACATGGCACGTATTGCTGGCATCAACATTCCGCCGCACAAGCACACCGAGATCGGCCTGACCGCCATCTTCGGTATCGGCCGTACCCGCGCTCGCAAGATCTGCGAAGCCACGGGCATCGCCTACGACAAGAAGGTCAAGGACCTGACTGACGGCGACCTCGAAAAGATCCGCGACCAGATCGCCCTGATCACCATCGAAGGTGACCTGCGCCGCGAAACCACGATGAACATCAAGCGTTTGATGGACATCGGCTGCTACCGCGGTTTCCGCCATCGTCGCGGTCTGCCCGTGCGTGGTCAGCGCACCCGCACCAATGCCCGTACCCGCAAGGGTCCGCGCAAGGCCGCCGCCGCACTGAAGAAGTGATCGGCCCGACCCGTACGAACTGAGAAAGCACCATGGCCAAGTCTCCCTCCAACAACGCCGCGCAACGCGTGCGCAAGAAGGTCCGCAAGAACGTGTCGGACGGTATTGCGCACGTCCACGCATCGTTCAACAACACCATCATCACGATCACCGACCGCCAGGGCAATGCCCTGTCGTGGGCTTCGTCGGGTGGCCAGGGCTTCAAGGGTTCGCGCAAGTCGACGCCTTTCGCCGCTCAGGTCGCGTCCGAAGTCGCCGGCCGTGCTGCCGTCGAACAAGGCATCAAGAATCTCGACGTCGAGATCAAGGGTCCCGGCCCGGGTCGCGAGTCGTCGGTGCGCGCGCTCGCCGCTCTGGGTATCCGCATCACGTCGATCGCCGACGTGACGCCTGTTCCCCACAACGGCTGCCGCCCGCAGAAGCGTCGCCGTATCTGAGCCTGCGGCCGGCTGCGTGCCGGCCTGCCTCGCTATCGTCGTTCACTCCGACATGAAGCCCACCGCCGTCCGCTCATAGAGCAGGCGGCTCCCGCAGCGAATGGCTGCGGAAGTCAGAACCAAGGAAACCAAAGTGGCACGTTATCTCGGCCCCAAGGCCAAACTCTCCCGCCGTGAAGGCACCGACCTGTTCCTGAAGAGCGCCCGCCGCTCGATCAGCGACAAGGCCAAGTTCGACTCCAAGCCCGGCCAGCACGGCCGCACCTCGGGCCAGCGCACCTCCGACTTCGGCGTGCAGCTGCGCGAGAAGCAGAAGGTCAAGCGCACCTACGGCGTGCTCGAGCGCCAGTTCCGCCGCTACTTCGCCGAGGCCGACCGCCGCCGCGGCAACACCGGCGCCAACCTGCTGTTCCTGCTCGAGTCGCGCCTGGACAACGTCGTGTTCCGCATGGGCTTTGCTTCCACCCGTGCCGAAGCGCGCCAGATCGTGTCGCACAAGGCCATCACGGTGAACGGCCAGTCGGTCAACATCCCGTCCTTCCTGGTCAAGGCCGGTGACGTGGTCGCTGTGCGCGAGAAGTCCAAGAAGCAGGCCCGTGTGATCGAGGCGCTGGAACTGGCCAAGCAGATCGGCTTCCCCGGTTGGGTTGAAGTGTCGGTCGACAAGGTTGAAGGCGTCTTCAAGAAGACCCCTGACCGCGATGAATTCGGCTCGGACATCAACGAGTCGCTCATCGTCGAACTGTATTCGCGTTAATCCCGTCCCCGGCCGGGCGCGGCATCCGCTGCGTCGCCGGGCCATTCCATGCTCCGTCTGCCTTATCGGTGTAACGAGCCGAGGGAACTGAAGGAAGTCTGAATGCTGAACAACCTGCTCAAGCCCAAGTCCATCAACGTCGAGCAACTCTCGGCCAATCGCGCCAAGGTCACGCTGGAGCCCTTCGAACGCGGCTACGGGCACACCCTGGGCAACGCCCTGCGCCGCGTGCTGCTGTCGTCCATGGTGGGCCATGCCCCCACCGAAGTGACCATTGCTGGCGTGGTGCACGAATACTCGTCCATCGACGGCGTTCAGGAAGACGTGGTCAACCTGTTGCTCAACCTCAAGGGCGTGGTGTTCAAGCTCCACAACCGCGACGAGGTGACCCTGAGTCTGCGCAAGGACGGTGAGGGGGTCGTGACGGCCGCCGACATCCAGACGCCGCACGACGTCGAGATCGTCAACCCCGACCACGTCATCGCCACGCTGTCGGCCGGTGCCAAGCTGGACATGCAGATCAAGGTCGAAAAGGGCCGCGGCTACGTGCCTGGCACGCTGCGCCGTGGCGACGAAGCCGCCCGCTCGATCGGCCGCATCGTCCTCGACGCGTCCTTCTCGCCGGTCAAGCGCGTGAGTTACACGGTGGAAAGCGCCCGCGTCGAGCAGCGCACCGACCTCGACAAGCTGGTGCTCGAGATCGAGACCAACGGCTCCATTGGCCCCGAAGAGGCCGTGCGCGCCTCGGCCAAGATCCTCGTTGAACAGCTCGCCGTGTTCGCCCAGCTGGAAGGCGCCGACCTCTTCACGGAGGCGCCGCAACAGCGCAGCTCGCAGCAGTTCGACCCGATCCTGCTGCGCCCTGTGGACGAGCTCGAACTCACCGTGCGTTCGGCGAACTGCCTGAAGGCCGAGAACATCTATTACATCGGTGACCTGATCCAGCGCACCGAGAACGAGTTGCTCAAGACCCCGAACCTGGGCCGCAAGTCGCTCAACGAAATCAAGGAAGTGTTGGCCTCGCGTGGTCTCACGCTGGGCATGAAGCTCGAGAACTGGCCGCCCGCCGGCCTCGACAAGCACTGATCTCAACCCCTGAGCCCTCGGGCCAGGCCATGACGAACCGCCGGTACCTGACACGGCCGGCGGCAAAAGACGGAAAGGAAACACCATGCGTCACGGACACGGACTTCGCAAACTCAACCGCACCAGCGAGCACCGCCTCGCGATGCTGCGCAACATGATGAACTCGCTGCTCACGCACGAGGCCATCAAGACCACGCTGCCCAAGGCCAAGGAACTGCGCCGGGTCGTCGAGCCCATGATCACCCTGGCCAAAGAGCCGACGGTGGCCAACCGCCGCCTGGCCTTCAACCGCCTGCGTGATCGCGACGTGGTGGTCAAGCTGTTCGACGAACTCGGCCCGCGCTTCAAGGCCCGTCCCGGTGGCTACACCCGCATCCTGAAGATGGGTTTCCGCGTGGGCGACAACGCGCCCATGGCCCTGGTGGAGCTGGTTGACCGCGCCGAACCGGCCGCCGATGCCGGTGAAGCCGACAAAGCGTGATATAATTTTTGGCTTGACGCGGAGTGGAGCAGCCTGGTAGCTCGTTGGGCTCATAACCCAAAGGTCGCAAGTTCAAATCTTGCTCGCGCAACCAACAAGAAGCCTCAGGCTTCAAAAAAAGCCCGCCACATGGCGGGCTTTTTTTTGTCCGTGAGGGAGGTTCTTGCCGGACGGGGGGTGAAGCCGCCGCGCACCCTGCTGGCTGGCCCGTAAGGTTCGTGTCGATCGGTTGACGCGTGCCTTGCAACCCACAAGAATCAGGCGCCATGCAAGCTCTGATTCCCCAGGTGGGGGCCCGTCTTGCGGCCCTGCCCATTCCCATCCTCATCACTCTGCCCGATGGGCAAGACATCGGAGCGGCGCAGGCCAGGGTCCACCTGCGGTTTCTGCACTGGTCAGGACTGGCCAGACTGGCCTCGGGGCAGATCGGTGCAGTCGGCGAGGACTACGTCGAAGGTGGACTCGAGATCGACGCGACGATGCGTGACCTGATGGTGGCGGCCACTGCGCTGCTGCCAGGCAGCCCAGTGCAGAGCAATACGCGATGGTGGACCCGGGCGCTGCATCGCGCCAAGTCGCTCGCATCGCACACGCGCGAGAGGGATGCCGAGCAGATCCAGTACCACTATGACGTGTCGGACGCGTTCTATGCGCTCTGGCTTGACCCGCGCCGCGTCTACTCATGTGCTTACTACCGCGAGGACGGCATACCTCTCGCGCAGGCTCAGGAGGCCAAGCTCGATCACATCTGCCGCAAGCTGCGACTGCAACCCGGCGAGCGTTTTCTCGATATCGGTTCGGGCTGGGGCGCGCTGTTGCTCTGGGCGGCCGAGCACTATGGCGTGGACGCCACGGGCATCACGCTGTCCCGCAACCAGCATGCGTACGTCCAGCGGCTGATCGACCAGCGCGGCCTGTCGGGACGCGTGCGGGTGGAGCTGCGTGACTACCGCGACCTGCAGACCGATCGACCGTTCGACAAGGTGTCGTCAGTCGGCATGTTCGAGCACGTGGGCCAGGCCAACATGACGGCGTACTTCCAGCGGGTGCGCCAGCTCGTGCGGCCCGGAGGGCTGGTCCTCAACCATGGCATCACGGCCGGTGGCCTGGAGAACACGCAGCTCGGCGCCGGCATGGGCGAGTTCATCGAGAAGTACATCTTTCCGGGCGGGGAACTGCTTCACATCAGCCCGGTACTGCACCATCTTGCCCAGGCGGGGCTGGAGATGGTGGACGTGGAGAACCTGCGCCCGCACTATGCGAAGACGTTGTGGGCGTGGTCGGATGCGCTGGAGTCGCAACTCGGCGAGGCGCAACGCATCCTTGCCGGGGGCGGCGACGAGCGTCGTGCACTGCGCGTGCTGCGCGCCTATCGCCTCTACCTCGCGGGCAGCGCGATGAGCTTCGAGCAAGGGTGGATCTCGCTTCACCAGATTCTGGCGACACGGCCCGACGGAGACGTGACAGGCGGAAACATCCCCGGCGCGCAATCCGTCTATCCTTTCAACCGTTCCTACATGTACCGCTGATCCGGTCCAGCACGCACACCATGCTCTACAAGTTCAAATCCCGCGCCGCCAGCGACCTCATCATGCTCGAGCCCCATGGCCGCCAGGTGCTGCAGATCATCGGCAAGGAGCCGGGCGCCAGCGGCATCATCCTGCCCGAGCAGGTGCCCGCGGCAGTGCAGGCACTGGAACGGGCCGTCGCAGATGACGAAGCCCGGAGGCAGCAAGCCAGGGAAGTGGCAGAAGAGCGCGAGGATGAGCCCCGCAGCGCCGCTGCGGCCGTCAGCCTGCGCCAGCGAGTGGCGCCGTTTGCGGACATGCTCCGTCGTTCGGCCGCCGAAGGGCGCGAGGTGACCTGGGGCGTGTGAATGCCAGCGCGCAGGTCGCGGCGATACAAGAAAAAAGGGCCTCTGCAGTGCAGAGGCCCTTTTCACGTCGCCTGCCGTCGACGGCAGGCGTTCGATCGGCTCCGATCAGTCGGCGTAGACGCCGGCAGCCTTGATCACGGGGCCGAAGCGAGCCACCTCGGCCTGCACGAACTTCTTGTGTTCGGCGGGCTCGACGCGCTTGTCGGTCACCACCACGGCGCCCAGGCCCTCCTGCTTCTTGATGAACTCGGGATCCTTCAGTGCGACCTTCAGGGCGTCGTTGAGCTTCTTGAGCACCGGGGCGGGCGTGCCCTTGGGCGCATACATGCCGTGCCAGATGGTGACCTGGAAGTTCTTCAGGCCCGATTCGTCCAGCGTGGGGAGATCCTTCAGGGCCGGTGTGTTCAGGCGCTTGAGCGTGGTCACGGCGTACGGAATGACCTTCTTGCCCTCGATCTGCGCCGTCGTGTTGGTGGTCTGGTCGCACAGGAGGTCGATCTGGCCGCCGATCAGGTCGGCGATGGCGGGCGCAGTGCCCTTGTAAGGCACGGTGGTCATCTCGGTCTTGAGCTCGCTCTGGAACAGCAGGCCGCACAGGTGCGAGGCCGATCCGATGCCGGCGTTGCCCAGGTTCACCTTGCCGGCGTTCTTTCCGATCCAGCTGCGCAGTTCGGCAAAGTTCTTGGCTTCGAGTTGCGGCTTGCCGATCAGCGTCATCGGCACGTCGTTGATCATGCCCAGGTACTCGAAATCGGTCTCGTAGTTGTACGAGAGCTTGCGGTACAGCACCGGCGTGGTGGCCATGCCCACGTGCGTGACCAGCACCGTATAACCGTCGGCATTGGCGCGCGCCACCTTGGCGTTGCCGATCGTGCTGCCGGCGCCAGCGGCGTTGTCAATCACGATCGAGATGCCGCCCAGCGGCTTGCGCATGGCCTCGGCGAGGTCGCGCGCCACGCGGTCGGTGGGGCCGCCAGCCGCGAACGGGACCACCATGGTGAGGACCTTGTCCTTGGCAGGGAATTCCTGCGCCTGGACGCCGGTGGTGATGGATGCGGCCAGGGCCAGCGCGGTGACAGCAAAGATCTTGTTCATGGACGGAACTCCGAGAGAGAAAACGAAGCGGCATGGTAGAGCCCGTGCCAAGGCGGGCGAATCGCGGATTACCCTAGAAACTCCCGCGCAACAGGGCCTTTCTGGCGCCATTTGCGCCAGATCAGTGCATAAAGCGACGATGCAGAAAGCCTCGTGCAAGCTTCAGGGGGCCGAGGGCTACCGGTAGTCGCGGGCGTCCTCGATGACCCGGCCGTCATTGGGCAGGGAACCCGGCGGCAACAGCTCGACGTCGCCGCGCAACTTGGTGATCTCGCGCACGGCCTCGCCGATGCGCGTGGCCAGGCCCTCCGCAGCACTGGCGGATTCGACCCGCAGCGTCATGCGGTCGTCGGCCATTGCGCCACTGACCACCAGCCTCGCCCGCAGAACCTCGGGAAACCGCCGCGTGATCGCCGCCACCTGGCCCGGGTGCACGAACATGCCGCGGATCTTGGTGGTCTGGTCGGCCCGCCCCAGCCAGCCACGGATGCGGGGTGCCGTGCGCCCGGTGGGACAGGCGCCGGGCAGGATGGCCGACAGGTCGCCCGTACCGAAACGCACCAGCGGATAGTCGGGATTGAACGTGGTCACGACCACCTCGCCCACTTCGCCGTCGGGCACCGGGTCGCCCGTCCCTGGGCGAACGATCTCGACCACGATCTGCTCGTCGACCACCAGCCCTTCGCGCGCTTCGGTCTCGTAGGCGATCAGGCCCAGGTCGGCCGTGGCGTAACACTGGTAGCCAGCGATGCCGCGGTCGGCCAGCCAGTCGCGCAACGAAGGAGGAAAGGCCTCGCCCGAGACCAGCGCGCGCTTGAGCGAGGGCAGTGGCGTGCCCAACTCCACCGCTTTCTCCAGGATGATGCGCAGGAAGCTCGGCGTGCCCACATAGCCGTGTGGCTTCAGGTCGGCGATGGCCCGCACCTGCTGTTCGGTCTGGCCCGTACCGCCCGCGAACACCGTGCAGCCCAGCGCATGCGCGCCGCTCTCCATCATCGAGCCGGCCGGCACGAAGTGGTAGGAGAAGCAGTTGTGCAGCAGGTCGCCGCGGCGCATGCCGGCGGCGTACAACGCGCGTGCCACGCGCCAGTAGTCGCGCGCCGTGCCTTCGGGTTCGTAGATCGGCCCGGGGCTTGCGAACAGGCGCGGCATGTCAGGGCCGATGGCGATGGCCGAGAAACCGCCGAAGCGCTCGCGCGCATCGGCGGCGCGAAGCGCCTGCTGGCGCTCCAGCAGTTCGTGCTTGCGCGTGACCGGCAGCGTGGCCAGCGCCGCGCGATTGGTGATCCGGGTCGCATCGATGCCCACGAAGGCGTCGCGGAAGGCGTCGGTGGACGCCTGCGCGCGCGCCACCTGCGTCGGCAGCATGGCCATCAGCGCTGCTTCGCGCGCGGCCGCCTCGCGCGTCTCCAGCGCGTCATAGTGAACCGATCTGGGACTGCTGCTCATGCCAGCCACCTCTTGCGGCGCTTGTAGCTCTTCACATCGCGGAAGCTCTTGCGCTCCGCGCCGCCGACTCCCAGGTAGAACTCCTTGACGTCCTCGTTGCTGGCCAGATCGGCCGCTGCGCCATCCATCACCACGCGGCCCGATTCCATGATGTAGCCGTAGTCGGCATAGCGCAGGGCCATCGAGGTGTTCTGCTCGGCCAGAAGCACGGTCACCTTCTCGCGCCGGTTCAGGTCCTGCACGATGTTGAAGACCTCTTCCACGATCTGTGGCGCCAGGCCCATCGACGGCTCGTCGAGCAGCACGAGACTCGGGTTGGCCATCAGCGCGCGGCCGATGGCGCACATCTGCTGCTCGCCGCCCGAGGTGTAGGCCGCCTGCGAGGTGCGCCGCGTCTTCAGGCGCGGGAAGTAGGTGTAGACCTTGTCGAGGTTGGCGGCCACCTCACCCCGGTCCTTGCGTGTCCAGGCGCCGGTCATCAGGTTCTCCTCGATCGTGAGGTGGGCGAAGCAGTGGCGCCCCTCCATCACCTGCACCACGCCCCGACGAACGAGCTCAGCAGGCGACAGGTTCTCGATGCGCTCGCCGCGCAACTCGATCCGTCCTTTCGTCACCTGCCCACGCTCGCCGGCAAGCAGGTTCGACACCGCGCGCAGCGTCGTCGTCTTGCCCGCGCCGTTGCCGCCCAGCAGCGCCACGATGCTGCCCTCGGGCACCTGCAGCGACACGCCCTTGAGCACCAGGATCACATGGTTGTAGATGACCTCGATGCCGTTGACGTCGAGGACGATGTTGCGTGGTTTGTCACTCATGATGGCTACAGGGCGGAAAGGTCGTGCGCCGCACTCCGAGGCCAGAGACACCGCGGAACCGGCTTTGCCGGGCCGCTGGTGTCGCCCCCTCGAAGGGGGGTGGCGGAGACACGAAGTGCGGAGCCTGGGGGTGGTCCTAACTCTGGCAGTCGGCCGGGGTACGGCGGGTCAGCTTCTTGTCGCCCGCGTACTTGTCGGCGCCTGCCTTCACCATGGGCTTGAGGATCTGGTCATCCGCTTCGTACCAGTCCGACGAGAAGCCCCACTTCGCGCCATCCCAGGTGTGCACGCGCGTCCAGGTCGAGCCCATGTGGTCCTGGCACGACGTGGACACCGGCCGCATCAGCCCCGAAAAGCCCAGCGCGTCGAGCTTCTTCTGGTCAAGCGCCAGGTTCTCCAGCCCCCAGCGCACCTGCTCCCCGGTCATGACCTTGCCCTTGCCGAAGCGCTCCTGGGCGCGCTTCACAGCTTCGATGGTCAGCATCTGGATGATCACGCCGCGCACGTACAGCACGCTGCCCACCTCGTCCTTCGGTCCTGTGCCCTGGCCCTTGCCGTGCACGTCCTTGAGGATGTCCTGGATCACCTTCGAGTCCTGGCCGTAGCCGTTGAGCGCCAGCGCGTTGTAGCCCTTGGCCTGCGCGCCCACGTCCTTCACGTCGGGCTCGGCGCCCGACCACCACACGCCGTACATCTTCTCGCGCGGGTAGCCGGTGGCGATGGCCTCCTTGAGCGCGGTCGAATTCATCACGCCCCAGCCCCACAGCAGCACGAAGTCGGGCCGCTGCTGGCGCACCTGCAGCCAGGCCGACTTCTGCTCGACGCCCGGCGCGGTGACAGGGATGAGCGAAAGGTCGAAGCCGGCCATCTTCGAGCGCTCCTGCAGCAGCGGGATCGGCTCCTTGCCGAATGGCGAGTCGTGATAGACCAGGGCGATCTTCTTGCCCTTCAACTTGTCCATCCCGCCTTCCTTCTTGGCGATATGCTGAATGAGGATGTCGGCCGCCGTCCAGTAGCTGCCCATGAGCGGGAAGTTCCACTTGAACACGCCGCCATCCTGCGACGCGGCCAGGCCATAGCCCAGCGTGATCAGCGGCACCTTGTCGGCCGGCACCTTGTCGGTCAGCGCGAAGGTGATGCCGGTGGCCTGCGGATCGAACACCGTCACGCCGGGGCGGCCCTTGAGGCGCTCGTAGCATTCGACGCCCTTGTCGGTGGCGTAGCCGGTTTCGCATTCCTCGTAGGCGATCTTCACGCCATTGATGCCGCCACGCGCGTTGACCAGCTTGATGTAGTCCTGCTTGCCGTTGGCCCACGGCGTGCCGTTGGGCGCGTAGGGGCCGGTGCGGTAGACCAGCAGCGGGAAGAACTGCTCCTTCGCCTGGGCCTGCGCCATCTGGGGCAGGACGGCGGCGGCGGCCAGCAGGGCCGTCGCCAGGTACTTCAACTGCTTCTTCATGCTTGTCTCCTTTGGGTGGTTTATCAGACGAACAGCGCGAACAGCGAGCTGCAATGCAGGCCAGGGCACCCGCGGAACCGGCTTTGCCGGGCCGCTGGGTGCGCCCCCTTGATGGGGGATCCGGCTACACGCAGTGAGCAAGAAACGGGGGTGGGCATATCAATGCGGGAAAGGCCAGAGCCGCAGCTTCTGCTTGCCCGTGCTCCACAGCTTGGCCAGGCCATGCGGTTCGACGATGAGGAAGAACACGATCAGCGCGCCGAAGATCATGTAGGTGAGGTGCGAGGCCAACGCCGTGGAGATCGGAATGCCGAACCAGTACGGGATCTGGTCGAGCACCAGCGGCAGGATGACGATGAAGGCAGCGCCGAAGAACGCGCCCATGATCGAGCCCAGCCCGCCGATGATCACCATGAACAGCAGCTGGAACGAGCGGTCGATGTTGAACGCCGCCGGCTCCCACGCGCCCAGGTGCACGAAGCCCCACAGTGCGCCGGCCACGCCCACGATGAACGAGCTCACCGCGAACGCCGTGAGCTTGGCGTATACCGGCCGGATGCCGATCACCGCGGCCGCCACGTCCATGTCGCGCATGGCCATCCATTCGCGGCCGATGGCGCTGCGGACCAGGTTCTTGGCCAGCAGCGCGAACACGCATACGAAGCCCAGGCACAACAGGTACTTCGCGGCGGGCGAGTCGATCGGCAGACCCGCCACCTGCAGGTGCGACACGCTCACCGAACCCGAGCTGCTGTTGTTGGTGAACCAGTTGATACGCAGGAAGGCCCAGTCGGTGAAGAACTGCGCGGCCAGCGTCGCCACGGCCAGATACAACCCCTTGATGCGCAGCGACGGCACGCCGAACACGATGCCCACCAGCATGGCCATGAAGCCGCCCAGCAGGATCGCGAGGACGAGCGGCATGCCCTCGATGCGCACCGTGAAGTTGTAGGCGGCGTAGGCCCCCACCGCCATGAAGGCACCCGTGCCCAGAGAAATCTGGCCGCAATAGCCCACCAGGATGTTGAGCCCCAGCGCGGCCAGCGACAGGATCAGGAAGGGCACGAAGATGGCTCGCATCAGGTAGTCCGAGGCGAACATCGGAACGCCGATGAACGCCACCGCCAGCAGCACGAAGAGCGCAATGCGGTCCTGCAGGATCGGGAAGATCTGCAGGTCCGCCCGGTACGAGGTCTTGAACTGGCCGTTCTCGCGGTAAATCATGTTCGTGCCTCCTCAGACCCGATCAATGATCTTCTCGCCGAACAGCCCCTGGGGCCGCACGAGAAGGAAGACGAGGGCCAGCACGTAGGCGAACCAGATTTCGATGCCGCCGCCGAACATCGGGCCGATGTAGATCTCGGAGAGCTTCTCGCCAACGCCGATGATCAGCCCGCCGATGATGGCACCCGGCACCGACGTGAGGCCGCCCAGGATCACCACGGGCAACGCCTTGAGCGCGACCAGCGAGAGCGAGAACTGCACGCCCAGCTTGGAGCCCCAGATGATCCCCGCCACCAGCGCCGAGAAGCCGGCCACCGACCACACGATCACCCAGATGCGGTCGAGCGCGATGCCGATCGACTGCGCTGCCTGGTGGTCGTCGGCCACGGCGCGCAGCGCACGGCCTGTGGCCGTCTTCTGGAAGAACAGCGCCAGCAGCGCCACCAGAGCCGCTGCAATGCCCGCAGCCACCAGGTCTTCCTTGCTGACGAGCAGGCCGCCCTCGAAGGTACCCTCCAGGATCATCATCGGATCCTTGGGCATGCCCACATCGATCTTGTAGATGTCGTTGCCGAACAGCGTCTGGCCCAGCCCGTCGAGGAAGTAGGCGATGCCCAGCGTGGCCATCAGCAGCGTGATGCCTTCCTGGTTGACCAGCTTCGACAGGCACAGCCGCTGGATCAGCCAGGCCACCAGCACCATGACCGCCATGGCCGCGATGATCGCCAGCAGGTTGGCGAGCAGCTGGCTCTCGAATCCGAACCACTTCGGAAACCACTCCGAGAAGCGCGCCATCGCCAGCGCCGCGAACAGCACCATCGCGCCCTGCGCGAAGTTGAAGACGCCCGAGGCCTTGAAGATCAGCACGAAGCCCAGCGCGATCAGCGAATACAGCATGCCCGCCATCAGGCCGCCGAACAGTGTCTCCAGGAAGAAACCCATGATGTGCGGTCCTCAGTGCGACGTGCCGAGATAGGCCCGGATCACGTCTTCGTTGTTGCGCACGTCGGCCGGCGTGCCATCGCCGATCTTGCGGCCGTAGTCCAGCACGACCACGCGGTCGCTGATGTCCATGACCACGCCCATGTCGTGCTCGATCAACACCACGGTGGTGCCGAACTCGTCGTTCACATCGAGGATGAAGCGGCACATGTCCTGCTTCTCCTCCACGTTCATGCCGGCCATGGGTTCGTCGAGCAGCAGCACCTGCGGCTCCATCGCCAGCGCGCGGCCCAGGTCCACGCGCTTCTGCAGGCCGTAGGGCAACTGGCCCACAGGCGTCTTGCGCCAGGCCTGGATCTCGAGGAAATCGATGATGCGTTCGACGAACTCGCGGTGGCGGATCTCCTCTCGCTCGGCCGGGCCGATGCGCAGCGCCTGCAGCAGGATGTTGCTGCGGATCTTGAGGTTGCGCCCGGTCATGATGTTGTCCAGCACGCTCATGCCCTTGAAGAGGGCCAGGTTCTGGAAGGTGCGCGCGATGCCCATCTCGGCCACCTGGCGGCTGTTCATGTGCCGGAAGGTCTGGCCCCGAAAGCTGATCGAGCCCTCCTGCGGCTGGTACACCCCGTTGATGCAGTTGAGCATGGAGCTCTTGCCCGCGCCGTTGGGCCCGATGATGGCGCGGATCTCGTGCTCGCGGACGTCGAAGCTGATGTCGGTGAGGGCCTTCACGCCGCCGAACGCCAGCGAGATGTTCTTCACATCGAGAACGACTTCGCCCCCACGCTTGCGCACTTCGTGTCGCTCGCTGCCCCCCGAGGGAGCGCTCGCGCTGGAGCCCGGCGAAGCCGGGCTGGGCCATCCTTCGGACGGCGCGCTCGATGCGCCTGCATTCGCGATGTCGTTCATCTTCATGCCGCCGCCTTCACTGCCGGCCAGACTTTCGCGTCCACGATGGACAGGTTGGCGCTCACCGTGCCCGTGCGTCCGTCCTCGAACTTCACCTGCGTCTCGATGTGCTGAGCCGTGCGGCCCGTGTAGAGCGCTTCCACCAGCACGCCGTATTTTTCGGCGATGAAGCCGCGCCGCACCTTACGCGTGCGCGTGAGCTCGTCGTCGTCGGGATCGAGCTCCTTGTGCAGGACGAGAAAGCGGGCGATCTGCGTGTCGGCCATGCCGGCCTCGGCGGCCAGGTCGGCGTTCACCTGTGCGATGCATTCACCCATCATTTGCAGCACGTCGGGTTTGCCGGCCAGGTCCACATAGCCGCTGTAGGCCAGGCCGCGCCGTTCGGCCCAGTTGCCCACGGCCTCGAAGTCGATGTTGAGGAAGGCGCAGACCTTGTCCTTGCCCTGGCCGAAGCACACGGCCTCCTTGATCTGCGGGAAGAACTTGAGCTTGTTCTCGATGTAGTTCGGCGCGAACATCGCGCCACCCGCGAGCTGGCCCACGTCCTTGGCGCGGTCGATGATGCGCAGGTGGCCTTCCTCGTCGATCACGCCGGCATCGCCGGTGTGGAAGAAGCCCTCGGCATCCATCACCTCGGCCGTAGCGTCGGGCCGCTTGTAGTACTCCTTGAGCACGGACACGCCACGCACCAGCACCTCGCCGCCGGGCGCGATGCGGATCTCCATGCCCGGCGCGGCCTCGCCCACCGAATGCAGCTTGACGCGGCCGTTCTTCTGGATGCAGACGTAGGCGCAGGTCTCGGTCTGCCCGTAGAGCTGCTTGAGGTTGATGCCGATCGAGCGGAAGAAGCGGAACAGGTCGGGCCCGATGGCCGCGCCCGCCGTGTAGGCCACGCGGATGCGTGAGAGCCCCAGCACGTTGCGCAGCGGCCCGTACACCAGCACGTTGCCCAGGGCGTAGAGCGCGCGGTCGGCCGCGCCGACCGGCCGGCCGTCCAGGATGTCGGCGCCCACGCGGCGCGCCAGCGCCATGAAGCGCGCGTACAGCCACTGCTTGAAGCGCGCCGCGTCTTCCATGCGGATGGAGACCGAGGTCAGCATGGCCTCGAACACGCGCGGCGGCGCGAAGTAGTAGGTCGGGCCGATCTCGCGCAAATCGATCGCGACCGTGCCGGCCGATTCGGGGCAGTTGATCGTGAAGCCCGCCACCATCCACTGCGCGATGGAGAACAGGTGGTCGCCCACCCAGGCGGGCGGCAGGTACGAGATGACGTTGTCGCGCGGGTTGAGCCCGTCGGTTTCCACGCCGCCACGCGCGCTGGCGATGAAACTCGCATGGGTCTGGCACACGCCCTTGGGCTTGCCGGTGGTGCCCGAGGTGTAGAGGATCACCGACACGTCGCCAGGCTGCACGCGCGCCACCGCGTCGGAATAGAAGGCCGGATGCGTCGACTCGTGCCGCCGGCCCAGCTCGATGAGTGCCTGCACCGACATCAGCCCGGGCTGGGTGTAGTGGCGCAGGCCGCGCGGGTCGTCGAAGAAGATGTGCGTGATGAGGCCGGGCACGCGCTCGCGCAGCTCCAGCAGCTTGTCGACCTGCTCCTGGTTTTCTGCGAAGGCGTAGTCGATGGACGCGTCTTCCATCACGAAGGCCATCTCGGCGGCCACCGCGTCCTGGTAGAGCGGCACCGGCACGCCCGACAGGCTCTGCGCGGCGATGAAGGCCATGTACAGGTGCGGCCGGTTGTCGCCGATGATGGCGAGGTTCTGCCCGGCATCGAAGCCCAGCGCGGCCAGGCCGCCGGCGAGATGGCGCACGTCGTCGGCCACGTCCTGCCAGCTCCAGGTCTGCCAGATGCCGTACTCCTTCTCGCGCAGCGCCGGCTCGCGCGGGCGGCGCGCGGCATGGTCCAGCAACAGTCGCGGGAACGTCGTCGGTACAACGGAGGGCGTCGTCTGCATGAGGCGGACTCTAGGAGCCGGTTTGACGCCGTGTTGTCGTTACGACGACAATTTAAGGGTCGTCCCGACCGGGACTTTCCCGCATCGCCGGGCCAATCCATGACCGCAACGCGCGAGCCCAGCCTGCACCAGCGCCGCCGTCCGCCGCGCGAGGATGAACTCGTGCATGTGCCCTGGCTCGCGGCGCTCACGCCCGCCGAGCGCGCGCGTGCGGTGGCCGACATCGTCGTGACGGATGCACAGGCCGGTGAGTACGTCTGCCGCGTGGGCCGACCGGTCACCTACTGGTTCGGCGTGGTCGAAGGCCTGCTCAAGATGAGCAGCGAAAACGCACAGGGCGCCACCATGACCTACACCGGCATCCCGCCCGGCGGCTGGTTCGGCGAGGGCACCGTGATCAAGCGCGAGACCTACCGCTACAACATCCAGGCCCTGCGCACGAGCGTGGTCGCCGGTATTCCCGTCGACAGCTTCCACTGGCTGCTGGACCATTCCATCGGGTTCAACCGCTTCGTCATGAACCAGCTCAACGAACGCCTCGGGCAGTTCATCGCCGCGCGCGAGATCGACCGCATGGCCAGCCCCGACGTGCGCGTGGCGCGCAGCCTGGCCTCGCTGTTCAACCCGGTGCTCTATCCGGGCGTGGGCGAGGTGCTGCGCATCACGCAGCAGGAGCTGGCCTACCTGGTCGGCCTGTCGCGCCAGCGCGTGAACGAGGCGCTGAACGCGCTGCAGGCCGCGGGCGCCATCCGCATCGAATACGGCGGCGTGCGGGTGCTCGATCTGGCGGCGCTGCGCTCCAGCGTTTCGGCATCGGGAGGGTGAACAGCGTGCAGATCAAGTGGCTGGAAGACCTCATCGCGCTGGCGCAGACGCGCAGCTTCGTGCGCGCGGCCGAGCTGCGCCACGTCACGCATCCGGCCTTCGGGCGCCGCATCCGTGCGCTGGAGCGTTGGGCCGCGACGCCGCTGGTCGAGCCCGGCGGCGGCCCGGTCACGCTCACGCCCGCCGGACAGAACCTGCTGCAACACGCCTTGCAGGCCGTGCCGGCGCTGCAGCGCGCGCGGGACGAACTCAGCGGCGCGCCAGGCGATGCGAGTGAATGCGTGACGCTCTCCACAGGCCGCACGCTGGCGCGCACCATCGCCGCAGACTGGCTGGTGCGCGTGCGCCCCCAGCTGGCGGGCGGCAGGGTGCATGTGAGCACGGGCTCGATGGGCGAGATCCTGCAGCGCTTCGAGCGCGGCGAATCCGATTTCATGCTGGCCTATCACCACCCGCTGATCGGCATCCGGTTGAGCTCGCAGCATTACCTGCTGCGCACGCTCGCGCGCGACAGGCTGGTGCCCGTGACGCGCATCAATGCGCAAGGCAAGCCCGCGCATGGCTTCGGCGGGCGCCAGCCGGCGCCCTACCTCGCCTATGCCAACACACTCGCGCTCGGCCGCCTGGTGGACGACCACCTCACCAACCATCCGCAGGCGCCGCAACTGCGCGAGGTGATCGAATGCGATTCGGCCGATGCGCTGCTGGAGTACGCGCTCAAAGGCCTGGGCATCGCATGGCTGCCGTGGTCGCTGGCGGGCGGCGCCTGCCGCGCCCGCCAGCTGGCGCCGGTGGCCGGCAAGTCCATGGAGATCGGCTTCGAGATCCGCATGGTGCGGCCCAAGCGCCGGCTCTCGCCGCTGGCCGAACGGCTGTGGCTGCTGGTCGATCCGGCCTGATTCCGAAAAAAGCACGGACACGTGCCGAATCGGCACATCGCCCGGCGTGCCTGTTCCCAGAATCCGGCGGATCCCAACACCAACCGGAGACACGACGATGAAATTGTCCAAACTGCCCCGCCGTGCCGCGTTCGCCCTGGCGACAGGCTGCCTGCTGGGCGCCTGGCTTGCGCCGGCGCCGGCAATGGCCCAGGGCGATGCCTGGCCCAGCCGGCCGATCACCCTGGTGGTGGGCTACCCGCCCGGCGGCAGCACCGATCTCACGGGGCGCGTGGTGGCCGAGCAGCTGGCGCGCAAGCTCGGCGTGCCCGTCGTGGTGGAAAACGTTGGCGGCGCGGGCGGAGCGATCGGCGCGCAGAAGGTCGTCAACGCCGCACCCGATGGCTACACCCTGATGCTTGGCGCCAACAATGAAGTGGCGATCGCGCGGCTCATCTCGCCGGCCGTGCGCTACACCGAGAAAGACTTCACGCCCATCGGCCTGGTGGCTTCCCAGCCCATGGTGCTGGTCGCGTCCGCTGCCTCGGGCGTGAAGAATGTCGACGACTTCCTGCAGCGCGTGAAAGCCCAGCCGGGCCGGTACAGCTTCGGCAGTTCTGGCGTCGGAACGGGCTTGCATCTGGCGGGCGAGCTGGTCAAGCAGCAGGGCGGCCTGTTCATGACGCACATCCCCTATCGGGGCGTCGCACCCCTGACCAACGACCTGCTGGGCGGATCGATCGAGTACGGCGTGTTTGTGCTCTCCAGCGGCCTGCCGCACATCCGCAGCGGCAAGGTGGTGGCGCTGGGCGTGACCGAGAAGAAGCGTTCTCCGGCAGCGCCCGAGATCCCCTCGTTGTCGGAGCACGCCGCGTTCCGCAACCTGGACATCAACATCTGGTTCGCGCTGCTCGCGCCGCCCAGGCTGCCCGCGCCGATCGCCGCGCGGTTGCGCACCGCGCTCAACGAGTCGCTTCAGGCCCCGGAGCTCAGGAAGAAGCTGGAAGATTCCGGCTCGACCATCGCGACTCCCGTCGCCGACATGGAAGGCTTCCTGGCGAGCGAGACGGCCAAGTACAAGAAGATCGTGGACTACGCCGGGATCCGCGAATGAACCGCACGCCGGACTTCGCGATCGCCGCGCCCGATCTGTCGCGCTGGCGCGGGGGCAACACCGGCATCGAGGGCGTGTGGCAGTTCGACTCCGGCCGGCCCGGCCGCAGCGTGCTGGTCACGGCGCTGGTGCATGGCAACGAGCTGTGCGGCGCCTGGGTCCTCAAGGAGTTGCTGGAGGCCGGCGTCCGCCCCCGCCATGGACGCCTGGCGCTGGCGTTCTGCAACCTCGCGGCGTTCGACCGCTTCGACGCCGCGGCGCATGACGCCGCGCGCTTCGTCGAGGAAGACATGAACCGCCAATGGAGCGTCGATCGCCTCGACGGCGGCCAGAGCCTGGAGCGCCGCCGGGCGAAAGCGCTGCAGCCCGTCGTGGCGGGCGCCGACTGGCTGCTGGACCTGCATTCCATGCACGAGCCCGGTGAGGCGCTGCTGCTGACCGGCCTGCAGCCGCGCAACCTGAGCCTCGCGAAGGATCTGGGCGCGCCTGCCCACGTGGTGGTGGACGCCGGCCACAGCGACGGCGTGCGCCTGCGCGACTACGGGCGGCTGGGCCAGCCGCACGATGCCGCGCCAGACACGCGCTCCCTGCTCGTCGAATGCGGATTCCACGGGGATGCCGGCAGCATCGTGGTGGCACGCGACGTCTGCGCCCGGTTCCTTGAGCTGTCGGGCTGCCTGGACGGCCACGACCTGGCCGCGCTGCTGCCGCGCTGGCGCCAGCCGCCGCCGCCGCGTCAGTGGGCATTGCATGTCACGGGCGCCGTCGTTGCCCGAAGCGCGCGCTTCCGCTTCTCGCAGCCGTTCGTCGGGCTCGAGGTGATCGCCCGCGCCGGCACCGTGATCGGCGACAACGACGGTGAGCCGGTAACGACGCCGTACGACGACTGTGTGCTGGTCATGCCCTCGACGCGCCAGGCCAGGCAGGGGGTGACCGTGGTGCGCTTCGCGCGGCGCGAGCCCCTGTAGTGCGGGTGCCGCGGCGGTGACTGCGGTAGGCTCGGGTGTCTGCTGCCCCATGCCCCTGCCATGTCCTCGCCCTCCAGCCCAGCACCCGCCGAACCCGTCCGCCTGAACAAGCGCATGGCCGAACTGGGCCTGTGCTCGCGCCGCGAGGCCGACGAATGGATCGAGCGGGGCTGGGTGCGCGTCAACGGCCAGCCAGCCGCCATGGGCGTGAAGGTGCTGCCGTCCGACCGCATCGAGGTGGATCGCCGTGCCGCCGGCGAGCAGGAGCAGCGCGTGACCGTGCTGCTGCACAAGCCCGTGGGCTACGTGAGCGGGCAGGCCGAGGATGGTCACCAGCCCGCCATCACCCTGATCGGCGCCCGCAGCCACTGGCAGGGCGACACCAGCCGCACCCGCTTCGTGCCCTCGCAGCTGCGCAACCTGGCGCCCTCGGGCCGGCTCGACATCGATTCCACCGGCCTGCTGGTGCTCACGCAGGACGGCCGCGTGGCGCGCCAGCTGATCGGCGAGGACTCCGAGGTCGAGAAGGAATACCTGGTGCGCGTGCACTACGGCGCCGTGCAGCAGGACGTGCAGGCGGCTTTTCCCTCCGCGCAACTGGCGCGACTGCGCCACGGCCTGTCGCTGGACGGCAAGCCGCTCAAGCGCGCGCAGGTGGATTGGCAGAACCCCGAGCAGTTGCGCTTCGTGCTCACAGAAGGCAAGAAGCGCCAGATACGCCGCATGTGCGAGGCCGTGGGCCTGCACGTGGTGGGCTTGAAGCGCGTGCGCATAGGCCGCGTGACCCTGGGCCAGCTGCCCATGGGGCAGTGGCGCTACCTGGCGCCGCACGAGCGCTTCTGAGCCCGGCTGCGACAGGATAATCCGGGGCTTGAAAGCGCCCCGCCGGGCCCCCATCTGGCCGCCAGCCGCGTTCCTTTCCAACACAGACGACATGAGCAAGCAAACCCATTCCTTCCAGGCCGAAGTCGCGCAACTGCTGCACCTGGTCACCCATTCGCTGTACTCCAACCCCGAGATCTTCGTGCGCGAGCTGGTCTCCAACGCGTCGGACGCCTGCGACAAGCTGCGCTTCGAGGCACTGGACAAGCCCGAGCTGTACGAGAACGATCCGCAGCTCGAGGTGCGCATCTCGTTCGACAAGGCCGCGAAGACGCTGACCATCGCCGACAACGGTATCGGCCTGTCGCAGCAGGAGGCCATCGACAACCTGGGCACCATCGCCAAGAGCGGCACGCGCGAATTCATGGGCAAGCTTTCGGGCGACCAGAAGCAGGATGCCCAGCTCATCGGCCAGTTCGGCGTGGGCTTCTATTCGGGCTTCATCGTGGCCGACCGCATCACGGTCGAATCGCGCCGTGCCGGCCTGCCGGCCGCCGAAGGCGTGCGCTGGAGCAGCACCGGGACCGGCGACTTCGAGGTCGAGTCCATCGATCGTTCACAGCGTGGCACCAGCGTCACGCTGCACCTTCGCGACGATGCGCTCGACTATGCGTCAACCTGGAAGCTCAAGGAGCTGGTGGGCAAGTACTCGGACCACATCGCGCTGCCCATCCGCATGCGCCGCGAAGAGTGGAAGGAAGGCGAGGACAACACCGGCGGCGAGATGGTGCTCACCGACGAGTGGGACACCGTCAACCAGGCCAGCGCGCTCTGGACCCGCCCCAAGAAGGACATCAGCGACGAGCAGTACGCCGAGTTCTACAAGGGCATCGCGCACGACTTCCAGCCGCCGCTGGCCTGGAGCCACAACCGCGTCGAAGGCAGCACCGAATACACCCAGCTGCTGTATGTGCCGGCCGCCGCGCCTTTCGACCTCTACAACCGCGACAAGAAGGCCGGCGTCAAGCTCTACGTGCGGCGCGTCTTCATCATGGACGACGCCGAAGCGCTGATGCCCACCTACCTGCGCTTCGTGCGCGGCGTGGTCGATTCGGCCGATCTGCCGCTCAACGTGAGCCGCGAACTGCTGCAGGAAAGCCGTGACGTGAAGGCCATCCGCGAAGGCAGCACCAAGCGCGTGCTCTCCATGCTCGAGGACATGGCGAAGGCGCAGGCCAGCGACGAGGCGAGTGCCGAGGACAAGGCGAAGTACGGCAAGTTCTGGTCCGAATTCGGCGCCGTGCTCAAGGAAGGCCTGGGCGAGGATTCGGCCAACCGCGAGCGCATCGCGAAGCTGCTGCGCTTCGTCTCCACCGCCAGCGACGAAGCCGTTGTCTCCTTCGCCGACTACAAGGCGCGCATGAAGGAAGGCCAGCAGGCCATCTACTACCTCACGGCCGAGACGCTGGCCGCAGCCAAGAGCAGTCCGCAACTCGAGGTCTTCCGCAAGAAGGGCATCGAAGTGCTGCTGATGGCCGACCGCGTGGACGAGTGGGCGCTGGGCTTCCTGACCGAATTCGACGGCACGCCGCTGCAGAGCGTGGCCAAGGGCGCGGTCGATCTCGGCAGCCTGCAGGACGAGGCCGAGAAGAAGGCCGCCGAAGAAGCCGCGGAACAGTTCAAGCCGCTGCTGGCCAAGCTCAAGGAAGCGCTCAAGGACAAGGCCGAAGACGTTCGCGTGACCGCCCGCCTGGTCGATTCGCCGGCCTGCCTGGTGGTGCCCGAGCACGGCATGAGCCTGCAGCTGGCACGTCTGCTCAAGCAGGCCGGCCAGCCTGCGCCCGACAACAAGCCCGTGCTCGAGATCAACGCCGACCACGCGCTGGTCAAGAAGCTCGACGGTTCGCCGAACTTCCACGACCTCGCCCATATCCTGTTCGATCAGGCCCTGCTGGCCGAGGGCGGCCTGCCCGAAGACCCTGCGGCCTACGTGCGGCGCGTGAACGCGCTGCTGGCCTGATTTGCTAGCATGGTCCGCATGACCGCGATCCCACCGAACCGCCGCCCGATCGGCCTGGCAGGCGTCGTCGCCCTGGCGGCGGCGCTGCTGTCCGGCTGCGCCGCTGGCGTGGGCATCGGCGTGCCCATCGCGCCCGGTGTGTCGGTGGGCGTGGGCGTCGGCAGCGGCGGCGTCACGGCCGGTGTGGGCACGGGCGTCGGCCCGGTGGGCGTGGGTGTCGGCGTGAACCAGCGCGGCGTCGTGACGGGCGGCGTCGGTGTGGGGGCCTCCACGCCGCTGGGCGGCAGCGGTGCCAGCGTGGGCGTGGGTGTGGGCACGGGCACCGTGCTGTACGACCCCAACAATCCATCGAACCGCGCGGCGGCGCCAGCGCGTTCGGCCACTTCCGGTGCAACCGTGCCTGCGGCCGGCGGCGTGCCGGTGCAGCGCGGCGTCGTGGTTCCCTCGCAGCCCTGAAGCCGCCCGCGCCGGTGGGCGTCCTCAGGCGCGAAGTCAGGCGGAGAGCGGCGGCTCGTCCAGTGCTTCGAGCTGGTCTTCGAGCAACCGGGCCTGGCCCTGCCAGTAGTCGGAGGTGCCGAACCATGGAAAGGTCGCCGGAAATGCCGGATCGTCCCAGCGCCGCGCCAGCCAGGCGCTGTAGTGGATGAGCCTGAGTGTTCGCAGCGGCTCGATCAATGCCAGTTCGCGCCGGTCGAATTCGCGGAACTGCTCGTAGCCGTCGATGAGCGCGCCCAGCTGTTGCGTGCGCTGCGGCCGTTCCCCATCCAGCAGCATCCACAGGTCCTGCACCGCGAAGCCGGAGCGCGCGTCGTCCAGGTCGACGAAGTGCGGGCCTTCGTCGGGCGTCCACAGGATGTTGCCGGGGTGGCAGTCGCCATGCAGCCGCAGGCGCTGCAGCCCGTGCCCGCCACCGGCGCCCAGCGGCGTGGCGTCGATGCGCGAGAGCACCGCGTCGCAGGCGCGCAGCCAGGCGCCCTTCACGTCCAGCGGGATCACATCGTGCTGCACCAGCCAGTCGCGCGAGGCATGGCCGAAGCTCGCGGCGTCGAGCGCGGGCCGCGTTTCGAACGGGCGCGCCTCGCCGACTGCATGGATGCGGGCGAGGAACCGGCCGATCCATTCGAGCACGTCGAAATCGTCCAGCTCGGGTCGGCGTCCGCCGCGGCGCGGGCTCACGGAAAAAGAGAAACCGGCGTGATGGTGCAGCGTGCGGCCCTCGCGTTCGATCGGGCCGACCACCGGCACCTCGGCCGCCATCAGCTCGGCGGCGAAAGTGTGTTCTTCGAGGATCTGCGCATCGCTCCATCGGCCGGGCCGGTAGAACTTGGCGACCACGGCATCGCCGTCTTCCAGTTGCGCAAGGTAGACGCGGTTCTCGTAGGACGACAGCGCCATCAGGCGGCCGTCCGCAAAAAAGCCCACGGCCGCGAGGGCGTCCATCACCACATCGGGTGTGAGCGCCTCGTAGGCGTGGGCCGGGCTGGCGTCGTGATCAGGCAGGGACATCGCGCCATTGTCGGCGACGCCCTGCCGCAGTCGCGATCAGGCGATGGTGATGTCGACCGGGATGTTGCCGCGCGTGGCATTGGAATACGGGCACACCTGGTGGGCGGTGTCGACCAGCTTCTTCGCCGATTCGGCGTCCAGGCCCGGCAGCGTGATGGCCAGCTTGACGGCGATGCCGTAGGCGGCGCCGCCATTCGTCGGGCCCAGGGAGACGCTGGAGTCGATGGCCACATCGTCGGGCACCTTCACACCGACCTTGGGGCCGACGGCCTTCATCGCGCCGATGAAGCAGGCCGCATAACCGACGGCGAACAGCTGCTCGGGGTTGGTGCCGGGCTTGCCGGAGCCGGGCGAGCTCAGCTTGACGTCGATCGCGCCGTCGCTGCTTTTGCCAGCGCCGTCGCGGCCGCCCGTGGTGTGGGCTTCGGCGGTGTAGAGGACTTTGTCGAGCGTAGTGGTCATGGTGCTTCCTTGGGGTGGTTGGAAAAGGGACAACGGGAAAGAAGGTAAAGATCAGGTCAGGCTGCAGCCTTGAGCCGGTCGCGCAGGACCTGCAGGTCGCGCGTCAGGCCAGCGAGTTCGTCGATCGAACATTCGCTGGCCGCCAGCAGGCAGCGCGGCACGGCGGCGGCGCGCGTCTTGAGCCGGCGGCCGGCGGGCGTCAGGCGGATGAGAACGCGGCGCTCGTCTTCGGCATCGCGCAGACGCGTCACGAAGCCGGAGGCTTCCAGTCGCTTGAGCAGCGGCGTGAGCGTGCCCGAGTCAAGCGACAGCCGCTCGCCCAGCGCCGAGACGGTAGGGGCGTCCTGCTCCCACAGGGCCAGCATGACGAGGTACTGCGGATAGGTGAGGCCCAGCGCTTCGAGCTGGGGCTTGTACAGCCTGGTCATGGCCAGCGAGGCCGAGTACACGGCGAAGCACAGCTGGTGGTCCAGCTTGAGCAGTTCGTCGGCAGAAGGCGTTGCGATAGGCATGGTGCATATTGTAGCGAGCAATTAAATTGTGTGCAATTCAATCGCCGCGGCTTGCTTGGCAAGAAGTAAGTGCGGCAAAGACGCCGCGCCAAGCGCCTTGCTTCAGGCGCTGAAGCGCCGCCGCGTGAGCGCCAGCGCCAGCCAGCCGCACCCGCCCGCGTAGGCCAGCAGCACCAGCGCGTGGCGCAGCGGCGCGTCGGGCCAGCGGTCGAGGAAGAGCGGGCGCACCAGGTCGACCACGTTGGTCAGCGGCAGCCAGGCGGAAATGGCGCGCACCGCGCCGGGCAGTTGGTCGAGCGGGAAGAACACGCCCGAGAGGAACATCATCGGCGTGAGCACCAGCGTGAAGTAATAGGTGAAGAAGTCGTAGCCCTTGGCCAGCGCGTTGAAGATCAGCGCGATGCACGAGAACATGACGCCCGCGCCGGCCAGGATGAACCAGGCGGTGATCAGCTTGGGGCTGTGGCTGATGCCCAGCGCCAGCATCACGCACAGGATGGCCGTGACGGTGAACACCGACTTGAAGCCGGCCCACAGCAGCTCGGCCAGCACCACGTCGTCCAGCCGCACGGGCGCGTTCATGATGCCGTCCCAGGTGCGCTGCACGTGCATTCGCGAGAAGGCCGAATACAGCGCTTCGAACGACGCTGCATTCATCGCGCTCATGCAGATCGAGCCGCTGGCCAGGAAGACGATGTAGGGCACGGCCTGGCCCTGGAACTGCACCTGTCCCACCAGCGCGCCCATGCCGTAGCCGAAGGCCACGAGCCAGATCAGCGGCTCGGCGATGTTCCCGATGAGGCTGGGCACGGCCAGCTTCTTCCACACCAGCAGGTTGCGCATGAACACCGGCCACCAGCGGCGGGTGACGCGCGGCGGGCCCCAGGGCGAGGGCGTGGCAGATGCGGGCAGGGTGGCGGTCGATTCGGCCATGGCGGATGTATCCGTGAAGTCAGCCGGCCGCGCGGATCTGCCGCCCGGTCAGCTTGAGGAACAGGTCTTCGAGGTTGGCCGGGCGGTGCAGCGTGCGCAGATGGGGCGTGTCGCCCAGCCGTGCCATCAGGGTGCGCGCGTCGTGGGTGTAGAAGAACACCGTCTCGCCGCTGACTTCGGTGCGCGCGGCGAGCTGGCTCATTGGTGAATCGGCCAGCGCCAGTGCGCCCTGGCCGTACACCTCGACGACGTCGGGCTCCAGGTGCTCGGCGATCAGTGCGCGCGGCGGCCCTTCCGCGATCTTGCGGCCGTGGTCGAGCACCAACAGGCGCGAGCACAGGCGCTCGGCCTCGTCCATGAAGTGCGTGGTCAGCAGGATGGACTTGCCCTGCTGCAGCAGCAGCTGCAGCCGCTCCCACATCAGGTGGCGCGCCTGCGGATCCAGGCCGGTGGTGGGTTCGTCGAGCAGCAGCAGGCGCGGATCATTGACCAGCGCGCGCGCCAGCGACAGCCGCCGCTTCATGCCGCCCGACAGCTCGCCCGGCTTGGCATCGGCCTTGTGCGAAAGCGCGGCGAATTCGAGCAGCCTGGGCGTGCGTTCGCGCATGGCCTTGCGACCGATGCCGAAGTAGCCGCCGTAGACCTGCAGGTTCTCGGCACAGGTGAAGTCGGGATCGAGCGTGTCGAACTGGCTCACCACGCCCAACTCGGCCTTGATCGCCTGCGCGTCCTGCGGCATGCGCCTGCCCATGGCGGTGATCTCGCCTGCATCGGGCGCCGTCAGGCCCAGGCACATGCGGATGGTGGTGGTCTTGCCGGCACCGTTGGGCCCGATCACGCCCAGGCATTCGCCCGGGGCGATGTGGAAGGAGAGATCGTCCACCACGGTGGTGTCGCCGTAGCGCTTGGTGAGGCGCGAAGCCTGGAAGAGGGGCGCGGACATGGTCGGGCAGTCTAACGCGCGAGGGCCGCTGCCTGGGCTACAGTGGCGCCCATCCCAACCCTCCGCCCGCCCCGACGATGACCCGCCTCGGTACCCCCCTCTCTCCCTCCGCCACCCGAGTCATGCTGCTGGGCTCGGGCGAGCTCGGCAAGGAAGTGCTGATCGCCCTGCAACGCCTGGGTGTCGAGACCATCGCCGTCGACCGCTACGAGAACGCACCGGGCCAGCAGGTGGCGCATCACGCTCGCACCATCACCATGAGCGATCCGGCGCAGCTCAAGGCGCTGATCGAGGCCGAGCGCCCGCACCTCGTCGTGCCCGAGATCGAGGCCATCGCCACGCCCGCGCTGCAGGAGCTGGAAGCCGCTGGCGTGGTGCGCGTCATCCCCACGGCGCGCGCCGCGCGCCTGACGATGGACCGCGAAGGCATCCGTCGCCTGGCCGCCGAGACGCTGGGCCTGCCCACCAGCCCGTACAAGTTTTGCGATTCGCTGGCCGAGCTGCAGGCCGCCATCGACAACGGCATCGGCTATCCGTGCATCGTCAAGCCCGTGATGAGCAGCAGCGGCAAGGGCCAGAGCAAGATCGACGGTCCGGCCGATGTGCAAACGGCCTGGGACTACGCCATGTCGGGTGGTCGCGTAGGCCCTGGCCGCGTGATCGTCGAGGGCTTCATCGACTTCGACTACGAGATCACCCAGCTCACCGTGCGCGCGCGTGGCGAGGATGGCGCCATCCACACCCATTTCTGCGACCCCATCGGCCACGTGCAGGTGAGCGGCGACTATGTGGAGAGCTGGCAGCCGCATCCCATGCACCCCCAGGCGCTGCAGCGTGCGCGCGAGATCAGCAAGGCCGTCACCGACAACCTGGGCGTGGGCATCGACGGACAGGATTCGGGCCTGGGCCTGTTCGGCGTCGAGCTGTTCGTCAAGGGCGAGCGGGTCTGGTTCAGCGAGGTGAGCCCGCGTCCGCACGACACCGGCATGGTAACCATGATCACGCAGTGGCAGAACGAATTCGAACTGCATGCGCGCGCCATCCTCGGCCTGCCCGTGGACACCACGCTCAAGAGCCCGGGCGCCAGTGCCGTGATCTACGGCGGCGTGGAGGCGAAAGGCATCGTGTTCGATGGCGTGGATGAAGCGATGCGCGTGCCCAACTGCGACATCCGTCTGTTCGGCAAACCCGAGAGCTTCGTGAAGCGCCGCATGGGTGTGGCGCTGGTGCACGATGCCGACGTGGAGCATGCGCGGAGCCAGGCCAAGCTGGCGGCTTCCAAGGTGAGGCCCTGCCTGGACTGACCCCTCGACACCTCGCGTCCGTCGTCCCATAATTCGATACAAATAGCTACAAAACGGAGCGGTCGTGGCAAGCGATCCGGGCGGCGGTCGGATACGAGGTGTGAGGTATTTCGGCCTGCCAGGGTGGGCCCCCGCCATGGTGGCCGCAGCGCTCTCTGCTCCGGCAGCGACCGCCCAGGCGGTTGATTCGATCTACGAGCGCCTTGAGCAGAGCGTGTGGACCGTGGGGGTCGTCGATCGCAACGGCCAGAATGCCGCTATTTCCAGCGCGGTCGTGGTGGGGCCGGGTCGGCTGGTAACCACCTGCGGCGCTCTGCGGCAGGCAGCGCACGTGCGGGTGATGCGTGCCAACGTGAGCTATGGCGCCACGCTCGAATACCCGGACGCCGAGCGCAATCTGTGTCAGCTCAAGGTCGCCAACTTTCGTGCTCCCGCAGTCGTGGTCGCCGAGATTTCCTCGCTGCGAGTGGGCATGAGGGTGTATGCAATCGGAAGCCCGAAGGGCATGGAGAGCACGTTGAGCGATGGCCTGCTGTCGGGCCTCCGGCGCGACGAGACGAATCAGGTTCGTATGCTGCAGACATCGGCTCCGGTCTCCCCAGGTTCCGGGGGTGGGGGCCTGTTCGATGCACAGGGGCGCCTGATCGGCATCATGGCGGGCTCCGAGCGCGATGGACAGAATCTCAACTTCGCGATTCCGGCCGCGCTGATTGCTGAACTGCCGGCCCGTGGACGGCGGGCGCTCGAAGAATGGATGGGGATCCATCCTGCGGCCGCACAGGTCGGTTTGGCAGCTTCGGCTCCGCTGCCCGGGCCGATGCCCGAAGCGCCGATGGGTCGCCGCCCGGGCGACTGGTTCCAGTACGCAATCGTGGACAGATCGACCGGAACGCGTCGCCTGGTGGCGCTGGAGGTGGACCGTACCGAAGGCGACGGTGTGCTGTTCAACGGAGGCCGCCGTCGGGAAGATGGCACTGGCATGCAAGTCGCCCCGCAGTCCGCGGCTCTGGGCGAACTCGACCTTCTCACGCCGCCCGGCGGCTGGCCTGCGCTGCAGCAACAGGCGCAAGAACTGCGCTTCGAGAACCAGGTGCTTGGCCGATTGGCGCGCTTCGAGCTGAGGGCGACGCCCGCCGCTCCCGCGCTGCTCCACGTGGCGGCCGGCGAATTCGAGACCGTCCGCATCGAGCTGACGGGCTGGCACACGCGGGCAGGCTTGCCGTCGGGCGAGGGCCGCGCACCTTATTCGGCAACGGTCTGGTGGTCGCCGCAGTTGCGGCGTGTCGTGCGTTTCAGCGTCGACTCGAAGACCAGCGTTGGCATGGGCAGCCCAGGCTCATTCATGGCGTGGGAGTCGCTCGAACTCGTGAGGCTCGATCGGCGTTGATCATGGATTTCTCCCGCTCATGCTTCCCGCGCGTCGAACGACGCCAGTTATTGACCCTGGCGCTGACCCTGGCCGGGGGAGCGGCCTGCGCCCAGGTCGGGGCGGCACTCTCGCCGCTTGCGCCTGGGCGGGCCCGCGTCTACTTTTTCAGGGACGACTCGTCTGCCGGCCCGGACGTGCAGCCAGTGATCAGGCTCGACGGTGTGGCCGTGGGTCGCTCGCAGCCAGGTGGGTACTTCGTCGTCGATGTACCGCCGGGCGAGCACACGGCATCGACTTCCGATGCCGACGCCCGACTGCCACTGGATCTGGCAGCCGGCAGCGCGACGTATGTGTCGTCGAACATCGGCGCAGGCCTGGGCGGGCGGGTCCGGCTGGAGGTTCAGCCCGAGGCAGCGGCGCGCCGCGCCATCGCGGGGCTTCGCCTGACGACGGGGTCCTCTCCCCCGGGTACGCCGCCGGCACAAGGTGGACGGCCTGGGTCTGCGCCAGCCGCAGCTGCGGCGGTGCGCCACGGACCGGTCACGATGGACGATCTCAGTGGCCTTCTGCCACCCAAACGATGACTCGGCCACCGGTCATGCATGGCCTCTTCATGAACTCAGCGATCCGATGGGGGCGGATGCTTCTGCCGCTCCTGCTGCAGCCCGGACTTGCCGTGGCGGCGACGCTCGAGCCGGACCAGGTTTTCGAGCGGGTGTCCCCGAGCGTGTGGACCGTATCCAACTTCGACGGCCGTTCACGCCTGCAATCCCAGGGCAGTGCCGTCACGATCGGGCCTGGCCGACTGATTACCAACTGCCACGTGGTCGAGAAGGGTGCCTCCTTCTCGGTGCAGCGCGAGAACGTCAGCTACGGTGCCGTGGTCGAACTGCAGGACCCCGAGAGGGACTTGTGCCAGTTGAAGGTGGCTGGGTTCGAGGCCCCCGCCGTCGAGATGGCTGGCACCGATTCGCTCAGGGTGGGTGCGCGGGTGTACGCCATCGGCAGCCCGCAGGGCTTCGAGATGACGCTCAGCGATGGCCTGATCTCGGCGCTGCGCCGCGATGACAGCGGCGCGCTGGTGTACATCCAGACAACGGCTCCGATTTCGCCGGGCTCCAGCGGCGGCGGACTGTTCGACGCTCAGGGCCGCCTGATCGGCATCACGTCCAAAGGGGGACGCGATGCGCAGAACCTCAACTTCGCCGTACCGGCCGGGTTGATCGGCGAGTTGCCAGCGCGCTCGAAGCTGCGAGACGAAGCCGCGCGTGCCAGCCGGCGTGAAACCGTCGCTTCCTCTCCCGCCGGCGGGGCGGGCGCATCGACGCCCCTCGACGCAACGCGGCGTGCGGGGGACTGGTTCGAGTACCGGCTGACTGACGGTCTCACCGGCGTCGGCCGCACGATCAGCCTGACCGTCGACCGCGTCATGGACAACCGCGTTGTCTTCAACGGAGGTTCTCGCATCGAGACACCAGCTGGCGCCGTGCTGGAGCACTCTTCAGCCGTACTCGGCGAACTCGATGCGCTGGTTCCTCCGGGAGGGTGGGAGGCGCTGGCACAGGCACCGGGTGCGTTCGCGCTGAGGTTCACTCTGCCCACCCAGATCTACCCGATGGAGTACGACCTCAAGGTCAACGTCGGCGGAGATGAGGTCATGCGCATTGACACGAAGGACTACCGCGCGATCCGGATCGGGCTGGAAGGCTGGACTCGCCAGACCTCGCCCCTGCCCTACAGCGCGACAGCCTGGTACGCACCGGAGCTCAAACGTATTGTGCGGTTCACCGTCGAGAAGCGCAGCTTCACGAAGATGGTCGCGACGCGGGAAACGCTCGAAATCGTACGTGCGGGGAACCGCTGAAATGCGGATCCGGTCTGCTTCTGTCCTGCTGTCTGCAGTTCTCCCCACGATGCCGGCGATGGCGCAGGCTCTGGCGGCTGACCAGATCTTCGAGAAGCTTTCGCCCAGTGTCTGGACCGTTGTCAGCTTCGATGCCCGCTCGCGCACGCAGGCCCAGGGCAGTGCAGTGGTTGTGGCGCCAGGGCGCGTGGTCACCAATTGCCATGTCGTGGACAAGGGCGCGGGCTTCGCGGTGCAACGGGAGAACGTCAGCTACGGCGCGACGCTCGAATGGCAGGATCCCGACCGCGACCTTTGCCAGCTGAAGGTGTCCGATTTCAGCGCGCCACCTGTGGAACTGGCGGGAAGTGGTTCACTCAAGGTCGGCTCCCGGGTTTATGCTATCGGCAGCCCGCAGGGATACGAGATGACGCTGAGCGACGGGTTGATCTCGGCTCTGCGGCGCGGCGATGATGGCGAACTGGTTCACATCCAGACAACCACGCCGATATCGCCGGGCTCCAGCGGCGGAGGACTGTTCGATGCCGAGGGGCGGCTCGTCGGCATCACGACGAGCGGGGCACGCGACTCCCAGAACCTCAACTTCGCCGTTCCGGCGATGCTGATTGCGGAACTGCCCGCGCGCTCACGGCGGCGTGATGAATTGCAGCGCGAACGGTCAGCGGCTGCACCGGCCGCCTCGCAGGCCGGGTTCGTGGCCGGTACTCGCCGCGCCGGTGACTGGTTCGAGTACCGGGTGACGGACACGGTGACGCGAAGCGCACGCACGTTCACACTCTCGGTCGAGAGGGTCGCAGGGGGCCGCGTGATCTATGGCGGCGGCGCCCGTATCGAGGATGCGTCGGGACAATGGGTTGAACGCGATGGGGGAGGGCTCGGCGAACTCGACGCTCTCACCCCTCCGGGGGGCTGGGGCTACATCGCCCGACAGGGTGCGACCCGGCCCCTCGCTTTCTCATCCCGTCTGCCCAGCGGTCACCCGACGCGCTTCGATCTCACGGCCACAGTAGGCGGGGACGAAAGAATAAGGATCGGCATTCGCGATTACGAGGCGATCCGCGTTGACCTGAAGGGATGGTCCGATCGGCCATCGCATATTTCCGGCATGGCGCAGACCGTGCTGTCGCCGTACCGTGCCACCGTCTGGTTCTCCCAGGAACTCGAACGCGTGGTGAAGTTCACTTTCACGATCCGCCATCCCGGAGAAACGCTGGAACTCGTTGACGCCGGCAATCGTTAATCGCCTGGCTCTCCCGGCGGATGCACCGCAGCATACCGCTCCAGCAATCCCAGCGACAAAAGGGCCAGAACAAGCGGAAGAACGTAGTAGAGCGCGCGGTAAGCCAGCACGGCGCCCATCAGCGCGCCCTGGCGCACACTGCCCGAAAGCAGCGCGAGGTACACCGCCTCCAGCACGCCCAGGCCGGCCGGGATCGGCGTGACCACGCCCACGATCGACGCGGCCATCAGCACGCCCAGCACGTGGCCGTACTCCACCCGCTCACCCAGCAGCCAGTACATGGCCGCGCCCATCAGCGCCCAGTTGGCCATGGACAGCAGCAACTGCGCCAGCGCCAGCGGCGCGCGCGGCAGGCTCACCGTCTTGCCGCGCACTTGCCACCGACGTCCGTGCAGCGCCGTGCATGCAGCCAGATAGGCCACCGCCAAGGCAATCAGGGCCCAGCCCAGCAGGCGGAAGGTTTCGTTGCCCAGGTTGGTCTGGCGCGGGGGCGTGATCACGCCGGCCGCAAACAGCGCCCCGGCCAGCACGCCGAACCCCAGCCAGTTGGTGACCAGGCTCACGCCCACGACCTGCGCCACCTGGGCGGCGTCGAGCCCCGCACGTGCGTAGAGTCGAACGCGCATGGCCACGCCCCCCACTAGCGAGCCGAGGTTGAGGTTGAAGGCATAGCTCGTGACCGCGATCGCCCAGGTGCGCCACTTAGGCAAACCATGGCCGACGTGGCGGCGCCCGATCAGGTCGAAGCAGCCGTAGAGCGCATGGCTGGCCAGCGCCACCGCCATCACGCCGGCCAGCAGTGCGATGGGATAGCGCAACAGCGCCTGCCAGGCGCCTGCCCAGTCGATCTTGTGCGCGTGCGAGGCCAGCAAGCCCAGGACCAGCAGCCCGAAGACCGGCGCGCACCAGCGGCAGGCGCGCTTCCAGAGCGGCTCCTGCCCGTCGTCAGCGGAGTTGTGCGCGGCAGCGGCTTCGGGGGGGTGGGCGGCGGAGTGGGCCATGGTCCACGCATCCTGCGCCTGCCCCGTGGGGTGCGCCAGCCGCCGCCATCTGCTCCGGCCGTAGTCCGTCTCCGACGTGTTGCGGCCGGCGCGCGGTGCGCTTCAGCCCGCCGCGGACATCGCTTGCGGCGGTGCGGCGCGCACCAACACCGAGCCAAGCTGCCCGCCAACCGCCTCCGCCACGCGGAATTCGAAGCCGCCCCACACCAGGACGTCGCCCTTTTCGGGCATGCGGCCGAGACGCGCCTGCAGAAAGCCCGCGACCGAGGTGTAGGCGGGGTCGACCAGGCCCTGCGTTTCCAGCACGGTTTGCAGGCGGTGCAGGTCGGCCGCGCCGGCCACGGTCCATTGGCCGTCGGGGCCGGGCTGGATTTCCAGCGACTCGTCCTCGTCGGGGAACTCGCCCGCGATGGCTTCGAACACGTCGATGGGCGTGACCAGCCCCTTGAGCAGCGCGAACTCGTCGTTCACCAGCGCCAGGTGGCCGCGTGCGCGCCGCAGCGTATCGATCAGGCGGATCACCGACGCACCCTCGGGCACATAGAGCGGCTCGCGCAGCACATCGCTGTCCTCGATGCGGCCACCTTGCATCAACACGCCCAGCAGGTCCTTGGCGCGCGCCACGCCGACCACCTCGTCGAGCGATCCGCGGCACACCGGCACCATGCCGTGCGGCGAGTCGAGCAACTGCGTGCGGATGTCCTCGGGTGCGGCGTCCACGTCCACCCACGAGATGTCGGCGCGTGGCGTCATCACCGAGCGCACGGTGCGCTCGCCCAGGCCCAGCACGCCGCTGACCATGTGGCGCTCTTCGGCCACGAAGGCGGGTGCGTGGGCGGGCACGGATTCGTCGGCCCTGCGGTTGCGCCCGCCCATGAGGCGCATCACCGATTCGGCCGTGCGCTGGCGCAGCGGCCGGCGCTCCTCGTTGCGCACCGCGCTGCGGCGGGCCCACTGGTTGAAGAACTCGATCAGGATCGAGAAGCCGATCGCTGCATACAGATAGCTCTTGGGAAGGTGGAAGCCCAGGCCCTCGGCCACCAGCGTGAGGCCGATCATCAGCAGGAAGGACAGGCACAGCACCACCACCGTAGGATGGGCGTTGACGAAGCGCGTGAGTGGTCTGGACGCCAGCAGCATCACGCCGATGGAGATGACAACGGCGGCCATCATCACGGGCAGTTGGTCGACCATGCCCACGGCGGTGATCACGGCATCGAGGGAGAACACGGCGTCGAGCACCACGATCTGCGCCACCACCACGCCGAAGCCGGCGTACACGCCGTTGCCCGTGCGCTCGTGTGTCACCCCCTCCAGCCGTTCGTGCAACTCGGTCGTGGCCTTGAAGAGCAGGAACAGCCCGCCGCCCAGCAGGATCAGGTCGCGCCCGGAGAACCCGTGACCCAGCACGCTGAACAGTGGCGTGGTCAGCGTGACCAGCCAGGAGATCACCGACAGCAGCCCCAGCCGCATGACGAGCGCGAGCGAGAGGCCGATGACGCGCGCGCGGTCGCGCTGGTGCGGTGGCAGCTTGTCGGCCAGGATGGCGATGAAGATCAGGTTGTCGATGCCGAGGACGATCTCCAGCACGACGAGGGTGGCCAGTCCGATCCAGACGGCCGGGTCGGAAAACAGTTCAATCATGGGAATTCAGTGGAGGGGTAGACAGGGCCCCGCGCACGGCGACATCGCGCCTGTGCACAGCAAGGGGGTGTTCACGCTGGCGCCGCAGGCGTTCAAGTGCCCCAGAGAATCACGGCGGCCAGTGCGGAGCACACGCCGCCGCCAGCCAGCAGGCGGGTGTCGCGGCGCGAGCCCGAGCGGCGTTCGCGCCAGGCCGTGAAGAGAAGCAGCACGGCGAACACGCCGGCCAGCCATTCGTACGAAGAGGAATCCATACAGTTCCTGAAAGACAGTCTGACCCGCGTCATGCACGGACGCGGGAGCGTGAGCGGGCGCGCACGCGCGAAGGCGGGCGGCGCCGGGCCACGCGCAGGGCGCGGCGGCTTCAGGACAGGCTGTTGGGCGGACGCAGCGCACTCACCACGGGTGGCGTGGGAGGCTCGGGGCCGGCGCGAGGCGGCACGTGCGCGGCCTGCGGCAGGCGGTGCGCGCTGCGGTGGGGGAAGTCGATCAGGTCGGCCGCATCGAGCGGAATCTCGGCGCCGGCCTCGGCGAACGCGGTGGCGCTGGGCTTGGCCCGCTCACGTTCTTCCTGCTGCTCCCGCAGGTGGGCCTGCACCTCGTCCATGGCGGCAAGTACTTCTCCCAGCGGGGTGAAGCTCACGCAGAGCAGGACGATGCGCAGGGCGGCGATGATGACCCAGCGGGACATAAGCGCGCCATTCTACGGGCGCGCGCCATGCGTGGCGTGCGCGCCTTACTGGAATGCCACCTCGGCGAAGCTGCGCAGCTTGCGGCTGTGCAGGCGGGCCGTGCCCTCGCTGCGCAGGATCTCCACCGCCCGCATGCCGATGCGCAGGTGCTGGTCGACACGCTCGCGGTAGAAGTGGTTGGCCATTCCGGGCAGCTTGATCTCGCCATGCAGCGGCTTGTCGGAGACGCACAGCAAGGTGCCGTAGGGCACGCGGAAGCGGAATCCGTTGGCGGCGATGGTGGCGGACTCCATGTCGAGCGCGACGGCGCGGCTCTGGCTGAAGCGGCGTTGCGGTTCGTTGTGGGGCAGCAGTTCCCAGTTGCGGTTGTCGGTGCTGGCCACGGTGCCGGTGCGCATGATCCGCTTGAGGTCGGCGCCGCGCACCTGCGTGACGTCTTCCACCGCCTGCTCCAGCGCCAGCTGGATCTCGGCCAGCGCGGGTATCGGCACCCACAGCGGCAGTTCTTCGTCGAGCACGTGGTCCTCGCGGACGTAGGCGTGCGCCAGCACGTAGTCGCCCAGTTGCTGGCTGTTGCGCAGGCCGGCGCAGTGGCCCAGCATCATCCACGCGTGCGGGCGCAGCACGGCGATGTGGTCGGTGATGGTCTTGGCATTCGATGGGCCGACGCCGATGTTCACCATGGTGATGCCGCTGCGGTCGGCCCGCATCAGGTGGTAGGCCGGCATCTGCGGCAGGCGCGGCGGCGGCACGCCCAGCGCGTCGATCTCCTGGGCCGGCAGGCCGCGCCGGCGCGTGACCATGTTGCCGGGCTCGACGAAGGCGATGAATTCGCTGTTCTCGTCGGCCATGGCCTCATGGCCCAGGCGCACGAACTCGTCGATGTAGAACTGGTAGTTGGTGAACAGCACGAAGTTCTGGAACCAGTCGGGCGCGGTGCCGGTGTAGTGGCGCAGGCGGTGCAGCGAGTAGTCCACGCGCGGCGCGGTGAACAGCGACAGCGGCTGCGCCTCGCCGGGGCCGGGCTCGTAGGTGCCGTTGGCGATGCCGTCGTCCATCGCGCCCAGGTCGGGCAGATCGAACACGTCGCGCATCAGCATGCGCCGCCCGGCCGTGAGCGTGCCCTCGATATGGTCATGCTCGGCGAAAGAGAAGTGGATGGGTATGGCGGCCGTGCTGGTGCCCACTTCCAGCTCGACGTGGTGGTTGCGCAGCAGCAGGCGGAACTGCTCCAGGTAGTACTTGGCGTACAGGTCGGGCCGCGTCAGCGTGGTCTCGAAACGGCCCGGTCCCGCCACGAAGCCGAACGCCAGGCCCGCGCCCTCGTGGACGTCGTCGCGTGCGACGGTATCGGTGTGGATGCGCACGAACGGATAGCAGGCCCGCACGTGGCCCGGCAGGCTGTCGCCCGCGACGAAGCGATGCATGGCATCGCGCAGGTGCTCCAGGCTCTGCTGGTAGATGGCCTGCACCTGGGCGAGGGCGGCCTCGGGATCCGTGAAGCGCTGGGGCGCGATGAAAGGCGGCATGTAGGGCATGCCGGCATTGTGCCGAAGCGGCGACTGCGTTCCGGCCCGCCGGGCGCGCCGGTAGGCGTGTGTCCTACATGGCGTCAGGCGTGGGCCTGACGGCTGGATCGTGACACCGTCCTTACAGTTTGTTCACGCCGTCAACACATTCCAACGGCACAGGAGAAGGACGCCATGAACACCATCGAAGCCGCCAACCCGTTCGCCATGATGCTCGCGCCCCAGCAGGTGCTGCAGACGATCGAGAGTTCGTCCGCCCTGCGCAGCCTGCGCCAGAAGCAGTACATGCTGCTGGATCGCCCGGCCAGCCTGGCCCCTGCGGCCGCCAACGATGCCCTGATCGACGACGAGGACGATTTCGACACCGGCACCACGGTGATCGACGAGCCGCTGCTGTCGGAGAGCGTCGGTGGCTCGCAGACCTATCAATCGTTTCCCCGCATCTTCAACTGAAGTCGCGCGGCCCCGACGCCTGATCGCCAGGCGACCAGCGTCTGGCGATCCGCGGGCTCAAGCCGTGGGTGAAGGCTCCCGCATCGTCACGAACTCCTCGGCCGCCGTCGGATGGATGCCGATGGTGCTGTCGAACACGGCCTTGGTCGCGCCGGCCCGCATCGCCACCGCGAATCCCTGAACGATCTCGCCAGCGTCAGCGCCCACCATGTGCAGGCCGATCACGCGATCGGTCTTCGTCTCCACCACCAGCTTCATGAACACGCGCTCGGCGCTGCCCGAGAGCGTGTGCTTGAGCGGCTTGAAATCGGTGCGGAACACGGTCACCTCGCCGAATGCCTGGCGCGCGGCTTCTTCGGTGTAGCCCACCGTTCCCAGGTTGGGATGCGTGAACACGGCCGAGGGGACGAAGTCGTAGTCCATCGAGCGTGCCGCCTTGCCTGGCCGGGGGCCGAAGAGCTCGTCGACCAGCACCATGGCCTCGGCCAGCGCCACGGGGGTGAGCTGCAACCGGGTGCTGACGTCCCCCAGCGCATGGATGCCCGGTGCGCTGGTGCGGAAGTGTGCGTCGACCAGGATCGCGCCCTTGTCGTCGAGCTTGACGCCGGCCTCTTCGAGCCCGATGCCTGCCGTGTTGGGACGACGGCCGGTGGCATACAGCACGGCATCGGCATCGATCTGCGTGCCGCCGCCCAGCGTGGCGCGCACGCAGCCGTCGCCCTGGCTCGCCAGCGTGGCGATGCTGGCGTTGAGCTGCACGTCGACGCCGGCCTTGCCCATCTCGCTGGCCACGAACGCGGCCGCGTCGGTGTCGAAGCCACCCAGCAGGCGCGGTCCGCGCTGCACCAGCGTCACCTTGCTGCCCAGCGCGTTGAAGATCGACGCCATCTCGCAGGCGATGTAGCCGCCGCCCACCACCAGCAGCCGGCGCGGGAACGGGTCCAGGTCGAACATCTGTTCCGACGTGATCGCCAGCTCGCGCCCGGCGACCTCGGGCACGAAGGGCTGCCCGCCCGTGGCCACGAGGATGTGCCGGGCCGTATGACGCTGGCCGTTGACGGTGACCGCGTTGCCGCCCGCGAGCTGGGCGCCGCCGCGCAGCACCGTCACGCCGGCGCCCTGCAGCAGTTGCAGGTAGATGTCGTTGAGACGCCCGATCTCGCGCGCGCGGTTGGCCTTGAGCGTGTCCCAGTCGAACGTGGGCGCGGCGGGCAGCGTCCAGCCGTAGCCCGGCGCTTCGGCGAAGGCTTCGGCGTAGTGGGCGGCGTAGCTGTAGAGCTTCTTGGGGATGCAGCCGGCGTTGACGCAGGTGCCGCCCAGGTCGGCGACTTCAGCCAGCGCCACGCGCACGCCGCGCTGGGCAGCCATGCGCGCGGCGCGCACGCCACCGCTGCCGCCGCCGATCACGAAGAAGTCGAAGTCGAAAGTCATCCCGATGTCCTTGTCACTGGAGCCGCGACGGTACCATCGGCGCATGGTTTCTCCTCGCGGCCTGGCCGAATCTCCCTCTTCTTCGCGTTCTTCTCAGGCGGACGCCAGCACGACGTCCTTTTCCAGCCTGCCGCTGTCGCCGCAGACGGTGGCCAACCTCACGCAGCTGGGCTACACCGACATGACGGCCATCCAGGCCGCCAGCCTGCCCACGGCGTTGCTGGGCCGCGACCTGATCGCCCAGGCCAAGACCGGCAGCGGCAAGACGGCCGCCTTCGCGCTGGCGCTGCTGGCCAACCTCAACCCTCGCCGCTTCGCCGTCCAGGCCCTGGTGCTGTGCCCCACGCGCGAGCTGGCCGACCAGGTCAGCACCGAGGTGCGGCGGCTGGCGCGCGCGCAGGAGAACATCAAGCTCGTCACGCTGTGCGGCGGCGTGCCGCTGCGCGGCCAGCTGGCAAGCCTGGATCACGGCGCGCACATCGTCGTCGGAACGCCCGGCCGCGTGATGGATCACCTGGAGCGCGGCAGCCTGCAGCTGGACGCGCTGAACACGCTGGTGCTCGACGAGGCCGACCGCATGCTCGACATGGGCTTCTTCGACGACATCGCCAAGGTGGCCAGGCAGTGTCCGGCCCAGCGCCAGACGCTGCTGTTCTCGGCCACTTACCTCGAGGGCATCGCCAGGCTGGCGCAGCAGTTCATGCGCGATCCGGTCACGGTGAAGGTGGAGGCGCAGCACAGTGGCGCGCAGATCCGCCAGCTCTGGTACGAGGTGAAAGACAGCGAACGCCTGCACGCCGTGAGCCGGCTGCTGGAGCACTTCCGGCCAGCCAGCACGCTGGCCTTCTGCAACACCAAGGCGCAGTGCCGCGACCTGCAGGCCGTGCTGGCCGCGCAGGGCTTCAGCGCGCTGGCGCTCTATGGCGAGCTGGAGCAGCGCGAGCGCGACCAGGTGCTGGTGCAGTTCTCCAACCGCAGCTGCTCCGTGCTGGTGGCCACCGACGTGGCGGCGCGCGGACTCGACATCGCGGGGCTGGAAGCCGTCATCAACGTCGACGTGACACCCGACCCCGAGGTGCACGTGCACCGCGTGGGCCGCACCGGCCGCGCGGGCGAGGAGGGCCTGGCGCTCAACCTCGCGAGCATGGACGAGATGGGCTCCGTCGGAAAGATCGAGCAGTTGCAGGGCCGCGAGAGCGACTGGCAGCCGCTGGCGGGCCTCACGCCCACGGGTGACGGCCCGCTGGTGCCGCCCATGGCCACGCTGCAGATCCAGGGCGGGCGCAAGGAAAAGATCCGCGCCGGCGACGTGCTGGGCGCGCTCACGGGCGAGGCCGGCTTCACGCGGGAGCAGGTCGGCAAGATCAACATCAACGACTTCTCCACCTACGTGGCGGTGGACCGCTCCATCGCGCGCGAAGCCGAGCGGCGCCTGGCGGCCGGCCGCATCAAGGGCAAGGGCGTGAAAGTGCGGCTGATCTGAGCGGGCGGGTCTTGCGCTTCCCCGCTTCGACGGGGAAGCGCTGAACGGCCGCCTGGCTCTGCCGTGATGCCGGGGCGGTCGTCAGGCGACGGCCGAGAGGCCCGACTGAGGCGTCCAGCGCCAGAGTTCCGGCGCGCCGCGCACCGGTTCGCGGTTCCACAGCCACACCTGGGTGAATTCGCAGCACCCGGCCTCATGTGTCATCCAGTGGTCGAGCGTGCCAAGTACCACGTCCCAGGGCGTGAGCAGATGCTCGCTGTAGGCCAGGAGTTCGAGCTGAGGGGCCGGCACGCCCTGGTAGTAGCCGCGCCGCGCGTTGCGGAATTTCTCGGCGAAGGCATGCACGTTGTAAAGCGCCACGCTGGCTGCCCCGGGCGACAGGCCGGCGGGCGATCCTGCCAGGATCTGGCTGGTGGCCTCGGTCAGCCGCACGAGCTCGAAGGCGGTGTAGGCATCGCCTTCGGTGGACTTGGCGAGGACGTCGGGCTCGCGGCCCAGCGGGTTGCCGCTGGCGATGGAGTGCAGGTCGACGTCGGGCCGGAAGCGCTCGGCGAACTCCCGGAAGATGCCGCGCTCGTGGGTGGATTTCAGATCGGCGGCGCGCTGGGACATGGCGTCGAATATGCCATGGGGGCCGCAAGCGCCGCCTAGAATGACCTGATGCACCTGCGCCGTCTTTCGCGCCTTTCAATCCGCCAGGCCTGGGGTCTGGCGCCCGGCCTGCTGGCCGCACTGCTGATGGCCGCAACGGCGCAGGCACAGGCTCCCGGGGGCTCCGCGCCGCCTGTGGCTCGTACCCAGGCCGCGCCGCCGTTGGCGCCCGCCTCGGCCACGGTGCCCGAGGTGCCGGGCGCGGCGCCGGCCGGTGCCACCGATCCGCAGGCCGCCGCGCCGGTGTCGCGCGATGCGCGGCGCGTGTACGAAACGTCGCGCGCCAAGCTCGTGCAGATCCGTACGCTGCTGCGCAACACCAACACGCAGACGTCGGTGGGCTCGGGCTTCTTCGTGGCCGGGCCGGGCCTCATCGTCACCAACTTCCACGTGGCCAGCCAGCTGGCGCTCGACCCCGAGCGGCATCGCGGCGTGTACGTGCCGGTGGACGGCAAGGAGGGCGAGGTCGAACTGCTGGCCTTCGACGTGACGCACGACCTGGCCGTGCTGCGCGTGAAGTCGGCCGAGGCCGGCGCCTCCTGGCCCGTACTCGATTTCCGCCCCGAACCCGAGCCGCTGTCGCAGGGCGATCGCATTTACTCGCTGGGCAATCCGCTGGACATCGGGTTCGCCGTCATGGAAGGCACCTTCAACGGGCTGGTGCAGCGCAGCTTCTATCCCCGCATCTTCTTCGGCGGCGCGCTCAACCCCGGCATGAGCGGTGGCCCGGCGCTGGACGACCAGGGCCGCGTGATCGGCGTCAACGTGGCCAAGCGGCTCGATGGCGAGCAGGTGAGCTTCCTGATCCCGGCCGGCTTCGCCCAGGCGCTGCTGGCGCGCGCAGCCGGCGCGCAGCCCATCACGCGCGCCGCGCACGCCGAAGTGGCGCGGCAACTGCTGGCGCACCAGGGCCTGGTCGCCGGCCGCTTCATGGCATCGCCGCTGCGCACGCAGCGCCACGGCGGCTATGCCGTTCCGGTGCCCGACGACGCGCTGGCGCGCTGCTGGGGCGCGGGCCGCACGCCCGACGCGCGTTCGTTCAGCGTCGAGCGCACCGACTGCCAGGTCGACAGCCACGTCTTCGCGGGCGACTTCAACACCGGCTTCCTGCGCCTGCGCTACGAGGCCTACGACGCGCCCAACCTCGGTCAGCTGCGCTTTGCCATGCTGCATTCGGCGAGCTTCCGCAACGAGGCCTTCGCCGTCCGGGGCTCGCGCCACAAGACACCGGCCGAGTGCACCGAGCGCTACATCGAGCAGGCCGGCATGCCCATGCGCGCCGTCATCTGCTTCACCGGCTATCGCAAGCTGCCGGGCCTGTACGACGTGTCGGTGCTGGTGGCCACGCTCAACCAGCCTACGCAGGGCGTGCAGGGCCGGCTCGACGCGCAGGGCGTGAGTTTCGACAACGGGCTGAAGATGGTTCAGCACTACCTGGCCGGCTTTCGCTGGGAAGGAGGCAAGCCATGATCCTCGCGCTGCTCGAAGCCCGCGACCGCAACGGCAATCTGCTGGGCTGCGTGCCCGTGACGCGCTGGCCCGTCACCGTGGGCCGCGCGCTCTCCAATGATCTCGTGCTCGACGATGCCCACCTGGCCGCCTCGCACCTGAGCGTGAACCGCACGCCCGATGGCGGCCCGGTGACCGTGGAAGTCCTCGACACCCTCAACGGCGTCACGCTGCGCCGCCGCCGCCATGGACGCGGCGAGCGTTTCGACTGGCCCGAAGGACAGGAGCTGACTGTCGGCCGCCTGCATTTCGTGCTGCGGCTGGCCGAAGCACCGCTGGCGCCCGAGCAGCCGCTGCCGCGCTTTGCCTGGAGCCGCGCTGCGATCACGGTGTCGCTGCTGGCGCTGATGTTCGTGCTGCAACTGGGCCAGGGCTGGCTGGGCACCGACGAGAGCCGGCGCTTCTGGCAGCAGTTGCCGTTCGTGCTGGCCTATCTGCTGGGCTCGGTGTTGCTGTGGGCCGGCCTCTGGGCACTGGCCACGCGGCTCTTCACCGGGCAGATGCATTTCTGGCGCCACGTGCGCATCGCCTGCGTCACGTTCGTCGCCACGCAGGTGGTGATGTCGGGCAGCCAGGTGCTGGGCGGCATGTTCTCGTGGGAGCTGCTGGCGCGCTTTGCCTGGATCGGGGCCATCGTCGCGGCAGCGGCCGGCCTGTTCGCGCACCTGCACGTGATTGCGCCGCGCCGGCGCAACCTGCTCGCCGGCTCGATGACGGTGCTGGTGCTGCTGGGCGTGGGCGGCCTCATCGGGTCGACCTGGATGCAGACCAAGCGCCTGTCCAACGAGCTCTACATGGCCAGCCTGCTGCCGCCCTCCTGGCGCCTGGCGCCGGCCGTGCCCGTGCCCGAGTTCATCGAGCAGGCGCAGGGCCTGAAGGCGCGCGTCGATGCGCGACTGGCCGACCAGGACGACGAGAACGCCGCCACGGCGGACGACACGGACAGCGACGAGGAATGACCGGCGACGTGGTGCGCCGGCGGCGCGTCACGTGCTCCTGCGTCAGCCCCGGCCGGGCCGGCCGTCGTCGCCGCCGCGGTCTTCGCGGCGCGGGCGATCCGGGCGCGGCCCCTCGGGGCCACCACGCTGGACTTGCTGCTGTTGCACTTCGCGCTGGCGCTGGGCCTCCTGCCGACGCACGTTCTCCTGCTGCTGGCGCGCCGCGCGCTCCTGCTGCATGGCCTGTTCGCGCTGCGCCTGGCGTTGCTGCTCCTGCTGGCGCTGCTGCTGTTCGAACGCCCCGCGCTGCTGCTCGAGTTGAACCTGCCGGTCGCGTTGCTGCTGTTGCTGCATCTGCTGCTGCATGTTCATCTGCTGCTGCCGCACGCGTTCCTGCTGCTCGAACTGCTGGCGCCTCACGCGATCCTGCATCTCGCGCTGCTGGCGCTCGACGCGTTCGCGTTGATCGTCCTGCTGGCGCTGCACGCGTTGCTGCTGCTCCCACTGCTGGCGCTGGACGCCGTTCTGCAATTGCTGCTGCTGTTGCTCGGCCAGGGCGCGCCGCTGCTGGTCATGCTGCTGCTGGATCTGCTGGCGCTGCTCCATCGTCAGGCTGCCGCGGGATTCCATGCGCTCGATCTGGCGGCGCTGCTGTTCGGCGAGATCGGGCGCCTGCTGCTGCGGGCGGGGGAAGCCGGGGCGATCGTCGGGGCCCCGGTTGCCGTCCGGGCGGCCATCGCCGGGGCGGTAGTCGGGCCGTCTGTCGTCACCGGGCCGGCGGTTGTCGGCACGGCGATCATCGTCCGGCGGCCGCTGCGGGTTCTGGCCGCCGGGTCGGCTGCCGGTGTTCCAGGGCCGGTCGTTGCCGCCGGGGCGTGCATTGCCATCGATACGCGGCGGCGGCTGCAGGTCGGGGATGACGCCGGGACGGCCGCGATCCAGGTCGGCCTGCGCCACGCGATGGAAATCGCCCCGGATGGGCCGGCCGCGCCGGAAGTCGTCCGCACCCCACGCGGTCACGCTGTCGGGTCGCTGAAAGCGGTAACCGGGCGGGGCACCCCGGTTGTTGTTGACGATGACCGTGCGGTTGATCTGCGTGATGTAGGTGTTGCTGGCGCGGTAGTAGGGCCGATAGGCTTCGCCCGGCGCCAGCGGAAACCACGCCACGCCTGGCTGTCGTGCGCCGCCGATGGACAGGCTCCAGTTCACGCCGCCGGACGAGCCGCCGACGAAGGCCACCAGCGCGGGCGCGTAGTACGGCCGCGCCACGCGCGGGCCTGGCACCCACGCCCAGCGCGGGCCTACCTGCGTCCAGCGGCCGTAGTGCGAAGGCGCGAAGCCCCAGGGCGCGTCGTCCACCCACGTCCAGCCCCAGGGGGCGACCCAGGCCCAGTGGCCGTAGCGATAGGGCGCCCAGTCGGCGACGGTGACGCGCGGATACCAGACCGCGCCGAGCGCGGGGTCGGTGGACCAGCTGCCATAGGCGTCGAGCTGCTGATAGCCGACCACTTCGCGCGAGACAAATTGCGCGCTCTGCGACTGGTCTTCCTGGCGGTCGCGAGCCAGCGTCCACTGGTCGAAGGCGTCGCGCGCAACGCCGTTGCCCGCGCTCACCTGCACCAGGTTGCGGCCGGTGAAACGGATCTGCTGCGGCGAGCCCACCATGAGCGTCTGCCCGCCTTCGCCGTAGGCCACGCCGCCGCCCTCGAAGCTGGCCACGCGCGTGATCCCGCCACCTGGATCGACGTCCACACGGTATTCACCAGGCTGGGTGATGCTGAAGGCCAGGTTGGGCGTGTTCACTTCCAGGTGCTGGCCCTGGAACAGCTGGCGCACGCGCAGCGACAGCGTGCCCTGCATCACGGTGAGGAAGGCGCGGTCGTCGTCGAGTTGAGCGAACTCCATCTGCGTGCCGGCGCCCAGCCGCAGCGCGGTCGAGCCGAGGTGCAGCTCGGCGCGCCCGCTGGCGTCGGTGGCCAGGCGGTCACCGGCCGTGAGCGGGTAGTTGATCTGCGCGCGTTCCCAGCCGGTATCGCCTGTGTTCTGCTGGCTCACGTTGCCATCGAAGTGGTTCAGTCTGGCGACGCGGCCGGGCGGATCGACCTCGGCCTGTTGCTGCGTGCCGACGACGACTTGCGCGTTCGCCGGTGTCGCGAGACGGCCCGCCGCACCGGCCAGCGCAAGCGCGGCCAGCACAGTCCAGGGGACAGTGCGGCGGAATCCGGGCGCGATCGAAGAAAAGCGGGTGGCGGTGATGCGGCGTGCGCGGTGCATGGTGTCTCCCATCGGGCGATCATGCCCGTACCTTCCATGAGAACGCACGAGGGTCCTCTGCCGTTATCGATGCGCGGCAAAGAAAGTGAAATAAGCCGCGCCGGTTGCAACGGCCTGTAAGGCGCTGCGCTGGCAAAATCGGGCGCACCATGACCCAGGCACCCTCATCCACCCACTCTGTCCGTCCCGCCGAAGGCTATGCCGGCGACGTCTCTCCCCAACTGGCTTGGCAATGGGTGCAGGACGGCGATGCGGTATTGGTCGACGTGCGATCCGATGCCGAGCGCGAATGGGTCGGATCCGTCCCAGGCAGTGTGGCCGCGGCATGGAAGCAGTGGCCCGGCATGGCGGTGAATCCCGCCTTCGACGATCAGGTTCGTGCTGCGGCCCATGGGGGCCGCAAGCTGGTGATGCTCTGCCGCAGCGGTGTGCGTTCGGTGGCGGCAGCGAAGCGTGCGACCGAATTGGGACTTTCGGCCTACAACATCCTTGAGGGCTTCGAAGGCGACCCTGATGTGCAGGGACAACGCGGGCACACAGGGGGGTGGCGCTTTCATGGCCTGCCCTGGCGGCAGAACTAGGAATTTGTCACGAATCTGGCGTTTCCGTGCCACAGTCGCGGTCCAGCACCCGGCCACGTGAGCGCGTGCAGCGCGTGTTCTCTCTAGACTGCGCTCCGATGGATGAACGTGCCGGCGCCTGAGAGATTCCTGGAGAAAAACGGTTGGACAGTGCATTCGGTGATTCCCGCTTCGGCGGCACCACGCAGCCCTCGATGCTGGGCTTCGCGCGGGCTGCTTCGACGCGTGACCGGGCCAGCGTGCCGCGACACATCGGGCTGATCGAGCCGTGGATCGGCTTCGCGCTCGCCGCGAGCACCGCATGGATGTATGCGCTGACCTTCGGCAGCCGGCCCCTCATGGCCGCTTATGTCCTGGGTGCGCTCGCGGTAGCCCTGTGGGCCTGGCGACGGCCGGCGCGCCACCAGCCGGCGCTGATGGCCCGTGCCCTTCTGTTCGCGTTGATGGGCCTGGCCATGACCTGGCTGCAAGCCGGCAGCATCACCAGCAATACCACCGGCTTCTTCTGGATCAGCGTGCCGGTCATCTTCTACGCCCTGCTGCTGCGGCCGTCCCATGCCTGGGTGTTGCTGGGCGTGAACGTGCTCATCGCGCTCAGCGTGGTGACATTCGCAGGCACCGATCTCTCGCTGATGGGGACGGTGGCGCGCATCGGTCTGCTGCTGATCTTCACGGCGGCCTCGATCCGAATGGGTGCTGTCCTGCGCCGCACCGACGAACTGCTGGAAGAGCGCCGTGTCGATGCCGGTTCGGGCATGCTCAACGAGTATGGCCTCGTCGACTACGGTGGGAGCCTGTGGTCCGACTGCCGCCGCAGCAACGTGCCGGCCACGCTCGTCTTCCTGGATGCGCCCGACCTGCCGGGCCTGCGCGGTCTCTATGGTTCGCGCATCGCGCGCCTGGCGGTGGAGAAGACGCTGCGGCTCATGGAGTCGCTGGCCACGGGCCGCAACCTCGTCGGCCGGCTCGGCCCGTCCCGCTTCGCGCTGCTGATGCCCGGCTCCACGCGTGATCAGGCGCTGGAGTTCCTGGGAAGCCGTCTGGGCCATCCGCCGCAGATCGAGCTGGATGAAGACGATCTGGAACTGATCTTCCTGCTGAACCTCCATGTGGCCGAAAGCCAGAACCAGGGCGTCACGTTTTCGCGCTTCTTCGAGGCCGAACGCGGCATGCTCGATTTCTATTTCAGCGACCCCCATGGCAGCGTCGACATCGCCGAGCCCGAACCGCCGGTATCTGATGCAGCTGCTTCGACCGGCGCTACCGCGGTCGCACGGCGGCTGTCAGCCATGCCCGTGCTCTCGCCGCGTCCCGCGGACCTGACGCCGCCCCCCAGCACGCTGCCGATGGAGCCGGGCTGAAGCCAAATCGCACTGTTGCGTTTGCGCACTGCCGCGCGCCCGCGTGGTGCAGAATTAAATCCAAAGAGCTACATAACCTGGCGCGCCCGTGGGTTGACGCAACGCCAGGAAGAGCTACCCCTGTCAAATTTGACAGGGGTACAAGACCCTTGTTTACAAATTGAATCTTCAATAGGTGGCACTTTTTCACGAGGCCACCCATGCAGATCCTTGATTTCCCTCCGGTTTCCACGCCCGGCCCGATCGACCCGCCGCTGTCGTCGCACCTGAACCAGCGCATCGCGCGCGACTTCGCGCCACGCTGGCTGGCGGAGTGGGGCGGCAAATTCATCCTCCACAGCAAACCTGCCGGACCGCAGGCCCTGCGCCTGGACGGCAACGACTATCTCGGCATCAGTGGCCACCCCGAGATCGTGGCGGCGCAGGTCGATGCGCTGCGCAAGGACGGCGAGTTCGTCATCCAGTCGGGCGCCTTCCTGCTGAGCGACCATCCAGCCCACCGGCTCGAGCAATCGCTGGCGCGCTGGCTCGGCAAGGAAGACGGGCTGCTGTGCCAGTCGGGCTATGCCGCCAATACCGGGCTGATCCAGGCCATCGCCGATGCCGACACGCCCGTGTATGTGGACACCATGGCCCACACCTCGCTCTGGGAAGGCGTGCGCGCCGCGCGCGCCACCGGTCATGCATTCCGCCACAACGATCCGGAGCATCTCGACCGCATGATTCAGCGGCACGGACCTGGCCTCGTGATCGTCGATTCCGTCTACAGCACCACCGGTGCGCTCTGTCCGCTCGCGGCGATGGTCGAGGTGACCGAGCGCCATGGCAGCATGATCCTGGTGGACGAGTCGCACTCGCTGGGCACGCACGGCCCAGGCGGTGCCGGGCTGTGCGCGGCGCTGGGCCTGTCGCATCGCGTGCACTTCATCACCGCCAGTCTGGCCAAGGCGTTCGCAGGCCGGGCGGGCTTCTTCACCATGCCGCGCGCAATGCGCTACTACGTGCTGTCGGAGAGCTTTCCCAACATCTTCAGCTCATGCCTGCTGCCGCACGAGGTGGCCGGGCTGGCCGCCACGCTCGACGTGATCCGCCGCGCCGACGATGCGCGGGGGCGCCTGTTCGCGCACACGCGCCGCATCCGCGAGGGGCTGACCGAACTCGGCTATCCCATCCACCAGGGCACCGAGCAGATCATCGCGCTGGAAGCGGGCACCGAGCCCGACACCATGGTGCTGCGCGACGCGCTGGAATCGCACGGCGTGCACGGCGCGGTGTTCTGCGCGCCGGCCACCAGCAAGAATCGCGCGATGGTGCGGCTCACGCTCAACGCCGCGCTGACCGAGGCTGAGTTGCTGCACTTCGAGGCGGTGACGCGCGCGATCGCGCCGGTAGTGCGGCCATGGGACTGGCCTATCGCGCGGCGCCAACGCGGTCGAGTGGCCGCGTCGGTCTGACGGGCGGTGTGTGGCTCAGTCGAGCACCTGGCGCGGCGGGCGGCTGGCCAGCCAGCGCGCGTAACTGTGGGCCGGGTCGGGCGTGAAGGCGGGGTCGAGCGTGAACAGCGCGCCGACCAGATCTCGCCCCTGGCCCAGCCCGAAGGCGACACCGAGTTGCGGCGGACGCCGGTCACCCAGCGACTGTGCGAGTTCGAGGGCCGCGAGCTTGCGGCCCGAGCGCACGTCGATGACCTCGTGCGCCGGCATGCCGGCGGCCTCGCAGAGCTCGGCCAGTTCGTCGAGCCGCGCCGTGGGCTCGAGCTGCAGCCAGCTGGTCGTGCCGTTCGCCTCCTGGCCCAGGATGCCGAACGGCTCGCCGATGACGGCGTGCTCGACCCAGCGCTGTGCCACGTGCTGGATGTCGTTGGCGACGTCGATGTTGCGCAACTGCGCGAGCTGGCCCGGCGTGAGCGTGGAGCGCCACACGCGCGATTGCCGCTCGCTTCCCGTGGCCATGAGCCGATGCAGCGCATCCACCAGCCTGCGCGAGATGTCGGGGCTCTGCTTGGCAAGGAACTGGTCGATCAGTCCGCGGTTGAATGCGTTGACGGCGATCTGCTCGTCGGCCTGCCCGGTGAGGAGCACGCGCGAGCCTGGCCAGTCGACGATGCCGTCGAGCACCTGCAGTCCATCCATCGCAGGCATCGAGTAGTCCACCACCAGCACGCGCGTGAGGTCGTAACGCGCGGTGTTGCGATCCCAGTAGCGCAGGATCTGCGGGATCAGCGCCGCGCCCTCGCGCCAGCGGTCGATGATCTGCTGCTGCGCCCAGGCGTCGGCCTCCCATTGCGGCGGCTCGGCCTGCAGGCGGGCCACGCAGTCGGAAGGGCGCAGGTACAACTCCACGCTCCACTCGCGTGGAAGGACGAGCGCCAGCATTTCCAGGTAGTCCGGATCGTCGTCGAGAAACACGATGGTGCCGGGAGTGTGGAACAGCGGGAAGGTCATGGTGTCGATGGATTCTTGAATCGTCGGGACTCAGGACAGCAGCGGCAGTTCGATGATGAAGCTTGCGCCGCGGCCGCCGCCGGGCCGCAACTGGATGGTTCCCCCGAGGCTTCCAATCACGCGGCGGCAGAACGCGAGCCCCAGTCCGTGGCCGCTGCCGGTATCTGTGGAGAAGAACGGTTCGAAGATGCGAGGGGCCAGGTGGCCCGGCACGCCGGCGCCCTGGTCGGTGATCACCACGCGGCCCCGGTTGTGCAGCACGCCCACCTCCACGGTGATGTCGCCCGGCCGCATCGGTACGGGCTGGGCGGCCAGCGACTTCAGCGCGTTCTTGAGCAGGTTGTCGATCACCTGCGAGAACAGCTGTGGCGAGGCGTGGAAGCGGAAGTCACGCCTCACCAGCACCTGCACCGCCGCCCGCTCGCGCGCCGTGCGGAACGGGTAGTGCGCGATGGCTTCCTGCACGGCGCTGGCCGCCGATACCGGTTCGCGGTGGGCCGGCAGGTTCAGCAGGCGGGCGTTGGCGATCTGCGCGTCGATCTGATGATGCATGGCGCGCACCAGTGTCTGCACGCGCACGGCCAGCTTTTCCATCTGCTCGGCCTGCGCCGGCGGCAGGTGGCGGCTTTCGTTGTCCATCACGTCACCCACCAGCGCGATGGTGGCCAGCGGCGTGCGCAGCTCGTGCGCCATGATGCCCACCGTCGCCAGCGTATTGCGAAGGTGCTCGCGCCGCAGGTTGGCTGCCGAGAATCCGAGAGTGAGCGCCGAGGCCCAGGCGAAGGCGATCACCACGCTGTTGGTCATCAGCTGCGTTGGCGAGAGCGCCGGCTCGGGCGGACCGAACCAGCCGAACATCATCCACGCGGTCAGGCCGCCGAACAGCACTCCGAACGTGGCCAGCCGCCAGTCGGTCGCGTGGTAGTAGATGAGGATCATCGCCACCACGCTGGCCAGCCATACCGTGTTGCCGCCGTTGGCCAGGTACATCCAGCTGAAGAACAGGGGCAGTTGCACCCAGCAGATGAGGCTGAAGACCACGCGGGTCTGGCGAGAGTTGACGTCGGCCATCCCCAGGCCCAGCACCATCGGCACCGCCAGGGAGCCGACGATGCCGCGCAGCAGGGGGCTCTCCCAGGGCTGGGGCAGCCAAACCGTCCAGATCCAGCCGAACAGCGGATGTCCCAGCAGCGAGAACAGTCCGATCCAGCGCATCCGCCAGGGCGTCGCGTTGAGAATGGGTTCGACAGGCGCGCGCAGCGCGTCTTCGATGAGGGCGTGCAGTCGGCCTGGCCAGTCCGTCAGCCAGGCCGGCCGGCGCCCCCAGTCATGCGGCGGAAACGGGCGTCTGGGCACAGGCAGCGGCGATGTATCGGTCTGTTATTGTCGTGATTCTCCCCTGCAACGTCGATGGACACCCCTGTTAACTTTGACAGTCCTGGCCTGGACGCCATCCTCAGCGACTGGCTGATCGCGTTGCGCGAGTTCTCCGTCCACGCGGTGGTCGTCCTCGGCCCCGATCCTTTCGGCGACATGGACGCGCGCGAGGTGGTGGCCGTGCATCCCCCGGTGTTCGACGATGCCGCCCATGCGCTCGCGCAAAGCCGCGACTTCGGCTCGGCCTGGCGCGATGCCGATGGCCCGCTGGTTGCCTGGCAGCATTTCGCGCGCAGCGACGCGCTGAGCGGCGAGCGCTGGCGCATGCTGTGGCGCGCCCATGGTTTCCAGACCCTGGTGCGCGTGGAGTTCACGCTGCCCGCAGGTCGCGCGTTCGAGTGCTTCCTGTTCAGTCCCCTGCAGCTGCACGACCGCGCCGAGGCCGCGCTGCTGGCCTGGTCGGCGTTCAACATCTGGCCGGTCATCAAGCGCGCCGCTGCCCAGGCGCGCTGCAAGCTCAGTCCGCGGGAGCTGGAATGCCTGGCGCTCGCCTTCGAAGGACTCACGGCCCATGAGAGCGCGCTGCGCCTGGGCTGCGCAGACCGGACCATCACCTATCACCTGGCCAACGCCATGGCCAAGCTCAAGGTCGACAGCAAGATGGCCGCCATCCAGCGCGCCTGCTGGATCGGGGCGATCTGACATCGATAATCGCGCCACCATGAACCTGCTCGCCCTCGACATCGGCAACACCCGTCTCAAGTGGGCGCTCTACGACCAGCCACGCCCCGGCGCCGAACCGATGGCGCAGGGCGCAGAGTTCCTGGAGAACATCGAACAGCTGGCCGAAGGACCGTGGGCCTCGCTGCCGGTGCCCGATCGCATGATCGGTTGCGTGGTCGCGGGCGACGCAGCGCGGCGCCGTGCCGAGGAGCAGATGGAGTTGTGGGACGTGACGCCGCAGTGGGTGGTCTCGTCGGCTGCGGAGGCAGGCCTGGTCAACGGCTACGACCATCCGACGCGGCTGGGAGCCGACCGGTGGGTCGCCATGATTGGCGCGCGGCAGCGTCTGCTGGCCGCAGGACCGGCACGTCCGATGGTGGTGGTGATGGTGGGCACGGCCGTGACCGTCGAAGCGGTCGACCGGTCGGGCCGGTTCCTGGGCGGCCTCATCCTGCCGGGCCACGGCATCATGCTGCGTGCGCTCGAATCGGGCACGGCGGGCCTGCACGTGCCCACGGGCGAAGTGCGCACCTTCCCCACCAACACCAGCGACGCGCTGACCAGCGGCGGCACCTACGCCATCGCCGGTGCCGTGGCGCGCATGGTGCGCCATCTGCACGAGCACGATGGCGAGACGCCGGTGTGCGTGATGACCGGAGGCGCGGGCTGGAAGATGGCGCCCTTCATGGGCTTCGAATGCGAACTGTCCGAAAGCCTCATCTTCGACGGCCTGCTCGCCATGGCCGATCTGCGCTTCGGTGCGCATGCGCGTTGAGCGCGGGCCTGCTGGCCTAAGATAGCCGTACGCGGCGCTGCGCGCGCCATCCTTGCCCCGGACGCGAGTCCTTACAGCCCACACCATGTCCGACCTCGACACCCAGTTCCAAGCCGCCGTCGCCAATTCCAAGAGCCTGAGCGAGCGTCCGGACAATCCGACGCTGCTCAAGATCTACGGCCTGTACAAGCAGGCCACCGAAGGCGACAACGGCGCTGCCAAGCCCGGCTTCAGCGATCTCGTGGGCCGCGCCAAATGGGATGCGTGGAACGCCAACAAGGGCAAGTCGGCCGACGATGCCAAGCAGGCCTACATCGACCTGATCGACTCGCTCAGCTGACCCTGTTCATCCGACGATCCCGCGCTCGCGCAGCGCGGCGATCTGCGCTTCGCTGAGGCCCACTTCGCGCAGCACGGCGTCGGTGTCCTGGCCCAGTGCGGGCGCATTGCGCCGGTGTCCGCCGGGCGTGACCGAGAGCTTGGGCACGAAGCCGGGCACGGCGAGCGCGCTTCCGTCCGGCAGCGTCACCTTCTGCAGCATGCCGCGCGCCGCGTAATGCGGATCGGCCGCGATGTCGGCCACGGTGTAGATGCGGCCCGAAGGCACGCCGGCCTCGGCCAGCGCGGCCAGCGCGTCGCCGGTGGATTGCGTGGCGGCCCAGGCGCCGATGGCGGCATCGAGTTCTGCCACGCGCGCGACACGGCCGGCGTTGTGTGCCAACTGGCCGTCGTCGGCCAGGTCGGGCCGGCCGATGCGCTGCATGAGCCGGCGGAAGATGCTGTCGCCATTGCCCGCGATCAGCGCCCAGCCGCCATCGGCGCAGCGGTAGGCGTTGGTGGGTGCGATGCCGGGCAGAGCCGAGCCGGCGGCTTCGCGCACCGCGCCGAACGCGTCGTACTCGGGCAGCAGGCTTTCCATGCAGTTGAACACCGCTTCGTAGAGCGCGACGTCGATCACCTGGCCCTGGCCGCGCGGCAGTGTGGGCGACACGGTGCGCCCGCGGTGGTGCAGCGCCATCAGGATGCCGATCACGCCGTGCAGCGAGGCCAGCGTGTCTCCGATGGACACGCCGACGCGCACCGGGACGCGGCCCGGCTCGCCCGTGAGGTGGCGCAGGCCGCCCATGGCCTCGGCCACCACGCCGAAGCCGGGGCGGTCGCGGTAGGGGCCGGTCTGGCCATAGCCGCTCACCCGCAGCATCACGAGCCCGGGGTTGCTGGCCAGCAGCGCGTCGGGACCCAGTCCCCAGCCCTCCATCGCGCCGGGGCGGAAGTTTTCGATCAGAACGTCGGCCTCGGCGGCCAGGCGCCGCACGATGTCCTGCGCCTCGGGCTGGCGCAAGTCGAGCGCCACTGAGCGCTTGTTGCGCGATTGCACCTGCCACCACACGGAAGTCCCGTCCTTGACCAATCGCCAGCCGCGCAGCGGATCGCCACCCGCACGGCCTTCGGCGGCCGGCGGCTCGATCTTGATCACGTCGGCGCCGAAGTCTGCCAGCGTCTTGGCCGCGAACGGCCCGGCGATGAGCTGGCCGAGCTCGACGACCTTGAGCCCTGCGAGTGGGCCGGTGGCGGGCGGCAGGCCATGCGCGCCGGCGTTGGTGGGATGCGTTGCCATGGTCGGGGTCTCCTGGCAGCCGGGCTGCCTTCTCGTTGTTGCGTGGTCGTCCGGCTCGTGCTCAGCGCGGGAGAGCCGCAGCCGTGTCGAGCGCGGCCCGCCTTTCGTCGCGCGGCAGCTCGGCCAGCCGGCGAACGGCCGCATAGAAGCGCGGCCAGTTGCGGCCCTCGCGCTCGAACAACGCCTCGAAGCCGGGCACGAATTCGTCGTAGGCGGCCTGCGCGGCCAGCATGGCGTTGTTGGTGCGTGCGAACGCCGCGTCGTAGCCGGCGAAGCCGCCCCACGCGGCCTTGAGCGCGTCGTAACGCTGTCGCATCTTGGCCAGGATGGCCTGCTTGCGCTCGAGCTTGCCGGCACGATCGATGGCATCGTCGGCGTAGAGCGTGGCCAGCTCGCCGCGCGTGGCGAGCAGCAGCGCCTTGTACTGTCGGCGGCGCGCGTCGAATTCGGCGTACTGCGCGCGCGCGGCGGCCGCGCTGTCGCGCGCGAGCCAGCGCTCGCTGCCCAGCCGCTCCACGGCCGTGGCGAACGATTCGTTGAACGCCATGTCGTCCTTGGCATAGACGACCTGGTGCGCGAGCTCATGGAAGATGATGCGGGCCAGCTCGCCCTCGGGATAGCCGATGAAGGTGGACAGCAGCGGATCGCCGCCCATCCAGTTCGACCAGCCCAGTGTGGAGTACGCCGGCACCGGGTACACCGCCACCTCGAGCCCGCGCGCGGCGAGCGTGCCAGCCTCGGCCTCGGCATCGGCGCGGTCGTAGTAGCCGCGGTAGCCCACGCAACCGGTGACCGGAAAGCACCAGGTCTGCAGCTGGAGCGAATCCACCGGCGTGGCTACCACGTTCCACACCGCCGCTGGCCGCTTGAGGTCGGCGTAGCGGCGGTAGCTGGCGTTATCGGGCAGGTGCAGCTCGCGCGCGGCGAATTCGCGAATCTCGCGCGCCAGCGCCAGTCGGTCTTTCAGCGGCTGCGGCGCTGCCGGGTCGGCGATCCATTCGGACACCGGCCGGGCCGCGTTGAGGATGGCCATGTGGCCGCTGGCGGCCTGCCAGTAGTAGCCCAGGGTCGAGCAACCCGACGCGCCCAGCAGCACGACGGCCGCGGCTGCGCCGGTGCACAGGCGCCGCATCATGCGGGCAGGGCCTGCGCAGTGGCAGCCGCGGGCTGCACATCGACCAGGCAGTCGTAGAACACGGGCGCGCGGCCCAGGTCGGTCAGGCGCTGGCTGGTGAGCTGGTTGACATTGGTGCCGTCGGCACCCAGCTTGCGCCACCAGATGCCCAGGCCATGCACCACGCCCCGGCGCGCGCGAGTGGTCACTTCGGCATGGCAGCGGTGCTCACCACGCGAGTTGAAGACGCGCACCAGCGCACCATCGCCGATGCCGCGCGCGGCCGCGTCGTCAGGGTGGATTTCGAGCCGCGGGCGATCGTCGGCCGCGCGCAGGCTGGCCACGTTCACGAAGGTGGAGTTCATGAAGTTGCGCGCCGGCGGCGAGATCATGGCCAGCGGGTGCTCGGCCGAGCTGCCCCAGGGCTCGTGGTTGGGCAGATGGTCGGGCAGGCCGTCCAGGCCCTGTCGCGCGAGGCGTTCGCTGAAGAATTCGCAGCGGCCGGAGGGCGTCGGAAAGTTGCCGTGGGCAAACGGCGCTTCGGGCAGGGTCTGTGCCGCGAAGCCATCGGCCATGAGCCGATCGAACGACACGCGATCGCCGAACGCCTGGCGGCACATGGCCAGGTCGTCGTCGGCGAAGCAGGCATCGGTGAAGCCCATGCGCGCCGCCAGTGCGCGGAACACGGCGCTGTTGCTGCGCGCCTGGCCCATGGGCGCGATGGCGGGGCGGTTGAGGAGCACGTCGGTGTGGCCGTAGGTGGTGTGGATGTCCCAGTGTTCCAGCTGCGTGGTGGCCGGGAGCACGTAATCCGCGAAGTCGGCCGTATCGGTCTGGAAATGCTCGATCACCACGGTGAACAGGTCGTCGCGCGCGAAGCCTTCCACCACCTTGCCCGATTCGGGCGCCACCGCGAGCGGGTTGCTGTTGTAGACCACCACGGCCTCGATGCGCGGGCCGAAGTCGGGCGATGCCGGCGCGAGCAGGGCGTCGCCGATGGTGCTCATATTGATCGTGCGCGGCCTGCGGCCGGCCAGCAGGTCGGGCCGCTGCAGTGCCGCGCGGTCGGTGGGGTACTGGCCCGAACTCGACAGCAGCAGCCCACCCGCGCGATGCCGCCATGCGCCGGTGAGGGCGGGCAGGCAGGCGATGGCGCGCACGGCGTTGCCGCCTCCGCGTACGCGCTGCATGCCGTAGTTGAGGCGAATGGCCGCACGCGGTGTCGTGCCCCAGGCACGCGCCAGCGCGCGGATCTGTGCCGCTTCGATGCCGCAGACGGCGGCGGCGCGATCGGGCGTCCATTGCAGAGCACGCTCGCGCAGCTGCGCCCAGCCGAGCGTGTGGCGTTCGATGTAGTCGTGGTCGAGCCAGTCGTTCGTCACCAGCTCGTGCATCAGCGCCAGCGCCAGCGCGGCATCCGTGCCGGGCAGCAGGGCGATGTGCTCGTCGCATTTGTCGGCCGTTTCGCTGCGGCGCGGATCAATGCAGACCAGCCGCGCGCCACGGCGCCGCGCCTGCTGCGCCAGTCGCCAGAAATGCACGCTGCTGGTGATGGGGTTGCTGCCCCAGATCAGGATCAGGTCGGACTCGGCGAAATGCTCCACCCGCATGCCGACCTTGCCGCCCAGCGTGTACATCAGCCCCTCGGCGCCGGCCGAAGCGCAGATGGTGCGATCGAGCAGCGAGGCGCCCAGGCGGTGGAAGAAGCGTGCCGCCATGCCCTCGCCCTGCACCAGGCCCATGGTGCCGGCATAGCTGTAGGGAAGGATGGCTTCGGCATTGCGCGCGGCGATGGCTGACAGGCGTGCGGCGATGTCATGGAGCGCCTCGTCCCAACCCACGGACTCGAACTGTCCGCTGCCCTTGGGGCCGGTGCGGCGCAGCGGCGTGAGCAGGCGGTCGGGATGGTAGGTGCGCTCGGTGTAGCGCGAGACCTTGGTGCAGAGCACGCCGGCCGTGGGCGGATGTTCGGGGTTGCCCTGCACGCGCACGGCCCGGCCATCTTCCACCGTGGTGATCAGCGAGCAGGTGTCGGGGCAGTCATGCGGGCAGGCGCCCCGCACCTGGTGCGGGGCCGGCGCCGCGGCGATGGGAATGGTATCCATGCGAGGGAAGGAAACCGGGGTCGCCGTGGCCCTGGTCGTCAGCTCTTGCGCGTGAGCAGGCCGTAGATGATGAGCAGCACGATGGCGCCGAGCACCGAAGCGATCCAGCCCGCCACCTCGCCGGGGCCGTACCAGCCCATCGCCCGACCGGCATAGCCCGCCAGCAGCGAGCCGCCGATACCGAGCAGGATCGTCATGATCCAGCCCATCTTGTCGTTGCCGGGCTTGAGGGCCCGGGCCAGCAGGCCCACGATGAGGCCGATGACGATGGTTCCGATGATGGACATGTGTGGCTCCTGGTGAAACGGACGGTCTATTTTGCGTCACTTCGCGCGCCGGCGCGGCCGCCGCGAAAGACCCCGGCCGCAGTGCATCGAAGCCTGCCGCCGCGCGGGCCGCGGGCTAGGGCCTGTTCACACTATTTTTGCCAGTGCGAACGTCATGGATGGCGCGCCAATCGAGGCGCGCGACGCAGCCCGCACCGGGTGTGCGGGCAAGGCGTGCAACGAAGAGTGGCGTGGCAGACACGGCGTTCCCTTCGGGTTGCGATCAGAAAGGCCATGCGCGGCGTTGCGAATCCTCGCGATAGCTGCGGCTATCGCTGTGGTTCGCGCCTTGCGCATGGCCTTTCTGATCGCAACGCATCTGGCAAAAATAGTGTGAACAGGCCCTAGACTGGAGGGCATGAAAACCATCGATTCCATCGTCACCCAGGCGGCGGGCATCGCCGCGCTGCGCCGCGACATCCACGCCCACCCCGAACTGTGCTTCGAGGAAAACCGCACCGCCGACCTGGTGGCCGATGCGCTCACCCGATGGGGCATTCCGGTGCACCGGGGTCTGGGCAAGACGGGCGTGGTCGGCATCGTGAAGGCCGGCACCAGCGATCGTGCCATCGGCCTGCGCGCCGACATGGACGCACTGCCCATGCAGGAGTTCAACACCTTCGCCCACGCCAGCAAACATGCCGGCAAGATGCACGCCTGCGGCCACGACGGCCACACAGCCATGCTGCTGGCCGCGGCCCAGCATTTCGCGACGAACCGCAATTTCGACGGCACGGTCTACCTGATCTTCCAGCCGGCCGAAGAGGGCGGTGGCGGAGCACGCGAGATGATCCGCGACGGGCTGTTCGAGAAATTCCCCATGCAGGCCGTCTTCGGCATGCACAACTGGTCGGGCGCCAAAGTCGGCCAGTTCGCCGTCAGCCCCGGCCCGGTGATGGCGTCCACCAGCGAGTTCAGGATCACCATCCGCGGCAAGGGCGGCCATGCCGCGCTGCCGCACACCGGCGTCGATCCGGTGCAGGTGGCCTGCCAGATGGTGCAGGCTTTCCAGACCATCATCAGCCGCAACAAGAAGCCGGTGGATGCGGGCGTGATTTCGGTCACCATGATCCACGCCGGCGAGGCCACCAACGTCATTCCCGACAGCTGCGAGCTGCAGG